>Ga0308161_1000063_pt1 | contig 335828 bp, 302 predicted proteins | sample PhyFR2_FD_201034 | JGI IMG/M metagenome (GOLD analysis project Ga0308161, IMG submission 201034) | Phyllosphere microbial communities from UC Gill Tract Community Farm, Albany, California, United States - DLSLF.R2 | ecosystem: Host-associated > Plants > Phyllosphere > Unclassified | place...
CCCATTCCGAACACAGAAGTTAAGCCCACCAGCGCCGATGGTACTGCTAACGCGGGAGAGTAGGTCGCCGCCAGTTTTTATTTTTGAAAAGCCTTTGCATAGTAATGCAGAGGCTTTTTCGTTTTTAAGATATTCCTAAACCAGCCCATACACACATACACACAATCAGGAGGTTATACTGGTTATGCAGGTTATAAGAGTTATGGATGTGATAAAGTTATCCTTCTAATAATCACCAATTTATCACTTATCAATAACTTGTCAATTATTACTTATCATTTATCACTTTATACAAGCTGTTCCTATTCCTCTTCCACCTGGAAGATATGTGATAATAGATAGAACACTTACATAAGTTATAAGACTTAAGGTGTTATAGAGTTAATAAAATTCTTACAACTATAAACCTTACGGACTTATGACCCATAATTTATATGACTATTAAGCTTATAGGGTATATAGAAATACTATAATTTTTTAACTAATTTTGGCACTTTAATCTAATTCTAACCATGCTTTTTGGTTAATCATTTCTTTATCAATATCTAATTCTTAGATACGAAAAACTATAGTTTTTATAAATATTTATGCATATAATTAATACAAATTAACTTTGTTGTTATAATGTTATAATCTTTATTAGTTTTAACTGAATTTTAAGTAATGTTAATATTTTATTAACTTTTTTTTATATGTTTGTTTGATTTAAAATAACTGTATGAAAAAAGTTGTAATTAAACTTGGGCTATTACAAATGCCTTTGCTTCTAGCATCGGTAATGAGTTATGCGCAAAAAAAAGATTCTATTAAAACTTCCAGCATTGATGAAGTTGTGGTTACAGCCTATGGTGTGAAAAAGGAAAAGAAAGCTTTAGGCTATTCATTTCAAGAAGTTAAAGGCCAGGCTTTAGTAGATGCAAAGGAAACTAACGTTACAAATGCTTTGGTTGGTAAAGTAGCGGGTCTTCAGATTATTAAAGGTAATAACGGGCCAGCTTCTTCTTCTAAAATTAATCTTAGAGGGTTTAATTCCCTAAGAGGAGATAACCAGCCACTGATTGTTGTTGATGGAGTTCCGATGAGTAATGCTGCAGGTAATAAAAGTAGAAGCAATTCTCAGGATAAGAACAATGATATGTGGATTCCCGATATGGATATGGGGAATGGACTAAGTGATCTTAACCCGGAAGATATTGAAAGCATGTCTGTTTTAAAAGGAGGTGCTGCATCTGCATTATATGGTTCAAGAGCCGGTAATGGTGTTATCTTAATTACAACTAAAACAGGTAAGAAAAAAGGTGGAGGAGTAGGAATTACTTATTCCACAAGTATGGGCTTTGAAAGCATGTTTATCAAGCCTGATTTACAAAGTTCTTTTGGTAGAGGAACTGATGGAGGTGATTATCCTGCGGGAAGTCAGGATACCAGTAGCTGGGGAGCTCCTATTAAAGGGAAAGTATATGACAATATTAATAACTTTTTTAAAGTTGGAAGCAATGTTCAGCATAATGTGACTTTTCAGGAAAATCTAGGAGCTGGAACAAACTTATATACTTCGGCAACATATCTTAATAGCAATAGTCAGATTCCAAATTCTAAATATGAAAGATGGAATTTCATGGCTAAAATGAGTTCTAATTTCGGTGAAAATAAGAGATGGACCTCAGATGTTAAGTTTCAATATATTAGTGCAAGGGCTAACAACAGGCCTGTAAGCGGTATGTCAGATGGGGGTAATCTTTATCCTGATGTCCTTTTAATGCCAAGAAATATTGATATCAGAGACTATAAAGATGGTCAGATGGAGAATGGTGTAAAATCAAGATGGATTACTTCTAATGGGGTTAATCCTTATTGGACATCTTATAACAGACTCAATGAGGATAAAAAGGACCGTTTTATTATGAGCGGTTATTTGAAATATCAGTTTAATGATTGGCTAAGTGCAGACGTTAGAATAGGAACTGATTTCTATTCTTTGAATGCCGAGAACAAAACATGGTCTGGCTCTAAATGGAATAATTCTTACAATGTAAGCCAGGAAAAATTCTACGAGAATAATTATATAACAAGTTTAACAGCTAAGAAAGATAATATTGTTGGAAAATGGGGCGCCAGCTTGTCTGTTTACGGGCAGATGATGGAGACCAAGACTGATGCTATTTATCTTTCTGCTTCTAATTTGACAATACCTAATTATTTTGATATTAATAATTCTCTTGGTAATCCATTAATTCAAACTGTTAAGTTAAATAAGAAGATTAATTCTGTATTTGCGGCAGCAGAAATTAACTATGATGGATATTGGTTTATCAATGCTACGGCCAGAAATGACTGGTCTTCAACTCTTGGCATTGAAAACAGGTCTTATTTTTATCCATCTATCAGTACTTCATTAGTTGTAACAGATATGATTAATAAATTAGGTGGTGGTAAATCAAAAATACTTTCATTCGCAAAAGTAAGGGCTTCATATGCTGTTACAGGTAATGCACTAGAGCCATATGAGTTATATAATACTTATACAGTAGGAAGAGATCCTTATGGTAATGTTATTACAGGCAGAAAACCAGTACTTTTTGATGCTAATGTAAGAAATGAGTTACTAAAGACTTTTGAATTGGGAGCAGATATTAAGCTTTTCAATAGAGTTTCAATTGATTTCAGTTATTATAATACAAAGTCTCAAGATCAGTTAATTAATTTACCAATGAATCCACTTTCTGGGTATTCATTCAAAAAAATTAATGCAGGGGAAATCCAGAATAAGGGGTTTGAAATCATGGTAAATTCTGATATTATCAACAATGGTCGTTTTGTATGGAACCTAAATGCAAACTATTCTCAGAATAAGAATACTATTAATGCATTATATGAAGATCTGACGATGTATAAACTGGGAGGATTTGATAATGTATTAATTAATGCTCAGGTTGGTGCAAGATATGGTGCTATTTTCGGATCTAGATTCAAGAGAGTAAATGATCCTAATAGCCAATACAATGGTAAAATGATTGTAGACGGAAACGGTGCTCCTTTAGCGGAAGAAGGAATGTTCTATTTAGGGGATCAGACACCAAGGGCATTGGTTGGGTTAACCAATAGTTTCTCGTATAAAAACTTTGGATTATCATTCCAGATAGATGGTAGATTTGGTGGGAAATTCTTTTCCGGAACTCAGGCTGCATTACAAAAATCAGGATTAGCTGAAATTACAGCTCCAGGAGGCAAAAGAGATAACTTTGTGGTTGATGGTGTTGTAGCAGATGGTAGTGGTTATAAAGTAAATACTACAGAAACCACACAGCAGAGATATTGGAATGCTGTTGGTTCACTAACATCTGGTAATTTTGGCATCACAGAACAAAATGTATATGATGCAACCAATGTACGTTTAAGAAATGTTCAGATTTCTTACAATTTCCCTAAATCTATGTTTGAAAAGTCTGTAATTAAGAGCGCTAAAGTTTCAGTTTCTGCAAACAATGTATGGATGATTTATAGTAAGGCGAAAGGCGTAGATCCCGAATCTGTTTTTGCATTGAGTTCTAATGCAGTTGGTTTTGAAAACTTTGCATTGCCTACGAGCAGATCTTATTTCTTTAACCTAACACTTGGTTTCTAATTATTTATTACAATTAAAAATGAAAAAATATATATTACCCGCAGTTATTGCATCAACACTATTCTTAACTAATTGTAGTGACTTTGATAAGATTAACGTAGATCCTTATTCTGCAAATGAAAATCAGGTTTTACCAGAATATTTTCTTCATAATTCTATTTTAGGGGCACAACAGGATCCAAATATTGCAGAAAGAGCTTTTGTACTTATGTGGAAAACAGCTGCAAGACAACACTTTGCTAATGGAATCGCTGGAGGTACTGATAATGATGATTGGTCTTCTGAATATTGGAAATATGCTTCTGAATGGACAACCAACGTTAATACTGCTATTCAGATGGCAGAACTTAAAGCTAGTAATGGTACTGCTGCTCCATATAATAATAATGTAATGCAAGTAGCCAGAATCTGGAGAGCCTATCTGATGAGTGAAATGACTGATATCTATGGAGCAATGCCTATAGTTGCTGCTCAGAATAAGAATCCGGAGTTTAATTCCCAGAAAGATGTATATTATTTTATGCTGGCTGAATTAAAAGATGCAGTATCAAAAATAGATCTGAATATAAAGATGCAAGATACTAAATTTGATTTGGCATATAAATATGACTGGAATAAATGGATCAGGTATGCAAATTCCATGAGAATGAGATTGGCGATGCGTATGTCTGAAGTAGATCCCGCAAAGGCGAAATCAGAATTTGAAGCAGCTGTTGCTACCAATATGTATATCAGTAGTAGTGATCAAAATTTTACAGTTGCCGAAAAGCCAGGATGGGATGCTTTAACTGGAGTGATGTCCAGAGAATGGAATTCTCAATTATTGTCATCAACACTTAATAACCTATATTTAGGTCTTGGGGGGATAAAATCTGCGGACCAGTTAGGGTCAGGTATACATTGGGCTATTAAATCAGATGATTATATTGGAGTAAAATATGATGAACAATTTTCATCTAAAACCAATGATCCTTCAGCTGGTTATTGGATGGATGGATTGCCAAATAAAATAGACCCAAGAGCTTATAAAACATTTTTTATTCCGGGGGATTTTGATAATCCAGTATATTCATTTTATCCAACTTATACTAATGATGCCAAAACTAATTTTGGAGAACTAACATTTGCTAATGGTACTAAAAAGACAATTCTAACAGATGCAACATGGAATGCTTTAGCTTTAGGAGATTGGGGAGCTAAAGGTCAGAAAAATGGGCTTAGAGGTTTAGTAGGTAGATTACCAGGTCTTGGACAGCAGTATAGAGCTAGTTCTAATTCCCGTATATTCTTTGCAAGTTGGGAATCTTATTTTCTAATTGCTGAAGCGGCATTAAAAGGCTGGGCTACACCAATGTCAGATGAAACGGCATATAATAAAGGGATTCAGGATAGCTTCGCATATAATAATGTTTCCGGTTTCTATGGACAATATATAGGTTCTACAGAATACAATAGAGATGGTACTTCTGTTAGTTATAGCCATACGACAGAACCTGGAGCTACTCATACGATGAAGTATATGGATCCAAATACCAATACATTGGTATCTGTGAATGTTAATTATCCGGTAAATACAATTTATAAAAACGGAGCATTTAAGAATGATAAACTAACCAAAATTATCACTCAGAAGTATCTGGCTAATATGCCTTGGTTACCGCTTGAATCATGGAATGATCACAGAAGATTAGGATTACCTTTCTTTGAAAATCCGGCGATCGAGAATCCATTACCAAACTTACCAGCATTAAACTCAGGAAACTATATGACTAATCAGGTTAATTTCTTTCCTCAGCGATTGAAATACCCAAGTGCATTTAGAAATTCTGACCCTAAAGGATATACACAGGCAACATCTCTTCTAGGTGGAACTGATAATGTATTCACTCCTATGTGGTGGGCTAAAAAGCAGTAATTTCATATTACTAATAAATAAAAAAACGACCTGTTATCAGGTCGTTTTTTTATTTGCCTAAGTTTGTATTGCAGGGCTATTTATTTCTTATCCCACCAGATACGTCCTTGAATATCACTCTCACTAGCTCCAAAATCAGGATCTTGTTTCATTTGATCAAGAGCTGATTGTTGATTTTGGAAGTTTAGGTTGTCTCTTGACGGAGTAGGAAGTACAATTCTTCTAGGCATTGTTAATGGAATGCCACCATCACGAGAAAGAGTTTCTAGTTTAAGTGCTGTAGAAGTATTTGGTAGTCCTGTTCTTTTAATAAGTGCCCAAACTTCGTTAGGTTGCTTGAAGTAATTTAAATATTCCTGAATAATAATCTGTTCAAGAGCTTTTGATGCATCAAATTTTATTTGAGAAGCATTGATGTAAGCAGTAATTTCTGAATCTGTAGTTGGAACATATTTATCCACTGCGGCCTCTTTGGCAATATTATTATATGTCTGAATAGATGCTTTAATTCCTTGTTCATATAATGACTGAGCATTACCAGCAATAATACCTCTTTGTACCAATTCTGCCTTCAACAAAGAGTAATCAGCAAAAGTCAGGATAGGAAATATAGCATTCCCTGTACCTGTTCTGTATTCTGGCTGCCAAATTCTGTATTGTAGCTTTGATATTGTATCATAATTTACACCATCTAATAATCTTCTTGCAGAAGTGTAATAACGACTCTTATTAACACTAACCATATCTGGGCTTGTAGGCCCTCCTACAAATCTTTGAGATTCGGTAGCAGTCTTCATTTTGCCAGCAGCAACAAGTTTATTAATATTTTCTTGAGAATAATCATTTTGTTGAAAAAATATTGGCCTTCTTGGATCACTATTGGTATTCATAAAGTCAACCATAGGCTTTGGAGCAGACATACCTTCAGGGTTAAAATTACCATGTTCCGTAAATCTTTTAGAACGCAAAGAAAAATCCTCGTCTGTACTATTAATTTGCTCTCTCGATAATACCTGAGAGGCAATAGTTGTAAGTTTAGCCGGATTTCTTTTCATTAACCTTGAGGCAATTTTTAGCCTTAATGAATTTGCAACCTTTTTCCACTTTGTTATATTACCATCAAAAAACAGATCTTTATTTCCAGGTTTTACCTGTATGGATTGATCAGCTCCTTCTATGGAAGTGTACACATCGTTTAGTTGCTTATCGAAAATATCATATAATTGTTCCTGGGTTTCATATTTGGGAGTTAAAGTACCTCCATAACGAGCCTGAAATGCTTCTGTATACGCCATGCTTCCATTAACATCTGTCACATACCACGCATAATAAACTTTTAGGATGGTAGCAATACTTTTAATGTTAACATATTTAGCTTGTTGGGCAGCTGGCATTAATTCTATTTGGTGAAGAATATCTGTTAATAATCCTCCATGATCTCCATAAAATACATCCTTTCTTTGATTCATATTTGAGCCATCATCCATAAACTCAGAAACATTACCAGTGGCAGGGACCAAAGTTTGAGTCCACGGCATAATCCTACGATAAAAGTCATAATAATATTCATAACTGGCATCATATCCTTTTTTAATGGCCAATGGTAGGAGCTCCTCGGGAGTAGCTGTTACTTTGTCCAGTGGATTTGTATTTATTTCAGCATAATCACTTGTACAAGAATTGAATAAATAAAGTGATATAGCTAATATTAATATCTTTTTCATTTTTGAAATTTTAAGTTAAATAGTTTTTAGAAAGAAAAATCTAAATTAAATCCTATGTATCTTGACATTGGAGAACCTCCATATTCTGCAAAGTTTCCTGCTTTGTTAGAATATCTTCCTTCAGGATTAATACCATCCGGAAGTTTATTATAGATATAAGCAAGGTTTCTTCCTATAATTGAAGCATTTAATGTATTCAATCCAAGTGGTCTGATCATATCAGGTTTGAATGAATAAGTTAGTCTTACTTCACGTAGTGCTACCCAAGTATTCTCGAAAATAGCATTTTCACGAATTCCATTCCCCCAAGATGCTAAGTTTCTGTAGTATAAATCTGTTCGAACAGGATCTACCCATCCTTTTTCATATACTTCTTTATAAGTCATTCCGCTTACATCTCTTGTAGTTCCTGTCTTATCGTTAATTTTGGTGTCTTGGCCATACACTCCGTCTGGAATCATTCCATACTGAGTAATACCATTAGTGTCTGTATATTTAATTCCTCCTCTGGCTTCATCTCTGTATTGTAGAGTAGAAGGTAAATTACCAAACTGAACACCATAGTTATAGGTTGCAGAAAGAATATCCCCTCCAACTCTTGCATCAATTAATACACTTAAAGATAAATTTTTGTACCTGAAATTATTTCTAAAGCTTGTTAAGAAATCCGGAGTTAGATTCCCTACAGTGACATAGCCTTGATTTTGATAAGAATTTGAGCGTAGATAGTATCCTGAAGGTTTTAAAACTTTCATCCCATTTCTTGGATCATCAATTTTATTACCATTGGCATCCAAAGCTTGGTATCTGGCATAGGCATAATTTGTTTGTATTTGCCCATATTGCTGTCCTGGGATAGCTACACTTTTTACATCTCTACCCATTCCCCAATCTAATACATATTCATTCACCCCAGGATATAAATCAATAAGTTTATCTTTATTTTTGGAGAATGTAAGAGTTGTATCCCACCTGAAGTTATTAGATTTAATAGGAACAGCATTTACAACAACTTCAATACCTTGGTTTTGCAGATTTCCTGCATTAATTTGTTGTGAGCTTACACCGGATTCTTGAGGTAAGGATAAGGTTAGTAATTGATTTGTAGTATTGGTTTTATAAAAGGATACATCAAAGTCTAACCTGTTATTTAAAAATGCCATATTCAATCCAAGTTCGATGGATCTCGTCAATTCATTTTTTAAATTAGCATTAGCAAGAGCATTACTATTGAATCCTACTAATGGAATACGGGGTCCGTTTGGAGAGTTATATGCTGATGGGTCTGGTCTATAATAGAATCCTGAACTTGTATTGTATGGTGAAGTGTCTCTACCTACCCAGGATAAACTACCTCTTAAACTACCAAAACTAATCCATTCAGGTAGCTTAAATGAATTTGAGAAACTCCAGTTTCCTACAAAAGATGGATAGAAATAGCTTATTTTACCATGTCCATCAGGGTAAGACAGTGTCGATGACCAGTCATTACGCCCTGTGATATCTACAAAAAGTTGATTTTTCCAGGCAAAGTTAGCAAATGCATAAATAGATTGAATTCTTTTTGGAGACTGCTCGTTATCAGTATAAGAAACTTCATTACCAGCAGGATCTACAGAATTTTGAATTAAGAATAATCTAGGAGTATTTAGACCTCCATTTGTCCATTGTCTTGTGGATTTGTACCTGGATCTAAAATCTTCTCCCCCCAATGAAGCATTTAATGTAAGATTTTCAGTAAGTTTAAAATTACCATTAAATAAAAACTTAACATTATATTGTTCTTTTGTACCTTCTAAAATGCTATATCCTCCACCAGCAAATCCTGGGTTGTCTCCCAATATCTTGGACTCATTAACGAAGTTATAATTGTTGAAATTACCGCTAACAGTTAAGTTTAACCAATCTGTTAATTGTGATTTTAATTCTAACCGCCCAATGTAGTTATTCTCTTTTTGAGTTCTCGTATTTTGAAAGAGATTGAAATATTTGCTTGCCATATCGTAAGGGTCAGCGCCATCTCTTTTTCTTCCTCCATCTACCGGATCCAAATAATTATCTCTCCAATAAGCAGCGTCAAAACTACGAGGAACACCATATATATAACTAAATAATGGACTGTCATTACCTCCTTGTGGAACCGGGTTCTGGCCAAAAGATCTATTGTAGTTCAAGCTGGCATCTACTTGTAAATATTTGCTAAATTCATGAGTAGCACGTAAGTAATATGCATTTCTGGTGAATTTGTTACGTGGCAGAATACCATCCGCCTCTTGATTGGTATAGCTGAGAAGGAATGTTGATTTGTCATTTCCACCTGAAAGTTCTACTGAGTTTTTCCGATCAAATCCTACCTGATAGATGTTTTTATAATTATCTGGTTGAGGGTTCCACATCACTGTTCGTCCATCAACATCTCTTACAGGTTTACCATCATATTTAGGTCCATAGCTGTAAAAAAAAGTATTTGGATCAATAAAACGTTGTCCATTGCTATCTGTTTGGAATTCAGATCCTACGCCTGCCCCATATTCATTTTGAAATTTTGGTCCGGCATAGACATGTTGGGTTGTTAAGGAAGAATTGATTTTAACGCCAATACCATTTCTACCTTTTCCTTTTTTAGTAGTAATAACAATTACTCCGTTAGCAGCACGAGATCCATAAAGGGCAGAAGCTGCTGCACCTCTCAATACAGAAACTGATTCAAAAACATCGGAGTTCAGATTTTTCATTTCGTTTCCAAAATCATAACCAGATCCCCATTCATCAGCTCCTGTAACACTATTGTCGATAATAACACCATCGACTACAACTAAGGGCTGATTATTCTTTCCTAATGAAGTATTTCCACGTATTTGAATTCTCGCACTAGATTGTGGGCCTCCAGCACCGGCAATAATCTCTACACCAGGTAACTTACCCTGAAGTGCTTCCATTGGATTAACTACACCGGCCTGTGTAATATCTTTACTATCAACTTTGGTGATAGCATAACCTAATTTTCTTTGTTCTCTTTTGATTCCGAGAGCTGTTACAACAACCTCCTGAATCTCCTTTGTTCTAGATGAATCTTTCTTTACTTTCTGAGCTTCTACATGACCAGTAGTTCCCAGCAAAAAACAAAAAACACCTATTGAAAAAGGAATTTTCACATTTAATTGCTTCATGGTTTTAGTATTAACATTTAATTAACTGCACAATATTAATGAAAAAAACAATAATTATCTCATTTATTTGAAAATAAGCTAACTTATATAGTTAATTAATTTGTATTTATAGATATTGTTAGATTTATTTAATGTATTTATCAATTTAGTTTTATTTTTTTAATTAACATTTATTTAATAGTGATAATGAAAAGAGATAATTTTAATGTAAAAAATGGCATACAACTTGTTTATTCAGATTTAATTCTAAACATATTAAATATGAAAACTTATATCTCGGCTCTACTTTTAGCAGGAGCAACTTTAACGGCTGTTTCTTGCGACAGGAATAATGATACTCAAGTTGTAAACGATCAGGATACAATTGCTTTGGTAACTGAGACAACTGTTTCTTTTTCTAAAGGGAATGGATATCAGGTATCTGTACCATTTCAAAAAAATATCCCAACAGGGGATAATGTATTTATTTACAGATTGGAAAGTGTTTCAAACGGGCAAAATGTTTGGCAGTTAATTCCAAGAACATATTATGCATTTAGTGCAGATGGAACTACTAGCAGACAAATTGATTTTGATTTTAATTTTCGTGTAAGTGGAGTAACATTCTTTGCCGGAGGTACTTTTAATAAAGATAACCCTGAAAGCTATGTAGCTCCTGTTTTACAGAATCAGAGATTCAGAGCAGTTATTGTACCAGGTAATATGTCTGCATCTGCACAAGCAAGTACTAAAGGAAATGTTGGAACTTCACCTGTGAATTATCAAGACTATAATGCAGTAGTTAAATACTATAATATTAAAGAATCGGATATCCAGATCTTGAAATAGAAATCTGTGATAAAGGATAAAGAAAAGAAATAAAAAAGGCTTCCAATTTGGAAGCCTTTTTTATTTCTATTTTAACCCTCTGCCTTCTAGTAAAGGATCAATAGTTGGTGCTTTTTCATTAAACTCCTTGAAAGTTTTATTAAGATCAACACTATTACCTACAGAAAGAATATACTTACGGAAACGATCACCATTTTCACGGGTTAGTCCGCCATGTTTTTCAATCCAGTCATATGCATTGAAGTCTAACATCTCCGACCACATATAAGCATAGTAACCTGATGCATATCCGTTACTCCAGATGTGTAAAAAGTATGGAGAGTGATACCTAGTAGGAACTTCATTAACGAGCAAACCATATTTCTTTAATGCTTCATTCTCAAAGTCATTTGCAGGCTTCAACTGGCTTTCAGATGTAACGCTATGCCAAGCCATATCTAATGTTGCAGCTGCTAATAATTCAGTTACAGCATAGCCTTCATTAAAGGTTTTAGATTTCTTTAGTTTATCTACTAATTCCTGTGGAATAGGTTGTTTAGTCTGATAATGAACTGCATAATTTTTTAATACTGATGGTTCCAAAGCCCAGTGTTCATTAATTTGAGAAGGGAATTCTACAAAGTCACGAGGCACATTAGTTCCAGATAGTGTTGTGTATTTCTGATCAGCAAACATACCATGAATACTGTGCCCAAATTCATGGAACATAGTTGTTACATCATCATAACTGATAAGTGAAGATTTTCCTGGAGCAGGTTTCTGGTAATTGAATACATTAACAATAACTGGTTTTTGTCCCAGTACATGGGATTGCTCTACAAAATTGCTCATCCATGCTCCTCCGTTTTTGTTATCACGCGTATAGAAATCCAAATAATAAATTGCAATAGATTTTCCATCTCTGTCGAATACTTCATAAGCTACAACATCCGGATGATATACAGGAAGGTCTTTTCTTTCTTTAAATTTTAATCCATAAAGTTTTTCTGCTGCATAGAAAACACCTTTTTCTAATACAGTGGTTACTTCAAAATAAGGCTTAATCTGATTTTCATCCAGGTCATATTTTGCTTTTCTTACCTGCTCCGCATAGAAATTCCAATCCCAAGGTTCTAATTTGAACCCTCCGTTTTGCTTATCAATAAGTTGTTGGATCTCAGAAGCTTCCTCTTTTGCTTTTTTTACAGCAGGTGCTGCAAGTTTTGCTAATAGATCCATCGCTGCTTCCGGAGTTTTAGCCATCTGATCCTGTAAAGCCCACTCAGAGAAACTTTTTTTACCCAATAGCTGTGCCTTTTTAAGTCTTAAAGCTGCAATTTTTTCTAAGGTAGCTCTTGTATCATTTTCATCACCCTTTTCTGCTCTTGTCCAAGAAGCTTTAAACAATTTTTCTCTTGTAGCTCTGTTTTTCAGGTTTTGTAATAAAGGTTGCTGAGTTGTATTTTGTAATGCTAAAAGATATTTTCCGTCCTGACCTGCATTTTTAGCATCCTGAGCTGCTGCTGCAATTTCGTCCTGAGAAAGACCATCCAGTTCTTTAACATCGGATAGAATAAGAGCGCCTGCTTTTCTTGCTGCTAAAAGCTTATTGTTAAATGCAGAAGAAAGCGTTGCTAATTGTCCGTTGATTTGTTTTAGTTCTTGTTTCTTAGCATCAGAAAGATTAGCTCCGGCAATTTCAAACTTTTGTTCATATACTTCTACCAAACGTAAGCTTTCCGGATCCAGATTCAGGCTGTTACGCTGATCATATACTTTTTTTACTCTGTTATAAAGCTTAGTGTTCAGGTAAATTTTATCAGCGTGTGCTGCAAATATCGGAGCGTACTCCTCGTCTAATTTTTGTAGGGTAGGGTTAGTATTGGCACTATTAAGATTAGAGAAAACCAATACAGCTCTTGCAAAATCGCGGCCGCTAGTTTCTAAAGCCAGTATTGTATTTTTAAAAGTTGGAGCTTCAGTGCTGTTAGCAATAGCATCAATCTCTTTTAATTGTTCCTTAATACCATAATCGAATGCCGGCTTGAAATTTTCGTCTTTAATTTTATCAAATTCAGGAGCCTGATATTGTAAAGTACTCTTGCGAAGCAAAGGATTCTGTGACGAAACAGAATTGTTAGTAACTTTGGATGTATTATGGCTTTGGTTCATTGTTTTTTGTTGTTTAGATTGTCCTGTAGCAAATAATCCTAAAGAAATTAATGCTAAAGATGTAACTTTTCTCATAGTTCAGTTGTCTAATTATATATGTAGCGAAAGTTACGTATTTTTTAAGTTAACCTAAATCTGTATGATATGAAAAAATTAAGTATTCTGGCAATTGCCTTAGTTGTGTTCCAATCTTGTATTAAAGTGAAATCGGGGGAGGGAGCTGTAATAAGTTTTACTGATGTAAAAGGAACTGGTCCCGTTATAGATAAAACTTATTCAGGAGATTTTAATTCTATAGAAGTAAGTTCCGGTCTGGATGCTGAAGTTATAAAATCAGGAACAGAAAAAGTAATTATTTCTGCACCTTCAGATCTTCAGGATTTGATATTGGTAGAAAATAACGGTGGAGATTTGCATATACATTACAAAAGTGGTTTCAGAATTAATCTGTCTACCAAAAATGTGAAAGTTAAGATCTTTGCTAAAGATTTTAGCAGTATCAAAGCCAACTCTTCTGCAGATGTTATTGTTAAAGATAAATTTACTCAGGATAAAATGAGTATCTCTACAACCAGTAGCGGTAGTCTGGAAGGAGACTTTGAAGCGAATAGTATGGACATTAAATCCAACAGCAGTGGTTCTTATAAAGGAACGATCTGGGCTCTAAATGCAACGCTGGGAGCATCTTCTTCCGGTGATATTTTTGTAAAAGGAAAAGTAAAAGATTTTAGTGCAAGTGCATCTTCTTCTGCAACAATTAATGCAAAAGATGTTCAGGCAGAAAAGGCTCGTGTAGAAGCATCCAGCTCAGGTGATGTTTTGGTTTCAGTGACTAAAGAAGCTAACGCCAGTGCCTCTTCCAGTGGAGATGTAGTTATCTATAGAAACGGTAATCCATCTATTAGTAAAAATGAGAGCAGCAGCGGGAGTGTAACAATCCGCTAACTTTCTATATCTACCCAGTGCTGGTCATCGAAAGATATATTATCGTCTTTCAGCAATTCGGCTTCACGTTCCAAGGCTTCCTTGATGGTGAAGGTTGGAGATTCTTTTAATCTTTCTTTGGCCAGACGGCGTGTAGATAATTTATCAATAATTTCGAAACGGTGTCCTATTCTACGAGCTGCATATCGGCGCATACCTGCGGCTTGAAGGATATCTACTCCCATATTTACAGCCGTTCCTAATGTTTCGCGGTAAATATTCTCAACACCTTTGTTCAGAAAGTCGTAATTGTCAAGTCTATTTCTTGCACGGACAAATATTTTAAGATGTGGAAATTGTTTTCTCGCAATCTGGATAATTGTATAATTGTCTTCAGGGCTGTCAAGACATAAAACTAATATTTTAGCTTTTTCGGCACCGGCAACTCTTAGCAGTTCCGTTCGCGTAGCATCGCCGTAGAAAACTTTCAATCCATTATCTCTTAACATTCTTACTCTATCCGAGTCATGATCCAGAATAGTAGCCTGAAAGCCATTAACTTTTAAAAGACGGCCTACAGTACTTCCAAAGTGGCCGTATCCTACGATGATAATTTTGTTTTCACCAAACATTCCGTCATTTTTATGAGGATCATCACTTACTTTTACATTGAAATAAGGATCTATAAGCTTTTCATTGATTAATAGTAGTATCGGTGTAATACACATAGTAATGGCAACTACAGCCATCAACTGGGAATTAAGTTCCTCATTAATCAGATAAAGTTTGGTGGAGAAGCTGAGGAGTACAAGTGCGAATTCCCCTACCTGAGACAAACCGAGAGACATTAGCAGATTCTGTTCTATACTCATTTTAAAGACCTTTCCAATACAAAAGAGTACCGCAAACTTTACAATGAGGATGATGGCAACAACAGAAAATATAAATAAAGGATCATCCTTAATAACGTTAAAGTTAATGGTAGATCCTACGCTGACAAAAAATACAGCGAGTAAAAGTCCCCGAAATGGATTTATGTTGCTTTCCAGTTCGTGTCTGAACTCGGAATTAGCGAGCATAACACCTGCTAAGAATGCTCCTAATGCAGGAGAAAGCCCGATTAATGTCATTAAATGTGAAACACCAACGACTAAAAATAGGGAAGTAGCAGTGAGAAGTTCATTCATTCCTGAAGAAGAAACGTAGCGAAGAAAAGGCACAAAAATATACCGACCCAATATAATAAGTATCCCTACACCGATGAGTACCGAAAAAGGTTTCATCCAGTTGGGAAGCATGTTGATAAGTAACGCCGAATGATTCACCTGATCCATATCCGGATTAGCAATCCAGGGAAGAAAAGCTAAGATTGGAATAACTGCAATGTCCTGTAATAAAAGAATTGAGAAAGACGCTTCGCCTGCAGCCGTATTAAATAAGTTTTTCTCCTTTAATGTCTGTAGAACGATAGCGGTGGAAGATAAGGCGAAACATAATGCCATCGTAATTGCTATCTTATAATACCATCCTGTCCAGAAGAATATGAGAAATAAAAATGCTGTTGTTGCAAGCATCTGCATACCTCCCAATCCAAGTATGGTCCGACGCATAGACCAGAATTTTTTAGGTTCCAGTTCCAGACCTACAATAAACAGAAGCATAACGACACCAAATTCGGTGGCATGCATTACATCGTCTGCATTCCCTGTAAGTTTAAGTACAAAGGGGCCAATAATAATACCGCCTAATATATAACCAATAACCGAACTAAATCCCAATTTTCTTACTAGAGGAACCATGATAATAGCTGCTCCTAAAAATATAAGTGTATTGGTGAATATTTGTTCGCTCACGTGTTTAATGCTAATTTTCTGATGTTTTTACACTGATGATCTAATTCATGATCTGAAAGCTGATCCGAATTATAAATTATAATAATATCCTCTACAGAGACAAGATTAATCTTTAGACTTTGGGTGAGTGTTTTAATATAATCTTCGGCCGGATTTCCATATATCCCGTCAGGTGTATAGGCATTTTGAGAACCTCCCGTCGTCAATACAATATAGGCTTTTTTTCCTTTTACAGGACTTGTGTCAGGACCGGATAGCCACTTCATATCAAAGACTTCATCTATCCATAACTTTAGTAAAGGAGGCATACCAAACCAGATCATCGGAAAATGGAATATAATGGTATCATATACCATCAGTCTTTTTCTCTCTTTAAATGCAGCAATATTGAAATCGGGATATTCTTCATAAAGATCCCGGAAAGTAACATTCTCAATGTTCTGATATGCTTCAATAAGCCTGATGTTGGCTTTAGAATATTCAAAATAAGGATGAGCAAATATTACCAGCGTTTTGTCCAATGTTGTACATTTCTGGTAAATTTACTGAAAATCAGCTAGAAAAGCAATGGGAATTCAGCAGGGATTATAGTATTACCAGCCACCGCTGGCTCCACCACCACCAAAAGAACCGCCGCCGCCAAATCCGCCGAATCCACCGCTCCCGGAAGAACCTCCTCCAAAGGAGCCGCCACCACCGCCAAATCCTCCAGGGAAGAATATACCACCGGGGAATATACTGCGCCCTCTGCGGGATAGTGTAACATCGTCGTCGTCATATCTTCCGCCACCACCTTTACCGCCCTGGCTCATGACGATAATAACAATGATAATGATGAAAATAAGAATAAGGAAAGAAGAAGAATTACCTCTTTTTTCTTCCGGAGCTTTTTTCTGGGGTTTAAATTTCCCCTGAACAGCTTCCATAATAGCGGAAGTACCTCTGTCTATACCATTATACCATTGTCCTTGTTTGAAAGAAGGTGTAACAAGATAATCCAGTATTTGTTTGGCTGTAGATGCTGTAATGTATTGCTCTACGGCACGTCCTTGCTGTATGGACATTGTGCGGTCTTCTGTAGCAATAAGAAAGACAACACCATTATTAACTCCTTTTTGTCCTATTTTCCATTTTTCGCCATAGCGTGCGGCCAGATAGTTTACATCTTCTCCACTGGTATTGGGCAGAATAATTACTTCTATTTCTGTGGAAGTAGAATCAGCAAACTTTATAAGTTTATTGTTCAGTGCATCTTTCTCCTGTTGGGTAAGCAGTCCCACTTTATCATATACAGGATAAAGGATGTCCGGCTTTGGCAGAATGTTCTGAGCCGAAAGCAAGCTGTAGAAACCTATGAAGATATAGGTGAAAAATAACTTAAGAGAAGCTGATCTCATTAGGGAGTTCGTTTTTGTTTTCCTGATCTGCAGGAAAATGTTTTTTCAATTCTGTTCCAGTTTTTAAGAGAGCATCTCTTAGTCCCTGGAAGTAGAGTTTTTGTGCAAATTTTTTGGTGATTTCATCATGAAGCTGATCCCAAAAGTGCTGCTGCACTTTTTCATGAATTCCTTTATCCCCAATAATTGTCAGATATTTTTGTTCAAAACTAATATAGAAAAGTACGGCATTGCGATGTTGCGTTTTTTGCATCTCCAGTTTATGAAATGCATCAATAGCTTCCTTTGCCAGATCCTTTTCGGAATGGGTATCAATATGGACACGTATTTCTCCTGAAGAATGTTCTTCCGCTTTCTGAATGGCTTCCACAAGGGAAGCCATTTCTGTATTAGTTAAGAAGTCAGTTGTCATAATTATTCTCCTTTAAAAACATCCGGAGCTTTGCTAGCACCAGCATCAGCCTTAAAGTATGGTTTTTCTTTAAAGTTGGTAAAGTTAGCTACCACATTTGTAGGGAACTGATTTCTGTATGTGTTGTATTCTTTTGCAGCATCGTTATAGTTAACAGTTTCCATTCTGATACTGTTTTCTATAGCCGTGTATTCCGCCTGGAAGTTAATGTACTGCTGATCTGCTTTCAGGTTAGGATAGGATTCTACAACAGCCATTAGACGACTTAGTGCACCACTTAATTCTCCCTGAGCAGCTTGGAATTTTGCAATGTCAGCTTCTGTCATGTTAGTAGGATCTATTGTAACAGATGTTGCTTTAGAACGAGCCTCTACAACTTTTGTTAATGTTTCCTGCTCGAATTTGGAATAAGACTTTACTGTTCTTTCCAAATTAGGGATAAGGTTTGCTCGTTTTTGGTAAACAGTTTCAATATTAGACCATTTGCTTTGTACATTTTGGTCTTTGGTTACCAGTGAGTTGTATTTTCCTACACCCCAGAAACCGATAATCGCTACAATAACTATAAGTACAATGGCGATAACACCCGCACTCATACATCCTTTATTTTTCATAGTTTATCTTTTTAATGTTTAAAATTTGTTTCAATCAAAAATACAATTTTTGTGCTAAATTTGTAAAACAAACCTCAATAATGATAACAATAGTAGTTGCAGTAGGAAAAAATAACGAAATCGGGAAAGGAAATCAGCTGTTATGGCACCTTCCGAAAGATTTGAAACACTTCAAAGAAATTACAAACGGACATCCTGTCATCATGGGACGTAAAACCTATGACTCTATAGGGAAAGCTTTACCTAATCGTACCAATATTGTTGTTACGAGAAAAACTGACTGGTTTGAAGAAGGTATTCTTATCGTAAATACATTGAAAGAAGCATTGAAGCATTCTAAAAAGATTGACGAAAAAGTTTTCGTAATTGGTGGAGGTGATATTTATAAGCAATGTATGGAAGTTGCAGATAGTATTGAGCTAACGCGAGTGGACGGAACATTTGATGCAGACGTGTTCTTCCCGGAAATTAATGAGAAACAATGGCGGATTGTTCAGGAAGAATGTATTGAAAAAGATGATAAAAATGCATTTGATTTTTGTTTTCAGACCTTTGAGAGAATAAAAAAAGAAGAGAAAGGGACACAGGTAAACGCATCTGAATAAATTTCCTGTTTAAAATTCTTATCTTTGCACTTCAAAATTTAAAGATGAATAAGTACATAAAATTTCTTATTGCAGGTTTAATAATCGCTGCCGGAATTTTTCTGATGTTTAACAGAAATGTTATATGGGGAGTGATTGTTATTGTTTTATCTGCAATACCAATTCTATTATTTTTTAAAAATGAATACATTCTGTTGGCGTTCTGGCAATTAAGAAAACAAAACTTTGCCAAAGCAGCACAATGGCTTTCAAATATTAAAAACTATCAGTCTCAGCTTCATAAAAGCCAGTATGGTTACTACCACTACTTAACCGGGCTAACTACAGCGCAAGATAATCCGGCAAAATTAGAGCCTTACATGAAAAAAGCATTAGAGTATGGGCTGAATATGAAACATGACCGAGCATTAGCAACTCTTAATCTTGCAGCTGCCGCAATGCAAAAAGGTAGAAAGCAAGAAGCTAAAATCCTTATGGATGAGGCAAAAAGATTAGATACTTCAGATATGATGGGAGATCAGATCAAGATGATGAGAGAGCAATTGAAGATGCCGAATATGCAGAAACACATGCATAACCCGCATATGCGCCAAAGAGGAAAACACTTCTAAAAATATAAAGCCACTGAAAAGTGGCTTTTTTTATTGATTTAATTTTACATTTCAGAATTTTCTTTTCCGACATAAAACTTGGGCATTTCCCAATGATATTTTACTGCCAGTGTTCGTATGGCTACAATTAGCAAAATAGTCAGAACCTGTACAAACGAATAGGTAAGGGTTGTGAATTTTGCCAGCAATAGAAATGCTGAGCCTCCTATAATACATGCTGTTGCATAAATTTCTTTACGAAAGATTAATGGAATTTTATTCAGAAGAATATCCCGGATAATACCACCAAAGCATCCTGTAATTGTACCTAAAACAATACATATCATGGGGTGAAGGTTCGCATTAAGTCCTTTCTGAAGTCCTATAATAGTGAAAAGACCAAGTCCAAAGGAGTCGAAAATAAAGAGTGTCACCTGAAAATTCTTTTCAATAGATTTAAAAATCATTGAAAAAATAGCGGTAATAAATATTACAGAACACATAGTAAGATCATGCATCCAGAAAACGGGAACATCTAACAATAGATCCCGGACTGTACCACCTCCTACAGATGTAATAAATGCAATAATAACGACGCCAAAAGGATCGAATCTCCTTTGCATTGCAGCAAAAGATCCTGACATCGCAAAGGAAATCGTACCGAGAATTTCGATAACGAAATTGAGTTGTTCATGCATATATTACCTATTACTCATTTTTTATTTCTATACTCTTACAGCATTAGGAACTAATAGCTCATATTCTCCGCCATGGGTAATAATCTCGCGAACAATACTACTGCTAATGAATGATTTTCCAGAAGAAGTCAGCAAAAATACTGTTTCCAGTTTTTTATGAGCCAACGTTCTGTTGGTATGAGCAATTGCTTTTTCAAATTCAAAATCAGCAGGATTTCTTAATCCGCGGATAATATATTGAGCATTTTTCTCAAAACAATAATCAACAGTTAGTCCTTCGAAGAAATCAACTTCTACATTTGAGAATTCAGCAACAGAATTCTGAATAAATTCCATCCTTTTTTCAGGAGAGAACATATACTTCTTCTGTGAATTCTGGCCAATGGCAATAATCAGTTTGTCGAAAAGAGGTGCTGCTCTTTCAATAATATCGTAATGACCTAATGTTATCGGATCAAAAGATCCCGGAAATACGGCTATTTTCATGATTTTATTTTTTTTCGAAGGCTTTTTCTACTTCATTTCCACATAAATCTTTAATGGAAATACCATATATTTTTGCCTGTTGAGGTAAGATGCTGGCTGGTGAGAACCCTGGATTTGTATTCATTTCCAACATGTATGGTGTGCCATCCATGATAATAAATTCGCTTCTGGAGAAACCACTCATTCCTAATGAATCATAAGCTCTCTTAGAAATTTCTTCTACTTTTAATCTGGTAGCATCATCTAGTCTTGCAGGTGTAATTTCTTCTGAAGCACCATTATATTTCGCTTCGTAATCGAAAAATTCGTTCTTCGGAACAATCTCAGTAATTCCCAGAACAATTGTTTCTCCCCTGTAATCTAATACACCAACCGAAACTTCTGTTCCGTTAAGGAAGCTTTCTATTAAGATCTCATTATCTTCTTTAAACGCAATTTCAATAGCATTCTGAAGTTCTGAAATTTCTTTTACTTTCGAAATTCCCAATGACGATCCTGATTGGTTCGGCTTTACAAAAAGAGGTAGACCCAATGTACTAATAATCTCATCATGATTAATATTTTCTCCCTTTCGGATGTAAATACTTTTTGCAGAAGGGATTCCGTATTTAGACAATACAGCAAGTGTATCTTTTTTGTTGAAGGTTAGTGCACTTTGGTAAAAGTTGCATCCTGTATACTTTTGTCCGACTGCATCCCAGTATGCCTGTAATATTCCATTTTCTCCCGGAGTACCATGGATAATATTGAAGCATACATCAAATTTTAGCTGTTCTCCGTTTAGGTCAACAGAAAAGTCACCTTTATTGATCGGGAATTTTTCGTTGTTATCCGTAATTAAAAACCATCCGTCCTTCAGGATGTGAACTTTATAGACATTGTACAGGTCTCTGTCCAGTTCATCAAAAATAAGCTGTCCGCTTTTCAGGGATACTACATATTCGTCGGAATAGCCGCCCATTACTACGGCCACATTTTTTTTTGTCATTCGATTAAATAAAAAGGTATGTATTAGGGCAAATTTAGCTAAAAAAATATTGCGATAAAGTTTAGCTGAATAATTTATATATTTGCGTTACTATTTTTAAGAATTGCCTTATGCTAAAATCACTTTTCAATTGGAAAGTATTACTTAATATCCTTTTAGCCATCGTTGTTTTCGTTGGTTTAGTCTGGTTAACTTTTCGCTGGTTAGATTTCCATACCAATCACGGAAAAGAAATTGAAGTGCCTAATGTTATCAACATGTCAGCACAAAAGGCCATCGAAGTATTGGATAATGCAGGGGTGGCTTATCAGTTAGACAGCCTTAAATTCGATCCTAAATTTAAACCATCTCAGGTATTAAAAGTAGATCCGCTGCCAGGTTCACGTGTAAAAGACGGAAGACCAATTAAAGTATATATAAATCCTAAAACCTGGGCTAAAGTTGTTATCCCGGAAGTTATAGATACGTATAAATACAGAGCTTTTGACAAGCTTACTCTTGTAGGGCTAAAAGTTGGAGATACTTTGTATGAGCCAAGTATTGCTAAAGATGCTGTAATCCGTTTAATGTACAACGGAGCACAGGTGAAGCCAGGTGATTTTGTGCCTCGTTTCTCTGTTATTGATGTGGTAGTAGGACAGGGGCCTAAAAGAAATGTACCAGTACCTAATATCGTAGGAAGAACATTACAGGAAGCTAAAGAAATTATCAAGCAGAATTATTTTGAAAGTGGTTTGTTCTATGATGAATATGACCAGTCTGTGTCTGATCCTTCAATGATTGTATTCTATCAGAACCCAGCTGCCGGAAGTATTTCCGATCAGGGTGTGCAGGTAGACTTATGGGCAAGTAAGAAAACACCGGCAGAAATGCATGCTAAGATCAATGAGCTGGATAATATTTATCGTCATAATCTTATTCCTCAGGTAGACCCGGGAGATACTAATTTCGACGATTTTGATACTCCACCGCCACCACGTCCGGTAAAACCAAAACCTGTGGAAAAACCAAAAACAGATGCACCTAAGACAGTAGTACCTGAGAAAAAGGAATCAACAGATAAAAAAACGGTTACAAAAACAGAGCAGAAACCTAAGTCTGAAGAACATAAACCTGCTGATAAACCAAAAGAAAAGAAAAAGGTAATTATTGAATAATGACAGAAGAAGAAAATGAAGACCTTTTTGATGATGTTAATGATATAGAGATATCAGATGAAACCGGAGGTCTTTACGAGCATCTTAATTTAGTTGTCGATAAGAAGCAGGAACCCCTGCGTATAGATAAATATCTGCTGTTATTCAGACAGAATTCTACAAGAAATAAAATTTCGCAAACGTGTCGTGCCGGTAATGTAGTGGTTAACGGTATGCCTGTGAAACAAAACTACAGAGTAAAACCAGGCGATGAAATAAGCGTTCTGTTGGCACATCCACCAAGAGAGAACGTTATTATTCCTGAAAATATTCCGGTTAATATCATTTATGAGGATGATGATCTTGTTGTAGTAGACAAGGAACCAGGGATGGTAGTGCATCCGGGATTTGGAAACTGGAGCGGAACTCTTGTCAATGCATTGGCATATCATTTTGAACAAAACGGAGATAAATCGGACTTGGACCGTGTAGGTCTTGTCCACCGTATAGATAAAGATACTTCCGGATTGTTGGTAATTGCTAAGAACGAATATGCACTAAGCTTTCTGGCAAAACAATTTTTCGACAGAACAACAAAACGTTTGTATTGGGCTTTTGTATGGGGTAATGTAGATGAAGATGAAGGTACGATCAAAGGACATATCGGAAGACATCTTAAAAACCGTATGCAGATGGCCGTTTATGAAGACGGCAGCCATGGAAAACATGCTGTAACCCATTACAAAGTGTTGGAACGTTTCCGCTATATGACCTGGGTACAGTGTAAACTGGAAACCGGGAGAACACATCAGATCAGAGCGCATTTTAAGCATATAGGGCATACTTTGTTTAATGACGAACGTTATGAAGGACATACTATACTGAGAGGGATAAACCTTCCGAAATACAAACAGTTTGTTCAGAATATTTTCGATGTTTTACCACGTCATGCTTTACATGCTCATACTTTAGGCTTTATACATCCAACGACTAAAAAAGAAATGTTCTTTGAAAGTCCTATGCCGGAAGATATGAGTACAGCGGTTGAAAAGTGGCGAAATTATCTGTCCAACAACGGATAATTATATATACAGGCTATGCTTTATTTCCACATACCTTTCTGCAAACAAAAATGCAGTTATTGTAACTTTCATTTCTCAACTTCACTAAATCTGAAGGATGACATGATGAAGGCTATCCATAAGGAAATAGATTCCAGGCATCATGAACTTCCTGATAAACATATTAAAACACTTTATCTTGGCGGAGGTACTCCTTCATTGCTTTCAGTTGATGAAATAAAAGCTTTACTAGATAAGAGTGCACAGTATTATGATTTCGATTCTGAAATAGAAATTACGTTAGAGGCTAATCCCGATGATCTGAATACTTCATTTCTGAAAGAGCTTTCCAAAAGTGGCGTTAACAGACTAAGCATTGGAACACAATCTTTTTTTGAAGATGATCTGAAGCTTATGAACCGTGCACATACTTCCGGAGAAGCAGAAGATTCTATTAAAAGAGCACAGGATTTTGGACTTGAGAATATAAGTATTGATCTTATTTATGGCTCGTCATCCATGCCAATATGGAAAGAAAATCTACAGAAAGCAATAGCATTGCAGATACCTCATGTTTCTTCCTATGCACTGACTGTTGAGCCTAAGACCGCTCTTGCAAAATGGATAAAAGATAAAGTAGTGAAAGCTCCGAATGAAGAAGTTCAGAATGAAGAGTTTTACTACATGTCGGAGTTTTTAAAAGAACAGGGATTCATCCATTACGAAATATCCAATTTTGCAAAAGAAGGTTTTTATTCCAAGCATAATTCTGCGTATTGGAAAGGGAAACCTTATTTAGGGTTTGGGCCTTCTGCTCATTCTTACAACGGCGGGAATATACGTTCGTGGAATATTGCTAATAATGCTTTGTACATAAAGGGTCTTTCTGAAAATACAAGAAACTTCGAAGAAGAGCAGCTTTCTCCGAAAGACCAACTGAACGAACTGGTTATGATTGGGCTTCGTACAATATGGGGAGTAGACATGACTAAAATACAATCGACTTTTGAAAAAGATATTCAGGAAGAATTCCTTTATCTTTTGAATTCAAAAAAAGAAGAAGGATTGATTGTTGAAGATTCAGGTTACCTCAAAATTCCCGAGAAGCATTGGTTTTTAGCTGATGGTATAGCTTCCGATCTTTTTTTGGTATAATTCAGGTTCCTGAATGTATTATTCTGACATTCAAAAATCTTCCTTATTTTTGGGAAAATAACCTTTGCTGCCAAAGGCTGCAAGAACTAAAAACTTTACCATGAAAAAAATAGTACATGTGGCTCTTTTGATGAGTGCACCTTTTCTCCTTGCTCAGGAGCTGAAACCTTACGGGGCTGTTCCTTCGGAAAGGCAACTGAGATGGCATGAGATGGAAACCTATGCATTAATACATTTTACTCCTACAACTTTTCAGAATAAAGAGTGGGGTTTCGGAGATGCTTCACCGGAAATTTTTAATCCCACTTCATTCGATGCAAATCAGATTGCCAGAGCTGCTGCATCTGCCGGATTAAAAGGATTGATTACGGTAGCAAAACATCATGACGGTTTTTGTCTTTGGCCTACGAAAACAACATCTTATAGCATAGCCTCTTCACCATGGAAAGGAGGAAAAGGAGATATGGTAAAGGATTTTATGCAGGCTTCTAAAAATGCACATCTCAAATTTGGTGTTTACCTGTCCGCGTGGGACCGAAATGATGTGAGATATGGAACTCCCGCCTATGCAGATGCTTACAGGGCACAACTAACAGAGCTTATGACTAATTACGGACCATTGTTTACTTCATGGCATGACGGAGCAAACGGAGGAGATGGTTACTATGGCGGGCGTAATGAGAAGAGAACTATTGATCGTACTACATATTATCAGTGGACGGAGAAAACCTGGCCTATAGTAAGAAAGCTGCAACCTGGAGCTGTAATATTTTCGGATATAGGACCCGATATGAGATGGGTTGGGAATGAGCATGGATATGCAGCAGAAACATCATGGGCAACATTTACACCCATAGGATTAGAAGGAAAGAAACCTGTGCCGGGAGCTGCGGTTTATACAAATGCAGGAACCGGAGACCGAAATGGTAAATATTGGATTCCTGCGGAGTGTGATGTACCTTTACGACCAGGATGGTTTTATCATAAAGATCAGGATGCTAAAGTAAAAACTCCGGATCAGTTGTTTGATATCTATATGAAGTCTGTTGGGAGAGGAGCTGATATGAATTTGGGATTATCGCCTATGCCTTCAGGAATTCTTCATGATAATGATGTAAAATCCCTAAAGGCTTTTGGGGTAAAAATAGCAGAAACTTTTAAAACTAATTTTGCAGAACGGGCAAGTATTAAGGCATCTGATGTAAGAGGTCAAAATCTGAAAAAATTCGGGACACAGCTTATTCTGGATAAAGACCGCTATAGTTACTGGGCAACAAATGATGGAGTAATGCAGGCACAGCTGGATATTAAATTGGCAAAACAGGCAACATTCGATATTATTCGTTTAAGAGAAAATATTAAACTGGGGCAGCGCATAGACAGCGTGAAAATAGAAGGCTTAGTTAACGGAAAATGGGAAGTACTAGGTAAAGCAACCAGTATTGGTGCAAACCGTTTGATTAAACTGGATAAACCAGTTAGTCTCACTGATCTCAGAGTCCATATTTATGCGCCTGTAGCAATTACACTAAGTGATTTTGGACTGTATAAAGAATATAAAGAGGTGTTTGCATTCGATCATACAACAGAAGCTAAAAAGATAAAGATTCCTACCGGAATGGCCAGAATAGATCAGGTTATTCTGAATGAAAACGCCAATACATTTGTATCTGTTCCAAAGAGCGAATCTCTGATTTTTAATATTGACGGACGGAATATTATAGGTTTAGGATATTTGCCTAGACAGGATGGTAAAACTGACGGTATGATTACAAAATATGCTGTTTTTACCAGCGATGGTAATTCACGTTGGAAACTGCTGAAAGAGGGAGAATTTTCCAATATAAAAGCCAATCCTGTGTGGACGAGAATAAACTTTGATAAACCGGTTACGGCCAAGTTGATAAAACTCATTCCAAAAGAACTTATAGAGGGGCAGCAACTCACCGTTGCCGGAGTTGAATTTTATGAAGAATAATCGGGGCGAAAACTTAATTAAACCTTCTAATTTTTGTAACTTGCATGCCCAATTTTAGATGAAAACTTTGAATAAAGTAAATATACAGGGACTTTCTCCAAACCAGCCGATAGGTGTCTTTGACTCCGGGGTTGGTGGGCTTACTGTGGCTAAAGAAATTAAAAGGCTGCTTCCGAATGAAGATTTAATCTATTTCGGAGATACTAAACACCTTCCTTATGGTGAAAAATCGAAGGAAGCTATCGTAGAATATTCTACCAAAATCACCAACTTTTTGCTGGAGCAAAATTGTAAAGCTATTGTTATAGCCTGTAATACGGCAACAGCGAATGCACTGAAAGAAGTATTAGAGTTGGTTGCTAGTAGAGTTCCGGTAATTGATGTAATTAATCCTGTAGCAGAAAAAGTAGCATATGAAATACATACCAATGTGGGTGTTATTGCTACAAAAGCAACTGTTAATTCAGGACTTTACCGAAAGAGTATCAGAAAGCACAATAAATTTATCAAAGTAGACGAACTGGCAACCCCGTTACTGGTTCCTGCAATAGAAGAAGGTTTCAAAAATCATCCTATTACTCATGCTATTATTTATAACTATTTGAGTAATAGTAAACTGAAAAATATAGAGACACTTATATTGGGATGTACCCACTATCCTTTGCTGCTAGACGAAATCAAGCAATACTACGGAAACAGAGTAAGGGTTATTGATTCTCCGAATATCGTAGCTAATCAGCTGAAAATAATTCTGGATAAGTATCATTTGCTTAATGAGCAAAATCATACGCCTTCTTATCACTTTTATTTATCGGATATTACTAAGAATTTTGAGAAAATTTCAAGAAAGTTTTTTGGAAACAAAATAAGCCTCGAGCTAAAAGTACTGTAAGAGAGATCTTTAAAAAAATAATAAAAAGCCGGAAGCATTGTCTTCCGGCTTTTTCATTTTTAAATGCATAATGCTCTATTCTGAAATGGTTTATTTCATATGTATCATAATTATGATATAAGGTTATAAATTAAATTATTTTTATAATTGATTTTTCTGTCGGAAATTTGTATCATCAAAAAAAACAGTTAGAAATGGAAAATATATTTATCATCAACGGAGGGCAAACTTTTGCACATTCAGGTGGAGCTTTTAATAAATCAATTACCAGATGGACAAAAGAAGTTTTAGAAAAAGAAGGCTTTAAAGTAAGAGTAAGTAATGTTAACGATGAGTTTGATCCTATGGAAGAGGCTGAAAACTTTAAATGGGCAGATGTAATCGTTTATCATTTTCCGGTTTGGTGGTTCCAGGTACCTAACAGACTGAAATTTTATATAGATGAGGTATTTACTGCCGGACATAAAAATGGTATCTATGAAAGTGACGGCCGCTCCCGTACAAATCCGCAAATCAATTACGGAACTGGTGGGCTAATGCATGGGAAAAAATATTTTGTAACTTCTAGCTGGAATGCGCCAGATACAGCGTTTACAATGGAGGGAGAATTCTTCCAACAGAAATCTGTTGATGAAGGTATTTTATTTGGTTTTCACAGAATGAATGCTTTTGCCGGACTGGCACATATCGGAAGTTTCCATTTTCATGATATGGAAAAGAATGCTACTCCGGAAAGAGTGGGACAGTACGAAATCGATTATAAAGAATATGTACAGAGTGTTTTTGCAAAAGAAAAATGTATTCTTCAGAACTAATAATTACTTAACAGATGAAAAAAGTTCTTATAACAGGAATAACCGGATATATAGGCGGTTCAGTTGCTAAATTACTTTTGTCTAAAGGTTATGAGATTTATGGTTTAGTAAGAAAAGAAGAAGATGTAGTAAAAGTTGAACAGTTTGGAGTTAAGGCTATAGCTGGAAATATTAATGACTATAAACTGTTGTGTGACATATGTAGTGGTGTGGATATAGTTATTCATACAGCTGAGTCAGCCGATGATGCTTATGCTGCGACTAATTTTTTGAGAATATTGGAAGGAACCGGAAAGACATTTATTTTTACTTCGGGATCTGCAATTCTGGGAGGGAAAGAAAATGGAGAAGCACCAAATTTTCAGTTTACAGAAGATATCCCGCTATCTCCAAGATTAGAAATGTCATTGCGTGTAAATATTAATCAGACAATATTACAGGCAGCACAAAAGAATATAAGAAGTATTGTTATTGTACCTACAATGGTTTATGGTGAAGGTACAGGGTTGAAAAAAGAAAGCATACAAATCCCGGCTCTTGTGAAATTTTCAATAGAAAAAGGAAAAGGAATTTATATAGAAAAGGGAGAAAACATCTGGTCCAATTTGCATATTGAAGATCTTGCTGAATTATACGTATTGGCTTTAGAGAAGGCAAAGGCGGGTGCTGTTTATTATGCGGAGAATGGAGCTTCTTCTCTCAAGGCAATTGCAAACACTATTTCAGAAAAGTATAAACTTGAGCATGCAGAAAGCATTTCTATATATGAGGCTGTTCAATACTTTGGAGAAGCCGGAGCTTATTTTGGTTTTGCTTCTAATAGTTATTGTAATTCAGATAAAGCAAAGGCTGAACTAGGATGGCAGCCAAAGTTTAACAATATTCATGAATATATTTAAAAAAATATGAAAATTTATTTAACGGCTATACTAAAAGCTAAAGGAGGAAAAAAAGAAGAACTGTTGGTACTTCTCCAGAACATGGTAGAAAATACAAGAAAAGAAGCAGCTTGTATTAAATATGATCTGCAGCAAGGAACAGAGAATGAAAACTTATTTATTTTCCATGAAATATGGGAAAGTGCAGAAGGCCTGGAGCAACATAATCAGCAGGAGTATATAAAAGCTTTTGTATCCAAGGCTGATGACTTGTTGGAAGAGCCAGCACAAATATATCTGGCAAATTTAATTTCGTAACCTATTATAAACAGATTTCTGATAAAAAAGAGGTTTCCGTTATAACGGAAACCTCTTTTTTATTAAGTAGTATTAGAATTTAAATCCTATACTGAAATATACTCTCCAGAGATTTAGGAAATCATTTTTAGAAACATTGACATTGATAGGACCTAAAATTGATTCATATCCCAGATTTAGTCCATACCCTATTATATTAACATTATCATTGAACGGAGAAAGCCGGTCACTAAATGCACCATAATTAAAAGAAGGTGTAAGGTATAACTTTTTCATAATCCTATATTGTAATGATAACCCTGCTTTTGCTACAGAAGTCAGAGGTAATTCTTTCTGACGGAATCCGTTGAACTCAGGAGTCATCATATCATAATTATATTCGCTGCCACCAAGGTTATATTTTTGGTTTAGGAACAGGTATGGAAACAAATCTTTTTCTTTGCCAAAACTTGCCCCCAAGAAAACGTTCACTTTAGCTGTAAGTCTTTTGGTAATAGGCTGAGCATAATTCTCATTTAAAGTAAATGAAATTAAATTTTGAGGTTTATAATAGAATGGTGTTTTAGGATCTAGTATTAAATTTAACTCAGGCTGAACTTTTGCCAGATCATACAAATCATACTGATCTCCGTAATAAAATCTTGTACTTACCTGCAAGTGATTCCCTCTGGTTGAATAATATCTTTTATTCAGGTTATTTTGTTCAAGCTTCAGGAATGTATTAAAGTTACTATGGCTGTATAGCTTTTTGCTATAGTTATTTACTTTTGACTGATCTATCTTATCCAGAAAGCGGTTCATTCGCTCCGCACTAAATTCGGTTCCGAAAGAGATAAAAGCATTTGGGTGGATATTATAGTTTATGGCAATCTTCCCGGTAATGTTTCTGTACATGTAGTTAGGGAATCTTATATTTTCGTCATCGCTTTCTATATCAAGAAGTCTGAATGTTAGGTCATTACTTCGAAGGTATACCATCTTTCCTTCCAGGTTTAACCACCAGCGGTGCCCATTGTCTAAAAATTTCTGATAATCTATTCTCGCTTTAAAACGTTCCGCAGCATCCACAGTTACTAACAATCTAGATTTGCTGAAAACAAAATTCCGGTAAGTATAGTTAACGATAATTCCTACAGACTGCTCGTTGTCATAATGCAGAGCAAGTTTAAATGCACCTTTTTTAGCCCTTTTTACAAAGATATTCATTGTAAGACCGTCGCCTGTATTGGTGTAAGTATAATACACTTTTTCGTATTGTCGCATTCCGAATACACGGTCTATTGCTTCATTTATCGTTTTAGCATCGTAATAGTTACCCTCTTTCAGTTCCATCTGTTTGCGGATAGTTTCTATTTCGTTTGTATCTGTAATTGGGGTTCCATCCTCTTCACTATATGTAAACTGTGTGGTCGGCATTTTCACTTCCTCAATCATTTTGTGATCATATTTTATACCGAGTTTTCGCTGAGCCTCAGCTAATGCCACAAATTCGGGTAAATGTTTTTTAGCTTCTTTTTCTCCGATTTTTATAATCTCGTCATACTTCGCAAAATCCTTAGTCGTAATGTCTCCCAAAGGCTTTACGAAATCAACCATAATATTGGATAATGCTTGCTGATGTTTGAAGTCTTCTACCGAACGAATAGCATGTGTCTGGTAGATCATCTTCATAGGATTTTCAATCTCTTTCTTTGTGAAAAGTCTAAATCCGGTATAGCCACCAACAACAAAATCAGCTCCCATTTCCCGTACTTCATTTGCCGGAAAATTTCTGTCCAGTCCACCATCTACTAATAGCTTTCCATCGATATAAACCGGAGCAAATGCTGCGGGTATCGCCAGTGTAGAACGGATTGCTAAGGGTAGAGAACCTTTTTTCTGCATAACCAGTCCGCCATTTTCAATATCAGAAGAAGTAAGTTCAACCGGAATTCTTAGTTTACTGAAATCATTGATATGTTTTGCATTAAAGGTAAGTGTGTTTAGAACCTCTCCCATATACTGGCCTTCGATATAAGAGCTGGGAAGGGTAGGGAAGCCTTTTACAACCGGAAACTCCAGAATGTATTTGTCATACTCATCCTTCTCACTGATATTTATTTTATTGTACGGAATTTTATTGCTCAGGATTCTGTTCCAGTGTACTTTGTAAACAGTTTCTTTTAACTGATCTGCATTATAACCCATTGCGTACAGACCTCCAAGAATACCGCCCATACTGGTGCCGGTTATATAATCTATTTTAATTCCTAATGAATCTATCATCTTCAGAATTCCCAGGTGAGCAAAGCCTTTTGCTCCACCACCACTAAGGGCCAACCCGAATTTGGTGTCTTTGGTTATGTTTCGCAGTGTCGTATTCAGGGAATCCGTCTTTTGCTGCGCCTGTAAAGAATAAGATATGACTATTATAAAAAGTAATAGCAGTTTTTTCATATAGTGGTTTGTTTGTGTTCCACAAATTTATAAAAAAGCTCCATCCGGATTTTCGGATGGAGCGAAATATAAATAATAATTATTAATCTGTTTTTTTTGCGAAAAAGCTGAAACTCACATTTCCGTATTTTCGTGTTTCCTGCAAATTTGGATGTTCAAATTTTTGCCTGGACTGATGTTCCAAAATAAAGACTCCGTTTTCCGCAAGTATATTTTTATTCAGTACAAGATCTATTAAATCATCGTACTTGGCTTTATCCATATCAAATGGTGGATCTGCAAAAACCAAATTGTATAATTTACCATGGTTTCTTTCTTTTTTTAACCAGTCGAATACATCACCACGACTAAGATTTACCTGAGATTCGAAACCTAGTTCTTTTGCTGTGGAGTTAATAAACCCACAGTGCTTAGGATTAAGGTCTACAGAGGTAATGTCTTTTGTATCACGGGAAGCAAATTCTAATGAAATAGAACCTATTCCGGCAAAAAGATCCAATACGGATAAATATTCTATGTCGAAGCGGTGTTCAATAATACTGAATAGTGCTTCTTTTGCAAAATCTGTTGTTGGGCGAACTTCAAAGTTCTTCGGAGCGGCAATTTTTTTACCCTTCCACTTCCCCGATATAATTCTGTACATTTTATTGAAGGATAAAGTTGTGTTTGTTTTTAATGCTTTTCTCTACAATTTTTACCTGATGGGCAAACTTCTGTAATTCGCTAAGGAAAGTTTCATTTTCGTCAATTTCTCCGTAAACAAGGAACTGAAGATTTTTCAGGTCAAAGTTTAATTTAGAAACAGCAAACATGATAAAGTAAAGAAAGTCTACCTCGGAATTTGCATCCAGATTATTGTAAAGTAAAATCTTTCCGTCTTTCATGGCAAAAAACTCTGCCTGATTGTGGTAAAGATTAATGTGTATTTGTTCACCACTAGTTTTGGTAAGAGTCTGGCTTAGAAATTTCTCTCCCGAAAAATTAAAAACCGCAGGAATATTAGAAGACTTTATTTTCTGATAAAATTCCTTTGGCATGGTATAATAAAACTGGATATGAAATTTTTTGTTAATCGCCAGCATTAATTCTTCATTAGCTTCATCTACCGGAGCATTATAAGAAATAAGTTGGTAACCCAACTGGTGCTGGTCGAAACCAAAAGGTAACATACTGAAATGATTAAGCGCAGAGACTACCTCAATTTTTTTGAGATTCCCCTGTTTTAATACTTCTGTAAGTTTATCGGAAATATAACCTTCAGGCGTTTCTTCATCTTTGAAAAAAGCCCTCTCAGCGTAAGAAGAGCCCTTGCCTATGGTCCATTGTAAACCGTCTTTTGTGAAAAGTAGAGATAATTTCTGCATGTTTTTCAGCCTAATGTGCAAATTTAAGTATTTTAGTTGGCAGTTGAAAATTATCACCTTAGGTGAGGATAATAATCTCTGATAAATCCTAATAAACCTAATGAAGGTAAATGATTAAATATAATGTAAAGAGGTTATATTTCATCGACAAATTCACCTTTCTTATCAACGATCTGATTTCCCCAGCTTGTTATTGCATCTAATACCGGGATAAAAGTACTTCCAAAATCGGTTAATTTATAAATAACTTTTATTGGTGGCTTCTTGCCATAAACCTTTCTTGAGATTAGTCCGTCTTTTTCCAGTTGTTTTAGTTGTAAGCTTAGCGTCATTTCAGTAACCGAAAACAATTCTTTCCTTAGTTCACTAAACCTTTTCTCACCATCCTTCATATGATATAGTATAACAGTTTTCCATTTTCCACCAACGAGGTCCATCGCCAGGCTTACAGAACAAGGGTATATTTTATCTTCTATTTTCACATATTTTCCAAGGCATTCTCTTTTCATATCCGGTAATTTAAGGCCTATCGGAATTGATAGTTATTGCAAATTTAGAGTACTAAAAATAATTTTGCAACTATAATTTTGATAGTATAAAATCTAAATAAAAAACAATGACATTAATTATTTTAGGACATCCCGATTGGGAAAAATCATTAGCAAATAAAGAGATTGTTAATGGATTGGTGAATAGTGAGGCAAATGTTGAAGTCAGAAATCTTCAGCAGTTATATCCCGATTTTAAAATTGATATAAAGAAAGAGCAAGAAGCATTGTTAAGGCATAAAAATATAGTGTTTCAGTTTCCCTTCTATTGGTATACTATGCCCGCAATTTTGAAACATTGGTTCGATTTGGTATTGGAATATGGGTTTGCCTATGGCTCGACAGGTAACAAGCTGAGAGGTAAGAATTTTATTCCTAGTTTTACAGTCGGATCAGCTGAAAATGAATACAAAACTTTAGGAGAACATCATTTCAGAATTCCTGACTTTTGTAAAAATCTTGAACAGACAGCTTATTATACACAGATGAATTACATTGAGCCATTTTATTTTCACGGCACTTCGCTAAATGCTGGTTACACAAAAGATGAGATAAGGAGTAAAGCAAAAGATCAGGCTGGAAAATTAGCTGAACTGCTGAAAACGTTAGAATAAAACCTTATCAGGGTTTAGTTCTTTATAATAATTGTATTGGGAAATCTATTTCAAGATCACGGTAATCGTGCCGGACTGATGTTTGAAGAAAGTTCCGTCTTCATACTCCAGACCTGTTTCTCCACGAAGAACGTCCAAAACCATCGACTGTAATACACCGTCACCAATACCATGGATCACATCTAATCTTTTGATGTGATTTTTTCTGCAAAAATTAATAGTTTCCTGCAGACGCTGTTTCTGAATAAAAAGTCGTTCCCAAGAATCATAATCGGACGGATTGTTGACCAGTTGGTCAAAATGAAGATCCAAAACCAAAGCCGGAATTTTATTCTTTTTAGAAACGTTTTTTTTGGGTTCCGGTTTTACTGTAACAGGTTGCAAATTGTATAAATCTGCTTCTGACGGAACAATTTCAGATGATGGGTAAGTATGCTCAAAACCATATTCATCTTCTATGGTGATGAGATTTTTGTGAATTTTGATAATCTTTCCTTTCAAATTATCATTCAATACCGAAACTTTATCTCCTGCCTTCATTGTTATTTATTTTGCCCCCAATTCGATAACTTCCAGATCCTTTATTTCGCTTCCGTCAACTACAAAACGAAGCATCGTACGTACTTTATGCCAGCCAACTTTACCACAAGCCCCCGGATTAAGATGGAGAATATTTCTTTCCTTATCCATCATAACTTTCAAAATATGGGAATGTCCCGATATAAACATTTTAGGAGTGTGTTTGTTAATCTCAGCTTTTGCTAAAGGTGAATAACGTCCAGGGTATCCACCGATATGGATCATCAATACTTCTACTTCCTCACACTGAAACCGTAAAACCTCCGGAAACTCCTTTCTTATTTCTGCTCCGTCGATATTTCCGTATACCCCTTTTAAAGGTTTTATTTTTTGTAAAGCCTCTATTACATCCATATTTCCGAAGTCGCCTGCATGCCATATTTCATCTGCCTGTTCAGCATAAGACAGGATGCGGTCGTCCATATAAGAATGAGTGTCGGAAAGTAATAATATTTTTTTCATAAAGAGAACTTTCAGTTGCGATAGAGTTCGTATTTTTGCATATCGAAAATCTAGACAAAAATACAAACAAATTACGCTATTTCATCGCTTTTTCCTATAACGGCGCATCCTTCTTCGGGTTTCAGATACAACCCAACGAAATTAGTGTCCAGGAAACTTTGGAAAAAGCATTGAGTACATTACTGCGTGAAGACATTAAAATAATAGGTGCCGGAAGAACGGATACCGGAGTTCATGCTAAAAAAATGTATGCACATTTTGAAACCAGTAATATGCCGGGAGATCAGCTGATACATAAGCTAAACAGCTTTTTGCCACCAAGTATTGCGGTTCAGGAAGTATTTCAGGTTTCTAAAGATCTGCATGCGAGATTCAGTGCGTTATACAGGACTTATGAATATTATATTTCGCTGAAAAAGAATCCATTTACAGAAAACTCTGCATGGCAGCTTTGGCGAAAAACGCTGGATGTAGATGCGATGAATAAGGCCTGTGAAATTTTGTTTCAGTATAAAGATTTCACAAGTTTTGCAAAACTGCATACCGATAACAAAACTAATTTCTGCGAAATTAAGAAAGCGGTATGGGAACAACATGGGGAAGAACTGGTTTTGACCATTTCGGCCGATCGTTTTTTACGGAATATGGTTCGTGCAATAGTAGGGACTATGGTAGAAGTGGGTACCGGAAAAATAAAGCCGGAAGATATCCATGATATAATTGAAAAGAAAAACCGGAATGCCGCCGGAACATCGGCTCCTGCCCATGGATTGTATCTCGTGGATGTAGGTTATAACTTTGATAATTAAGCAGAGGAATATATGCTGGGAATTTTATTTTTGATCTTTATTTACCGGTATTATGCGAACTTAGCAAAACGATATGCTAAGGTTAAATGGCATTATGGGTTACTGGGAAGTATTATTTTTATGGCAGTACAAATGACAGTCGGAGGTTTGTATGGTTTTTATTTGGCTATTGCAGAGCCTGGTGAGCTGGAAGATGAAAGTACGGTTGTAGGAATTACACCACTTAACCTGATTGGCTGGTCAATTGCCGGAGGAACAGTTTGGGGAGTTCATAAAATACTTGAATACAAACTGATCAGTGAACGACAGACCCAGCCTTCTATAGATATAGATCTTATAGGAAAGAAAGAAACTGAATAATATTAGCCTTTGTTGAGGTAGAAAAATATGAAAAAATTAAGCACTGGAAATATAATAGCCAGACTCTTTAAGATAGGAATGAACTTCCGGGGTTGGTTTATTTCCGCATTTATTATATCTGTTGTTCTGGCTGTAGTAGGAACATACCGACCTATACTAACCAAAGATGTTGTGGATAATGACATTATTAAGGAGAAGAATTTCGACTTACTGATGCATGATGTTTACCTCCTGATAGGTTTGGTTGCTGCAGAAACAATCCTGAACTTCGGTTTGGTATATCTGTCCAATTACATTTCGCAAAATGTAATCCGTGATATCAGGGAGCGTTTGTACCGTAAACTTATCTATTTCAAAACTTCATTTTTTGATAAAACTGCTATTGGTAACCTGGTAACCCGTGCTGTTGGGGATGTGGAGACAATTGCCACTGTATATACAGATGGATTCCTGATGGTCTTTGGGGATGTATTGCGTGTAGTACTGGTACTGGTAGCCATGTTTAATGTAAACGTTCAGCTCAGTTTTATTGCGCTGGCCATTTTACCGATTATGCTTTTGGTTACAAGATTTTTCCAGAAAAGGCTGAAGAAAGCTTTTGGAGACGAAAGAACCTGGACTGCCACTCAGAATAGTTTTGTACAGGAAAGACTTGCCGGCATGTCTTTAATACAGGTGTTCAACCGTCAGAAAGCTGAATTTGAAAAATTCGATGATATTAACCAACAATTGAAGGGAGCGCTTTTGCGAACCGTTTTCTTTTTCTCTTTATTCTTCCCGGTAGTAGAACTTATTTCCTCTGTATCTATAGGACTTATTTTATTCTACGCAGGTTATAATGCGCTAACAAGTAGTGATGCCAGCCCGGGAGATGTTATTGCATTTATTCAGTTTATCAGTATGTTGATTCGTCCGTTGCGTCAGATCGCAGACAGATTCAACAATATTCAGAGAGGTTTGGTTGGTGCAGAACGTGTACTCGGGATTATGGACGAGGACAATGCAATGCCTAATAACGGTACTATTACAAAAGAGAAGGTTGATGGGAAAATCGAATTCCAGAAAGTACATTTCTCTTATGATGAGAAGCAGGAAGTACTAAAAGGAATCAGTCTGAAAGTAGAGCCTGGGCAATCAGTTGCTATTGTCGGAGCTACAGGAGCTGGAAAATCTACTATTATTACGCTTATTACAAGGTTTTATGATATTAATTCCGGAAAAATATTACTGGATGATATAGATCTTAGGGATTATGAACTTCATCACCTGCGCAGCCATATTGGTGTTGTACTACAGGATGTATTCTTATTCCACGGTTCTATTTATGAGAACCTTACATTAGGTGAAGATATTCCTTTGGAAAGAATAAAACAGGCGGCACAGGAAATCGAAGTAGACGAATTTATTGAAAGGTTGCCAGGTGGCTATGATTATGTTGTAAGCGAAAGAGGTTCTTCTATTTCATTAGGACAGCGTCAGCTATTATCATTCCTAAGAGCTTATTTAACAAATCCAAGCATTCTGATTTTGGACGAAGCTACATCTTCTATAGACCATGAATCTGAAAAATTGATTCAGAAGGCAACAGAAAAAATTACAAAAAACAGAACTTCTATTATTATTGCACACAGACTTTCCACCATTGTAAATGCAGATAAGATTATTGTAATGGATCAGGGTAAGATTGTAGAAGAAGGCAAACATGAAGAATTGTTGCAAAGAGATGGTTATTATGCTACACTTTACAAGGCGCAGTTGCACAGAGATGCAGATGATGAAGATGTAAAATTAGAAGCATAATATAGGGATCATTTTAGGAAATTGTTATCTTTAAGAAAGAATTGGACCTATGAAGAAGACGATTTACGACAAAAAGGATATCCGGAATTATGTAAAAAGTGTTATCGCTGATAAAATCCAAACGCTGGAGAAATTTGTGCATTTTACAAAAGAAGCCAGTAAAGACATCAAAAAAACTCCTAAATACGATAGTGTCCGGGAAGAGGCGCATGAAGAAATCTACCAGATGCAAAGGCAGTTGGCGGAGCTTCATAAGTTGCAAAATGGAATGGCCCGTGTTCTGAATTCTGAAATGTCCGTTGTTCAGTTAGGATCATTAGTGATTACCAATAAAGCCCGTTTTTATATTTCTGTTTCGTTGGGGGAATTTTTCTTTGAAGGAGACAGAATGTATGCAATCTCTGAAGAGAGTCCTATGGCAAAAATGATGATTGGAAAGAAGGTTGGTGACGAGTTTGTTCTCAACCGTATTCATCAAAAAATTGAAGAAATTTATTAAGCCTGATATCAGAGCTATTAATATAAAAATGCGTTGTCAATATTATTAACAACGCATTTTTTTTAGTTCCAGTTTTTCATTGTATTACTTGTGAAATCTACCCACTGATCTTCGGGAATTGTCTTATCAATGTAGAAATCCGGATGAATTCCTAAATCGTCCACAGGAAATTCCGGGATACGGAGAGACCTGGAGATACAGTATTCAAAGACAAAATCACCAGAAGGAGGAGTTGCTTCAATCATATTAGATACATCAACAGCACCACCTGTTTTTCTTCCAAAGAATTTTACTTTTCTGCTTTGCTTTGCCAGCAAAATAAATTGTTCTGTTGTGCTAAAATTATTTTCGTGAATAATAATTGCTACATTTTTTGGATAAGGGAGAACCTGATCTTTTTTACTAATCGTAACATCTTTTCCGTAAATATTAACAAATTGTCCTAGTTTGCTATTAAGAGTCGACTGAATCTTTTTATATGTTTCCTTTTCCTCGGCATCAGTATCGGAACTGTTAATCAGTGTATCCCAAATTTTGTTGTTTTGTGGAGTAGAGTACATTTCTGTCATGACAGTGCGGATCGGGCTCGTATAGAGATACTTGATGAGTCCTTGATAGTTGGAATCTTGTCCGCCCTGACAGTCTCGTAGATCAATGATGAGGTTTGGAGTAGAAGTTATCAGTTTATCCAGGCTAGCCAGTGTACTGTCTATTGCTTTCTTGTTTTGGTGGAAGGCTGGAATTCTGAGGTAAACAGTATTATCATCTTTCTTGTAGCCAAATGTTTTGCCGCTGGTTTTTATCTGGTTGTATTCTTTTGTATTGTCCTGATATGTGACGCTAGGGAAAGAACGTTGGAAAACTGTATCATCAATCTGAAGTAAATTTTTTCCGAGATATAAAGCCTTTTTTACAGGAACTGGTTTGAAGTTTCTCTGATAATAAGTTCCGGATTTCAGATCCTGATTTAATGAAAATAGAATATCATCTTTATTCCAGTCTTTGTTTTGTGTATTTATAATACTGCCAACAAAAGTGTTTCCTTCTTTTTTTACAACAATAAGATTACTCCCTCTTGACCATATTCCTTCAATATTGTCGTCCTTACGTGTAGCAAGGGTTTTCTTAAATTGTTCAATATTGAAAGCTTTTTGTCTTACCGGCTGAAAGTGCTCGGAATTTAATTGATTTTTTACAGCTTTATCTGTTAATGTAAATCTGAAATGATCGGTGCGGAAAAATTTAACCCAGTCTTCCAAAGCTGCTTTACATTGGTAGAAATCTGTAATGTTAGTAACTTTATCGTTTGTGATCTTATTATGAAGATCGTAGGCGGTTTGTCCTTTTATATCTAGTATATGACGGTAGCCCGCATCATTTTCTTCAAAAGTCTTTTTAGTCCATTCGTAGTTTTCTTTACAGTTGCAATTCTGTGCCTGAATACTCATGGTGCCCATGAGTAACAAAACAGGAAAGAGTAATTTCATAAATTTTATATTAGTTTTCATTAAGTTTATCCATGATAACATTTTAGAGAATGTACGTTCTAATATGTTATATAGTTCAGCCGGGATTTATTATTGATAGTTGGTTAGTTTTTTTTGAGTAATCTGCAAATATTCGAAAAAAAAGAGATATCTGGATCAATTAAATATGAGAATTTCAATTATTGGTGATTTAATTAGGGCTATTTGTTTAATAATGAGTGTGTTTGGTGGTTAATGTGATGGGAGTATTTATAGTTGAACGGAGATATTTGATGCAAAAAATGACAGACGAATAAAGTGTTGAAAAACTTTAAACGTGCAACTTTGGAATTGAAAGTTTTTTCATATCTTTGCAGCTTAAAATTAACCGGGACGAGTTTCCTCAAAATTAATTATTTATGTCAGTAAAAATTAGATTACAAAGACACGGTAAAAAAGGGAAGCCTTTTTTCCACATTGTTGTAGCAGATTCAAGAGCTAGAAGAGATGGTAGATTCATCGAAAGACTAGGATCTTACAACCCAATCACTAACCCTGCAACTATCGACTTGAATGTTGATGCTGCTGTAAAGTGGTTAAACAACGGTGCTCAGCCAACTGACACTGCAAGAGCTATTCTTTCTTACAAAGGAGCTCTTTACAAAAAACACCTTCAAGGTGGTGTAGCTAAAGGAGCATTTGACGAAGCTGAAGCTGAAAAAAGATTCAACGCTTGGTTAGAAGCTAAAGAAACTAAAGTACAAGGTAAAGTAGATGGTTTATCTCAAGCTAAGGCTGACGCTAAGAAAGCTGCTTTAGAAGCTGAAACTAAAGTAAACGAAGCTAGAGTAGCTGCTGTTGCTCAAGCTGAGGCTGATGCTAAAGCTGCTGAAGAAGCTGCTAACGCACCTGTTGCTGAAGAAGTAGTTGCTGAAGAGACAACTGAAGAAACTCCAGCTGCTGATGCTTCTGAAGAAAACGCTGAAGCTTAATACAAAATTTGCCTGATGCGTAAAGAAGAATGTTATTTTCTTGGTAGAATTACCCGCAGACATGGCCTTTCGGGCAACGTAATCCTGAAAATGGATACCGATCAACCCGAATTTTACAGTAAAATGGAATCAATGTTCATTGAAATCAATGGACTATTGGTTCCGTTTTTTGTTGATAAACTGTCATGGAGTAAAGGTGATTCTTTAAATATCCTGTTTAAAAACTCTAACGAAGCTTTGGTAGATCAGGTGATCGGAAAGGAGGTATACCAACCTCTTTCTTCCCTGCCAAAACTATCCGGAAAACAATTCTATTACCACGAAATTGTTGGTTATGAGATTAAAGATACCGAAGGGAAATCTTATGGTCTTATCCGTTCTGTTAATGATCAGACGGCACAACACTATTTCATTTTGGTACTTAATGATAAAGAAGTTGTTGTTCCTATAATTAAAGACTGGATTATTGCTCTGGATCGAGAAGAAAAAGTTATGACAATGCAATTGCCGGAAGGGCTTCTGGATGTGTTTACCACTTCTTCAAAGAAAGATGAGTAATTATAAGATATGATCGAAATAAATTTTCGGTCATTTTTTTTGCTGTTTCCCCAACTATAAAATCAGCAGAATAATAAATATAAATTATTAAGCCTTGTCAAAGTTGGTGCTGTATTAAATAATAGCCTTGACGAGGTTTCTATATTTTTCACTAAAATTGATATTCCTGATAAAAGCCTTTTGATAGGAATTAAAATTTATTTCAACTTAATCATTTCCTTCAATTTTTCTATTTTTTCCAACATCAAATTAAAGAATGCTTTTCTATCTCTGTTGCCAGAAGTATTTAAGGATTTTGAATTTTTAATCTGATGTTCAAAATAGCTTAATGTTTCCGCACAAACTGCGGGATCATTCATCATAATATAGCCAAACATATTGAACGGAAGAAAGTACGAACTTTGTTTTCCATTTTTAAAAAGAATACTATTGTTCAGAATAACAAGGTCGTTTACATAGATCTGAAAGTTGGGATTCTGCAATGTTTTCTGTTCCAGATTTGTAATCAGTTCCTGTAGTTCTTCCAGAATTTGTAATACAGTTGTAGTATTCAGCATTCTAATTTCATGATAAAAAGAGACTTGCTGAAGGATACTGTTAATTGTTGTTTCGTTCCATATTTCAGTAACATTTTGCTGTTCATAAAACTCTTTCAGAGCCTCATTTTTACCAGAATGGTGTTGTAGACTGAATTCATTGAAAGGGCTTAGAAATTTATCCTGATTCAGTAGATTCATCCAGACATAAAACTTAAATTTTGATAGTATAGAATCTGAAATTGTATAAAAAAACGGGATGTCTTTTGCGGAATAGTATACCTGTGAGTTCTCGTTTTCCTGAAAGACATGAAGTATCTTGAGTGAGTTCTCAAAATAACTTAGTAAATCGTTAGTTGTTTTTATCGGCTGAGTACGTTTTACCACCATCTGATTTTCTGCGCCCAGAAACTGATCTAGAGAAATCTGGTAATGTTTTGCCAGCTCAAGTGCTTCTTCAAAACTAAATTTTGCCTTTGACGAAGATCTTCTGTGTGCAGCATCATAGCTAATGTTGAGAATATTAGCGATTTCATCATTCAGAGATTTTTCACCAATCTTTTTACGGATTTCTTTCAGTAAATATTCCTGATACATAATTTGCGTTTTTCACAAATGTATAATTTTTATTAATGCTTTTCCACATTTAGTATCGTGATTTTCACATTTAGCTTTGGAGTATAATTTAAAATTTTACTGAAATGAAAACAAATGTTATATTCTGGATTGTATTAGCTTTTAGTCAGTTATTTCAAGCTCAAGACAGTATTAGAATTGAAAATTCAAAATTCAAAATCTTTGCATTTACCCCAGTGAAAAACAATATATCAAAAGTAAATGGTATGACAGCAGGATTAGGATTGAGTAATAGAGCTATTTTTAAAGATGCCGAAAATAATCAGGCAATTGTAAATGGGTTGAATCTAGATTTAAATCCATTAGGGTTTATTATATTTTGTTTTTATGATCCTGATAGAGACTTTACAACTAAAGAGTCTGTGCTTCTGAATGGCTTAAATCTTTCAATTGCTGGACATTTAAGAGATGTCAGTCAAAATGGTGTTAATATTTCCGCATATAATTATGCTTATCAAATGAACGGTGTTTCGTTCGCTCTTATAGGAAACTCCAATCATACATTCAAGGGTGTTTCTGTTGCTTTTATGGGGAATTCAGCAAATAAAGGCGAAGGACTTGCAATTGCTTCTTTTAATGGATTTGATAATTTTAAGGGTGTGCAAATCGGTATTGTAAATAGATCGGATAATATGAAAGGACTTCAAATTGGATTGTTCAACAAAAATGAAACTGGTAAAAATTTCCAAATAGGGCTTTGGAATAAAAATGAAAAAAGAAGTTTTCCTATAATTAATTGGAACTTTAAAAAACTAAAGTCATGAAAAACATACCATATATTCTGATTGCAATTCGGTTTATCCTTGCTCCGGTTATTTTAATTCTTGCCTATTTAAAAGGAGATGAATTGCGAATACTGCTTTTAGTACTAATGTATTTTGGACTATTTACAGATATTTTTGATGGTATTATCGCCCGGAAAGCAGGAGTATCTTCAGAAAACCTCCGGAGGTTGGATAGTCAGACTGATTTAATTTTCTGGTTATGTATTGGTTTTGCCGCTTATCTGCTGAATCCGGAATTGATAAAAGAATACTGGGGAGGTATTGCGTTAATTTTTATAATGGAGGCCTTGTGTTATATAATAAGCCTTGGCAAGTTTGGAAAAGAAACCTGTACACATGCTTTCCTATCCAAGCTGTGGGGATTGAGTTTATTGTTCGCATTTACTGGTTTAATAGGCTTTCAGCAGGCAGGATTCTTTTTTTACCTAGCTATTATTTTAGGGTTTGTATCACATGTAGATGTTATTCTTATTGTTTTATTTCTTCCGAAATGGCAGCATGATGTACCAAGTTCTTATCATGCTTGGCGTATCCGAAAAGGAAAAGATATTAAAAAGAACATTTATCTGAACGGCTAAAGCCCAAAGAACTATATAATTTTCTTAACTTTGCGAACGTTAATTTTTACATCATGCATAAGCAGACAATTAAAGAAGTTTTAGAAAATTACAAAAAATTCTTGCATCACGACATCACCGTGTATGGGTGGGTACGTGCGTTTCGTTCAAACAGGTTTATAGCCTTAAACGATGGTTCGACAATCAATAATTTGCAAATCGTAGTTGATTTCGAAAATATTGATGAGAATCTTATCAAGAATATAAATACTGCTTCTTCACTGAAAATTGTTGGCGAAGTGGTGGAAAGTCAGGGTGCCGGACAAACGGTTGAAATTATCGCTAAGAAAATTATAGTACTTGGGGATAACTTTACAGAAGAATTGCAGAATACTATACTTCAACCAAAGAAGCATAGCTTAGAAAAGCTTCGTGAACAAGCTCACCTAAGATTCAGAACCAACTTATTTGGTGCTGTTTTCAGAGTACGTCATGCTGTTAGCTTTGCAATTCACTCTTTCTTCAACGACAGGCAGTTTTTCTATCTGAATACACCAGTAATTACAGGTGCAGATGCTGAAGGAGCAGGGGAAATGTTCGGTGTTACCAACTTTGATCTGGATAATATTCCAAGAACAGAAGAAGGTGCTATAGACTATGCACAGGATTTCTTCGGAAGAAAGACCAACCTTACCGTTTCAGGACAGTTGGAAGGAGAAACTGCAGCAATGGGATTAGGAAGGATTTATACATTCGGACCTACTTTCCGTGCGGAAAACTCTAATACAACACGTCACCTTGCGGAATTCTGGATGGTGGAGCCGGAAGTAGCTTTTAATAACCTGGAAGATAACATTGACCTTGCTGAAGATTTCTTAAAATATGTAATTCAGTATGTTTTAGATAAATGTAAGGACGATCTGGAATTCCTGGATAAGCGTTTTGCTGAAGAGCAAAAGCAAAAACCAGAAAAAGAAAGAGCAAAAGAAGGCCTTATCGAGAAGTTGGAAAATGTAGTTGCGAAGAGATTTAAGCGTGTAAGCTATACTGAAGCAATCGAAATTCTTCTGAACTCGAAAGAAAATAAAAAAGGAAAATTCGTATATCCTGTTGAAAAATGGGGAGCAGACCTTCAGTCTGAACATGAAAGATACCTTGTTGAAAAGCATTTTGAATGTCCTGTAGTGTTATTTGATTACCCTGCAGAGATTAAAGCATTCTACATGCGTCTGAATGAAGATGACAAAACTGTAGCTGCTATGGATGTTCTTTTCCCTGGTATTGGTGAGATTATCGGAGGTTCTCAGAGAGAAGAGAGACTAGATGTCCTGAAGAAGAAAATGGAGGATATGCATGTAGATCAGGAAGAACTTTGGTGGTATTTAGATACCCGTAAGTTTGGTTCTGTTCCACATTCAGGATTTGGTTTAGGACTGGAAAGATTAGTTCTTTTTGTTACAGGAATGACCAACATCCGTGATGTGATTCCTTTCCCAAGAACGCCTAAGAGCGCAGAATTCTAAAAAATAATAAATAAAAAGCCCTTAGAGATTTCTCTAAGGGCCTTTTTATGAAAACGAATTTCAATAGCAAAAATCGTGCAATTTTATTTTTTTTAAAATAAAAATGTTTAATTTCGTAGAGTTAATCTACAATGTAGTTAAGTAGAAATACCTATGCTGAAACAAAATTTACAGATAAAACTTGGCCAGAAAATGGCACCACAACAAATTCAGTTGATGAAGCTTATTCAGCTTCATACTCTTGAATTTGAAGAAGAATTACAACGGGAGCTGGAAGAAAATCCGGCGTTGGAAAAAGCTGTGGACGAAGCCAAGGAAGATGAATATTCGGATATTGATAGTAGTTATGATGATGAAGGAACAGAGTCTATAGAAACTGATTTCGATGTGAACGAATACATTTTTGATGACGAGCCTTCTTATAAAACTGCGGCAAGTAATTACTCGCCAGACGATGAAGAATTCGATAACCAGTCGTTGCTTACAGAAGGACAGTCCTTATACGATTACCTTATAGAGCAGATCCGGTTGACGAAAATCGGTGAGGAGGATCTAAAAATAGCAGAATATATTATAGGTAACCTGGATAATGATGGTTATCTGAGAAGAGATATAAAGTCTTTGGTTAACGATATGGCTTTTTCATTAGGAGTATATACGACACCTGAAAATGTAGAAGATGTATTAACCAATTATGTACAAAAATTGGATCCGCCAGGAGTCGCAGCAAGAGATCTGAAAGAATGTCTTCTGCTCCAGATTGAGAAAAAAGTAAGCGGAAATCCGGCAGTGTCATTAGCACATAATATTTTGCTTCACCAGTTTGATGCTTTAAGTAACAAGCATTATAACAAAATCATGCATAAGTATGATGTGGAGGAGGATGATCTGAAAGATGCGCTTGATGAAATCTCTAAATTATCTCCTAAAGTTGGTGGTAATTTCGATACACAGACAATTACAATCAACCAGGAAATTATTCCGGATTTTGTAATCAATGTAAAGGACGGAAAAGTTACAGCGGCGCTTAATAGTAAGAATGCTCCTCAGCTACGTGTCTCAGATGAGTATAAAGAGATCTTAACAACTTACTCACACGATAAAACATCCCAGGAGCATAAGCAGGCAGCCTTGTTTATCAAACAAAAGCTTGATGCTGCAAAATGGTATATAGATGCTATTAATCAGCGCCAGAATACATTGATGCAGACGATTAATGCTATTATAAGGTTACAGAAAGATTACTTTATTACCGGAGATGATAAAAGTATAAAGCCAATGATTCTGAAAGATGTGGCAGATATTACAGGTTTTGATATTTCTACAATTTCCCGTGTAGTGAAAAGTAAATATGCAGATACACCTAACGGAATCGTTTATCTGAAGAATCTTTTCTCGGATAGTCTTACAAACGACGATGGTGAAGAGGTTTCAACCAAAGAGATTAAAAACCACCTGCAGGATATTATTGATAAGGAAAATAAAAGAAAACCTTATACCGATGATGCATTAGTAGGAATGCTGAAAGATAAGGGATACAATATTGCCCGACGTACTATTGCTAAATACAGAGAGCAGTTAAATATTCCAGTAGCAAGATTAAGAAAAGAATTATAAAAATAAAAAGCGCTGAATTCAGCGCTTTTTTTATTGTTCGTTTTCGATGTTTTTCAGTTGTTGAAGATTTCTGGATAGCTTCTTCATTAATATACCGTATATAAGCTTATAGTATAATAATATTAGAAGTACGCATACAATACAGGAAATAATAATACCTATAATGAAAGCTGCATATTTGTTATCACTAATCTGTATATGCTGTTGTTGTATATAGATTACCGGGAACAAAGTGATAAGTAATAAGAAACATAGTAAAAACAGAATATTTACCAGTATAAAACGGTTAACAGATTTCTTGAAAGAAATAATCTGCAGGATAAAGCTTTTCAGATTACTTTCTACATCTATCTTTTTATATTTCCGGAAGAAAACCCAGACATAGAAAAGAATAATAAAAAGACTAATCATTTTAAATACAAAGTAGATGTTGTGGAAAGTGGCTTTTACACTTTCATTAATCTGTATTCCCAGCTGAGAAAGCTGAGTGAAATAGGCATCTCCGTTCTCATGACGTAACCACGCAGAAATATTAAGGATAAGGAAAAGTGCAAATTCGGCAACGCTGACCCAGAAAATAAATTTCACATAATTACGCGACTTCTTATTCAGGATTTCCAATATCTCAGAATCCTGATACTTAGGGCCTGTTTCCTGTTTTTGCCAGGCGTTTTTCAGTTGGTCTATGTCAAAATCATTCTGCATGTTGGGTCATTAAGTCTTTTAGAGTTTTTTTCAATCGGTTCATCTTTACACGGGCATTAACTTCTGTAATCCCAATATTCTCAGCAATATCCTTATATGGTACATCGTCCAGATACATCATCACAATAGCTCTGTCAATATCCCCCAGCATTTTTATAACTTTATAAAGCAGGGTTATTTGTTGCTGGTTATCATCATTATCATCGTCTATTGGCTGATGAAAATCTGCTAGCTCATCTGTTTTAACAGTTCTGGTTGTCTTTCTGAATAATGTAATGGCTGTATTAAGTGCTACACGATACATCCAGGTTGATATTTTTGAGTTTCCTTTGAATGTGTCGTAAGAACGCCACAATTGTAACACGATTTCCTGAAAAAGATCTTGCTGATCATCGGGCGTGTTGGTATACATCCTCGCCACTTTAATGATCAGGCCTTGGTTTTCTTTAACCAGTTTAGAGAAATCTTTTTCCTTCTGTGACATTTATTTTTTTCAGAAAGTGATGAATGGTGAAATTTTTTCACGAAGATAGAAAAAAAGACATAATTACTTGCCAGTTTCTGACTGATACTTTGTGGTTTTTGTGAAATAATGAATATAACTACAATCTTTAGATTTTGTAATTCGATGTTCGGACTCTGTAATTGGGAGGAAAACTATATCTTTGCAGCCGACAAGCGCGGCCTGTTGATCCGTAAGGGTAGGAAAGTCCGGACACCGTAGGGCAACATAGCGGTTAATGGCCGTCATCCGTAAGGGTAGGACAAGTGCAACAGAAAGCAAGTACAGTTCGGCTGTAGTGAAACCAGGTAAACTCTATGTGGTGCAATGCTATGTATACCGGCAATTAAGGGCGGCTCGTCCAATGCCGGGGGGTAAGCAGCTACATCGTATCGGCAACGATACGGGCAGATAAATAACAGGCATCCCGCTCCCAAGGGAGCGGGATACAGAATCCGGCTTATAGCGCTTGTCTTTTTATTTTTCGTTTTCCAAACTGGTTTTAGAAGCATCCAATTCACTGGCTTCGGAATCACTAAGAACAGGAAACTTTAAATCCATTTTTTCCAGAGTCTGTGTTATAATCTGGCAGGCAGTAAGTCTTGTAAACCATTTCTGATCGGCTGGTAATATATGCCAAGGTGCATATTCTGTAGATGTTTCATTAATGGCTTCTTCATATGCTTTTTGATATTTGTCCCAAAGTGCTCTTTCTTTAAGATCGCCTGAGGAAAATTTCCAATTTTTTTCCGGTTCATTAATACGATCTAAGAGACGCTTTTTCTGCTCATCTTTAGAAACATGAAGGAAGAACTTTATGACTTTTGTGCCGTTTTCGGATAGATGTTTTTCAAAATTACGGATACTTTCATAGCGATTGTTCCAGAACTTATCATCAAAGTCTTTAACATCTTTCCATACTTTCTCACTTAGATTGTATTCCGGATGTACCTTACAAATCAGAACACTTTCATAATGTGAACGGTTAAAAATTCCGATTTTTCCCTTTTCAGGTAGTGCAAGATAATGCCTCCATAGAAAATCGTGTGTATATTCTTTTGAGCTTGGTGTTTTAAAACTGGTAACCTGACAACCTTGTGGATTAATACCACTCATAACATGTTCTATAAGGCTATCTTTTCCTGCAGCATCCATGGCCTGGATGATAATCAGAAGAGACTTACTTCCGTCTGCATATAACTTTTCCTGCAGCTTATGAAGTTTCTTTTTTTCTTCATCCAGTAAAGCTATCCCTTCATCTTTGGTCATTTTACCCTCATATCGGGTTGATGTTTTTTTTATAGAAAATTTGTCTTCAGCAATAAAGTCTTTAAAATCTTTACTCATATATTTTTGTATTTATATAAAGATAAAAATATTTTTTAAGAAATACTTTGAAATTAGAGGTTCGGAGATGATATTGGATATTCTTTTTATGGATGAAGAAAGTATCTGTAGTGAAAAGAATATTTTTTGAAAGATAGTAACATATAGGTTTTATAATCACTTATATAGTACCTGCTTTAACAGCTTTGTATATTTTGAAGGGCTGACTTTTGTTAATGTTATAGAATCGCAACCATTAAAATGAGCAAAACGTTCTATAGCTTCAGCAAAAACTCCTATCCATGATTCAATATCAATATGGGTATTCTCAATATGCATGTTTATAAGTTCAAGCTTTTTAATGCTTCTGTGTGCCTTACAGTCGACCCTGCCAATAAATGTATTTCCGTACAAAATAGGTAAACAGAAATAACCATATTGCCTTTTTTCTTTAGGTAAATAACATTCAAGGCGAAAATCAAAATTGAAAAGCTGTTTAAAACGGTCGCGATGGATAAGTGAGTTATCAAAAGGAGATAAAAGTTTAATTTCTGAGGCAGAAGAGTCTGTTTCTTTTTCGATTAAATCCTTCCGGATGTACATTGGAGAAATTCCGGTGGTTTCTGTTTTTTGTATTATTTTATCCTTAACCATCGATTGTAGGACTTGTTCCACGTTTTTTCTTAAAATAGAGTCTGATCTAAGGTGGGTTATTTGCTTTAGGGTAGTGAGTCCATAGGCACGAAGATGTGTTTTGACCAGATATTCGGCAAGTTCAGTGGGAGTTGGTATTGTTAAGTCAGTCGTTTCAGGCAATAATCTTTCACTAATATCATATATTTTTTGCATACCATCCCGGCCGCTAATCATTAGATCACCCTGCATAAAAAGTCTTTCGAGGGCAAGTTTTGCAGGTTTCCAATTCCACCAACTTCCTGCAGTTTTTCTTTCATTCTCGAAATCTTTAGCTTTTTTGGGACCTTCAGTACGAATTGTATCTATTACATATTGCATGACTTTGGGGTCGGCATTATAATACTGAGATTGATTATGTTTGAAACTCAACATTTGGGGTAAAGCATACCGGTAGTCTTTCATAGGGAGATATGACGCTGCGTGAAACCAGTATTCAAATATTTTGCGTTCTTTTAGCAAATCGTCCAGATAATGTGTTTTGTAATCATCTACTCTTGACCATAAAGTATGATGATGGGCACGCTCAACGACTGATAAAGTATCTATTTGTACATAACCAAGATGTTCCAAAGCATTGAGCACCGCATTCTTGCCTGTTCCGAATATAGGAGTTTGAGCCAATCCCTGGCTTTCTAATGTTATTCGTTGGAGGTCCTGTAGTGTCAGTGTTTTTTTCATATTTTCTTTTGTCCGCTGTTTAGCAAAGCTAAAATACTATTGTGACAACAATATGTCAGTAGAAAAAATCGGATTTAGAATATCATATTACTGAAAATAAAAAAACACCTTAATCAAGGTGTTTTTCTTATCTCCGGTTTCTTTTATTTTTTGTTAGGAGTAGTTACGTTTCCTGCAATCCAGATTACACTTCTCTGGCTTTCCGGATCATTAGAATAAACCTCGATTAGTTTTTTAAATGTTCCTGTAAATTTAGTGTCATAACCAACTTTTAGTTTTGCACTTTTCCCCGGAAGGATAGGGTCCTTACTCCATTGTGGAGTTGTGCACCCGCAAGAAGCTTTTACATTTGTAAGGATAAGAGGCTTGTCTCCTGTATTGGTAATGGTGAAGAATCTTTCTCCGTTAGAGTTCTGAGCGATATCACCATATTCTAATGTCGTTTTGTCAAAGGCTATAGACTGAGCAGAAACTGCTGCAAATGCACCAGTTAAAAACAATCCTAAAAATAATTTTTTCATTTCGAATGAATTTTTATAAGGTTAGTTTAAATAACAAAATTAGTCAATTATTTGGTACTGAGTTTTTATTTTCATATCCTTTCCCGTATTTTTGCAACTTATCTCATAAAAACATTAATTATCAAACTAATGGAAATTTCCGACAAGTACAATCCGCAACAAGCAGAACAAAAGTGGTACCAATATTGGCAGGAAAATAAATTTTTTCATTCCGAGCCAGATGAAAGAGAGCCATATACTGTCGTCATACCACCTCCAAATGTGACAGGGATTTTGCACATGGGGCATATGCTTAATAATACATTACAGGATGTACTAGTTCGTCGTGCACGTATGCGTGGTTATAATGCATGCTGGGTTCCCGGAACCGATCATGCCTCTATTGCTACAGAAGCTAAAGTAGTAGCTAAATTGAAAGCTGAAGGAATTTCTAAGCAGGATATCGGACGCGAGAAGTTTTTAGAGCATGCCTGGGACTGGACGCACCAATATGGTGGAACAATTCTGGAGCAGTTAAAAAAATTAGGATGCTCTTGTGACTGGGACAGAACCCGCTTCACAATGGAAGATGATCTGTCTAAAGCAGTTATCAAAGTATTCGTGGACCTTTATAATAAAGGACTTGTTTACCGTGGTTATAAAATGGTAAACTGGGATCCGGAAGCAAAAACAAATATCTCTGATGAGGAGGTAATATATAAAGAGCAAAATGGTAAATTATATTTCCTAAAATATCAGATCGTAGGTTCAGATGAGTTCCTTACAGTTGCTACAACACGTCCGGAAACAATATTTGGCGATACTGCTGTATGTATTAATCCTAATGACGAACGTTATACACATCTGAAAGGTAAAAAAGTAATTGTACCAATTGTAGGGCGTGAAGTTCCTATTATTGAAGACGATTATGTTGATATAGAATTTGGTACCGGAGCATTGAAGATTACGCCGGCTCATGATATCAATGACTACGAAATTGGTCAGCGTCACCAGTTAGAGATTATAGACTCTATGGACGATAATGCTGTTCTTAATGAGAACGGAAAGCATTACCAAGGCAAAGACAGATTTACAGTAAGAAAAGAAATTGCGAAAGAGCTTGAAGAAAAAGATCTTTTATTAAAATCTGAAGACTATCTGAATAAAGTAGGTACATCCGAAAGAACAGGAGCTATAATAGAGCCGAAAATCTCTGTACAGTGGTTCCTGAAGATGAGTGAAATGGCAAAGCCTGCATTGGATGTTGTAATGGATGATGAAGTTAAATTCTATCCGGAGAAATTCAAGAATACTTACAGACACTGGATGGAGAATGTACACGACTGGAATATATCTCGCCAGCTATGGTGGGGGCACAGAATTCCGGCCTATTACTATGCATCTGGCGAGAACGATTTTGTAGTTGCTGAAACAATTGAAGCAGCATTAGAACTTGCAAAACAAAAAACGGGTAATGCAGAACTAACAACTGATAACCTAAGACAGGATGAAGATGCACTAGATACATGGTTCTCTGCATGGTTATGGCCAATGTCAGTATTCGACGGTATTACTGCACCAGATAATAAAGATATCAATTACTACTATCCAACTTCGGATTTAGTAACAGGACCAGATATTATCTTCTTCTGGGTAGCCCGTATGATTATGGCCGGATTAGAATTCAAAAACCAGGTTCCGTTTAAAAATGTATACTTTACCGGGATTGTAAGAGATAAGCAACGTCGTAAGATGTCTAAATCTTTAGGAAACTCTCCGGATCCGATTGAGCTAATGGACAAATATGGTTCTGACGGTGTAAGAGTAGGGATTTTGTTAAGCTCAGCGGCAGGTAATGACCTTATGTTCGATGAAGACTTAATGCTTCAGGGACGTAATTTTGCAACCAAAATATGGAATGCATTCAAGCTGACACAAAGCTGGAAGAAAGAGGATAAAGAGATTTCTGAGGAAAATGCACAAGCTATCGAATGGTTTGAAGCAGAATTCAATAAGACAGTTGCTGCAATTAATGACCAGTTTGAAAAGTTCAGAATTTCTGATGCATTACATTTATTGTATAAATTAGTTTGGGACGATTTCTGTTCATGGTATCTGGAAATTGTAAAACCAAACTATGGTGAGGCTATCAGTCAGCAGGTATATGACAAAACAATAGAATTCTTCGGAAATCTAATGAAGTTCTTGCATCCTTTCATGCCATTCCTGACAGAAGAGATTTGGCAGGCAATTGCAGATAGACAAACTTCTGAAGCCTTAATTATTACCCAACAAAATAAAGAAACAGCTTTTGACGCTGATGTTCTTAAAAACTTCGAACAAACGAAGGAAATCGTTTCAGGAGTAAGAAACTACCGTCAGAGTAAAGGTATTTCTCCAAGAGAAGAAGTTGAGGTTTATACTAATATTTCTCAATTCGAAAATGAGGCTGTTATCAAAAAACTGGCTAATGTTTCGGAGATTCACTATGCGCAAAAAACAGATAAGCCAAGCTTTACATTCCTTGTAGGTGCAGTAGAGTGTTCTATCCCGTTGAGCGAGAATCTTGATCTGGGTGAGGAGAAAGCCAAGACAGAAGAAGAACTGAAGTATCTTAAAGGTTTCCTTATCTCCGTTGAAAAGAAGCTTAGTAATGAAAAATTCATGGCTGGAGCTCCACAACAAGTTGTAGATAATGAGCTGAAAAAACAAAAAGATGCTCAGGATAAAATAACATTATTGGAAGAGAAACTGAAAACTCTTTAAAAATTATAAAAATGTTTCGACTTAGTAAAGTGTAGACCTTGTGTCACGCTGAGCGAAGTCGAAGCGTTTTTTTTTTATCATAAAATATTTTGTAAATTTCTTTCATATTCCTGATTAGTACGGATATTGAAAGAATATTATGTTTATATTATCAAGTGTGCAGATAGCTCTTATTATACAGGAGTTACAAGAGATTTAAAAAGATAAAGAAGGCTTCGACTCCGCTCAGCCTGACAATTTTGCTGAATAATTTTGGCGGGATAGTTGTAAATAAACATTATCTTTAATTATTATTGAATCGTAATGAATCATATAGAAAATATACAGAAGCTTTTTTCTAAGAATTTTGTAGAATCACCTTTGCTGGAAAGTTTTGATGCAGGAAAACTGGTAATTACTACAGGAGAAATTGTGGCCAGTGATCCACTGATTACACCAGATAAGGAGGCTTTTGATCAACAGTTTCCAACAGGGGAATTTGCTGTAAACATCCATAAAGAAAGAGAAAGTAATTGTGTTGCTTATGCTGAAGTTGTATTTCAGGAAGCTAAGATTGCAGATTGGAAACTGGCAACAACAAAAGGGCAGAACGTAAAAGATTTGGCCGAAGGAGAAGTATTTGGATATCCTGTAGAAAGCGGAATGGGCTGTTTTATGGACTATGAAACCCAGAAGTTGCTCAATGCTTTGGAACAGGAAATGTTTCAGAAAAAAGCAGATGATTTTGAAGGAATTTATGCAGAGTTTTTCCATGAGCATTTTTATGAGCAAGATGGTGCAGTACACCAATATACACTACTAAAACCTTACTCGGATAAAGCTAATAACATTTTTGCCTTTGAAACTGGATTCGGAGAAGGCTTCTATGCAAGTTATATAGCCTATGATGTAAATGGCATTCCTGTAAAATTAATTACCGAATTTATCGAAATAGTAGTAGATTAGTCCTTGAAATTTTTTTGATAGTATTATAATGAAATTTTCAAATCATATACCCAAAATTGTAGTAGTAGGAAGTTCATCAATAGATTTGGTGCTTACAACCGAGCATCACCCGCGTATCAATGAAACAGTACTGGCTACCCAAACCGAAAATTTCTTTGGTGGTAAGGGTGCAAATCAGGCTGTAGGAGCCAGCAGGCTAGGAGCGAAGGTACATTTTGTTGGGTGTGTAGGTAAAGATACTAACGGCAAACATGTGCTGGAAAATCTTGTTAATGAAGGAGTGAATGTCAATTTTGTAGAGGAAAATTCAAATTACCCTACAGGTACAGCTTATGTTACTTCTGCACATGGCAAGATCAGTATTATAGTTGCACCGGCTGCTAATAATTTTATAACCACAGCCGACATAGACAAAGCTGAAGCAGAAATTGCCGAAGCAGATATAGTATTAACGCAGTTGGAAATTCCGGTTGAAGTAGTGGAGTATCTTTTTGAAATTTGCAAAAAGCATAATACCAAAATTGGACTGTATGCTTCACCAGCAAAGTTTATAGGGGAAGATATTGCCGAAAAAGCAGATTTTATTGTAATTAAAAGTAATGATTTGTCTGTTGTATTCGGAGAAGAGGGACGAGATAAAGTCCTGAAAAAGCTACCGAATAAATTATTTATTCGCGATGATACCAATTCTACAGTTTATTTTAACGGTGAGGAAATGAAGTACTACCGTAATGCACCGGATACTATTGCATATAAAATGGGAATGGGAGATGCATTTACTTCAGGTTTTGCAATTGCTCTTTGCCATGGAAATGAAATAGACGAGTGTGTAAGATTTGGTAATGAAGTATCCCTGAAAGCATCAGCTAATAAAGGTTCTCAAAAAGGATTGCCATATCTGAAAGATTTCAGTTTTTAAGCTATTTACTGCATATAGAAAGTCTGAATAAAATATATTATATTGAGAATAAAAATCCACCTTTAAGTGGATTTTTTCTTTTACCAACGATATGAAGGAAGTGATTCTGAAAACCCGGGATGGCGTCAATATTATAGCTCATCTTTTTCAATCCGATAAAAGTAATGGTAAATTATTACTGATTAATTCTGCAACTGGAGTGAAGCAGCAGGTTTATTTTGCTTTTGCCCAATATTTTGCCGAAAATTCCTTTACTGTTATTACCTATGATTATCGGGGAATAGGTCTCTCTAAACCTTCAGATATGCGCAACTTCAATTCCGATGCTGTGTTATGGGGTAAAGAAGACTTTGGAGTTATTACAACTTATATTAAAGTAAACTTTTCTGATTACCAAAAATACTGTTTGGGACATTCTGTAGGGGCTCTAATATTAGGAATGAATGCTGATTCGGAGATATTTGAGAAATTTATTTTTGTAGGAACCCAGAATGCATATGTTGGAAATCTTAAATGGAAGACCAGAATTGAGGCTTATCTGGGCTTTGGAGTTGTGCAACCTTTAATTACAAGATTATTCGGATATTTTCCGGCACAATGGTTTGGTTTGGGAGAAAGTCTGCCAAAAGGAAATGCATTCGACTGGAGAAAATTAATTCTGAATAAAAAATCTACGAATAAACTCCTGGAACGTACAGAAAGCTTTGCCGAAAACCTTAACCATAAAGTATTTGTAATTCGTGCAGAAGATGATGTATGGCTAACAGAAAAAGGAGTTAAGAGTCTGTTGAATGATACTTATCCGAATATGAAGCCAACCTACAGACTTATAAAAGTATCTGAATCTGAGAAAGGGGAGATTGGACACATCAATTTTTTCCGAAGTTATAATCGGAAATTGTGGAAAATTATCCTGAACGAAATAACATAATCAGACAATTTTTCAATCATTATATTCTGCTTTTTCAAGGCTACAATGTATATTTGTTGTGGTCTAAATGGATTTTGAAATCTAAGCCCAAACCATTAAAACCTTTTTTAATTGAACACACCCAAGACACTTAGGTTTTGAAGTAAGCTATTGTAATAAACAGCTTTTCGCTAAAGTGTTTTAAAAAATATAGGGTTTTTAATCTGTTTTTAACAGCAAAATTTATTTTTCCGGTAATTGATAAATCAAACAATAAAATTTAATTCATGAACGATTTAATTTCTAAAACAATTGAGTTTGTAAAGAAAAAACTAGAAGGAGCAGAGGCTGGGCATGATTGGTTCCATATTGAAAGAGTGTGGAAACTGTCTAAAAGGATTGCCGAGGCAGAAGAATGTAATATAGAAGTTGTAGAATTAGGAGCATTACTACACGATATCGCGGATCCTAAATTTCATAATGGTGATGAAAACATAGGCCCGGATACAGCAAAAACTTTTTTAGAAAGTCAGAATGTAGATGAAAATACTATTCAGCAGGTAATCTTTATTATCAGAAATATATCCTTTAAGAATCGAAATGAGGCGCCAAAAGAAAAACCAATAGAATTGCAGGTAGTTCAGGATGCAGATCGTTTGGATGCTATTGGAGCAATAGGAATTGCAAGAGTTTTTAATTTCGGAGGATTTAAAAATAATCCCATCTATATTCCTGGAGAAGAACCAAAACTAAACTTATCCAAAGAAGAGTATAAAAAGTCCAACGGAACCTCTATCAACCATTTTTATGAGAAACTTTTGTTGCTGGGAGGTCTTATGAATACTAAAAAAGGAAAAGAAATGGCAGCAGTAAGACATCAGTATATGGAAAACTTTCTACAGCAATTTTATGACGAATGGAATGCTGTAGTATAGAGCTATTCCGTAGAAAATCTTATTTTTGTTGAAAATTATGATGTACGCTATTACCATAATACTCTTTATATTTCTGTGCCTTTCGTTATTGTTATCCACAATACGAACGGGACGACTGGCACTTTTTATAAAAATACTTCGCTGGGTTATTACTATCGGAGGTATTGCTTTCTTTAGCTGGTGGTTTTTCAAAAAGAGCTTTCCAAGGCTTACGGATAACTCTTTATCGGTTCAGATTATCAATAATTTACAGCAGCCTATAGATTTTTATACGATCAGAATTAATAAGAGTCCGGATGCCGGAGATGTTATTAACCATTTGGGTACAATCAGATCCGGATATTACAGAATAGAATATTTTAATGTGAAAAATTCTGATGAATATTGGCTAATGGGCTTTATTGGTAAGAAAAAATTGGTTTACTTTTCACAACATACCGTTGTGAACAAAAATGAAGACCAGCTGATAGAGGTTCGAAATTATATTAATCAAAGTCAGCGTTTGTCTGATCTGGGTGTCAAAAAAGTTAATGCTTATGTTAATGATACAGTTACAGAAGCTATCTGGATTATTTTAGACTTCCTTCTTATATTCCTTAATCTGGTATTGCTTCTCCGTAAGAGAACGTTCAGAATGGAACATTAATTCTTTGGTAAACAACAAAATATGAAATCCCTTTTTTTAAGGGATTTTTTATTTCTACAAAAACATGTTAAAAAAGTTGTTGTACTGTTAATAAAAATTAATATATATTTGATATAGTCTTTTTTGGAGACAATTGAATGTAAGTTAAAGTAAAGAATTAGTATGAACAAAAAAGTGTTACAGGTTTCGTGCCTTGTAGCGGCATTTTATTTTAGTGCCGACGTACATGCTCAAACCAAAAAAAGTGATACTGTAACCAAAGAGAAAGCTATCGAAGAGGTAGTTATGATTGGTTATGGTAGTAGAAAGAAGGTAGATAATACCACCTCAATTAGTTCTATCAACAGTGAAGAAGTTAACAGGACTAAAGTTTTAAATCCAACACAGGCAATACAAGGAAAGGCTGCAGGGGTTCAGGTAACTGCTTCTGATATGCCAGGCTCTACACCAACAATCCTAATCAGAGGGCTAGGAACTGTATTAGGTGGCCGTACTCCATTGTATGTTGTTGATGGAATGTTTGCAGATAATATTAATAACATTAACGCTAATGATATCTTGACTTATGATATCCTTAAAGATGCTGCTGCATTGGCTATCTATGGTAATAGAGCGGCAAATGGTGTTATTATTATTACGACCAAAACCGGAAAAGGGAAATTAAGTATCAGCTATGATGGCTTTGTAGGGGTAAGAACTCCTTTGAAAGAAGTAAAGATGGCTAATGCATCCGAATTTGCAAGATATAATAATATTGCACTTGGGAAGAATACCTTTTCTGAAAATCAGCCAACAAATACTAATTGGTTTGATAAGATTACAAGAACAGGTCTGTATAATCAGCATAATTTATCAATTTCTGGATCATCGGAAAATATAAAGTACTTTTTTAGTTTAAATAACTATGATGAGAAGTCTATTCTGAGAGGTACAGATTATAACAGATCCACAATTCGTACTAATAACGAATTTAAGCTTGCAAAAGGTATTACATTAAGCCAAAACCTTAGTGTTGCCTTTACAAATACAACTCCTAAACCGTTAGGAGCTTTCACTACAGCATATAAGCAATCTCCAATGGTTCCGGTTTATTTTCCTACAGGACAATTTGGATCACCTTTTGTGGGGGCAAACGGAATTGTATCGGAAAAAGGAACCTCTAAGTTTAATGATGTTGGTAACCCGGTAAGTCAGCTTTTCTATAACGATGAGCGTAATAAGAATATGCTTTTACAAGGAGGGCTTAAATTGGATATAGATATTGTAAAAGGTTTAAAATTTACTTCTCAGTTTAATGGAGAATATGCCAATTATAAAGGTTATAATTTTGAGAATTCTTTGGCTACGTGGCTTGCTGCAGATCCTTCAAGGGTAGCTTCTGGGTTTGATAAAGGTGCACCTTTAAATAGATTAACAAATACAAGTAGAGATTACTATAACTGGGCTTTGACTAATTATTTAACTTTTAATAAAAAGTTTGGGGTACACGATATAGAAGCAACAGTAGGTACAGAAACAGCTGTGAAAAATGGTATTGATGAACTTATTATTGTAAGAAAAGATATGCCTCTGAATAACAATTATTGGAATTTATCGGGTACTGATTATGTAAATAATATACTTAATCTTAATTCTGTTAAGTACAATAAAAATACTACCAATTCTTATTTTGCAAGAGCACAGTACAAATTATTAAACCGTTATTTACTAAGTGCTACGGTGAGAAGAGATGGTTCGTCTCAGTTTGCAGATGGTCATAAATGGGGAACCTTCCCTTCATTTGGAGCCGGCTGGATTATTTCGGAAGAAAGCTTTATGAAAAATTCAGGATTCAATTTGCTAAAACTTAGAGGAGGCTGGGGTAGATTAGGAAATCAAAATGTACCACTAAATTCTTTGCCACTGACAACCGGATCTGGTTATAACTATGGCTTCAATGGTATTTCTGTTAGTAATGGTATTACGGTTAATCAGGGATATGATCCAAATCTAACATGGGAAATTACTGAAGAATCATCTGCAGGGATAGATTTCGGAGTATTAAACAACAGATTAACGGGTTCAATAGATGTTTATAACCGTCTTACGAAAAACATCATTCTTAATGTTGTAGATCCAATGGCTTCTGGTAAAGAACAAAATTATCCGGCGCATGTTGGAGAAGTACAAAACAGAGGAGTTGAACTAGGACTTAACTGGAATGATAGAATTGGCCAGGACTTTAGCTACTCAATAGGAGCAAATTATTCTTATAATAAAAATAAGCTGACTAAAATAAGCCGTACAGATATTTCACAAATTAGTGGAGGATCATTAGGGAATGGGCAATGGACAAAATTGTTTAATAGTACTACTGTAGGACAAACTCTTGGTAGTTTCTACCTTTGGGAATTTGATGGATTCGATGCTAATGGTGCGATGAAATATAAAGACCTTAATGGTAATGGTGTAACAGGATCTGCTGACGCTGGCGACAGAAAATATTTTAATTCTTATATTCCAACGTCTACTTTAGGGATTAATTTGTCTATGGCGTATAAGAACTGGGATTTTGCTGTTAATGGTTATGGTGCTTTTGGATTTAAAGTATATAACGGTAAAAAGGCACAAAGAATTACTGGTTCGAATATTGAAGCATCAGTTGCTAATGACTATTGGACTTCTTCGAATACCGGAGCTGGAAACCCTGCACCTGCTAATAACGTCCCAATTGCTTCAACGTACTTTTTAGAGTCTGGAAATTTTTTCAGGATTAATAATATTACATTAGGATATACTATAAAAGGAGTTACAGAGCATCTTAAATCAATAAGATTGTATGTGAGCGCTATAAATCCTTTTGTTTTCCAAAAGTATACAGGCTATAGCTCTGAAATATCAGGATACAATCCTAGTGATAACAAACTAGAGGGAGATCCGTATAAATTAGCCGGTGTAGAGTTGGATTCTTACCCAACATTAAGATCTTTTGTATTTGGTCTAAATATTAATTTCTAAAAAGATGAAAAGACAATATATAATCATAGCTTCCCTTTTATTAACAATGGGGGGCATTTCACAAAGTTGTAAAAATGACTTTTTGGATGTAACGCCTACTGAAAATTATACCGTAGGTGATCTGGAGAATTTTAATAATGATGCTGGTGCTGCAAGCTTTGTTACTTCCATTTATGCTAAGTTTTTAGATTGGGATATGAGTTCTTTTGCATGGATAGGGGTGACCTCTATTGCTTCTGACGATGCTGATAAAGGATCATCACCTGGTGATACAGGATCTGACAAAGATATATTAGATGCTTTAACATTTACACCAACAACACCTTCTTTTGAAAGCTTGTTTTCATCAAATTACCAAGGTATCAATCGTTGTAATCAGGCATTGCAATATATTCCTCAATTAGATAAAGCCAACTCCGACCTAAGAAACAGATTAATAGGTGAGGCTAAGTTTTTACGTGCATTCATGTATTTTACTTTAGTAAAGTCTTTTGGAGCAGTTCCATTAGTAGATCATGTTCCTGCAGATAAAAATGAAGAAGATAAAAAAATGTTGCTTACTAAAAGACCTAAGGAAGATATTTACGCGTTCATTGAAAAAGATCTATTAGATGCAGCTACAATTTTACCTAATAAATCCTCTTATACAGGAGTTGATTTAGCAAGAGCATCTAAAGGAGCTGCCTATGCATTGCTAGCAAAAGTATCAATGTATCAGAAGAAATGGGATAAAGCATTGGAATATGCGGATAAAGTAACTGGATATTCTTTGACACCAGTTTATATAGATCAGTATAAAGCAACGGGTAAATTCAATCAGGAATCTATTTTTGAGATTGGAGGTTCCGGAGCTATTGGAGGAAGAGGAATTCAACAATATACTCAGGTTCAAGGGGCCAGAGGCGCTGGAGGCTGGGGCTGGGGTTTTTCAACACCAACTCAAGGCTTGTTTGATGCTTATACCGCCGAAGGTGATACTGAAAGAAGAGATGCAACGATCATTCAGAGAGGAATGACGTTGTATGACGGTCGTAAAATTTCTGATAATACAGACAATAAGTTTTATAATTATAAAGCTTACTCTTCCAGCTTTACAACACAGGCGCAGACAGATGTGAGCATTAAGTATTTGCGTTATGCTGAGGTTCTTTTAATAAAAGCAGAAGCATTAAATGAATTAGGAAGAACATCTGAAGCAGTTGATTTATTAAATCAGGTAAGGACCAGAGCAAAAGTGTCTGCTACAACTGCTTCTTCACAAACAGATGTGAGATTAGCGATCTGGAAAGAAAGAAGATTAGAATTAGCGTTTGAACATGAAAGATGGTTTGATCTTGTAAGAACTGGTCAGGCTGAAAAAGCTATGGCTGCGGACGGTAAGAAATTTACTGTGGGTAAAAATGAATTATTCCCACTACCTCAAAGGTTTATTGATGAAGCAAAAGGATTGTCATCTCAAAACCCAGGTTACTAATGATGTTTAAAAACATATTAATATTCACTTTGGCTATTGCAGGGATTACCTGCAGTAGCCAAAGTCCTGTTAGGGAGAATAATAAGCCAGATACTAAAAAGCTGACTGATGATCAGTTACTGGATAAAGTTCAGCGACAGACTTTCCGGTATTTCTGGGATTTTGCCGAGCCACATTCAGGTATGGCAAGAGAGCGTTATCATCCTGATGGTAATTATCCGGATCGTGATGCAAATATTGTTACTACCGGAGGTTCAGGATTTGGGCTAATGTCTATTATTTCTGCTACAAACAGAGGTTATATTAAGAGAAAAGATGCTGCAGAACGTCTAAATAAAATAGCAGATTTTCTGACAAAAGCAGACCGATTTCATGGAGCCTGGTCTCATTGGATAGATGGTGAAACTGGTAAAGTAAAACCATTTGGAACTAAAGATAACGGTGGAGATCTTGTAGAAACATCGTTTCTGGCGCAAGGCTTCCTTGTTGTGCGGGAGTATTTTAAAAATGGTACAGCTGAAGAAAAGGCCCTGGCAGAGAAGTATGATAAATTGTGGAGGGGAATAGAATGGAACTGGTACACTAAGGGTGGTGAAGATGCTCTTTACTGGCACTGGTCGCCAAATTATGCATGGGATATGAACTTCAAATTAGAAGGTTATAACGAGTGCTTGATTACTTATGTAATGGCAGCTTCGTCTCCTACCCATACTATAAGCAAAGACACATATGATAAAGGCTGGGCTCGTAGTGGTAAAATTATTTCCGATAAGGTTGCTTATAATTTTCCATTGGTACTGAAGCATAATGGAGCCGAAAAAATGGGAGGCCCTCTATTTTGGGCACATTATTCCTACCTTGGCTTAGATCCGAACGGATTAAAAGATCAGTATGCAGACTATCAGAAACTGAATTATGATCATTCGATGATCAATTACTCTTATGCTATAGAAAACCCTAAAGCTTATAAGGGTTATGGAAAAGATTTCTGGGGATTAACAGCGTCTTATTCCAGAAATGAGGACGGAAGTACAGGTTATAATGCACATATGCCGGGAAATGATGTAGGTGTTGTTTCTCCCACTGCAGCTATTAGTTCCATCGTATATACACCCAAAGAGTCTATAGCTTTCATACGTAACCTGTATGAAAATTATCCTGATTCCTGGGGATTAGCAGGGTTCTATGATGCATTAAGCCCACAATACAACTGGACTGCCAAATGGTATCTGGCGATAGATCAGGGACCAGAAGTTGTTATGCTGGAGAACTACCGTTCCGGATTAATCTGGAAGCTTTTTATGAACGCTCCGGAGATTCAACAGGGTTTGAAAAAATTAGGGTTCACTACTTCAAAATACCCTTTGAAAGGGAGAAAAGCAGTAAAATAAAAATTTGTAAATTAGTCTGAGTTTTTAATGTTCTATTTTGAGACAATAGAACATAATGAAAAAATAAAGTAATATGAAGAAATTAACGATTATAGCCGGGTTCATTTTAGCAGCGTTGTTTCCTGCACAACAGCTAGTTCATCAGCCGGTGCAAAGCTTTCAGACAGCAGCATATAATGCTAAAAAGAAAGCTTTTATTGATCAGCTGGTTGCGAAAATGACACTGGATGAGAAAATCGGTCAGCTTAACCTGCCATCATCTGGAGATTTTACAACAGGACAGGCTCAAAGTTCTGATATAGGTAAAAAAATTGAACAGGGATTAGTAGGAGGTTTATTCAACATAAAAGGAGTTGGCAAAATAAGAGATGTACAGAAAGTAGCAGTAGAAAAAAGCCGTTTGAAAATTCCGATGATTTTCGGAATGGATGTTATTCATGGCTACGAAACTACATTCCCGATTCCGTTAGGACTTTCTGCTTCATGGGATATGGATCTTATTCAAAGATCTGCACAGATTGCAGCACAGGAAGCTTCTGCAGATGGTATTAACTGGACATTCTCACCAATGGTAGATGTTTCCAGAGAGCCAAGATGGGGTAGGGTTTCTGAAGGATCGGGAGAAGACCCATACCTTGGAAGCCAGATTGCAAAAGCCATGGTTTATGGTTATCAGGGAAAAGACTTATCTCTTAAAAATACCATATTGGCATGTGTAAAACATTTTGCATTGTATGGAGCACCAGAAGGAGGACGTGACTATAATACGGTTGACATGAGCCATATAAGAATGTTCAATGAGTATTTTCCGCCATATAAAGCTGCTGTAGATGCCGGAGTAGGTTCTGTAATGGCTTCATTTAATGAAGTAGATGGTATCCCGGCTACAGGTAATAAGTGGTTGATGGATGATGTATTGCGTAAGCAATGGGGCTTTAATGGTTTTATTGTAACGGATTACACCGGAATCAATGAAATGATTCAGCATGGGATGGGAGATCTGCAACAGGTATCAGCATTAGCAATGAATGCAGGTATTGATATGGATATGGTAGGTGAAGGTTTCTTAACAACACTGAAAAAATCTATAAGTGAAGGAAAAGTAACCGAACAGCAGATTACTACCGCAGCGAGAAGAATTCTGGAGGCTAAGTATGATCTGGGGCTTTTTGATGACCCTTATCGATATACAGATGAAAAGAGAGCTAAAACTGAAGTTTTCAATAAAGCCAATCGTGAAGAAGCTAGAAATATAGCGGCTCAATCAATGGTTTTGCTTAAAAATGATAAGCAAATTCTGCCTCTGAAAGCATCAGGAACAGTTGCTGTTATTGGACCTTTAGCTAATAATAATGAAAACATGACCGGAACCTGGAGTGTGGCTTCTCGTACAAAAGATGCTGTTTCTATAATGACAGGTCTTAAAGAAACTGTAAAAGGTGTCAATTTCATTTATGCAAAAGGAAGCAATGTCTTCTATGATGCTAAAATGGAAGAAAAAGCTACAATGTTTGGTAAAGTATCTAACAGAGACAGTCGATCTAAAGAAGCATTGCTGAAAGAAGCTGTAGAAACGGCTAAAAAAGCAGATGTTGTAGTATTGGCTATTGGTGAAACAGCCGAGCTAAGTGGAGAATCGAGTTCCAGAGCGAATATAGAAATTCCTCAGGCTCAGAAAGATTTATTGGCAGAGCTTAAAAAGACAGGGAAACCAATTGTGATGGTACTCTTTACAGGACGTCCGTTGGTACTAAATGATGAGAATAAACAAGCCGATGCTATTGTCAATGCTTGGTTTGCAGGAAGTGAAGCAGGTTACGCAATTGCAGATGTATTGTATGGTAAAGTAAATCCATCCGGAAAGCTACCAATGACATTCCCAAGGAGTGTAGGACAAGTTCCAATCTATTACAACGCTAAAAATACGGGTCGTCCATTAAGCGATGACAAATTGGATAAATGTGAATTCGAGAAATTCAGATCTAACTATATTGATGAGTGTAATACGCCGCTTTTCCCGTTTGGTTATGGTTTAAGCTATACTTCATTTGGATATTCAGGTGTACAGTTGAGCAAGACGCAACTAAGTGGTAACGATCAGTTAACCGCAAGTATAACATTGACGAATAGTGGTAAATATGACGGAAATGAAGTGGTACAATTGTATATCCGTGATATGGTAGGCTCGGTGACACGTCCGGTAAAAGAGCTGAAAGGTTTTCAAAAAGTGTTTTTAAAGGCTGGAGAATCTAAAAAAGTAAGCTTTACAATTACACCGGAAGATTTGAAATTTTATAACTCGGAACTGAAGTATGATTGGGAGGCTGGAGAATTTGATATTATGATAGGAACAAACTCTCATGATGTAAAACATGCGAAAATAAACTGGAATAAATAATAACAAAAGCAGCTGAAAAGCTGCTTTTTTATATTTTTGAAATATGATAAAAAAGATAGGTTTCGTTTTAGCATTAATGTGGGTAAGTTTTCTTTTTGCTCAGGATTTTTCGCTGTTTAAGAAATTCAGATTTTCACAAGGAGAGCAGACTTTGCCTTACAGGATATTATTACCTGAAAATTTCGATCCGGGGAAAAAATATCCATTGGTCATTTTTCTGCATGGAAGAGGGGAGAGTGGTAATGATAATGAGAAGCAGCTGACCCATGGAGGAAAATTGTTTCTAAATGATAGTAATCGGAAAAATTTCCCGGCAATTGTAGTTTTTCCACAATGTCCTGAGGATTCTTATTGGAGCAATGTGCAAATCGTATCTGATGATGTTGGACAAAGAACATTTTATTTCACCAATAATGATGCACCAACAAAAGCAATGTCATTATTATCCGGCCTTTTTGGGAATCTACAAAAGCAGTATAATATAAAACAGGATCAGATTTATATTATGGGGCTTAGTATGGGTGGTATGGGAACTTTTGAACTAGTGAACCGCAAGCCTGGAGTATTTGCCGGGGCTATCGCAATATGTGGGGGAGCGGAACCATCCACAGCTTCTAATCTGAAAGCTACAAACTGGTGGGTTTTTCATGGTGGAAAAGATGATGTAGTACCTTCAGGGTTTTCAGATGCGATGGTAAAAGCAATGAAATCGAACGGAGTGAAGGTAAAGTATACTTTATACCCCGAAGCAAATCATAACAGTTGGGATTCGGCATTTGCAGAACCTGATTTATTGAAATGGCTCTTTAGCCAGAAGATTCAAAGAACTGTAACTAAGTAATTATCTGATTATATAATTCAGAAGCGCCGCAGACAAAGTCTGCGGCGCTTCTTTTAACAATATCTAATTTAAACTTATTTAGCGTTTTTCTGCTTTAATTCCTCCTTATCTTTTTCAGAAGGATTCCATACTTTGATTTCAGAATCTTTAGTGATACCAGAAAGTACCTGTACGTTGATACCATCACTGGCACCAAGAGTTATATATACTTTTTTAAACTTACCGTCTTTTTGTTTTACCTCTACGAAAGCTTTGTCTTTGTTATTTTGTTTTTCATACTGGATAAGTGATTCATCCAAAAGAAGAGCATTTTTCTGGCTGTTCATAATGATCTCACCATTGGCAGAGAATCCTGCACGGATATATTCATTATTAGGATTGAACACGTCTGCTTCCAGAGGGAATTTAATACTTCCGGTTTCATCCTTTCCTTTAGGAGCAATTAAGGTTAGCTTTCCAGGGAAAGTCTTATTTTGTAAAGCTCCAATGATGATGTTCATATTCATTCCTTCTTTTAGTCTTCCGGCCTGTGCTTCGTCGATGGTACCTTTAAAAATAAGTGAATTAAGGTCAGCAACAGTACAAATAGTTGTTCCGGCATTGAAGTTATTTGCTTCGATAACCTGGCTTCCTTCTTTTACAGGGATTTCCAGAATAGTACCATTAAGCTTGGAACGAACCTGAGTTGTTGCCAGACTCTGTAATTCCGGAGTAGATCCGGTTCTGGCAATCTGAAGGCGTTTTTCAGCAGTTCTTAACTGTTGTTCTGCAATTGATACAGATTGTGCTGCACCTTTAAATTGTTGTTCGGCATTATAATATTCTTGTTTAGAAATTACACCTTGTGCAAAAAGTCTTTTTTGCATATCATACTGTTTTTGCTGATTGTTTAAAGTAATTTTGGCATTACCAATCTGCAATTCAGCATCCTTTATAGACTGTTGTGCAGCATTCATTTCAGAAATACTAGGTACAACATTAATTGTAGCGATTAATTGTCCTGCTGTTACTTTATCTCCTTGTTTTACATGGATAGATTTTATAATCCCGGGAATATTTGGTTTTATCTCAACCTCCCTGCGTGGCACAATTGTACCAGTTGCAAGTACTTTATCCTCCAGTGTTTGTATAGTAGGTTTACGTGTTAAGAAGGCCTCTTCCTTTGCAGAATTGGACGAGATCATATAACTGATACCTTTAAAAAGAACCAGCAATAGGATAATTCCTAAGATGATATAAATGATTTTTTTGAAGTTGAGCTTTTTCATTGTGGTAGGTTATAAATTATATATTGTTTTTTATTTATTCTGTTCTTAATGCTTCAATAGGTTTTATTCTTACTGCTCTTTGTGCCGGAATGAGTCCGATAATCAATCCCAGGAATACCATCACAAACATGGCAGAGAATACATTGGAATAATTAACACTCGGATTATAAAACGGGAATGCATCATTATTTTCTGTGAGGGCATTAATCCCCATAAGTAGGAATATACCCAGGAAGAAACCAATAAGGCCCGAACTAAGTGTGATAACAACACTCTCCAAAAGGATTTGGTTACGAACTTCCGAAGGTTTAGCTCCTAATGCACGACGAATACCAATCTCTTTTGTACGTTCTTTCACTGTAATCAGAAGGATATTGGAAATAGCAATTACCCCTGCAATAATAGTAAGTGTTCCTACAATAATGGTAAGAAACTGCATCCCGGTAAGGAAGCCTGTCAGTTTCTTGAATTCTTTCCCCAAATTAAAACTTCCATAGGCGTTTTCATCTTCAGGAGATACATGGTATTTTTCTTTTAATACTCTTTTTGCATTATCTTCTATCTGAGCAAGATCTGAATTGTCTTTTCCTACAACAGCAAACATTTCGGCAACATCTCCGTTATTAAACATCTTGTTGTATGTTGTAAAAGGAATAAACACCATATCATTGCTTTCCATTCTGGGACCATTTGTAGCCACTTTGAAAACTCCGATAACCGTAAAATATATTCCTTTTATTGTTACTGTTTTGCCAACGGGGTTTTCTCTTTTTTTAGCATCGAAAAAAGATTCATATACCTCATTTCCGATAACTACAACATTCTTGTTACCGGATATATCGGCATCGTTGATATATCGCCCGAATGTCAGTTTCTTTTTACTTATAGCATCCCCGATAGGGTAATCTCCGGTGATTCCGTAATTGCCTTTTTTTCCGTTGCGTACTAATGGTTCGGGTTTTCCAAAACGTGCTCCACGGCTATTTTGTGGTGAAATGTACTTGATACCCGGAACTTTATTTTTCAACATTTCTATATCGTTGGTATGCAGCTTCATTAATTTTCCTTTTGGAAATCCTCCATAGGGAATAGAAGTGCTTTGTGCCCACATAAAAATGGAGTTGGTCGCAAAGCCATTAAAAGCCTTGTTAAATCCATTTTCAACACCTTTAGCGGCTCCCAAAAGGCTTACGTACAGGAACATACCCCATCCAACACCAATCATGGTAAGGAAAGTCCTGAGTTTGTTGTTGCGCAGTGAGTAATAAATCTCCTGCCATGTATCTAAACTAAATAATAATTTCACTTTGTCAGGGTTTTATTCTGTTCGTAATGCTTCAATTGGTTTTATCTTAGAGGCACGATAAGCAGGAACAAATCCCGCAATAGCACCTGCAATTACAAGGCATAAAAAGGCAAAAATTACCATTCCTGTGCCTACTTTTGGTTCTTTTATAAAATATGGTTCCAGGCTATTTCCTAACAGATTAAGTGTTAATAAACCGAATAATACACCAATAAGTCCGGAGATTACTGTGATAACCACACTTTCCTGTAATATAAGAGCGACAATACTGTTTGGTCTGGCACCAATGGCTTTCCTTACACCTATTTCCTTTGTTCGTTCTTTGATAATATATACCATAATATTACTGATCCCGATGATTCCGGCGATTAGTGTTCCGCCACCAATAACCCCTACAATAACAGTTAGTACAAGCATAAACTGTAAGGTATCTTTCATATTTTCGGCATTATTTCTTACAATAATACCATTGTCATCTGCCGGATCTATACGGTGCTTACTTTTCATGTCTTTTTTTATGTCATTTCCCAGATCAATGGCTTGTTGGGTAGACATTTTTTTGTCATAGGTAACGAAAATAGTGTTCAGTGTATCCGAACTTTTTTTCATCATCTGTAAAGTACTTACCGGAACGGTAATCATACGTTCATCCCAGTCACCACCATTATCAGAGAATACTCCGACTACAGTAAAGCTGGTTCCGTTAATATTGATTCTTTTACCTATAGGACTTCCATTTTTGATGAGGTCTTTCTGAACCAGTCGACCAATTACCGCAACATTTTGCTGACGGGTTACATCCGATGCATTAATATACCTGCCATCTGTAACAAGCCTGTTTTCTATTTTTATTTCGTCGCTATTGGTACCGGAAATCTGATAATTGCCACTTTCTTTTCCATATTTTACCATCATATTGGCACTGTAACGTGGGGCAGCAGATTCAATCTGAGTTTTATTTTTATCAGTAATTTCTTTATAATCGCTGTTCCGCATGATAATCTTACGATTGGACTGCATCCCTGCATAAGGTTTGGACGTTTGTGTACTGAATATTGTAATAAGGTTTGCAGCATCCCCGTTAAATTCATTTTGAAATGAATTTTGTAATCCGTTACCAATACCAAAAAGAACAATAAAAATAAAGAGTCCTAAAGCGACAGTTACTCCCGACAAAATCGTCCGGAGTATATTACTTCGGATAGAACTGAATATTTCGTGCCAGCGGTCTATATCGAACATATTTTGTTATATTTTGTATGTTAATAGTGAATAAAGCTTATGAGTTGGAAGTGAGTGCAATTATTTTATTGTTAGATTCACTTATCCACATTTATGTATTCATTATTCTAACACTAATTGTTTGATAAATTCGTCACTTTCAATAACGCCATCTTTCAGGACAACATTACGTTTGGTTTGTGCGGCAACATCAGGCTCGTGAGTTACAACTACAATTGTTTTCCCTTCGTTATTAATCTCCTGCAGTAGCTTCATAATATCGTATGTTGTTTTGGAATCTAATGCGCCCGTAGGCTCATCCGCCAGAATTACTTTTGGATTAGTAATAAGAGCTCTTGCAATAGCTACTCTTTGTTTTTGTCCTCCGGAAAGTTCGCTGGGTAAGTGATCTGCCCACTGAGCAAGACCTACTTTCTCCAGATATTCCAGTGCTTTTTTATTTCTTTCCTTTCTGGAAATATTTTGATAATAGAGTGGTAGCGCAACATTTTCCAATGCTGTTTTATAGGAGATCAGGTTGAATGACTGAAAAATAAAACCTAGGAATTTACTTCTGTAGTCTGCCGCTTTTACCTCGTTAAGATTTTTAATGGGAACTCCTGCTAATTCATAAACTCCTGAATCAGCCTCATCTAATATTCCTATAATATTAAGTAAAGTAGATTTTCCTGAGCCGGATGACCCCATAATAGATACAAACTCACCTTCTTTAATATTCAGGTTGATCCCTTTCAGAACATGAAGTTTGCTTTTTCCGGTGTCATAAGATTTTTCAAGATTCTCAATTGTAATCATTTCACGAGTTTTACTAATTGGTAGTATAGAAAGCCAGTTTGTTACACGAAAAATATTTTTGAGAATAATTTTAAATTGTTTAACTGATAAGTGCTTTAATTCAGGCAAAAAAAAATAAGTGTTTAATATATAGTACGTAATTAGCTATTTTCTAACAATGTCCACCTCTTAAGTGTCGTAAGCATAGGTACTTAGGTATAAATGTGGATAACTTTTTTACGAGAAATAAGGCTTTAACGGGGATGACGGCTTTTTCCACTTTTTATTGTAACGACCTTTTGATAAATTTGTAATCTAACTTCACAGTTAAGGAAAAGTTTTGGTTGAACTCAGTTAAAATACACAAATCATTATGGGAATTTTCGATAAACGAATCAGTTACAAGCCTTTTGAGTACCCAGAGGTCTTACAATTTATAGAAGCGATTAACAAATCATTTTGGGTACATTCCGAGGTAGATTTTACAGCAGACGTGCAGGATTTCCACTCACAATTGGAACCTCATGAGAAACATGCGGTAAAAAATGCATTGTTGGCAATTGCACAAATTGAAGTATCGGTAAAGACTTTTTGGGGGAATTTATATAACCACTTGCCGAAGCCTGAATTAAATGGTTTAGGAGCTACTTTTGCAGAGTGTGAATTCCGTCATTCAGAAGCTTATTCACGTTTATTGGAGGTATTAGGCTATAATGATGAGTTTATGAACGTAGTGGAGATTCCTGCGGTAAAGAAAAGAATCGATTTCCTGACTAATGTACTGAAGCATGCAAATTCTGCAACACCTAAAGAGTATGTTTCTTCTCTATTGTTGTTCAGTATTTTAATTGAAAACGTTTCATTATTTTCTCAGTTTGCCATTATTCTTTCGTTTACAAGATTCAAAGGATATATGAAAAATGTATCCAACATTATTGCATGGACATCTGTGGATGAGCAAATACATGCTAATGCCGGGATTTATTTAATTAATAAAATCAGAGAAGAGCAACCTGAACTACTTACAGATTCTGATATCGAAGATATTTATACATTAGTAGACCAGTCTGTAGAGCTGGAGGCCGAAATCCTTGATTGGATATTTGAACTAGGTGAACTAAGCAACTTCTCTAAAGAAGATTTGCTGAACTTTATGAAGTACCGTGTAGATGACAGTTTGAAAAAGATCAACATGGCAACACGTTACAATGTTTCTCCGGAGCAGTATCGCCCAATGATGTGGTTTGAAGAAGAAGTTTTTGCTAACTCTATGGATGACTTCTTTGCAAAGAGACCGGTAGATTATACTAAACACGATAAGAGTATTACTGCAAACGATTTGTTTTAATTAGTCCGAGAAGCTATGATTAATGTATTGGTTAGCTATACAGTAAAGCCTGAATATGTTGAAAACAATAAAACCAACATTAAAAAGTTTCTGGAGGATTTTAAACAACTAGATCAGTCTAAGTTTGAATATAAAGTTTATTTAAAGGAAGACGGAATAACATTTTTACATTATTCCAACTATGAAAACGAAGAAATGCAGTACGAAGTGCTAAACGTTCCTTCTTTTAAAGAGTTTCAAAGGCTGAGAGATGAGAGCGGATTAAATGGCTCGCATCAGGTTAATTTTTTACAATCAATATAACAAAAACAGAATTCCGGCGGGGTTGCGATTAACCGGAATTCGTAAAAATAAAAATATTATGGAAGAACAAAACATATGGTGGCTGAATGAAGAGTCCGAGCAAATGCTGAACAGAGGCTATTTGCTGAAAGGGGAAACTGTAAAAGGGGCCATCGAAAGAATTACAACTGCTGCGGCAAAAAGACTGTATAAGCCAGAATTACAACCGGCTTTTGAAGAAATGATTACAAAAGGCTGGATAAGCTTTTCTTCTCCGGTATGGGCTAATATGGGAACGCAGAGAGGTTTGCCTATTTCTTGTTTTAATGTTCATATTCCTGACAGCATAGAAGGTATCACTCACAAAATGGGTGAGGTTATTATGCAGACGAAGATTGGTGGAGGTACTTCAGGGTACTTTGGAGAGCTTCGTCACCGTGGTACTGCTGTAACTGATAATGGGAAGTCTTCCGGGGCTGTTTCTTTTATGAAGCTTTTCGATACTGCTATGGATGTAGTTTCTCAGGGTGGAGTTCGTCGTGGAGCTTTCGCTGCATATCTGGATATTGACCATGGTGATATTGAAGAATTCCTTTCTATTAAAGATATCGGAAGCCCAATCCAGAATTTGTTTACCGGTGTTTGTGTACCAGACTACTGGATGCAGGATATGATTGATGGTGATATTGAAAAGCGTAAAATCTGGGCGAGAGTATTAGAAAGCCGTCAACAGAAAGGATTACCATATATTTTCTTTAGCGATAACGTAAACAGAAACAAACCTCAGGTATATAAAGACCTGGGATTAACAGTAAATGCGAGTAATCTTTGCTCTGAAATTATGCTGCCTTCTTCTATGGAAGAGTCATTTATCTGTTGTTTGTCTTCTATGAATCTTGAACTATATGATGAATGGAAAGATACAGATGCTGTAAAACTTGCAATTTACTTCCTGGATGCTGTTTTATCTGAGTTTATTGATAAAACTGAAGGTAACTACTATCTACAGGGGGCAAGGAACTTTGCAATGCGTCACAGAGCTTTAGGTTTAGGAGTATTAGGATATCATTCTTACCTGCAGAAGAATATGATTCCATTTGAAAGTTTCGAGGCGACTCAGTTCAATGCAAGAGCATTTAGACATATTAAAGAGCAAGCAGAACAAGCTTCAAGAGAATTGGCTAATATTTATGGAGAGCCTGAATTACTAAAAGGTTATGGTGTAAGAAATACAACTACTATGGCTATTGCTCCGACAACTTCCAGTTCAGCAATTTTAGGACAAACGTCTCCGGGAATTGAACCATTTGCTTCTAATTATTATAAAGCAGGTCTTGCAAAAGGTAACTTTATGCGTAAGAACAAATATTTGGCAAAGTTACTGGAAGAAAAAGGTATTGATAATGAAGAGACATGGAGAACTATTATGTTGAACCATGGTTCTGTTCAGCATCTTGCAGAACTTACAGAGGACGAAAAAGCAGTATTTAAGACCTTTAAAGAAATTTCTCCAATGGAGATTATTTCTCAGGCTGCGCAAAGGCAACAATATATTGATCAGGCACAGTCACTTAATTTACAAATACCATCTACGATGCCTGTGAAGGACGTTAATTATCTTTATATAGAGGCATGGAAGAAGGGTGTGAAAACATTATACTACCAGAGAAGTTCTTCAGTTTCTAAAGAATTAATGGTGAATTTTGTTTCTTGTTCTTCATGTGAAGCGTAAATAAGCGTTTAGTTTAATTATACTATATAAAGCACGGAAATTATTTCCGTGCTTTTTTATTTGATACAGAAACAGATTTGTAAATTTTCTGTATTTATCCTTTTGAAATGACTTGTAAAACCAGGATTTGGTATAATGAATTATATCATGTCTAATATGGAAAAACTACATATTTGTGTTTAAAATGCTTGCTGGTAGACTGTTGCTTTATTTTTATTTTAAAAGGTTATTTTTATTAATTATTCATTAATTTTAATTATTACATTGTAGTATTGTTGAATTAATGGATTGAAAAATATATTATTTTTATTGTATTGTATTAGGGAAGTTAATTAAATTGATTTGCAATTTTTAAGAAGTGATAATAATCACATTTTTAGTTAGATCTGCTTTAGATAAATTTGCAGTGTTAATTAGTTTTTCATATCAAGTTAAAGCATCTGTAACAGGATTGCTGTACTAAAGGCTCCCATTGGGAGCCTTTAGTATTTTAGAACTAAAAATCCCTGCAACAATATGCTGCAGGGATTTTTTGTAAAATAAAATGAAAAATTATTCTGATACCTAGAAGTTGTATCTGATTCCTAACTGTCCCTGGAACCTGGACGCGAATTGATCTATCGTATATGGAGTACCAGGAGTTTTGAAGTTGTATGTAGGGTCTCCGGCTTCCGGAACATTACCGCTAACATTACCTACTTTAGTTAAACCTACACTTGCTGTAGAGTTGAACGTATTTGGAACGAAGTATACTTTCCCCCAATCTTTGTTAAGTAGATTTGTAATGTTCATGATGCTGAATGAGATCTGAATCGTATTCTTATTCTTGTTGCTCAGTTTTATCTCGTCCATTATTCTAAAATCAGCCTGAACGTTCCAAGGTGTGAAATCACCATTACGTTCTGTAAACTTACCTCTTCTGCTGCTTAGGTATTTGTTGCTGTTGATGAAGTTTTCATAATCAGATACCTGTTGTTGTACGCTTACTGTATTGCCTGCTCCGTCTTTGTAAGAAACAAGGTATTTAGCGGCTTCTGCAGCATCTTTGAAGATGTAAGCTAAACCAGCTGCTTGTCCTGTATTGGCAATGGTACTGTTAACAAATCCCCAAGAGAATGGATTACCAGACTGTGCATTGAAGTAAACGTTAGCAGAAAGCCTGTTGGTTTCGGATAAATTGATGCCATAGCCTAGGTTAGCAACGATTCTGTTTTTGATTGCAAAGTTAGATGTTGCCAATGCAGGGTTGTTAGGCGTTAAAGATTGGTTCATTTGCCAGTTACTTTCCATTGAGTTTCTGATACCATTGGTAATATCTTTAGCATCACCATAAGTATAGGCTGCGAAGAAATTGAAACCAAAGTTATATGATTTAGCTAACTGTACTGTCAGGTTATAACGGTATCCTTCTTTAGTATTGGAAAGCATATATGCATTAGAGAAGTTATTGTTGATGTTAGTTGTGTAAACCGGCATCTCATGATTGGTATCGTAGCTATAGTAAGTAACCTTGTCCGTTTTGTTTACCTGCTGGAACATTAGATCATATATTACCTTGGTGTAGATACCTTCTAATGTTAATTTGTAGCCTGCAAGTGTATAGTCTAAGGCGAGTGAGCTTCTCCATACACGTGGCATTTTGAAATTGTTGTCAATTAAGTCCACCTGAACTTTAGATGAGTTTTGCCATTTAGCAAAGTTTCCGCTTACTAAAGGATCTCCATTTGTAGTTAATTGAGCTGGTGCAGGTGGGTTGTAATCGTAGCTTCCAAATCCTACGCCGTCATTGTAATATGCGTACCCAAGCCATGCGAATGGAATTCTTCCTACAAAAATACCAGAACCACCTCTTAATACAACAGATTTGTTTTCTGTAATATCTAAATTAAAACCAAGTCTTGGAGATAAAGTTGGCTTGCTAAGGTATTTGTTGCTAAGTTGGCTAAGCGGTGTGTAGGTATAGGTATTTCCAAAATTTGGATCATTCGGAGAAGCATTTACCTGAGGGCTTAATTGTGGCTTATTTGGAAGATCTGTGTAGTCAACCCTGATACCAGGTGATAATCTCAATCTTCCTAAATTGATTTCATCCTGAAGGTATAAGGATAACATGTTAACCTTATAATGTGCATAAGGATTGTTGAATAGTGTTTCTCTGTTATCACCATTAAAAGGATATGTTCCTCTTATTCTGGCAGGCTTTGATGCAAAGAAATCATCTAGGTTTTTATAAGATATTCTTCCGTTTAATGCATTTACAAAACCGTAATCAATATTGTATAATTCGTTATGGGTTCCTAATAGGAAATTGTGTATACCTGTTTTGTATGTTAAGTTATTCGTGATTTCGAAGGTTTTCTGTTTCATATTGAATACAGTAGCTTCTCTGTCGTTTCCGAATAATATTGTTCCACCATTGTAAGATACTTCAACCTGAGGGAACATCTTGTTCTGAGAAGATGGATCTCTGTAATCATGGATTGAAGAGTATCCTACGATTAAGTTATTGCTCCATTTGCTATTGAAACGGCTTTTTAGTTCTAATGTTGTTGTGGAAGCTGTATTTCTTTGCGTGAAATCTATACTAGAAAAACGGAAGTTTGCTCCATCTCTTTCAAGGTTTGAGGCTTGAGAGAATACAGTATTGTTTTTGATGGAAAGGGAATGCTTGTCATTTAATTTCCAGTCCAATTTTGTGAAAAGCTTTCCACTCTCAGAAAAGTTATTGTACTGATTGTAGCTTCCTATATCAAATCCGTAACGGTTTTGTACGTCTCTGGCTATTCTTGCTGCCGTCGCATTGTCAACTAAAGATCCGGGATCACCTGCGTTATAGAAGACAGGATCCGTTCTCTTAGTGTACTCGAAATTGGTAAATAAGAATACTTTGTCTTTTACAACCGGGAGTCCAATTCTTCCACCAGCAATATAGTCTTCAAAAGAGCTTGGCATTTTGGAATTATCACCTACTCTGTTTTTGCCGGTAATAGCAGCATTTCTTCCATAGAAATAAATAGATCCGTCAACATTGTTGCTTCCGCTTCGAGTTACAGCATTTATGCTGCCACCTAGGAAGTTTCCTAGTTTTACATCGTAAGGAGCGATATATACCTGTACATCCTGAATAGCGTCCAAGCTGATAGAATTGGAGCGTGTACTGCTTCCAGGCATTCCGGAAGTTCCTGTCTGTCCTCCTAATGATGGGCTGAATCCGATTGCATCATTGTTTATAGATCCGTCTATAGTAACGTTGTTGTAACGGAAGTTAGTTCCGTTGAAAGAGTTGTTTGCACTCTGAGGAATTAATTTTGTAACATCCTGTATACCTCTGTTGATGTTTGGAAGTCCTGATATTTGAGACTGGCTAATTCCTACCCCGTATTTTACTGCTGTCTTTTTATTAGCAGTCAGCTTTACTTCGTCAATTGTTTTTTCTTTAGAAGAATTTACTTCTACTATAGGTAAATCATTGTTTCCTAATGAAAGCTGAAGATTGCTGTTGGAGTAGATAAGATTAGAGCCTTCAGTGATCTCAATTTTATACGGTCCACCAGGCTGAAGGTTGTCCAGGCTGTATATTCCTTTGTTGTTGCTTTTTGTTTCGAATGTACTGTTAGTAGGTAAATGGGTTACTCTTACTGTTACTTCCGAGCTGGAACCTTTTAATCTTCCAAGAATTTTGGAAGTAGTTTCCTGTGAGAATGCTAGGCCAAAAGATAAAAGGGCAATAGCGCAAATAATTCTTTTCTTCATATCGAATAGTTCAAATTCTAGCGCAAAAATAAATGGCTGTATTAAAGAAACAGGAAACTGAAAATTAACATTGTGTAAATGATAATTTAACTTTTTCTTAAAAAAAACTTAATGATTATGAAAACGGATAAATGAAAAACTTTTGATGATACTGCCTGTATAATGGTGTACAGGTAGTTCTTCATGGTTTTATTGATTTCGTAATTTAATTTTACGAATTGGTTAATGAATTTTCTATTTGATTTTTTGTATTGTGTTTATCTTTTATTTTGTCTGTATCTATAATTAATAAGGGTGTTATAGATGTTTTAATTATTTTGTTTAAATAATTAATATGCTTTTTATAAGTTCTTTTATTTTTCCGTTTTTATCTTAAAAAGTGCCTGCTACAAAGGTTTTATGATTGTTTATAATTTAATAATATTTATTTATATACATTGTTATTTGTAAATATATCTATAATTAATTATTAAATATTTAAAATAAATATTTTGTGTATTGTTTTTTTTACTAATTTTATTGAGAATTCATTGTAAGTACTTTATTAGTTAAGAATATTTATAAATAAAAACATATGTTTAATAATGTTTCATTTTAGAAACGTCGTAATTTAGACTGCTTATGGGGGATACTATATTTTGAGATTTCTGAAAACTGTTTGACAATTTCATATTATTTCTGTCAAACTTATAGAGTTAAAGAAAAAATGACATGCGTTTCGTGTATGTTTTGTTTCTGATTTGATTTTTACGCTGATGATAATGCTTCCGTGATATGTTTTTATTGTTTTGGAGCAGGATATTTATCAGATCGATTTTTTAGAGGTTTATCCTATGCCGTTTTATTTAATGCTTTAAAAAAAAGATTACTACATGGATGTTATTACTAATTGATGGATGATAGCGAAAGATGATGAATAGCATCTTGTATAAGTATTTTATTTATTGCATATAATAATTGTCAACACCTTTTTACAAATAAATAATAAATGAAAGAAATGAATAATAATACTAAAAGAGAATACGTTGCTCCTGAGCTAAATTGTGTTCTTATAGAAATTGAACAAGGAATTGCTGCTGGTTCGGCTACACTTAGAATCGGAGCTGCAGGATCTGAAGATACGCCTCAAGTTGACGATTGGAACTCTGGAGGAAATTGGGGGACTGGGGATTCTGATATGTAAATCTCAGATAATGAAATTTTTATTAATTAAAAAATAAATTAAAATGAAATCTATATCTGAAAATTTTACAAAAATAATAAAAGGAATAGCACTTGGAAGTGTTGTTTTTATAAGTTTTAACTCGTGTTCTTCCAGAGAAGATAACCCAACCGGAACTACGAAAGATACCGGGACGGTTTTAAAGTTTAATATTACAGGAATTGCTGATGGCGGAAGTGTAACAAATGTAGCGAGTGCTTCAGTTGGCAGTAATATTGCTTCTGTGCCTGCTGAATCTACTTTTGCAGTAAAAGAACATGAAATCTCTACCGGAGAGTTTAATGTGCTGACGAGTGCTGAGGCTAAAACGAATAGTAATATACAAAAAATAGCCTCTCTTAAGTCTGATAATGTTAATGCAATAGCTGCAAGCCCATTGAGTACAACAAGTAAATTTCGCATTTTAATATATAATGCTGGAAGTACTAATATTGTTGATCAAGTTGCAAATGTAGTTGCTACTCCAGGAACAAATCCTTCTATTAGCGTTGTGGGTGGTCAGTCTTATGACTGGTATGTTGTTTCTACAAATGATGCGACACCTCCTACTGTGGCTAATAATGGATCAATAGTGAGAAGTAGTCTTGTTAATAAAGATTTGTTATATGCAAAGAGTGCAACGCCTATTGTTCCTCAAGCTGGGCAAAATGATTTAGGAATTGTACTGCATCGTAGAACCGCAAAAGTAAACGTGCAGTTAGACGCGCGTGGCGTTTTTGGTGTAATTGGTTCAGCTACAGCTCTAGAGGTCGGTTCTTGGAATGGAGCGACTTTTACAAGTGCTATACAGGCGGGGGATTACAATGTATTTACTGATCAGTATTCTGGTTTGTCCGCGGTACCAGCAATAACGGCGGCTCAAATGGTGAATGCGGATGGAGCGACTGGTAATGTTGGAGCGACTAAGGTGGCTACCTTTTATTCTGCAAATCCTACATCCATTGCCATTAATAATCTTAGTGTAAGATTAAATACATTTAATATAACGTTAGATGATACGACAACCAGAACTTTTGCAACAAATACTATTGTTCCGTATGCTAATGCCACAGCATTGCCTATTGCAATAGGGAGTGAATATAATGTTGATGCTCGTTTGATAGAATCCGGATTGTCTGTCGGAGGTGCAGTATGGGCTCGTACTAACTTGCAATATCTAGAAACGGCTACAGGTGATAAGTATCGTTTCTTGCCTACTAATGATATTGCTATAGATCAGGCTCTTAATCTTCTTAATCTTGTGCAATTAGGGAATGGTATTAGTAATAGAATAACCAATTTGTATTGGAATTGGAATTCAATAACACCTACTGCTGCAGCTGGTACAGGAGATCCTTGCGGTCAGGTATATCCGCAAGGAAAATGGAAAACACCCACGCAAGTTCAGTTAAATTCTTTAGGTATAGAAGGGAATGCGGCTCAGCCTCTTTTTCTTCAGGCTCCTTTATTAGGGTATTCGCTTTTCGCTGCTAGATGGGCTCCGCCTTCACCAGTTAATTCTGCTTTTCCAACAGATTCTCAACAATTATTTATGCCAATGTATGGTTACCGTACGGTAAATGGTGCTAATATTTTAGATACACCGAGTGTGCTTCTTCCATTGGTTTCTGCTTCTGTTGGATCTAATTACTGGTCTTCGGATAGTGGTATAGCTCAAGTCAGAAATTTGACAACAGTATTAACTATTATTAGTCTTGATACAAAGTTTTCTACTGTAGCAAGACCTACAAATACGGGTATGAGTGTCCGTTGTGTGAGGAGTTAATAATTTATTTACAATCACTTCACAATATATATATCATAAATGGGGTAATTTGGAGTTTCCAATTACTCCATTTATTGTTAATTGGAAGGGTGTTCTGAATAAATGGTAAATAATAGAGGGGAAAAGGTTGAAAATTGCTAATATTTTTTCTAATCAGGGAAATAATATGTAGTTTTGCACCAAACAAAAATATGATGAAAGAAAATATGAAAAAAAATAATGAAATTAAAACTTAATAGTTTTTCAGTTTTTTATTGCTCCTGTGTACTTCTCTTTTCTTGTACGAAGAAAGAAGAGCAAAAAGTAACACAACAACAAGAGGTAGTAGAAAACGAGACTGGATTAGCTGCTGATAAAGTAAGTCATTCAGTTACCAATTACTGGGATCATTACAATTTTACGGATGCAAATGCTATTAAAGATCCTGCTCAGGCAGAACAGGCTCTAGTAGACTTTATTGCCTTATTTCCGGATGCTAATCAAAAGCAGATTTCTCAATCCATCAATGCAATGTTTGAAAAAGCTTCTGTAAACAAAGAAGTATTCAGTTTCTTCAAAGACGGTTATGAAAAGTATCTTTATGATCCTAATTCTCCGTTGCATAATGACGTATATTATTTGCCTGTTTTAGAATATCTGGTCAATACAAAGCATCTTAATGATACTGAAAAGATAAGATACAGAATGTTGCTGAAGCTGGTGAATAAAAATATGCCAGGATCGGTTGCGGCTGATTTCGAATTTATAGATTCTTCGGGTAAAAATGAAAATCTTCATCAGATTAAAGCACCGGAAAAATTACTTGTATTTTATGATCCTGAATGTTCACATTGTGCAGAAGCAATTAAGCAAATGAGTCAGGATGTTAGGATTAATACACTTATCAATCAGGAAAAACTGAAGGTTGTTGCTGTGAGCCCTGTTGAAGATATTAATAAATGGAAAGCATATCAGACTAATATACCCACAAAGTGGATTAATGGTTTTGATAAAAAAGGCGATTTGAAGCAAAAAGAGCTTTACGATATCAAGGCTTTTCCCACTATCTATCTACTTGATGAAAAAAATGAAGTTGTTCTGAAAGATACTAGTCTGGAACAGGTTTTGAGTTTGTTGAAGATCTAAAAAAGATTTAATAATAAACGATTATTTTTTTTAATTATTGATTTTAATTTTATAAATTTCTGTTACTTCTTCGGTTAAGTAACTTTACTAACATTTTAATGCTCTTAAAAATGCAGGAGATTGGTTTACAGAGTGATTATTCGGCACTTTCTTGTTAGTAGTTTATCTTTTAATGGATATGAAATTATTAATTGTCTTTATTCCGTTTTTAGTAGCTGTATTTCTGAGTCGAGCTATGATTCCGTACATACTTCTGATTTCTTATAAGAAGAGATTATTTGATCCTATTGATTCCAGAAAATTGCATAAACGTATTGTGCCGAGACTGGGAGGAGTAGCCTTTGCGCCAATACAATGTTGTTTGTATGCAATAACGACAGTTGTTGTTTATAAGGTAAACTTTGTACCTCTTAATGTTGCAACTTGGGAAATATTCCCAATGTTTACTATGTTAATATGTGGATTAGCTATACTTTTTATTGTTGGAATAGGAGATGATCTTATAGGGGTTAATTATAAAGCAAAATTTGCCGCACAGATATTCGTTGCGTGTTTATTTCCGTTAAGTGGACTTTGGATTAACAATCTATATGGAGTAGGGCTTATTGTTACTTTACCTGCTTGGATCGGAATGCCTTTTACTGTTTTTGTTGTGGTCCTAATTATTAATGCTATTAACCTTATGGATGGTTTAGATGGACTTTGTTCGGGATTGGTAGGGTTAGGTTGTGTTGTTTTGGGGGGATTGTTTATGTATTACGGAGCTTGGCTGCATGCTTTATTTGCTTTCATTACAGCAGGTGTACTCATTCCATTTTTCTACTATAATGTTTTTGGAACAATTCGTCGCCGTCGTCAAATATTTATGGGAGACACCGGAAGTATGACATTGGGATATTCCATAGCTTTCTTGTCCATAAGTTTCGCAATGAATAATGACTATATCAAGCCATTTTCTGAAGGAGCAATTGTTGTTGCTTTTTCAACACTTATAGTTCCAATTCTGGATGTAGCAAGAGTTATGTATGTGCGTTGGAGATCTGGAAAATCTATGTTTTCTGCAGATAGGAATCATTTGCATCATAAATTTTTACGATCAGGAATGTCACATCGTACTGCTATGTTGGCAATTTTATCTTTAGCATTGTTTTTTTGTATTTTTAATATTATAATGGTAGAAATCATTAGTAACAATGTAGTAGTATTGAGTGATATATTGTTATGGATAGGATTTCATTTTATTTTCAATAGAATATTCGAGAAAAAAATGAAAGAACAAAAACATATAGAAACAGCTAACCTCACTGAAAGTTAAAATGGAATATACTTTTTAAAATAATTTTAGATTCACTAAGATTTTAAGTTCTAATAATAGGTGTAGATTTATGGGATTCAGATATGATATAGGTGTATTAAGAGCATTGGCTGTTATCATTGTGGTATTATTCCATTTACATATTCCTTTCTTTCAGGGAGGGTTCATAGGTGTAGATGTCTTTTTTGTTATTTCTGGTTTTTTAATGACAAGTATTATCTTTAAAGGCTTTGAAAATCATAATTTTAATTATTTTAATTTTATTAACAAAAGAGCAAAGAGAATAATTCCCGCATTATTTGTAATGGTTGTTTTTTTTGCTATAATAGCGCCACTGTTAGTTTTTGGTACTTATTATCCAGAAAAGTACCAGAAGGATCTTTTTTATGGTTTAACATTTACCTCAAATATATTTTTCTGGTTACAACAAAATTATTTTGATCTTTCGGCTCATGAGAACATTTTTCTTAACTCATGGTCTTTATCATTGGAATGGCAATTCTATATGCTTTATCCACTGGGGTTATTATTGCTAAAGAAAATTTTCAGAATAAAGTATAGTTATTATGGTTTAGTACTTTTGGCTCTCACGATCTTTTCTTTTATAATATGTGTATATATAGGCCCGTCATATACTACTTTTAATTTTTATATGCTACCATCCAGAATTTGGGAAATGAGTATTGGTGGTGTTGCATTTTTTTACTCTGATGATATCCGTAAGTATATTTCTAAGACATTTGCGTTCATATTAAGTTACAGCTCATTTTTACTTATACTTCTCGCAGTTATTTTCATAAATAAAAATATTGTATGGCCATCGGCGTGGACGTTAGTTCCTACAATATGTACATTTATTATTATAGTGTTGAATGTTGAGATTGGATGGTTTCATAATAAAGTTATTCAGTTTGTCGGGAATATTTCTTATTCTCTTTATTTATGGCATTGGCCTATATGTGTATTATTTGGGATGTATTATGATATTAGTTATTCTTATTATTTCATAATTCCACTGGTATTGAGTTTTATATTTTCTGTATTGTCGTATTATATTATCGAAAAAAGAAAGATTACAGTTTCTAAATGGCTTTGGTCGGGTTATGTAGCCGGTATAGTATTGATAGGCTTTATTATAAATAGTAAGTTTTCTCTTTTTAATAATGATGCTATTAAGCTTGTAAGTATTTCTAATAAGCCATACTTTAAAAAAGTAAGTGATAATGAAAGAGTTTTACAATTTAATCCTGAGGGATGTTTTATTACCCGTGGTGGTGATTATGAAAAATTTAATAATAAAAAATGCTTAACAGTATCTCAAGATCAAGCTAATGTTATACTGGTTGGTGATAGTCATTCGGCTCAGTACTCAGCATCATTTAGAAAAAAATTAAATAAGAATATTAATTTTATGGAAATCTCCGCTGGATTTACATTCCCATTTATAGAGCCAAGAGGAGATGAAAATTCAGTTAACTTGATAAAATCATTTTATAGTGTTTTTTTGCCAAAACATAAAAATCAAATTCATACCGTAATTTTTTCTGTACATTGGTTAATGCTTGCAGATATGTATACCAAGGATGAGATTAAAACTGAACTTAAAAAGCTAGTAGAAGTATTGGAAAAAGAAAAAATTAATTATTTTTTTATTGGCCAATCGGAATCCTATAATTTTCCGTACCCTAAAGTAGCGTTATGGGTTAAAGATATGCCTGATGTTACTAGAAATAGTTATTTGGATACAAAGAGTGAAGATATGAATAGCTATATGAAATCAATTATTCCCCAAAACAGATATTTAGATATCTATAATTATGTAACAAAGCAGGATAATTTTAAAAATAATGATGTTTATATGTTCGATGATAATCACTTTTCACGGGAAAGTGCAGATCAAATAGTAGATTATATTATTAGAGAAAAATTATCGCAACTGTAATATTTAAATATAAAGATTATATGAAAATAACTATTATTGGAGGATCAGGTTTTGTTGGAACCAGCTTAATAGAATTATTAAGAAGATCAACGCAATATGAATTACTTAATATAGATAAAGCTAAGAGTGAAAAATATCCTGAAATTACCAAAATTGGTAATGTAATGGATAAAGAAGATCTAGTAAACCAACTAAAGAATACTGATATAATAATATTACTAGCAGCTGAGCACAGAGATGATGTTACTCCAACATCTTTATATTATGATGTTAATGTAGATGGGATAAAAAATGTGCTGGAAGCTATGGAAGTTAATAAAGTTAGACGAATTATTTTTACAAGTTCTGTAGCTGTATATGGTTTGGATAAGGATAATCCGGATGAATCTTTTCCGGCAGAACCATTCAATCATTATGGTAAAAGCAAATGGGAAGCAGAACAGGTTCTACAAAATTGGTGTAAAGATCATAGAGACTGGAATGTTAATATTGTTCGCCCCACAGTAATATTTGGTGAGGGAAATCGCGGCAATGTTTTTAATTTACTTAATCAGATTGCGAATGGTAAGTTTATGATGATAGGTAAAGGAAATAATCAAAAGTCCATGTCTTATATTGGAAATGTTATTGCTTTCATTCAATTTTTAATTGAAGAAAAAAGAGAAGGTTATAATATCTTTAATTATGTTGATAAACCAGATTTTACAACTAATGATCTTGTTCATCATACTGGGAAAATTTTAAATAAAAATATACCAACAACACATATTCCTTATTGGTTGGGTATGTTGGGAGGCTACGGCTTTGACATGTTAGCATTGTTAACCCGTAAAAAACTAAATATAAGTTCAGTTAGAGTAAAAAAGTTTTGTGCAGTTACTCAATATGATTCATCTAAAGCTATGAAATCAGGATTTATACCTCCTTATAGTATGGAAGAAGGATTAAGAAGAATGTTGGAACAGGAATTTGTAGAAAAGAAAAATAATGGATAAAAAAAGGTTTTTTATCAATTTAATATCTAACTTTCTCAGTGCATTATCTGGGATAGGAATTTCTTTTTTTTTAACACCCTATATTGTTGAAACTTTAGGGAAGGAAGCCTATGGTTTTTTTCCCCTTTCAAATAACTTTATTATGTATGCTGGTATTATTACAACTGCACTGAATTCTATGTCGGGCAGGTTTATAACTATCAGCTTGGAACAGAAAGATATAAAAAAGGTAAATGTATATTTTAATTCAGTATTATTCGGGAATATTATAATTTCATTATTTTTTATTTTAATTAGCGTGCTATTTTATTTTTTTATAGATAAAATACTGAATATACCCGTTAATTTACTCACAGATGTACGTCTTTTATTTATGCTAATGTTCATTAGCTTAATAATAGGGGTTTCTTCTTCCATTTTCTCTGTAGCAGCATTTGCTTTAAATCGTCTAGATAAATTGGCTATCAATAATATTATAGTTAATGCTTTAAAGCTTGTTATAATTATCGCAATGTTCTATTTCTTTACCCCTAAAATTTATTTTTTAGGTGTTTCAGCAGTAGCAACATCAATTTATTTTTTTTATGCTAATTATAAGATTACAAAGAAAATACTTCCCGAGGTGTATATTAGTACATCAATGTTTTCTTGGAGTGCATTGACTCTTCTTGTAGGTTCTGGTATATGGAATTCGGTACTGGCCCTATCAAATGTTATTAATAGTCAGTTAGACTTATTCATTGCAAATAAATTTTTTCAGGCTTCGGGCATGGGGATGTTATCATTGACTAAGGTTGTTCCATCTGCTGTTCAAGTACTATGTAGTATTATTGTACCTGTATTTCTACCTGAGATGATAAAAGCTTATGCTCGTAATGATTTAGGGAAGTTGAAGAATATATTAACATTTTCGTTCAAAGTTATTTTCCTTGTTGTAATAGTACCATTAGCTGTTTTTTTTGTGTATGGTGATGACTTTTTTAGATTATGGCTCCCTGGGGAAGACCACAAAACTCTTTATTATATTTCTGTTATAACATTAATTCCATTTATAATACATGCTACGATTGAGACAATTCATCATGTTTTTGTAATTACCAATAAATTGAAGATTGCTTCATTTTGGGGGATTTTCATAGCCTTTTTTAATTTTACTTTAGTTATATTATTATGTTCTTATAGTAATCTGGGCATTTATTCTATACCTATCGGAGCATTAATTGCTGGGGGAATCAGCCACTTGTTTTTCACACCACTATATGCCTCTTTTTGTTTACAGGAGAGTAAATGGTATTTTATGAAGAAGATTGTCAATGGTCTTTTGAGCTTTATGGTACTCATTGGAATAGCATACTTATGGAAAATAGCAAACTTGATAACTGTAACATCTTGGATAACATTTTTTATTAATACTTTAATAATAGGATGTGTGTTGTTTTCAATTACCTTATGGGTAAAGTTTGATAAAGCAACTTTAATTGAAATTTTCATCAAGATTAGACAAAGAGTTAGTTTATAAATTAATAATAAATCAAATATTATAAAATACCAATGAGAGTAGCAATTTCTCAATCAAACTATATTCCATGGAGGGGTTACTTTGATATGATAGACTCAGTAGATTATTTTGTTCTATATGATAGTGTTCAGTATACAAAAGGGGATTGGAGAAATAGAAATATAATTAAGACTCCTCAAGGAGGAGATTGGATTACAATTCCTGTTGAAAATCAATCGTTAACCCAATTAATAGATGAAACTCAGATAAGTAGAACAAAAAGTAACTGGAATATAAAACATTTAAAAATATTAAGGCAGAATTATTCAAAATCAAAGTATTTCAATAGTGTTTTTCCTTGGTTAGAGAATATCTATTTAAATAAATTAAATGAACTAACTAAGCTAACAGATATTAATGAAATTTTGATAAAAGAAATTTGTACCTATTTAAAAATAACGACAAAAATTCTAAGAGATCGAGATCTTCTTATTGAAGGAGACCGAAATGAAAAATTAATAAATATATGTAAACAGCTTAATGCTAAGGTTTATTTATCGGGTCCTGCTGCTAAAATATACTTGAATGAAGAACTGTTCTTGACTCATGGAATTGGAGTTGAGTGGATGAGTTATAATGGATATAAAGAATATGATCAACTTTATGATCCATTTCTGCCAAGTGTAACTGTTTTAGATTTATTATTTAATTTGGGAGAAAATTCTCACTTATATATTGGAAAATAAAGTAGTAAAAATACATGTATAATCATTAAATTATGTATAAATTTTAGGTTACTTATATTTAATTGGAATAAAATAAATAATGAAACGTATAGCAATCATAGGTTCTGGTCATTTAGGGCAACAAATAGCGCATCATATTCATACAGATACAGAAGATGTAGTTGTTGGGTATTTTGATGAATATCAGAAAAGAGGGCAAAAGGTAAATAATATTATTGTTCTGGGGGGAAATAATGATGTGGAAAATGCTTATGAGAATAATACTTTTGATGAAGTATTAATTGCTATTGGTTATAAACATATGAGCGTAAGGAAGGAATTGTTTGAACAATTGAGTCCAATAATTCCATTTTACACATTTATTCACTCTGAAACATATGTGGATTTTTCTGCCAAGATTGGCAAAGGAACAATTATTTATCCAGGATGTATTATAGATCAATATGTAACAATACAAGAAAATGTTTTGATTAATATATCAAGCTCTATTGCTCATGATAGTATTATTGGAAGGCATTCGTTTTTATCACCGGCGATAGCCATAGCTGGTTTTGTAAATATTGGAGAACAATGTGTGATAGGTATAAATGCAACAATTATTGATAATATTTCTATAGCGAATAAAGTCCAGATAGGAGCAGGTGCTGTTGTAACTGAAAAATTAGATAAAGCAGGTCTTTATGTGGGGATTCCAGCAAAATTTATAAAATAAAATAAATTAAGTAAGATATGATACCATTTAATAAACCTTTCATTATTGGTAATGAATTGAAATATATTGAGGATGCAGTTAAATCCGGGAAAATCTCCGGTGATGGTCTTTTTACTAAAAAATGTCAAGAATATTTTGAAAAAAAATATAATTTTCCAAAGGTATTAATGACAACATCTTGTACTGATGCACTTGAAATGGCCGCTATTTTATGTGATATTCAGCCTGGGGATGAAGTGATAGTGCCAAGCTATACATTTGTTTCATCTGCAAATGCGTTTGCATTAAGAGGTGCAAAAATTGTTTTTGTAGATTCTTGTCATGATAATCCCAATATAGATCCTATAGAAATTGAAAAACATATAACTTCTAAAACGAAAGTTATTGTAACAGTACATTATGCTGGTGTAGCTTGTGATATGGAAGCAATTATGAATTTAGCTAATCAATATAATCTATATGTTGTAGAAGATGCTGCGCAAGCAATAGATAGTTATTATATTTTTTCAAATGGAACAAAAAAGGCATTGGGAGCTATAGGTCATTTTGCCGCTTTTTCGTTTCATGAAACGAAAAATATTATTGCAGGAGAAGGAGGAATGCTGGTTATTAATGATGAACAATATTTTGATCGTGCAGAAATCATAAGAGAAAAGGGTACTAACCGTTCTGCATTCTTTCGCGGTGAAGTAAATAAATATGGTTGGGTTGATCTTGGATCATCATTTTTGCCTTCGGAAATTATTTCTGCATTTTTATATGGCCAAATTGAAAATATAGATAAAATACAACAAAAACGAGTGTCAATATGGAATATTTATAATGAGGGATTGAAGCAACTTGAGGAGAAAGGTTATATCCAGTTACCGAAAATATTTGACTATGCAACTAATAATGCACATATGTTTTATATTGTTTGCCGTAATTTAAAAGAAAGGACTGAATTAATAAAACATATGAAATCAAAAGATATCCATCCCGTATTTCATTATTTAAGCTTAAATAAGAGTGAATTTTATTTAGCAAATAATCCACAAATAGATATTCCTAATTCTGATCATCTCACAGATTGCCTATTAAGGTTGCCGTTTTATTATGAATTAACAATTGAAGAGCAACAATTGGTTATTAATGAGATAACTGATTTTTACACCGATTTATAAAATCTTAATAATGTCTAAAATAAAAGTATTATTTGTTGTAGCAGGGTTTTATAGAGCAGGAGCGGAACGTTTCGCTTATGAAATAGACAAGGCTTTGGATAAAGAAAATTTTGAATTAACAATTTTCTGCTTAGAAAGAGAAAATAAAATGAATCCTTTATGGGAAAATCGTTATTATGAAAATCTGCATAAAGAGCAAGGGACTCAAATAAAATATGTAGATCAATATGCCCCCCACAAATATGTAGAAGTTATTTATAGATTAAGACAATACTTGAATTTATATCCCGAAAAAATTAATTATTGGAATAATAGATTAGATGATTTTATGAATCAGTTTGATGTAATCCACTGGATGGGAGAATATATATACATTAATACAATAGCAGATAATATTCGAGATAAGAGTCTAATTCATATGATGACTGCGAGATTTCAAAAAAGAGATTTATATGATAATTTTAACCATAATTCATTCTATAATTTTTGTACACCATTTAAAGCTTCTGAATTAAAATACGAGCTTGAACAATTTAAAGATTATCACTCTGTTTTTGTACCATTAATTTTGGAAATAGATAAAGAAAAAAAGAAATGGGAATTTAGAGATTCTTTAATAAAGAAAATAGGTATTTTTACACGTTTAGACCGGCTTAAACCTTTAGATCCATTTTTTTACTCTTTTCATCTTTTATTAGATAAAATACCAAATTGTGAACTCCATATTTATGGTAATGGGGATCCTGAAAAGGAAGGCATGAATGCTTTTTTGGATAGAATAGGAATAAAAGATAAGGTTTTTTTTAGAGGGCATCAGGAAGATATCGTGCAGACAGCTATTGATGAAAAGTTATCTTTATCATGGTTTCAAGGCTATAATAATGATAGGCCTGCAGGATACGCAGGAATAGATATCTGTACAACAGGGACACCATTACTATGCTGGGACTTTCATCCATATCCAAATGATTTTTATAATCCAATTTATCCACATTATAAGAACTTGAATAAGTTTGTTGAAAAAACAATAGAGATATTAACAGAAAAGGAGAATGCAGAAGAATTGTCAGAATGGCAATACCAAGATGTTGTAGATAATAGAAATGTCTATGACTATATATCGATTATCGAGAATGAATATATAAGAATTGCTCAGCAAAGAAGTCCTAAATAAAATAATTAAAGTGAATCAATCTCTAATTTCTGTAATAATGCCTGTTTATAATGTCCAGGAATACATTGAGAAGTGTGTTCGTTCTTTGTTTGAGCAAACTTACTCAAATATTGAATATATTTTTGTGGACGATTGTGGACAGGATCATAGTATGGAAGTTTTACATTCTTTAATCAAAGAATACCCTGAACGGGAATCCAGAGTGTTAGTTCTTACGCATTTAGAAAATAAAGGATTACCTGCGGCTAGAAATACTGGATTAAGAGCTGCTTCTGGGGATTATATTTATCATTGTGATAGCGATGACTGGACCGATAAAGAACTGTTACAATTGCTTATAGAGAGAGCAGAAGAAGTCGATGCCGATGTTGTTTTTTGTGATCTTTATAATGTATCTGGTAACAATATGTCTGTATACCATCAAAGTAAAAAAGAAAATTATGTAGAATATCTGAAAGATTTTTTTATTGGATATTCACAAGGAAGTGTTTGTAACAAAATTTTCAAAAGAGCGCTTTTTACAGATAATGGAATAACATTTCCTGAAGGATATCCAATGTTGGAAGATCTTAGAACAGTTGTACAATTGTATTATTTTGCTAACAAAATTGAGTATATCCCACGTGCTCTTTATTATTACGTTAAGACAAGATCCTCTTCAGTTAGTGGAGCTAATTATCAGAAAAGTAAAAAAATAAGTGAAGATAGAATTGAAAACGTTAAGGGAATTCAGAATTTTCTTCAAAAGAAAAAAATCCAGGGTATCGATTGTGAATTAGGACTACTTAAACTTGGTGCAAAACAAAATCTCCTTATAAATGCAGATTCTGTTAAGATATTTAAACAATGGATAGATATATTTCCAGAGGCCAATCAGTACGTTGGGAAGAGTACTCTTCCAATATATTATAAGATTATAGCTTGGTCAGCATTAAAAGAAATATGGATTATACCTTATATGTGGATTAAGGTAAAGAATATAAAAAATAATATTTCCGGTTAATTTATTAAAATGAAAAAAATACCAATAGCATTTTGTTTTGATGATAACTTAGTTATGCAGGCAGGGGTCTGTTTGACATCTTTGCTGGAGAATGCTAGCGCGGATACTTCGTATGATATTTTTATTATTCACGATAATGTGGTAAAATTCCCTGTGACCGGGTATTTGGATCAATTATTACAATATTATCCAAATCATTCCATTACATATCGTAGCATTGGAGATACATTCAAAGATGCATTTCAAATAAGAGGAATAACGCAGGCCACTTATTATAGATTATTAATTCCAGAATTGATTCCGGAGTATGCCAAGATTATGTATCACGATGTAGATATCATCTTTAGAGATGACCTCTCTGAAATCTTTTTGAATACACAAATGGATGATGAATATGTGGCAGGAGTTTCTACACCATATTCTGATATAGAAGATTATATGCAAACGGTAATTGGTGTAACTTCCAAAGAATATATAGCTGCGGGTAATATAATATTGAATTCACAAAATATTTTGAAAGATAATATTATTGCAAAATTTAAAAAGGTAGCTGAAAAATCTTGGAAATACCAAGATATGGATGTAATTAATATCGTCTGTAAAGGAAGAATTAAATATCTTCCACCTTCATTCTGCATAGTAGGAACGACAGCGGAAATACTTAGTGATGCAAATCAGAATTATTATTCTAAGGCTGAAGCTGAATATGCACTGAAATATGGTATTGTTCATTATAATGGTGTGAAACCATGGAATACTTGGTGTCTTAATTTTGATATATGGTGGGAATATTATAGAAAATCAATATTCTTTGATCCGAAATTTTATTTTAATTTTTATAATAATAAGCTAAATGAGTATGATAAGCTAAGCTTATGGAAAAGAATCAAAATTTTATTAAGATACTTTAAAACCCGTATATAAGATTATGATATGAGATATGAAGTTTCCTTAATTGTTCCTGTATATAAAGTAGAAGCTTATATTGAGAATTGTGTCCGCTCGATATTTGAACAGACATTTATGTCTTTACAAGTTATATTTATTGATGATTATGGTTTAGATAGTAGTATCAATATTATAAATAATACCTTATCTGAATACCCGAATAGATCAACAGATACTCTTATTCTGAAAAATGATAAGAATGAAGGGGCTTCGTTTTCCAGAAATATTGGACTGGTGCATGCTACAGGTAAATATGTAGCTTTTTGTGATGCAGATGATTGGATGGAAAAAAATACAATCGAAATGATGTATAAAACTATAGAGTTGGGAGATGGAGATATCGTTTGGACAGACTTTTATTATACCTCATTAGAAAATGAGATTTTGCAAATTCAAAATATAACAGAGAAAAAAGAAGATTGTATAAAAGCTTTAATGTGTGAAAGAATGCATGGCGCTTTGTGGAACAAAATGTATAGAAGGAGCTTGTTTTTTGAAAATAAAATAACCTTCCCGGACGGAAAAGACATGTGGGAGGATCTTTATACTAATATTAGGCTTTTTTCTTTTGCAAAGAAAGTAATCTATTTGTCGAAAGCATTTTATCATTATATTCAGTATAATAGTCATTCCATAGGAAGTAGTTTAAGTGAGAAAAAAATACAAGATATTATCGAAAATACAAATGCAACAGAACTTTTTTTAAAGGAGAATAATATTCTACATGTTTATGAAACAGAGATTTATTTCTTAAAGTTAGCTGCAAAGCAAACATTGCTTTTTACATGTGAAAAAGAAAATTTTAAGAAATGGATATATATATATCCCGAATCTAATAAATATATAATGAAATTTAGATCTTTACCATTTCACTTAAGATTACTAGGGTGGGCTGCATTAAATAGAATATGGATCTTGATAGATTTATGGATATTTATGAAACATAATAAAAACCAAAAATGAAAATAGCAGTTTTAGTAACCGTATTTAATAGGATTGAAAAAACACTCTTATGCTTAAAAAGCTTATTTGCTGCAGATAGGGAAAGAGTGGATATAGACTTTAAAATATTTATTACTGACGATGGCAGTACCGACGGTACTGCTGAAAAAATAAAGGAAACATTTCCATTAGAAAATATAGAGATATTACAAGGAAATGGACAGCTTTATTGGAATGGTGGTATGAATAATTCTTGGAGAGCTGCGATAGCTGAAGCGGGGTTTGATGGATATCTTTGGTTAAATAATGACAGTATTATATTGCCTAATCTCTGGATAGAATTAGTGGCCGCAGATATTTATGCCAAACAAAAATTTGGAAAAGGAGGTATATATATTGGATCGACCTATAATAAAGATAAAACAGGTCTTAGTTATGGTGGATTTAATTTTGTGAGTAAATGGACGCTGAAAGATGAATTTATGATTCCGGACGGAACTTTTCAGAACTGTCAGGCGGCTCATGGGAATATTACTTATGTTTCGGATGATGTAGTAAAAAAAGAAGGAGTATTTTGTGATGAATATATTCACAGTGGTGGGGATCATGATTACTCATATCTGGCATACAAACATGGTTTTCCTGTATTTATACTTCGTGAATATGTTGGCATTTGTGAAAATGACCATCCTGAAAAAGAAGGATCTGATTTCAAGAATTTATCATTGAAAAATAGATTTAAATATATGAATTCCCCGTTAGGATATAATTTGCATAATACCCTGTTATTTCAGAGGCGTTGTTTTCCATATCGTTATCTGCCGGTCTTGGTATCGGGCTATGCAAGAGCATTATTTCCTAATTTATACTATTTAGTTTATAAACAGGTTAGAAAAAAGTACTAATGAAAGATAAAAAGATATTTATTGCGGGACATAATGGAATGGTTGGTTCAGCTATCCATCGGAAATTACTTCAGGACGGATATACAAACTTAATTACGAAAACCTCTTCCGATTTAGATTTAAGAAATCAAAAGCATGTTGAGACTTTTTTTGCAAATGAGAAACCAGAAATCGTTATAGATGCGGCTGCAAAAGTGGGAGGTATTATGGCTAATAGTACATATCCATACCAGTTTTTAATGGATAATATCCAAATACAGAATAATCTTATTGATGGAGCGCATCGATTTGATGTTGAAAAATTTATTTTTCTAGGCTCATCTTGTATTTATCCAAAATTTGCAGATCAACCATTAAAAGAAGAAAGTTTACTGACGGGTTCTTTGGAGCCAACCAACGAATGGTATGCAATTGCAAAAATAACAGGAGTTAAAGCTTGTCAGGCAATCCGGAACCAATATGAAAAAGATTTTGTGAGCTTAATGCCAACAAATTTATATGGGACACATGATAATTTCGATTTAGCTAGTTCCCATGTATTACCAGCAATGATCCGTAAGTTTCATGATGCTAAAGAGAATAATCATGCCCCAGTAACATTGTGGGGGACTGGGACTCCTTTAAGAGAGTTTTTATTTGTTGATGATATGGCAGCGGCTGTTGATTTTGCATTAAACAATAAATTGCCCGAGTATTTATATAATGTTGGAGTTGGAGAAGATCTAAGTATTAAAAATCTGGCATTGTTAATTCAGTCTATTATAGGGCACCGTGGAGAAATTAGATGGGATGAGTCGAAACCAGATGGCACCCCACGTAAATTAATGAATGTATCTAAGCTACATGAATTGGGTTGGAATCATAAAATTAATTTAGAAGAAGGAATTAAACTTACTTATCAGTGGTTTCTTGCAAATCAAAATAATTATAAGGAAGTTAAGATTAATAGCTAAAGAGAGCTGAATAGTTTTAGAATAGATTAATATGAAAAAAGCACTAATTACAGGAATTACAGGACAGGATGGCTCATATTTAGCAGAGTTATTGCTGGAAAAAGGATATATGGTACATGGTATTAAAAGAAGATCATCCTCTTTTAATACACAACGTATAGACCATTTATATATAGATCAGCACGAAGAGCATGTTAATTTTAAACTTCATTATGGAGATTTAACTGATTCAACTAATATTATTAGGATTATACAGGAGGTTCAGCCTGATGAAATATATAATTTGGGTGCAATGTCTCATGTTAAGGTTTCCTTTGATTCGCCAGAATATGTTGCAAATGTAGATGGTTTAGGAACGTTGCGTATTTTGGAGGCTGTCCGTATTTTAGGATTAGAAAAAAAGACACGAATATATCAGGCTTCTACTTCTGAATTATATGGTGGACTTGCAGAGAATAAAAATGACAAAGGCTTTTATGATGAAAAGTCAGCTTTTTATCCCCGTTCTCCGTATGGAGTAGCTAAAATATATGGTTTTTGGATTACAAAAAACTACAGAGAAGCTTATGATATGTATGCCTGTAATGGTATTTTATTTAATCATGAGTCTCCAAGAAGAGGCGAAACATTTGTAACTCGAAAAATTACTATGGCTGTTGCTGCTATAGCATTGGGCAAACAAGATTGTTTATACCTCGGGAATCTAAATGCCCAAAGAGATTGGGGGCATGCAAAAGACTACGTAGAGGCAATGTGGCGTATTCTGCAACAGGAGAAGGCCGAAGATTATGTTATAGCAATGGGGGTAACTACCTATGTTAGAGATTTCGTACGTATGGCATTTGCTGAAGTAGGAATAGAATTATCATTTGAAGGTAATGAAGAAAATGAAATAGCGCGTGTGAAATCTTGCAATAATCCCGATTATCAATTAGAAATAGGAGAGATAGTGGTAAAAGTAGATCCTCAATATTATCGTCCAACAGAGGTGGACCTACTTATAGGAGATCCTACAAAATCCAAGACTCAGTTAGGATGGCAACCAAAGTATGATTTAGAAACTCTCATAAAAGAGATGGTACAGTCAGATATTATACTGACGAAAAGATAATAATATTGAGTTATTCAGAAAGTTTATGAAATATTCTGTTTCGGTCATTATTCCTGTATTTAATGTAGAACGTTTTATAGAACGTTGTTGCATAAATTTGTTTGAACAGACATTGCAATCTGTGGAATTTATTTTTGTTGATGATTCTTCTCCAGACAATAGCATTGCAATTGTTAATAGAGTATTGGAAGAATACCCAGCACGCAAAAATGATGTGCAAATTATACAACATGATATAAACAAAGGGTTGCCTTCTGCTAGAAATACAGGATTAAAAATAGCCTCTGGAGAATATATATTTCATTGTGATAGCGATGATTGGTTGGAAAAGGACGCATTATTTCTATTGTTTGAGAAAGCCTTATCAGAAAAAGCAGATGCTGTGTGGTGTGATTGGTATTTATCATTTAAAAGTAATGAACGTTATATGTCTCAATCTCCCAATAATCAACACATTTTTTCAGGAAAAGAGGCCGTTATATTAATGCTTGGAGGTAAGGTTCGTTACAATGTATGGAACAAATTAGTAAAAAGAAAGCTATATGTAGATAATAATATTGGATTTCCTGATGGTTATGGTATGGGAGAAGATATGACGATGATTAAAATTTTTGCTCTTGCAGATAAAGTAAGTTATTTACAAAAAGCTCTTTATCATTATGTGCAATTAAATGAAGAAGCTTTTACAAAAAAGACAACAAAGCACCATCTACAGCAGATTCGTTACAACGTAAATGATATTGTGGCCTTTTTGTATAAAAAATATAATGATGATTTGGATGAGGCAATTCAATTTTTTAAACTGAATACAAAGCTGCCCTTTTTAATCTCAAATGATAAAAAATCGTATGAAAGATGGCTGGAATGGTATCCGGAAGCAAATATTTATATAGATAAGAATCCTATGTTTTCAAAAAGAATTAAATTTATCCAGAAAGCAGCACTCAGACATCAATTTTGGATACTAAAACTATATTATTACTTGGTGGCTAGGTTTGTTTATGGTATTATATATAAATAATTATACATAATGAAGATTTTATTGATTGCATTAATGGTAATTCTTACCAGTTGTTTTTATTTTCCATTTGAATTCACTTTTTTGCCCTCCGGAATGAATACAAAACTAATTCTGGCAGCTCTAGGTGTTCCTTTAATGGGCTATCATATGGTACAAATGAATGGTATTAGATTTTCTAAAGAGATTCTGGTTTCATCATTGATTGCTATTGTTTTTTCTTTAATTGGTTTGTATTCGGTTGATTATAACTACTCTGAGGATTATTCATATGCTACTTACATTACTTCTATGTGGGTTTGGTTTTTAGCCTCATATGCAGTTGTGACTCTTATAGGTTTAGTACACGGATATTTATCATATAAATTAATAGTAAACTATCTAATTGCTGTTTGTATATTACAATGTACTTTGGCTTTAGCCATTGATTTTGTTCCGTCTTTTAAAGGTGTTGTAGACGCTTATTTTGTTACAGGAGATAGAACTTTCTTAGAGGAGGTAAAGCGTTTATATGGGATTGGAGCAACGTTGGATGTGGCAGGGGTAAGGTTTGCTGCAGTTTTAATTATGATTGCTGTAATACTTTCTAAAGATGATAAAGTTCGTAATAGCCAAATAACGGCGGCAATATATTTTATTAGCTTTCTTGTAATTGCTGGAATTGGTAATATGATTTCCCGAACAACATCCGTAGGAATGCTAATAGGGGTCTTCTATTTGGTATATGCTCTTAATTTACTAAAAGTCAATGTGAATATACTGAATATCCAGATTTGGAAAATTATTGTTTTATCAATGGTTTTTGTATTTACTATTGGGGCTTATTTCTATAATACGAATAAAGAAATATATGAGTTGTTGCGTTTTGGTTTCGAAGGATTCTTTAATTGGATTGAAAAAGGTGTATGGTATACTGATTCTACAGATAAACTGAATACTCAAATGTGGATTTGGCCTGATGAAAATGATATTAAAACATGGATTATTGGCAAAGCTGTATTCTCAGATTGGTTTGCTGTAGGAACAGATATTGGCTATTGCCGTTTCATATTTTATTGTGGATTAATGGGCTTAAGTACATTTATTTTGTTTTTTATATATCTATCTTATAGTATGTGGAACAAGTTTTGGAAAATCAGACATTTATTTTTGTTGCTTTTTATCCTTGCATTAATAAACTGGGTAAAAGTATCCACTGATATATTTTTAGTGTATGCACTCTTTTTATCTCTAAGTAGTCCTTATTTGTATGAGCGATTTTATATAGAATCTGAGGAAAATGAAAATAGTATATAATATCCTTGGAACATATAACTCAGGGGGGATGGAACGTGTTCTGGCCAATAAAGCAAATTATCTGGTTGAATTGGGTTATGATATTACTATCATAACAACAGATCAGCAAGGTAGGTCTCCTTATTTTCAATTAGATCCCCGAATTAAAAATATAGATTTAGGAATTAATTATACAGATAATAATAACAAAGGCTTATTACAAAAATTATTATCCTATCCCCAAAAGCAGAAAAAACATAAAGAAAAACTTCAGAATATCTTAATAGGACTGAAAGCAGACATTGTAGTTTCTATGTTTGATAATGATGCTTCATTCATATATAAAATTAAAGATGGAAGTAAAAAAGTATTAGAAATTCATTTCTCACGCTTTAAACGATTGCAATACAACCAAAAAGGAATTTGGAAAATAGTAAATCTGTTAAGAAGTAATTCCGATTTGAAAGTAGCACAAAAATATGATCGTTTTGTCGTACTTACACATGAAGACAAAAGTTATTGGGGTAACTTAACTAATATTGAGGTGATTCCAAATGCAAATAGTTTTGTTTCATCCAAACAGTCTGATTTGGAAAATAAAAGAGTAATAGCGGTAGGGAGATATGATTATCAGAAAGGCTTTGACGAGCTAATTAATATATGGAAAGAAGTATATGCAAAACATCCCGATTGGGAATTAGATATTTTTGGACACGGACCATTGAAAGATGAATTGCAAAGTCTAATAGATAAGTTAGGACTTACAAGAACGATTCGTTTATGTGCTCCTGTTAAAGATATAAAGCAAGAATATCTGAATAGCTCTATTCTAGCTATGACTTCTCGCTATGAAGGTTTGCCTATGACTTTATTGGAGGCTCAGGTTTGTGGTCTACCATTAGTGTCTTACACATGTAAATGTGGACCAAGAGATATAATTGAAGATGGTATTAATGGATATCTTATTGAAGAAAATGATCAGGAAGATATGGCGGAAAAATTAATTCACTTAATGACTGATGAGAGACTTCGAAAGCAAATGGGAGAAGCATCTTATAAATTCTCGGATAATTATTCGGAAGATCAAATTATGCAACAATGGATTGATTTGTTTAAAGAGGTGAATAAAAAATAATGAAAAAAACAATTGTAATATCGGCAGTAAATCTTGTAGAAGCAGGTACTTTGACTATTCTTAGGGATTGCTTAGGTTATTTGTCTGTATTAGCAGTACAGCATGAATACCGTATTGTAGCAATTGTTTATAAGAAAGAATTAGCACTTTTTCCTAATATTGAATATATAGAAACTCAGTGGCCAAAGAAACGTTGGATAAATCGTTTATGGTATGAATATGTATCTATGAAAAAGATTTCCAAAGAATTAGCCCCTGTTGATCTTTGGTTTTCTTTACACGATACAACACCTTCGGTTATGGCTAGAAAGAGGATTGTATATTGTCATAATTCATATTCATTTTATAAATGGAAATTGCATGATTTGCTTGTGGCACCCAAGATAGCTATGTTTGCCATCTTTACTAAATACATATATAAAACTAATATTCATGAAAATGATTATTTAGTTGTACAGCAAGAATGGTTTAGAGTTGCTATGAGTAAGATGTTTGGGTTTGATTCTTCAAAGATTATTGTAGCTCCTCCTCCTCCTCGAATAAAATCAAAAGAAATAATAAAAAATACTGAAGATAAAGAAGTCTTCTCTTTTATTTATGCGGCATCTCCCAATAGTCATAAAAATTTCGAAATAATTTGCCGTGCAGTAGATATCTTGGAAAATCATTACCAGATTAAAAACTTTAGAGTTCATCTAACAGTAGATGGAAATGAGAATAGATATGCAGGCTGGTTGTATAAAAAATGGGGCAAGTTGTCTTGTATTAATTTTATGGGATTTGTGAATAAAAATACACTGTTTACATATTATGAGAAGAGTTCTTGTATGATTTTTCCGTCTAAAGTAGAAACGTGGGGACTGCCAATATCAGAATTTTCTGAACTTAATAAGCCAATGCTTTTAGCTGATTTACCATATACCCACGAAACAGCATCTGGGAGCAAAAAAGTTGCATTTTTTGACCCAAATAACCCGAATATGTTAGCCCAACAAATGATGAAATTGATACAAAAAGATTATTCTTTCTTAAAAGAAGTTCCAGAATGCATAATAGAGAATCCTGTTGCATACTCATGGGAAGAATTATTCCAAACACTTTTATTTGAAGCTTAATATGAGAAATAATAATCAAATAAAAATATTACAGCTCGGAAAGTTCTACCCTATTCGGGGAGGAGTAGAGAAAGTAATGTATGATCTGATGTTAGGACTTTCTGAAGAAAAGGTGTATTGTGATATGCTTTGTGCATCTACAGAGGATTATCCTGCAGGTATAATTAATATTAATCCATATGCTAAATTAATTGTTGAAGCTACGAAAGTGAAATTTGCAGCAACAATGTTGGCACCAAGTTTAATTTTTAAACTCCGCAAAATTGCAAAGGATTATGATATTATCCACATCCATCATCCCGATCCAATGGCTAGTTTAGCATTGTTCCTTTCAGGTTATAAGGGAAAGGTGGTACTTCACTGGCATAGTGATATACTGAAACAAAAGACATTATTGAAGCTATATAAGCCATTGCAAAGTTGGTTAATCAAAAGAGCAGACATAATTGTGGGGACAACTCCTGTATATGTTAAAGAATCTCCTTTCTTGGATAAAGTTCAGGGTAAAATAGATTATATCCCGATTGGTGTGGAACCTTTAGTAACTGATGAAGGGAAGGTAGATAAATTAAAAGAGAAATATAAAAACAAGCATATAGTATTTTCATTAGGCAGACTTGTAGAGTATAAAGGCTATGAATACCTTATTAAAGCAGCTCAGTATCTGGATGAAAATTATCAAATTATAATAGGAGGAAAAGGACCATTAATGGAGTCTCTTACAAATCTGATTGCAGAATTAGGAATTCAAGATAGAGTAACACTTTTAGGTTTTGTTGAGGATGAGGATATTTCGAGTTATTTTGAAGCATGTGATATGTTCTGTTTGAGCTCTATATGGAAGACCGAAGCTTTCGCAATTGTGCAAATTGAAGCTATGTCTTGTGGAAAACCTATTGTTTGTGCACATATACCAGCTTCAGGAGTTAGTTGGGTAAACCAGAATGAAGTTTCTGGGTTAGTAGTTGAAGCAGAAAATGAGGTGATGTTGGCAAATGCGATTAAGCGTATAAGTATAGATGCAAACCTTCAACAGAAATTGTCAGAGGGAAGTAAAAAGCGTTATGAAGAATGTTTTACCCGAAAAAAAATGACAGAGAGGTGCTTGGATGTTTATAGAGATGTATTAAAATAAGTGCTTATATATTGATAAATATTTACAAAATATAATAATTATATTAAATGTAATAAAAATAAATTATTATTGAATTATTTTTTTAATTTTAGGAAAGTTTTGTTTTTTAGTTGCTGAATAGTGTTGTCTTTTATAGGTTTATATTAAATTGTATATTTGATCAAGATATGATTCAGTTTTTAATATATAGTAGGTATGGAGAAAAAGATCCTGAGTAAGAGGATAATTCCTAATGATCTTTTTTTTGAGCAGGTAAAAGAAAGATTAAATGCTGGTCAGAAAGTGAAAATTCCTGTAGCCGGGAGGAGTATGGAACCATTTTTGCAAAACGGGGATTTGGTCGTGCTAAAGAGATTTGAAGAAAATGATTTGGTGAACGGAAAAATTGTATTAGCATATTTTAATAATGCTTATGTATTGCATCGGATTGTAAAAATTAAAGAAAATACTATTACACTTGCGGGTGATGGCAATATACAACAGGTAGAAGTAATCACAAATAAAGATATACTGGCAGTTGTAATCCAGGCATACCGGGGAGAAAAAGAATTAAGTATTAATACATTACTAGGGCAGATTTGGTACAAATTGCGTATAATCAGATCTGTATATGGTAAAATATTTGGAATAAAATAAAAATATGAAATTAAGGGAGGATTTAATGTTGCGACATTTAGGTGATGAATATGTTATAATCGATCCGGAACAGGATATGATAGATATGTCTAAAGTATATACCTTGAATGAAACTGCTGCTTTTTTATGGAAAGAGTTACAGGGGAAAGAGTTCAATGTTGAAACTGTAACAGAAGTATTGTTGGCTTATTATAATGTTGATCATTCAATAGCCGAAAAAGATGCTCAAAGGCTTGTACAGGATTTTGAAAAACAAGGATTATTAACTGATTAATAATTATGTTAGAGGATAAAGTTGCTAAGGCTTTCTTCACGCTTCTGCGTGCAGGACTCTGGAATAGATCTATAGATTCTATAGATTGTTTTCCATTGTCTAAAGCCGACTGGGATACTTTATTCCGTATTTCTGTACAACAAACAGTAGAAGGGATTGTATTCGACGGGATACAAATGTTGAGTTCAGACATTCTTCCTCCTCGCGAAATGCATATTAAATGGTTAGTACGGGTAGAGAAGATTGAACAAAGGAACCGATGGATGAATGATATTCTTGCTGAACAAGTTGCTTTTTTTTCTAAAGAAAGCATACAGCCAATATTGTTAAAAGGACAAGGATTAGCTATTTGTTATGAGAACCCGGGCAGAAGAGTTTGCGGAGATATAGACTGGTACTTTCGGACAACTGATGAGTTTTATAAAGCAGATAAGCTGCTTGCAAAATATGGTATTGTAACAGAAGCGACGGCAGGTTATAGTAGTTTTTATTTATGGAGAGACTGTGAGATAGATCATCATCAGAAATTATTTGATATACATAACCCATTCTTATCAGGCTATTTACAAAATTTACAACAACGGGAAAAGAATCTTAGTGTCAGAATTAGTATACAAAAAGAGGGGATTATACTCCCGTCTCCTTTATTACAAATGTTGCAGGTAAATGCACATATTCTGAAACACCTATTGTCATTCGGTATAGGAATAAGACAGTTGTGTGACGCTGCAAGATTGTATAAAACATATCATAGCCATATCGACAGTACTGTTCTGAAAGCCGTTTATACAAAACTGAAAATAATAAAATGGATTGAATTATTACATGAAGTTTTGGTGAAGTATATAGGTATCTCTGAAGAAGATTTGCCCTTTCCACTTGAACGAAATCAATCTGCAGATTGGATGATGGAAGAAATATGGAAATCCGGAAATTTTGGATTTCATGATGAAAGATATCAGCAAGAAAACTCTGGGAAAAGAGAAGGAACCAAGAGGAGGCTGTGGAGTAGCTTTATAAAATATGTTCCTTATGCACCAATGGAAGCACTAAGCTTTCCTTTAGTTCATTTTTATTCGGGGTTAGTAAAAAAATAAAATTTATTGAATACAAATTTATCATATCAATTAAAATGGGCATGGCTTCTTACTAAAAATAGCCGCGGAGAGTTATTGCTGTATTTTATATTGGAATTAGCAGCTATTGCATTTTCATTATTGTTTGTATTCTGGTCGAAAAAAGCTGTAGATTTTGCAGTGGGTGGTGGTACATCCGATTTACAAAAAGCTTTAATATTATCTGTCTGCAGTGTAATTATAGCTCTTTTGATGAGAAGTTATTCTGGATGGTTAAATGAGAAAACGAGAATGAAGATGATGATTTCTTTGCAGAATACTTTAATTAAATCACAAATGTTGTCGACCTGGAAGGTTGGCAAGCACTGGCATACAGGAGATGTACAGGTGAGAATTAATAATGACTGTCAGGAAATTGTACAAATGGTAGGATTTTCTTCCGTCTCATTTATACTGACTACAATAAGACTTTTGGCTTCTTTTGGCTTCTTATGGTTAATGGATCCTATGTTGGCTATTTTAATTGTAGCAATATCCCCGTTATTCCTCTTTTCAAAGATATATTTTAAGAAACTGAGAACATTAAACAGAGATTTAAAAACAGCGGAAAGTAGGTTTGGAAATGTAGTACAGGAGAATCTGCGATTCAGAATGTCTATAAGAGCATTGGGGGTTCAGTTTGCACGTTGGCAAAAAGTTGAAAAAAGTCAAGGTGATATATATAATTTAAAAGTCAGACTGTTGAATTTTTCAACTGTATCCCAAGGAATAATGAAACTGACCATTAATGCAGGATTCCTATTAACATTTGGTTGGGGAGTATATCGTTTGCATGCAAATGAGATATCTTTCGGTACTATGACTGCTTTTTTGCAACTGGTAGGTCGTATTCAGGCACCAATATTACTGATGATGGGATTTGTACCATTATTTATTCGTTTCAGAACTGCTGTGGACAGAGTACAGGAATTAGAATTGGTGGAAGTAGAAGAAGAAGTTGAACAGGAATATATTGCTGAGCCTCAGAATATAGAAATTAGCCAGTTGAGTTTTCGTTATGATGATAAACTGGTAATAAAGGACCTTACTGCTAAATTCATCGCAGGGCATCCCGCAGCAGTGATAGGATCTAGTGGGAAGGGTAAAACAACACTTATAAGGTTATTGCTGGCACTAATAAAACCAGATAAAGGAGAAATATTTATTAATACGAGCGCAGAGCATCTGGTTTTATCCAATAAGCATCGTATTAATATAGCATATGTACCACAAGGCGATAAATTGTTTAGTGGAAGTATAAAAGAAAATTTACAGTTAGAAGAGCAAGAAGTTTCAGACAATAAACTTAGAGAAGTTCTATATCTGGCTTGTGCAGAATTTGTATATGATTTGCCGGATGGATTAGATACAATTGTAGGGGAGTCTGGTTATGGACTTTCTGAAGGTCAAGCACAACGTATTGCTGTGGCAAGAGCTTTAATGAGAGACTGTAATATTTGGCTTTTTGATGAGGTGACATCTGCTCTTGATCCTGGTACAGGAGAAAAGTTAATAGAACGTCTATTAGAAGCTGGCAAAAATAAAATATTAGTATTTGTAACACATGATATGAAGTTGGCAGGAAAATGCCAACAGACTATTTATATATAATGAGAAAAAATGCAGAATGATAAAATGAAATATCACAACGATCTAAAATCTGTTTATTTTCAGATAGCAGACCATATTATGGAACTGGTTCTGCCTATGCAGATTCAGATAGGCCGTTGTTTACCCTCATTTATTGATTTTATTACAGAGAAGCCATTAGGGATCGTAAAGATTAGGGTCCAGCTGGAGTTAAATTCATTGCAAAGAAGTGTAGGAGAGACTAAACTATTAAGTGATGTCTCTATTGTTTGGGGAGACAGGTTTCGTTTTGAAGAATCCTCAGAAAATTATATAACCTCTGTTCAGAGTGAAGAGAAAAGCAGAGAGTGGAAAATGCTTAGTATTAAAGACTTTAGTCATTCTACAATCTATGTGTTAGAGGAAGAATTATATACAACCTCAATTCTCAGTTGGTTGCTAATGGTGGCTTTCGGTCAGGCTATGCTGAAATATAATACTGTATTATTCCATGCATCTGTAATCGAAAAAGATGGTAATGGGTATGCTTTTTTAGGAAAGAGCGGTACAGGTAAAAGTACACATAGTCGTTTATGGTTAAAATATATACCGGATACAAAATTATTGAATGATGATAATCCTGCTGTGCGGATTATGGAAGATGGAAATATTATGATCTATGGAACACCATGGAGTGGTAAAACACCGTGTTATAGAAATGTAGGTGTTTTACTGAATGGATTGGTGCGTTTGCGTCAGGCTCCGGAAAATCAATGGAAGAAAGTATTAGGAAAAGAAGCTTTACTTTCTGTTTTGCCGAGCTGTACGGCAATTCGTTGGAATAGGAATTTATTTGATCAGATGCTTAATAGTTTAGAAAAAATAATAACAAATGTAAACGTGGGGCAATTGTCTTGTTTACCTGATCAAAATGCTGCATATTTATGTAGCCAAGAGCTTATAAAAAATAATAAATTATAACATGATGAATAAATTTATCTTAGGATTGACATTGTTTGGCCTTATTTTGCTGAATTCATGTGTGTCCAAAAAAGTAGTATATGTAAATGATATGCTGCCGGATACAGAGTATCCTGTAGCAGAAGCACCAGCACTTCGATTACAAAAAAATGATCGTGTAAGTATCCAGGTAAGTGCCAAATCTCTTGAATTAGCTGCTCCTTTTAATACTATAGCTGGAACTTACAAAGTAGGTACAGACGGAAGTATTACCACAGGAATGGATCAATCAGGAAATAACCAGGGATACTTGGTAGATCGTGAAGGAAATATTGCTTTTCCAGTATTAGGAGCTCTTCATATAGAGGGACTTACCTTGGAGGAAGTTAGAGATTTAGTTCGTAGCCGATTGATTAATGATCGTCTTATTAACGAGCCTATTGTTAAGGTGGAAATATTGAATTTTAAAATTAGCGTTACCGGAGCTATTGGTAATAGGGTATTAGATGTTCCTGATGGAAGAATGACTCTATTAGAGGCTATTACAAGAGCAGGAGGGCCTACATTAAATGCAGCACCAGATAAAATTACTGTTATTAGAGAAGAGGATGGAGTGAGAAGGAAAATTGTTACTAATATACAATCACAAGAAATTTTTAATTCGCCTGCATATTATTTGAAACAAAATGATATTGTATATATAGAACCACGTAGTGCAGAAGTTACACCAAAAGAAGATAGGTTTTGGCGATATTTTGGGGTTGGAACGGGATTGTTAGGTACAGTTATATCAGTGTTAACACTAATTAGAGTTAGTAAATAAAATAAGTGATGGATACAGTTAATCAAAAAAGTCATAAAGTTGGAGATAGAGCGGAGCACTCCATCAATCTTTTAGATATTTTAAAATATCTTTTGCATCACTGGAAATGGTTTCTTTTATCTATAGTGGTATTTGGAGGTTATTTTTATTATCAGTACAGTAAAACTCCATTTGTATATAATCAATCGGAGATTGTAATGATCAAAACACCATCCAATACACCTACAACAGCTAGGATAACACGATCTTTTGGGACGAATACAGTAAGCGTAAAAGATGAAATTATCCAATTGAAATCGAAAGAACTCATGAGGTTGGTTGTTGATAGGACTGGAGCTGATAAGAGTTATAAGATTCATTCAGGTTTAAGAGATAATGAATTATATAAAAAATCACCAATTCAAGTTCAAGTCGAGGGGAAAGGTTCTGAATCAAGTTATAAATTTATAATAACTCCTATAGATGCTGGACATGTTATCTTGAAGAATTTAGATGGAGAAGGTAAGAATGAGCAGAAGATTATGCTCAATAAGTGGGTGGTAACACCTGTAGGGAAAGTATTGGTGGCTCCTAGTAAGTACTATAAGCCAGATTATTATGGCACAGATATTCATGTGGAAAAATATTCACGTGAAGCAATAATGGGATATTTTGTTGGAAATATGAATATTCAGCAAATGGAAGAAGAGGCAACATTACTGAAGGTTACAATGGATGATGAATCTCCAGAAAGAGCAGCAGACGTACTAACAGAATTGATTAATGTTTACAATGAAGTTTATCTTCAGGATAAAAACAAAATTGCAGTTAATACTGCAAACTTTATCAAAGAAAGATTAGCAATTATAGAGGGAGAACTAGGAGCAGTTGAGTCCAATGTTGAAAATTTAAAAATTGCAAACCAAGGTGTAGATATAACAACGGCGGGGGGGATATACCAGTCGGAAGCTACTCAATATAAGGCAGAGCGTGCGAAAACGGAAACGGATATACGTTTGGCAGAGATGATGCGATCATATCTTTCTAATAAAGGCAAACAGAATAATTTAATTCCCAATAATACGGGATTGGTAGATGCTAGTGTTGAAAATCAGATTGCGGAATATAATGCTACATTGCTAAAAAGGAATCGCCTTGCCGATGGAGGGAATACTGCAAATCCGGTAGTTCTTGATCTTGATGATGCATTAAATGCTATGCGCGGAAATATCAGTAGAGCTGTAGATAATACTCTAAGAGGATTAAATATTAAGTTGGGTAATGCTCAAAAAGAACAAGGACAAGCGCAAAGTAAAATATTACAAATGCCACAAAAAGAAAGAGAAATGCTTTCTATAGAGAGACAAAGGAAAGTAAAAGAAGAATTGTACCTGTTCTTACTTAATAAAAGAGAAGAAAATGCACTGAATGAAGCAATAACTGAGGCAAATCTTAGAATTGTGGATCCTCCGGTAGGAGCAGGGGCGCCAATATACCCTAATCGCTTAAAAAAGGTTTCTACAGGGGTAGCTATAGGTGCAGCTTTACCAGCTATAATATTACTTTCAATGCTTATGTTGAATACAAGTGTAAGAGGGCGTAAGGATCTTGAAAATGTATTAAGTGTTCCATTTCTAGGTGAAATACCATTAGCAAAAGGATTTAGACAAAATAGAGGAGATGTATTAGTAAGTCAAACAGGCCGTGATCCATTGACTGAAGCATTTCGGATTTTGCGAACAAATATTAATTTTATGGCTAAAGATGGGCAACCTCCAAAGGTGCTAACATTTACATCATTTAGTGCAGGAGTAGGGAAAACTTTTAGTGTACTTAACTTGGCAGCTACTTTGTCTTATCTTAATAAAAAAATTGTGGTTTTAGATTTGGACCTACGAAAAGGTACACTAAGTTCAAGAGTGAATCTTTTACAAGGAAAAGGTGCTAGTCATTATTTAGCGGGGGCAACTATTTCAGTAGACGATATCCTGCATAAGAGTGATGTTATAGAAAATATTGACTTTATACCAATTGGTGCTATAGCTCCAAACCCGGTTGAATTACTATTAGGTAAGCGCTTGGATCAACTAATTACCGAATTAAAAACTCGTTATGATTATATAATTATTGATGGCGTGCCGACTGGAGTTGTTGCAGATGCAAGTATAATTGATCGTGTTGCAGATCTTACATTGTTTATTATTCGTATTGGAAAAATGGATCGTAGGCAGCTTCCGGAAATTGAAAAGATTTATACAGAAAGAAAGCTTTCAAATCTTGCTATAGTACTAAATGGACTGAAATTAAATGGATATGGATATGGGTACGGATACGGATACGGAAGTTATGGCTATGGCTATGGAGAAGAGAAGAAAACTTCTATATTCAATTGGTTTAAAATATCATAGAAAATAACTTAATTATAAATAGTATAAGAAAGGAGCAATCATACAAGATTGCTCCTTTTTGATATTATAATAGCTTATCATTTACAATTGAATCTCATAAAATTCTTATCTTTAAACTTTAATTTTTAAAATTGAAAAAATGAAATTTGGGCAAGTAGAGGATCCTTCTTTAATAGATTTTATTATTCCACATGATCACATAAATACTTCATTAGTCTTAAAGAAAAACAAACAAAGTCTTAAAGATGTCTTTGTGGGTTGTGCTAAATGGAATAAAACAGATCTTAAAGGATTCTATCCTAAAGGGACAAAAGACGAATTAAGCTATTATTCCACACAATTTAATTCTATAGAAATGAATGCTACATTCTATGGAATGCCTACTCCGGATCAAGTATCTGTCTGGAAAAATAAAACTCCGGATTCATTTAAGTTTTTTCCAAAAATAACCAATACTGTTTCTCACTTCAGGCGGCTGAAAGATGTAACGGAACCTGTTACACAGTTTGCTTCAGCTATCATGAATTTTGAAGAAAAGCTTGGAATGGTATTTTTACAACTACATGATAATTTTAAGCCCAAGGATTTTGATCGTCTTAAGAAATTTGTATTAGACTGGCCTATAGAAATTCCTTTAGCAATAGAATTGCGTAATACTGAGTGGTTCACAGACGAAAATATTTTTAATGAAACCTGTGAATTATTTGAACAATATAATATCACCAATATTATTGTTGATACAGCTGGACGCAGAGATATGATGCACATGAGATTAACTACTCCAACTGCTTTTATTCGCTATGTTGGTGCTAATGCAGATAGTGATTATGCCCGTCTCGACGAATGGGTACAAAGAATAGTTGAATGGAAAAAAGAAGGCTTACAGAATTTATATTTCTTCGTTCATCAAAATATAGAAAAAGCTTCACCACTTTTGTCTGCACATTTTATTGAAAGTCTTAATAAGGCAATCGGATGTGAGTTAAAAATTCCAAAAATGGCAGATACTCATCCAACTTTATTTTAAGAATAAAAATCAGTATTTTTGAAACATAATTATTAAACTTGAAATACCTAATTGAACTATGAGCGATATCATTTTCGACCTGATAGAAAAAGAAAGACAAAGACAAAGCCACGGATTAGAACTTATTGCTTCTGAGAATTTTGTTTCGGATAACGTAATGAAAGCGATGGGGAGTGTGTTAACGAATAAATACGCTGAAGGCTATCCTGGGAAAAGATATTATGGAGGTTGTGAAGTAGTAGATGAGGTCGAAACTTTAGCAATAGAAAGAGCAAAAGAACTTTTTGGTGTAGAATATGTAAACGTTCAACCTCATTCAGGCTCTCAGGCTAATGCTGCAATTTATTTAGCTGTTCTAAAGCCTGGAGATAAAATAATGGGAATGGATTTGTCCATGGGGGGACACTTAACTCATGGTTCTTCTGTGAATTTTTCCGGAATACAGTATGAAGTTGTTTCTTACGGGGTAGAAAGAGAAACTGGTCTTATTGATTATAATCAGATGAGAGAAGTAGCTCTTAGAGAAAGACCAAAAATGATGATCGCTGGTTTTTCAGCTTATTCAAGAGATTTAGATTATGTGAAATTCAGAGAAATTGCAGATGAAATTGGAGCTACACTGTGGGCTGATATTGCACATCCAGCTGGTTTAGTTGCAAAAGGTTTATTAAATAATCCATTTGAGCATTGCCATGTTGTAACTACGACTACCCATAAAACATTAAGAGGTCCAAGAGGTGGAATGATTATGATGGGGAAAGATTTTGAAAATACATATGGACACAAAACTCCAAAAGGGGAAGTCAAAATGATGAGTCAGGTATTAGATGGATCTGTATTTCCGGGAATTCAGGGAGGACCATTGGAACACGTGATTGCCGGTAAAGCAGTTGCTTTTGGAGAAGCTCTTGATGATAAATTTACTGTATATGCAAAGCAGGTTAAAGCAAATGCGCAGGCTCTTGCAAAAGCTATGGTAGATAATGGTTTTGATATCGTAAGTGGCGGAACAGATAATCACCTAATGCTAATAGATCTTCGTAATAAGAATGTTAATGGTAAAGAGACCGAAAAAGCTTTAGTAAAAGCTGATATTACTTGTAATAAAAATATGGTCCCTTTTGATGATAAATCACCATTTACTACTTCGGGAATACGTTTAGGTACAGCTGCTATCACTACAAGAGGATTAAAAGAAAATGATATGGAAACTATTGCTGGATTGATTTCAGAAGTGGTAGATAACATAAAAAATGATGAAGTACTAGATGCTGTAAAGGGGAAAGTAAATAAATTAATGGAAGGAAAGGCTTTATTTAATTATTAATAAAGCTTAATATATTATATATAAATAAAAGAATAGCTTTGCGGCTGTTCTTTTATTTTTCTTGACCTAGATTAAGATTAAAAAATGCAAAACGAACACAAAAGTTTTACTTTTCAGGAGATTAAACAAAAGCTTGTGAGCTACTGTGTTTATCAAGATAGGTGTCATAAAGAAGTGGAAGAAAAGATGCGGGATTTTTTACTGATTCCTGAAGCTAAAGATGAAATACTATTATATCTTATGAATGAAAATTATCTTAATGAAGAACGCTTTACACGAAGCTATATTAGAGGTAAATTTTATATAAAGCACTGGGGAAAACAAAAAATAAAATCTCAACTTAAAATAAAAGGAATTTCAGAAAAATTAATTAGTACCTGCATGAGTGAAATCTATGACGATGATTACGAAAAACAAATAAAACTTTTTGCAGAAAAGCTTTTGCCTACCTATAAAGGGCTCAATGATTTCCAGAAGAAAAATAAATTAATTCGCTTTTTGGTGACAAAAGGTTATGAGTATGAGTTGATTATAGAAAATATTACTAAATAAACAAAAACACCAAATTATATGTATCTTTACACGCTAATATACTCAAGTGTTCGCTACTTGTAAAAAGAACAAGAATTATCTTGAGAATAATGTTTTTGGCGTAAATATTGTTAAATAAGATTTTCAATAATAGAAAATATATTTGATAATTTAACGTTAAAAACAGACACAAACACTGATCAAATTAATGAATAAAATAAAAAATGTGCAACGTAGGATTTATTCAGGGAATAATCTGGTAAATCTTACGGATATACGTTATCTACCGAGGTGGATCGTTCTCTTTATTGATGTTCTCATCCTTATTTTTTCGCTTGCACTTTCCTTTGTTATAGTTGAGGCTCTAAATGTCAGACCATATCCGTCAATAAATGTTTTTCAAAAGTTTTTGATGGTTATTTCAGTGAATGTATTGTTTATGTATATGTTTAAAACATATTCAGGAATTATAAGGCATTCTACTTTCATGGATTTGTTTAAGCTGTTTACAGCAAGTGTTTGTACAACAATAGTTGTAATTGTTATTAATTATAGCTATTTTACAATAGCTGGGAAACACCTCATTCTGATTCCTCTTCTAGGGTTTTACTTCGCAACATCTTTTGCTTTTCTTTTTTTATTTAGACTTGTAGTTAAGGAGTCTTTCCATATGCTTAGAGAGTATAAAAGAAGCTCTCTTAAAAAACGAATATTAGTACTGGGGATTGGAGAAGAATCTATAGCAATGGCAGGAGCTATTTTAGATAACCCAAGTCTACCTTATTATGTAGCAGGTTTTTTGACACAGCGTTATGATACAACCAATGCTAAAATATTGGGTAAACCAATATACACTAAAGATAAATTAGAATCTTTAGTTATAGATGACTTAGATGTTGAAGGAGTTCTTATTATTAAAGAAAATCTGACCCGTGATGAAATGAATATGTGGGTTAATTTATTTTTGGAAAAAGGATTGCTGATTCTTAAGGCTCCATCTGTTCAAAAAATGAGAGAAAGTGATTTGGGGACAAATATTAAAAGTCTCCAAATTGAAGATCTTCTGAATAGAAAACCTATAAAATTAGATAATGAAGAGGTAAAGAAGAGGCATTTTAATAAAAGTGTTTTAGTTACTGGAGGAGCAGGATCTATTGGAAGTGAAATTGTACGCCAGGTTGCGCAGTTTAATCCTTCATTAATTGTCGTATTGGATCAGGCTGAAACACCATTGTATGAAATAGAGCTGGAAATGAAGGAAAAATTCCCCCATGTACAATTTAGGTTTGTTTTGGCGGATATTTCGAATAGACATAGACTAGAAAGATTATTTCAGAAATATGAATTTTCTATGGTTTACCATGCTGCAGCTTATAAGCATGTACCTCTTATTGAAGAAAACCCCCATGAAGCTATATTAGTAAATGTTTTAGGTTCAAAGAATTTGGCTTGTTTATCAAGTAAGTACAAGGTTAATCGTTTTGTAATGGTTTCTACTGATAAAGCAGTGAATCCTACAAATGTAATGGGGGCGTCTAAAAGAACAGCCGAACTTTTTGTGCAAGCCTTACAACATACTGAAGGAAATACAACGAAATTTATTACAACCCGTTTTGGTAATGTGTTAGGATCCAATGGCTCAGTTATTCCTCATTTCAAAAAACAGATTGAAAAAGGAGGCCCTATAACTATTACACATCCTGAGATTGTACGTTATTTTATGACTATTCCTGAAGCATGCGAACTAGTATTGCAAGCTGGTACAATGGGAAAAGGAGGGGAGATTTTTGTTTTTGATATGGGAGAACCTGTTAAGATTTTGGATCTTGCAAAACGAATGATTAAACTATCGGGCTTTGAACCAGAGGCTGACATAAAAATTATTTATACTGGATTAAGACCTGGAGAAAAGCTGTATGAAGAGCTGTTGAGTGATAATGCGAAAAATTTGCCTACACATAATGATAAAATTATGATTTCCAAAGACCCAAATATGGAGTATGATGATATAGAACTATTAGCAAATCAAGTTACTAAAGCAGCTGTGAGAAGAGATAAATTAGAAGTAGTTCGACAATTAAAAATAATTGTTCCTGAGTTTAAAAGTAACAATTCTATATTTGAAGTTCTCGATAAACAATAAGTCAGAAATTGTATATTTGCAAATATTGGATTTTAAAAGCATATATGAAGATTAGAAGCATTTTACTGCTATTGTTGATTACGCTAACAATAGTTTCTTGTGGCACTCGTAATGATCTAAATTATCTACAAGATGTTGATAAAGCTGCTGTTGAAACGGCAGTGCGTATGGAAAATAATACTTTACAACCAGGAGATCAGCTGGTAATAAATATTATGGCAAAAGACTTAGATGTAGTAAAGCCATTTAATCAAAACTATTCGTCTGGTTTAACTTTACAGAATTCTCAATTGCCAGGTAATACAAATCCTACAACCTCTACTGCCTCAGGTCCTACCTATATTATAGATCAGGAAGGAAATGTTGATTTCCCTATACTAGGTAAGCTGGATACAAAAGGTCTAACTATTGAACAATTTAAACAAAATTTATATAATGGAGTTTCTCGCTATATTAAAGAGCCAACAGTAAGTGTTAGGTTAAATAATTTTAGAGTTTCAGTAATGGGGGAGGTAGCTCGTCCTGGAGAATATGTTATAGCTGATGGTCAGACAAATTTGATGAAAGCTTTAGCCTTAGCTGGAGATTTAACAATGTATGGTACAAGGGATAATATATTGTTGGTTAGAACTGTAGATGGGAAAATGGAAAAAATTCGTATTGACATAACTCGTTCGGACTTTATTAATTCGCCATATTATAATCTAAAACAAGGAGATGTGATCTATGTGTCTGCTAATAGAACTAAAGGGAAAACGTCCCGATTAGACCCTAATATGCCTATTTATATATCAGTTGCTAGCATTGTTGTAACTATTTTAGCATTAGTATTTAAAAAATAATTTCTATATAATGAGTGCCCAGTCACAAGAAAACCAACATAACAACGACGAAATCAATATTAATGAATTGATTAAACCCTATTTTCTTAAATGGCCATGGTTTATAATTAGTGCCTGTTTAGCATTGGCTATTGCATTTTTTGTATTGAAATTTATTATCCCTGTTTATAAGATAGAATCTACTGTATTAATAAAAGATTCTAAGAATAGCAGTTCAGCTAGTGGTGCAGATATGAATGTCTTGCAAGATTTATCTGGATTTGGGGGGATGAAAACGAACAGCGTAGATAACGAAATTGAGATTTTTAAATCAAAAAAGTTAATGCGAGACGTTGTAGATAATTTGAATATACAGGTTGATATTTTTGCTAAAAATGGATTTAGAAAATTAGAAGTATATAAAAATACATCTCCTATTGAGATAAGGGTTATTAATGAGAAAAAAAATATTGATTTTCCCAGAGAAAAAGTTAATTTGCATATTGAAGGTGACAAATTGATTCTATCTTCAAATGAATTGAAAAAAGATATAGTCAGCACTTTTGGCAAAACAATAGGACTACCTTATGCTAACGTTATTATAACCAAGAATTTAAAATTTGATTCACAAATATTAGGTAAGGTTGATGATATAAATGAATTAGAACTTTATATAGCTCCCATTGGAAGGAAAATAAATCAACTGCAAAAACTTCTTCAAACTGAACTTACAGGGAAAGAAACTACAGTAATAAGACTTTCTATGAATTATGCACAAATTCAGAAAGCTAGTGATATTTTAAATTCTCTTGTAATTGCATATAATAATGACGCGATTCAGGATAAAAACTCTGAATCAACAAAAACATTATCTTTTATTGAAGATAGAATTAAAAAACTATCAGTTGAATTAGGACAGGTTGAAAATGAAAAAGAAAGCTTCAAATCCCGTAATCAATTAACAGACATAGATACAGAGGCTAAAATTAGTTTAGAAAGTTCGGCAGCAGCAAGAGCAAAACAGCTAGAATTAGATGGTCAATTAGAATTAACTAATGCGTTAATTAACTACGTTTCTAAACAAGGATTATATCAGGTTTTACCTTCAAATGTTGGATTAGCTAACTCTGAAGCCGTAGCTGGTATCTCTGCTTATAACCAAATGGTGCTTCAACGGAATCGATTGTTAGAATCAGCAACTCCTGAAAATCCTGCTGTAATAGATGTTACTCGTCAAATTAATAGTATGAGATCATCTGTAATGCAAAGTTTACAGAAAAATAAAACAGGATTAGAATTTGCAAAAAATGAATATGTTGGAGAACAGAGTAAAGTATCCAGCAAAATATCTAAGTTGCCTTCCATTGAAAAGATGTTTAGAAGTATTGAAAGACAACAGCAAATAAAAGAAAATTTATATTTATTATTATTGCAAAAAAGAGAGGAAACTGCTATTTCACAATCTATATCAGCTGATAAAGCCCGCGTAATAGATAAGGCATATGCTTCCGAAGAACCAGTGTCACCTAAGAAAATAATTATATTATTAGGATCGTTGCTTGTTGGATTATTGTTACCATTTATAGCAATTTATTTATCAGAGTTACTGAATAATAAAATCAAATCAAAACATGATTTAGAAAAATTATCACATGCTCCAATATTAGGTGAGTTACCAAGTATAGAGAAAGGGGATTCAGATATTGTTCAAATGAATGATTTATCTCCAATGGCAGAAGCTTTTAGAATTCTAATTACAAATATGAATTTTATGTTGCCAAAAAGTGAAAAAGGTAAGGTTGTATTTGTTACATCTACTGTAAAAGGAGAAGGGAAAACGTTTACTTCTGTAAATTTGTCTCTAACACTAGCAACTCCAGGAAAGAAAACTATTATTATAGGGTCGGATATAAGAAATCCACAACTGCAGCGTTATAATACTGGGAGAAAGGGAGTGAAAGGGTTAACAGAATATTTATATTCGGATCAAACAACATTAGAAGAAATTATTCATGTGTCATCCTTTAATCCAAATCTAGATGTAATCTATTCTGGAATGATTCCGCCAAACCCGACGGAGTTATTGACAAATGATAGATATGAACTATTGTTGGAAAAATTAAAATTAATGTACAATTATATTATTGTGGATACTGCACCATTGATGCTTGTAACGGATACTTTCTTAATCGCGAATCTTGCTGATGCCACAGTATATGTAACTCGTTCTAAGTATACTGAAAAGTCTTTAATTGAATTTGCTAATAATAATATAGACCAGAATAAGATTAAAAATGTAGGTTTTGTATTAAATGATGTAAACAAGAACTATTTTGGTTATGGTAATAAATATGGTTATGGTTATGGAGCAAAAGAAAAAAGCTGGATTGAAAAAATAAAAGAAAGAATATAAAATGAATTTACACAAGATAGCTGTTATAGGACAAGGATATGTAGGGTTGCCATTGGCTCTGGAATTCGCAAGGCATTTTCCGGTATATGGATTTGATATTAATATAAACAGAGTACAAGAACTTAATACTGGAAAAGATCATACACAGGAAGCGGATCTTATGTTGCTTTCTAAAGTGATTAATGAAGCTCAAGTTTCCGGTTTTTCCAAAGGTTATATTGCTTCTGCTTCATTGGATACTATTAAGGATGCAAATGTCTATATTGTAACTGTTCCAACACCTATTGATAAATTTAATGCTCCAGATCTTGGCCCTTTACTAGGAGCTACCAAGATGTTGGCAGAGATTTTAAAGAAAGGTGACATCGTTATCTATGAGTCTACAGTATATCCCGGATGTACAGAAGAAGACTGTGTACCAGTTCTGGAAAAAATCTCAGGACTAAAATATAACGAAGATTTTTTTGTAGGATACTCACCTGAAAGAATTGTTCCTGGAGATAAAGTAAATACACTTACAACTATAAAAAAAGTAACGTCAGGCTCTACCCCTGAAATTGCTGAGATAATAGATGTGCTTTATAAGAAAATTATAAAAGCGGGAACCCATAAAGCTTCAAATATAAAAGTTGCTGAAGCTTCTAAAGCTATTGAAAATGCTCAACGTGATGTTAATATTTCATTTGTTAATGAATTAGCACTCATTTTTGATAGAATTGGGATTGATACCAATGATGTACTGGAAGCTGCCAGCACAAAATTCAACTTTCTGAAATATAAGCCTGGGCTTGTCGGTGGACACTGTATCTCGGTAGACCCATATTATCTTGCACATAAGGCTACCCAACTAGGCTACCACCCAAATGTAATTTTGTCAGGGCGTCGAGTAAATGATTCGGTTGCAGAGTTTATTGCCTCTAAAGTTATCAAACTAATGATATCAAAGAATATTTCTGTAAATAATGCAAATGCATTGATTTTAGGAATAACGTTCAAAGAAAATTGCCCAGATGTTAGAAATACTAAAGTTGTTGATGTTTATTCAGAACTAAAAGATTATGGAGTAAATGTTGATATTTATGATCCATGGGCAAATGTAGATGAAGTTAAGGAGGAATATAATGTGACAGTTTTATCTGAGTTATCTGAAAAGAAATATGATTCAATTATTGTGGCTGTAGCTCATGATAAATTTTTGGACCTTGATCTCAAAAAGATACAGAATGAAGTATCAGTAGTGTTTGATATTAAAGCTTGTTTAGATAGAAATTTAGTTGATGCTAGATTATAAAATATGAATATACTTAGTTTAATAGGCAGGAATAAGGAATTATTCATTGATGATATAATGTCAAAAGAAGAAGAACTATCCCAAATAGTCTCATCTTCTCGGTTTTTAGTTATTGGAGGGGCGGGTTCTATAGGACAAGCAACAACTAAAGAAATTTTTAAAAGAAATCCTTTAAAATTGCATGTTGTTGACATAAGTGAAAATAACATGGTTGAGTTAGTACGTGATATTCGTAGTTCTTTTGGCTATATAGATGGAGATTTTCAAACCTTTGCACTAGATATTGGATCGATAGAATATGATGCTTTTTGGGAAGCAGATGGAGATTATGATTATGTTCTTAATCTTTCTGCTTTAAAGCATGTGAGAAGTGAGAAAGATCCTTATACATTAATGAGAATGATTGATGTAAATATTTTTAATACAGACAAAACTTTACAACAATCTATAAAAAAAGGAGTTAAAAAATATTTTTGTGTTTCAACTGATAAAGCCGCAAATCCAGTAAATATGATGGGCGCTTCTAAGCGTATTATGGAAATGTTTTTAATGCGTAGAAGCAAGGATATTACTATTTCCACAGCTAGATTTGCTAATGTGGCCTTTTCTGATGGATCATTGCTACACGGATTTAATAAAAGAATTGAAAAAAAGCAACCTATTGTTGCTCCCAACGATATCAAACGTTATTTTGTGACTCCAAAGGAGTCAGGGGAGCTTTGTTTGATGTCCTGTATATTCGGTGAAAACAGAGATGTGTTTTTTCCGAAATTAAGTGAAAACTTACATCTTATTACTTTTGCTGAAATTGCAGAAAAATATTTAAGAGAAATGGGTTATGAACCTCATTTGTGCAAAAATGAAGATGAAGCGAGGAAGTTTGCTCATACATTACCACAACAGAGGAAATGGCCGTGTCTATTTGCACAAAGTGATACAACTGGAGAGAAAGATTTTGAAGAGTTTTTTACGGATAAGGAAATTTTAGATATGGAGCGTTTTGAAAACCTTGGTGTTATTAAAAACGAATTAAATATAGAAGAAGAAAAACTGCAACTATTTGAGTCCGGAATAAATGAGATGAAAATTGGTAGACAATGGAATAAGGGCCAAATTGTTGATTTATTTTTTAAAATGATACCTGGTTTTGGACATAAAGAAACAGGAAAATATTTAGATGCAAAAATGTAAACTATGGATTATATGAATCAATTTATCTCTTTTGTTAGAGATCAATATAATACCGACCAATTTATTCCTTTGCACGAACCTCGCTTTAGAGGCAATGAGAAAAAATATTTAATAGATACTATTGATTCTACTTTTGTATCATCGGTAGGAGCATTTGTTGATAAATTTGAAGTCCAGATGCAAGAAATAACACAGGCTGTTAAAGCTGTAGCAGTTGTTAATGGTACATCATCGTTGCAAGTTGCTCTAAGATTAGCAGGTGTAAAGGCTGGGGACGAAGTTATTACACAAGCTTTATCCTTTGTGGCAACCGCAAATGCTATCGCTTATAATAATGCTGTGCCTGTTTTCTTAGATGTAGATTTAGATACAATGGGACTTTCACCTAAAGCAGTAGAAGATTTTTTAGAAGAATTTGGTGAAATTAGAGAGGGCGGCTGTTATAATAAATCAACAAATAAACGTATTGGGGCTTGTATGCCTATGCATACTTTTGGTTTTCCTGTTCACTTAGATGAATTATTGACCGTTTGTGAAAAATGGAATATCCCATTAGTGGAGGACGCAGCCGAATCTTTAGGTAGTTACTATAAAGACAAACATACAGGTACCATTGGATTATTAGGAGGTTTTTCTTTCAACGGAAATAAAACAATTACTTGTGGTGGTGGTGGAGCAATTATTACTAATGATATAAAGTTGGGGCAATATGCCAAATATTTAACAACAACTGCAAAGCGGCCTCATCCTTATGAATTCTTTCATGATGAGCTTGGTTATAATTTCAGAATGCCTAATTTAAATGCAGCATTAGCCTGCGCACAACTTGAGAGCCTTGGAGCATTTTTGGCAGATAAACGAAATTTAGCGAGTCAATACATTGAACTATTTAATGTTTTAGGAATTAAATTTAGACAAGAATTGCCAAATACAAAAGCTAATTATTGGTTAATGTGCATTGAACTAGAGAATCGAGCAGAACGAGAAAGTTTTTTGAAATTTACTAATGATAATGGTATTATGACACGTCCTATTTGGACACTTATGTATCGTTTACCAATGTATGAAAATTGCCAACGAGATGCTCAACAAAATGCAGAATATTTAGAAGAAAGAATCGTTAATATACCAAGTAGTGTCAGATAGATCTTCTATAGCGATAATTGGATATTCTGGACATGCTTTTGTTGTATTAGATGCAGCAAGAGAAGCGGATATTAATATTGAGTATTATTGTGAAATATCTGAAACTCCTTTCAATCCTTTCCATCTTAAATATCTTGGTAATGAGAGAAATACTGATTTTGATTGGGATGTAATTGATTCCTTTTTTATAGGTATTGGAGATAATAATATACGAAAAAAAATAGCAGAATTTATTATTTCAAGAAATAAAGAAATATTAAATATTATTCATCCTACGTCAGTTATAAGTAGGTTTGCCAATTTTGGAACAGGAAATTTCGTAGCAGCAAATGTAATAATAAATGCATTGGCTAAAGTAGGGAATTTTTGTATACTCAATACAGGTTGTATTGTAGAGCATGAATGTATTGTTGAAGATGGAGTTCATGTTGCTCCTGGAGCTGTATTGGCAGGAAATGTATGTATTGGAGAGTTGAGTTTTATTGGGGCAAATGCAGTTATAAAACAAGGGGTGAAAATAGGTAAAAATTGTATAATTGGTGCTGGAGCTGTTGTTCTGCATAATGTATCAGATTACACCATTATTGTTGGTAACCCTGGTAAAGTTAAATAAATATGGAATCAAAAAATCTAAAAGATAAAATTAGCGAAATATCAATAAATTCAAGTGAATCTATTGTTTTTGCTTTGAAGCTTATGGATAATCTTTATAAAAAAATGTTACTCGTTTTTGATGAAGAGTTATTTATCGGAGTTTTGAGTATTGGAGATATACAAAGAGCTATTTTAAAGAATATTTCACTTGAAGAACCTATAAAGAATATATTACGAGAGAATATATCTTTTGTTTTTGAAAATGAGCCTATTGCAAAAGTTAAGGATTTTATGCTTACTAATAGAATAGAAGCAATGCCTGTATTAAATACTAATAAAGAACTAATTTCGGTATATTTCTGGGAAGATTTATTTGACAATAAAGAACAAATAAATAAAGAAATATTAAATTTACCAATTGTAATAATGGCAGGAGGGAAAGGTACCCGTTTACAACCATTGACAAACGTTATTCCAAAGCCTCTAATACCAATAGGTGAAAAAACAATTATCGAAGAGATAATGGATAAATTTGTTGCAGTAGGAGCCCACGAATTTTATATTTCGGTTAATTATAAAGCAGATACTATTAAACATTATTTTGATTCATTAGGTAATACTGAATATAAAATAGAGTATTTTCAGGAAGATAAACCTTTAGGTACTGCTGGCTCAATGTATCTTATTAAAAATAAAATAAAATCAACATTTTTTGTTTCTAATTGTGATATTTTAATTGATCAAGATTTATATGAGGTATATAAATATCATAAGGAAAATAATAATACCATTACAGTCGTTTCTGCCTTGAAGCATTATCCCATTCCATATGGTACTATTAGTACAAGTACAGGTGGTATTTTAGAACAACTACACGAAAAACCTACTCTAAACTTTCAAATTAATACTGGAGTTTATATTTTGGAACCTGAAGTTTTAAATTTAATACCTGAAAATGAATTCTTTCATATCACTGATCTTATCGAAATAATTAAGGATAAAAAAGAACTTAAGGTTGGTGTATTTCCAATAAGTGAAGGCTCGTGGATAGATATTGGAGAATGGAAAGAATATATGAAGTTTATTAACCTCTAATGAAAGTTTTATTAATAGGAAATAGAGAACATCAATTACTTTTTAATCTTATAGGTGAGATTAAGAAGTCTAATGATGACTTTATCTTTGATATATTATCACAAGATTCAAACAATATTAATGATGTCGATTTACAGGTTTATAATGAAATCTATACTTTAAATTTACCAAAGATTTTATTAAACAATAGATTTATTAGAGGAGTTGCTAAACAATTAGTTTTTAGAAGAAAAATATCTAATTTATTTGATGTTAATTATGATTTTATCCACATACATTATATTGAAGATATAATATTGAGGGACATTGATTTTTTCGTTGAAAATATCAAATCTAAATTAATTGTATCAGTCTGGGGTAGTGATTTTTTGAGGGCAGATATCACAAAGAAAGAACAAATGCGTAAATTATTTAGAATAGCTCATAAAATTACTATTTCAAATATTTTAGTGGCAAATGATTTTAGGATGTATTATCAAGATGAAAGCTTTTGCTCGAATATTGAAATTGTGAAATTTTTTGTTAAACCATTAAATGATTTAATAGAAGGGTATAAAATAAATAATTTTGAAATTGCAAAAGAAAAATTAAATATAGTTCAAAATAAGCTTGTAGTGACTATTGGTTATAATGCGAGTAAAATGCAACAACATTTGCTGATTTTTGAAAGCTTATTTAACAATATAGAATTTGTTACTGAGTATAAAGATCAGATCCATTTTATTTTACCATTAACATATCCAAAAGACAAAGTATATATTAGTATTATAAAAGATAAGCTGAATTATTTTAATTGTTCATATAGCATATTCGATACTTTTTTGAGCAATGAAGAGCTTTTAAATCTTAGATATTGTTCTGATATCTTTATTCAATTACAAACAACGGATATGATGTCAGGATCAATGTTAGAATATTTGTTTTTGGGTAATCAAGTAATAACAGGAAGCTGGTTGCCTTATAATGAATTAAAGGACAATGGGGTGTCTTTTTGTGAAATTGATGATATTGATCAAATAGGAAATGTTATGAATAAACTTCTTAAAAATAAGATTTATAGAGTTTCTGAAAATATGAAAATTATTCATCAACTGTTTGGAAGAGATATTTTAATTAAGAAATGGGCACAAACTTATGAGAATTAGAACAATTTTAAAGAAGATATATCATATTCTCTTTTCTGAGAATAGGGTACAAAATAAATTTAATACACTACCATATAGTAATTCATTAATTGATACATTAGTTCCTGATTTTGTTGAAATCGGGAAGAATTTTGTAAGTGCACCAGGTTCTGTAATCCTGGGACATGATGCAAGCCTTTTGTTATTCTATAAACAATATAGGATTGAGAAAACAATTATTGGAGATAATGTTTTTTTGGGAGCCAATTCTGTTGTTCTTCCTGGTGTTATTATTGGTAATAATGTAATTGTAGGGGCAGGAGCTATTGTTACTAAAAATTTGGATGATAATGGAGTTTATGCTGGGAATCCTGCTCGTTACATGTGCTCAATAGAGGAATATTATAATAAATGTAAAACAAGGAATGTGTTATATGATATTACTCCTGAAATGGAGCAATTTTATTCTAATTCTGCAAGGTTCAATGAAAATATTCTTGAATCATTTAGACAGAGTTTAAAAGTAAAACCATGAAAATTCTTAATATTATTGGACGAATTGATGTTCAAAAGGAATTTGATAGTATTTTCGATGATACAGGTGATTTTTTAGTAACAAGAATAGTTGGCCCCAATCATTATTTTGAAATGTCGGGGGAGTCTATGTATAATTTTCTGTTATTTGAAGAAAAATATGAACAAGTTGATAATTCGTTAAAAAAGAAACAAATAATTACGTCTCTACTCAATCGAAGAGAAGTTTGTGATGGTTTTTTTTATCATAAGTCTTTGCATGGTAATGCAGATACCCAATTGCGATCAACAAGTGCTGTTATTAGAACATTATTATTAGGTTATAAAGATGGTTTAGTGACTAAAGATATTATTTTAGATGTAGTTGATAGACATTTTAAATATTATTTAAATTGGAATGATGGTATTTGGTTTTGCCATGATACTTCTGAATATGATGGAGTATTTGCTTCTTCTAATATTAAAACTTCCTACTTAAATAAGTCAAAGAATAATACTGTAACCTTAAATACACATTTTGATTCTATGACGACTTTAAGCTTAGTGTTACAAAAAGGATTAGTTAGAGATTTCAATTTTTTTAGTGAATTGTATATAAAAGGCATTGTTAGTATTAATTTTATTTTAAAAGAAGAAAAGAAAAATAGTTTTTTAGATGATTTTTTTCAGAGAGTTGATGACATGTTTTTTTTAAATTCTTTTAAAGTGAAAGGAAATTTTTTGAATAAATTTTATAATAGAATTTTTCATTCGTTACTTTTTAAGATAATAAAACCAACTATTTTTTTTAAAAACGGATTTATCGGAAGAGATTTGGCGGTTATGAACATTCATAATGATTATTTATTAGTTAACCTTGTTGATATGTTAAGGTTTATTAAAGGATACAATTTATTTATGAAGGATCGAACTTCTGTTAGCTTGTACGAAAAAGACTTATTAAATTTCATACATAAAGCAGTTGATTTAATTGAAAGCAATGGACAAATCCAAGAATATATATTGAACAGTGATCTTCAGAAAGCTTGGTATGCTGAAATGTTATTCTTGTTTAAAGATCACAGTAGTAAATTTGAAGATAAATATGAATCAATTAAGCAAAGTAATGATTATGTATTTGATAATTTTGTTTTTGAATAGATGGGGGCTTTAAAACAATATATTCAATCTTTTGTAAAAAGGGGAGGTATCCTTATTGCATTATCTACTTTCCTCAGCAAATTTAGTACAGCTATACTATCTATTGTAGTGGTTCGTATTTTGACCCAAGAACAATATTCCGATGTTGCTTATTTATTGTCATTCTATGCAATATTAATTGTTTTTGCTGGACTTGGGGGAAATTATTCCTTGATGAGATATGGATCTATTTCTAATTCATATTTGGAAAAAAAGAATTTATATTATTTTGCATTAAAAAAAGGTGTAATAGCTACTTTTTTCATTTCTTTATTATGTTCTGTATTTTTTTATTTTTATAGTAAAGATGATTTTTTTATTCCCTTTTTAATAATGTCTTTATCTATAATAACATATTATCAACTTGAAGTATTAAAAAGTTATTATCGTATTTTTGAATTGAATAAAATCTATGCTCGTATTAATACATACTCCTCTTTAGTTTCTTTAATATTAGTTCTGATTTGTACATATTTATTTGCTACTAACGGTTATTTCATAGGATTATTGATATCACCATTATTAATTTTCTTCTTCTTTTCTAGAAAAATATCGCAACCAAGTAAGTTGAGAGATATTTTTGATAAGAAAAAATTTTGGAGTTATGGGTTGCATACTAGTATAAGTGCTTTTGCTAATCAAATTATATTTTCAATTGCACCAATTTTAATAGCAATATTATCTACTAATAAATTAGAAATTGGTATATTTAAAGTGGCAACTATTATTCCTTTTAATGTTTTGACTCTTCCAGGGATATTAATGCAAACTGATTTTACAGCTATTGCCAAGAATTCTAATGATAGGAAATATTTGGTTGATTACTATCTAAATTATCTGAAAATATTTGGTTTATGTTCTTTGCCATTCTTTGCTCTTTCAATATATTTTGGAAAAGAAATTATCACTGTTATTTTTGGAAAAGAGTATATAGATGCTGCTCCTATGTTTAATATTTTTATGATTGCAACTTATTTTTCTTATATCTTACGAAATCCTTTAGGAAATATTTTATTAGCTGTCGGAAAAGCGAAATGGAATGGTTACAATACCTATTTCTTTTGTATATTTTACATTGTTGCTTCTTGGTTATTTTATAATCAATATAATGTATATTCATTTGTTTATAGTTTAGCAATTGTATTCATATTTTCTGGAGTTGTCGCTTTATTTATGTTTATAAAATACTTGAGGATTATAAAATAAGCATTTTTTAGATGGAAGAATATATTATTTTAGTTATATTGATATTTTTATTGGGTTTTTTCTTTTTAAAAAAAAGAAAAAAGACAATGCTATTTTTAATATCTACAGTATTAGTTTTTTTTGCAGGTTTTCGATATAATGTAGGTGTTGATTATCCAAATTATGTTAAAATATTTGATGGAGTAAGATATTATGATACAAGAGAGATTGGATTTAAGTATTTTGTTGATTTTTTACATTACTTAGGTGTAAGTTCGCAAATGATGTTTTTATTACTTGCAATAGTAATGCAAATATTAGTTTATAAAATTATTTTGTACTATAGCAGCAATTATTGGTTTTCGATTGTTATTTTTCTACTTATTCCACCATTTTACCTTGAAACCTTTAATGGAATTAGGCAGAGTATTGCTACTGGCTTTTTTCTATACTCTTTACAGTTTATAGAGCAAAAAAAATTAAAACACTATTTCATTTCAAATATTATTTGTGCATTTTTTTTTCATGAATCTATTTTGTTTGTGATGTTCTTATTTCCTATTATTAATAAAAACTTCTCTATAAAGAATAAGATTTTTATTCTTTTAGGTGTTTTTGTTTTTAATTTATTTTTAGATTTATTAATATCATATACCCCTTATGCAAATTATTTAGAAATAGATAAAAAAGTTGAAATCAGCAGCTTTACGTATATTTTATTTTTTAGTATTGCATTAATGGTTCTTTTTGAAAAAAAATTGCCTGATTTTAAACACAGGAGAATCTTATTGAATTTGAATTATTTTTCCCTATTAACACTTTTTCTTGTTTTAATACAATCAAAAGATGTTTTGATTCAGATGTTTATGAGATTTAATAATTATTTTTTCTTTGGATTTATCATTCTAATACCAAATTTAGTAATGGCAATAAAAAATCATCAAACTCGGCTAGTCTCATATATTTTTATCATTGGTTTCTCTCTCTATTATTTCTTTATTACATTAATTAATAGTGGAAAACATTATAACTTAACACCTTATTTATTTAATTTCAAATTATTCTAATGGAAGATAAATTAGTTAGTATTATTATTCCAACATATAAACGAGCATATAGACTAGATAAAGCTGTAAATAGTGTTCTTAGCCAGAGTTATTTAAATATTGAGATTATAGTTGTTGATGATAATAATGATGGAGATGAATATAGATATGAGACAGAAAAGTTAATGAAAACCTTTGAGAATAATTCAAAAGTTAGATATATTAAACATTCTGTAAATAAGAATGGTTCAGCGGCTAGAAACACTGGGATAGCTACTGCTCGAGGATTTTATATTGCTTTTTTAGATGATGATGATATTTTTTTTAATGATAAAATAGAAAAACAAATTCGAATTTTAGAAAGCAACGAAGATTATGCTGCAGTATGTTGTGCACATATTTCGCAATACAAGCAATATATATATAAGAAAAATATATTAAAAAAATACCCGGATGGAAATTATTTGACATCTTTATTATCTGGAGAAAATATTTTGGCTGCTGGATCTACATTGCTTATAAAAAAGAGTGTAGTAGAAGACTTGAAGGGATTTGATGAGTCTTTTAGAAGGCACCAAGATTGGGAATTTTTAACACGGTTTTTTCGTAATTATAAAATGAAAATCCTAAATGAGAATTTAGTAAGCATTAATGTTGATGGTGAGAGAAATTACCCTGAAGCGTCTAGGTTTTATGAAATAAAAATGAGTTTTTTAGATTTATTTAAGAATGATATAGATAGACTTGGAGAAGAAAATAAAAAGAAAATTTATAATTATCAGATTAAAGAGATCATATTGGTGTTTTGGAAACAAGGAAAGTTTAATGAAGGAATAAAAATTGCTAATAAATATAAGAATTACTTTAAAATAAATTTATCGTTTTTAATTATTGCGATTTATTCTATCATGGAATATAAATTACCATTTATGAATCCCTTAAAATATAAATTGATGTCATTGAAATACTGGAGGAGATGAAAGATATAGCAGTAATAATGTCAGTGTATAAGAATGATAGATTAGAATTTCTTATACAGGCTGTAGATAGTATACTAACCCAAACATATGAAAAATTTGATTTTTATATACAATGCGACGGATTAATAGATAGTAAATGTGATGAATATTTAAATTCATTGACAGATGAAAGAGTGATAATCCGATATCGGGATAAGAATAAAGGCTTAGCATTTTCTTTAAATGAAATACTAGAAATAACTTTATCACAATACCAATATTTCGCAAGAATGGATGCTGATGATATTTCGCTTCCAGATAGGTTTGAAAAGCAATTACTATTTCTCAATGATAATAAAAATGTTGATTGCGTCGGAACATGGGCGATTGAAATAGATGAAGAAGGAGAAGAGTATTTTAGAAAAGAAATGCCTGTTGATCATAACGCTTGCTTTAAGCTGTTCGAAAAAAGAGATTGCCTTATACACCCTACGGTGATGTTTCGAAATACTTATTTTAGAAAAGCGGGACTGTACCCTCTTCATACTTATTTTGGTGAAGATACTATAATGTGGATGCAAGGATTTGCTAATGGATGTATATTTGCAAATATTAATGAATATTTATTTAAGTTTCGCTTAGACAATGCTTTTTTTGATAGAAGAAGAGGATGGAAGCATGCTAAATCAATTATCAAATTGCGATCACAGGTTAATAGAACACTTAAATATGGCTGGAAAGCAGATGTCTTTATGTACATGTATGCAGCAGCTAAAATGTTACCAACTCAATTATTAAATTTAGTATACAAATCTTTTAGATAATATATATGAAAATACCATTTTCTCCCCCATATGTTAATGAGGATATCATTAATGAAGTTGTTGATTCTTTACGTTCAGGATGGATTACAACTGGACCAAAAGTAAAAGCTCTTGAAGAAGAGATTAAAAAATTTAGTGGAGCAAAGGAAGTTCTTTGTGTAAATTCATGGACTTCAGGTGCTATCATGATGCTTCGCTGGCTGGGATTACAAGAAGGTGATGAGGTAATTATTCCTGCTTATACATATAGTGCGACGGCACTAGCCGTCTATCATGCAGGTGGTACCCCTGTTATGGTTGATACGACTGAAGATTTTAATATTTCTGTGGAAGGAATACGTAAGGCAATCACCCCCAGGACTAAAGCAATTCTTCCTGTAGATATTGCAGGTTTCCCATGTGATTATGAAGAAATTATGGCTTTAGTAAATGAGCCTGAGATTAAAGCAATGTTTCAACCTTCCTCGAATGTGCAGGAAACTTTAAAGAGAATTTTAGTACTAAATGATGCTGCACATTCATTAGGTGCAACTTATACTGATGGAATTAAGACAGGCGGAGAGACTGATATTGCTGTTTTTTCTCTTCACGCTGTAAAAAATGTAACGACAGCCGAAGGTGGAGCCATTTGTCTTAATCTTCCACATCCTTTTGATAACGGAAAATTATATACTGAATTACGTCAAATGAGTTTGAATTGTCAGACCAAAGATGCTTTTTCTAAAAGTAAAGCCGGAGGATGGCGCTATGATATTACAGGTTTTGGAATGAAAATTAATATGGCTGATGTGAATGCGGCTATTGGTTTAGCTCAAATGCGCATATACCCTGAATTATTAAAAGAACGTAAAAGAGTTTTCAATACCTATAATGAAGCATTCAGAAATGAATCTTGGGCAAATGTGCCTCCAGCAATTGTTAAGGGTAAAGAAAGCTCATATCATATATATGCTTTACGAATTAATGATATTTCTGAAGACCAAAGGGATCAAATTATTGATGAAATATCCAAAACTGGAGTTGCTGTAAATGTACATTTTATTCCTATGCCTATGTTAACTTTTTTTAAAGAAAAAGGTTTCGATATTAAATATTATCCACAGGCGTATAATAATTTTAAATGCGAAATATCATTACCAATTTATCCCCAATTAACAGAAGAAAAGCTTATATATATAATTCAATCTGTTAAAGATGCATATAAAACCATAATAGGATAATAAATGAAAAGAGTTTTTGATATTGTATCGAGCGGAATAGGACTTATTTTATTGAGTCCTATATTTTTATTATTAGCTATTTTAATAAAACTTGATTCTAGGGGGCCAGTATTTTATAAACAATTGAGGGTAGGAAAATATGGAAAAGATTTTAAAATTTTCAAATTTCGATCAATGCTTCAAGGCGCTGATAAAAAAGGTTTAATTACTATTGGAGGGCGTGATCCTCGCGTTACTCGTTCAGGATACTATATTCGTAAATATAAATTAGATGAGATACCCCAGCTTATAAATGTTTTTATTGGTGATATGAGTGTCGTTGGACCACGACCTGAGGTTAGAAAATATGTGAATTTATATACGGAAGAACAATTAAAAGTATTATCTGTAAAGCCAGGTATTACAGACATTGCTTCAATAAAATATCGTAATGAAAATGAACTCTTGGAAAAATCAGATTCTCCAGATCAAATGTATATTGAAGTAATCATGCCTGATAAGCTGAGGTATAATTTGGAATATATAAATAAACAATCATTTATATATGATTTAAAACTTATATTTTTGACCTTTAAAGAAATAATTACTAGATAAAAAATTAATGATTTTTTATCTAGTAATTATTTCTTTTTTTTCATTGGAAAGAATATATAAATATAAAAGCTTCTCTTGATATTTCATGCAAAGAGAAGCTTTATAAATTGTGATTTGATGTTACTTCAAATGTAAATCATTTTTTTGAATTACAATTACGGGAAACCGTAATTGTAAAAAATAATCATTGCGATTATAGACATCTGATCGAATAAAATCTAATTTGCTTTTCATAATTTAATATGTACTTTTGCTCAGTACGTATTACAAAATATATAGATAAGAATGAAAACACAAAAAATAGGAATTACTTTTTCCGCTTTTGATTTATTGCATGCTGGACATATAAAAATGTTAGAAGAGGCTAAAACCGTATGTGACTATCTTATTGTAGGATTACAGTTAGATCCGACTCTTGACAGACCAAATAAAAATAAACCTACACAAAGTATTGTTGAACGTTATATTCAACTTAAAGCATGTCGTTCAGTAGATGAAATTATTCCTTATAACACAGAAGAAGATTTATTAGATATCTTAAAGTCCTTTGTTATAGATGTACGTATTATTGGAGATGATTATCGTGATGTAAATTTTACGGGGAAGGAATATTGTGAGCAAAAAGGTATTGAAATATATTATAATAAGAGAGATCATCGTTTTTCAAGTACAGCATTGAAAAAAGCTGTTTATGAGCAAGAGCTTAAAAAACAGGAAGTTAGTAAATAATCTATGAAATTAATAGAAACCCCTCTTAAGGATTGTTATGTTATTGAGCCTACTATTTTTGAAGATGAAAGAGGGTATTTTTATGAAAAGTATAATGAAAAAAAGTTTGAAGAATTAACTGGAATAACTGGACATTTTGTACAGGATAATATTTCTAAATCATCCTTCGGAGTTTTGAGAGGTTTGCATTTACAAAAGGGAGAAGATGCTCAGGCAAAATTAGTATCATGTCTTGAAGGAAGTGTTTGGGATGTTGTTGTTGATTTAAGAACAGAGTCGCCAACATTTGGGCAATGGTATGGGACGGAGCTTTCAGCAGAAAATAAATTACAATTTTATGTACCCAGAGGTTTTGCACATGGATTTGTTGTATTGAGTCATACCGCAGTTTTTTCCTATAAATGTGATAATTTTTATAATAAAGAATCTGAGGGGAGCATTAAATTTGATGATCCAGACTTGAATATCGATTGGAAAATTGTAGAAGCAGATATGATATTGTCAGAAAAAGATCAGAATGCACCGGCCTTTAAAGATAAAAACTATTAAACTTACTATGAAGAATATAATCATTACTGGAGGAGCAGGTTTTATTGGATCTCATGTTGTAAGGGAGTTTGTTATAAAAAATCCTGAAATTACAATTATCAATCTGGATGCATTAACTTATGCAGGAAATCTAGAAAACTTGAAGGATATTGAGAATTCTCCTAATTATGTTTTTGAAAAGGCAGATATTACTAAATCTGAAGAATTAAGAAAGGTTTTTGAAAAATATAATCCAGATGCTGTAATACATCTCGCAGCAGAAAGTCACGTAGATAGAAGCATTACAGATCCGAATGCATTTATCAATACAAATGTTATAGGAACAGCAAACTTATTGAATCTATGTCGAGAATTCTGGACACTTAATCCGGAACATACACATGGTAGATTTCCTAATGAATCCAGAACAAATCTTTTCTATCATGTTTCTACAGATGAGGTCTATGGAAGTCTAGGTGAAACAGGCTTCTTTTTAGAAACAACAGCTTATGATCCTCAGTCACCTTATTCTGCTTCTAAAGCAGCATCAGATCACTTGGTAAGAGCTTATGGTAATACTTATGGAATGCCATTCATAGTTTCTAATTGTTCCAATAATTATGGACCAAACCACTTTCCTGAGAAGTTGATTCCGTTGTGTATTTCTAATATTTTAAATGAAAAACCATTGCCAATATATGGAGATGGTAAATATACAAGAGACTGGTTATATGTAATTGATCATGCCAGAGCAATTCACCAGATATTTAATGAAGCTAAAACCGGAGAAACATACAATATTGGAGGCTTTAATGAGTGGCAGAATATTGATCTGGTGAAAGAGCTAATAAAACAATTAGATATTAAATTAGGTAAACCAGAAGGTCATTCTGAAAAACTTATTACATTTGTTAAAGACCGCCCGGGGCATGATAAGCGTTATGCAATTGATGCAACAAAACTAAATAAAGATTTAGGATGGAAACCCTCCGTTACTTTTGAAGAAGGATTAGCTAAGACAATTGACTGGTATTTGGATAATAAAGACTGGTTGGAAAATGTAACATCTGGTGATTATCAAAAATATTACGAGAAACAATATAACTAAGAGTGATGAAACGTGGGATACTGCTACTTTTTATTATATTTTCTGTATACGGAAGTGCTCAACAATTGCCTCCACCTCCGGCAATGTCCAATTTGGAGCAGAAACGTTTAATTGATGAGTTTATAGAAGTTTCAAATTACAAAGAAGCATTAACCAATTACGCCAAGTTTTACTTAGGACTAAAAATGTTTGATTATGATGTAAGTCCACCTAAAGAATTAATTACAAAAGAACAAGCGCAGTCAATCATAAATAATTTGAATTTTGAAGATTTTAAAATCTCATTGTACAGTTCATTATCTTTTATTTCGCAGGAAAATTTAAAGGAGTTAATTCAGTTTCATAAAAAAATCGGAGGACAGCTTTCTAAAAATAATTCTGTATTTTTAATAACACCAACAATTGATTTGAACCTAAAAAATCAATTGGATTATATGATAGAAAATATAAAAAATAATTGATGAAAGGAATTATTCTCGCCGGAGGATCCGGAACAAGATTATATCCATTAACAATAGCTGTAAGTAAGCAATTAATGCCGGTTTATGATAAGCCGATGATTTATTACCCTTTATCCACTTTACTTTTAGCTGGAATTAATGATATATTGATCATCACTACACCGCACGACCAGGCCGGATTTGTAAAGCTCTTAGGAGACGGATCACAAATAGGATGTAATATAGAATATGTAGTACAACCAAGTCCCGACGGTTTAGCACAGGCGTTTATTTTAGGAGAGCAATTCATTGGTAATGATTCTGTAGCTTTAGTTTTAGGAGATAACATTTTCTATGGAAATGGAATGGGTAGAATACTAAAGCATAAAACTAATCCAGACGGAGGCGTTGTATTTGCATACCATGTCGTTGACCCTGAACGTTATGGTGTTGTTGAGTTTGATGATAATTTTAAAGCTTTATCAATAGAAGAAAAGCCCTTAAAACCTAAATCTAACTATGCAGTACCAGGTTTATATTTCTATGATAATAATGTTGTAGAAATAGCTAAAAATATCAAACCTTCTCCACGTGGAGAACTGGAAATTACGGATGTTAATAACGTTTATCTACAACAGGGTAAATTAGAAGTAGGTGTTATGGATAGAGGTACAGCTTGGTTGGATACCGGAACATTTGATTCATTACATGAAGCGTCAGAGTTTGTAAGCGTTATTGAAAAGCGTCAAGGTTTTAAAATAGGATGCATTGAAGAAATTGCTTTTCACAATGGATTTATTGATGAAGAAAAGCTTCTGGAGACCGCACAAAAGTATGGAAAGAGTGGCTATGGAGCTTACCTGAAAAATTTAGTAAAAAATAGATAAAGATATAAAGCAGACTAAAAAAGTCTGCTTTTTTTATTCACATTTTTATAAAAATCATTTACAGTATATATAAAATCAGGATTACTGAAATTCACAAACAGACAACATCACAATTTTCTCTATCTTTGTCCAATTAATTATTGCAAATGATTCTACGCGGAGAAAATCTGATTAAAGAATATGGTCCTAAAAAAGTAGTGAAAGGTGTGTCTGTGGAAGTTCGACAAGGAGAAATTGTCGGATTACTAGGCCCTAATGGAGCCGGTAAAACAACATCTTTCTACATGATCGTAGGTTTGGTAAAGCCAACCTCCGGGAAAATATGGCTGGACGACCATGAAATTACTTCAGATGCAATGTACCGCAGAGCTCAGAAAGGAATTGGTTATTTGGCTCAGGAAGCTTCAATTTTTAGAAAATTATCTGTTGAAGATAATATTATGGGAGTACTGCAGCTTACTAAACTTTCCAAGCAGGAGCAGAAAAAGAAATGTAATGAATTAATTGAAGAGTTTTCTCTTGAGCATGTTCGTAAAAACCGAGGAGATCTGTTGTCTGGTGGAGAAAGACGTAGAACTGAAATTGCACGATGTTTAGCAACAAATCCAAGCTTCATATTACTAGATGAACCTTTTGCAGGGGTAGACCCGATTGCGGTAGAAGATATCCAAAAAATTGTGCGCTCTTTAGTGGATAAAAATATCGGTATTCTGATTACAGACCACAACGTACAGCAAACTCTTGCCATTACACATAAAACTTATATTATGTTTGAGGGAAAGATTCTGAAAGAGGGTATTCCGGAAGATCTTGCAAATGACCCTGAAGTACGTCAGGCATATCTTGGAGAAAACTTTAGATTCGAAAAGTTTTAATCCGTATCTTCGAGTGGCTTAGAAGATTTTATGGCAAAAAAATTCACAAGGACACTCAATCTTATTCATATTTATCAACAATTACGACCTTTTATCAAGCCTTATAGGCTGATGATTTATGGGACGTTAATTCTTACTTTTCTGGGCGCTCTTGCGGCACAGGTAAACCCTATTGTACTTAAGTATACTGTAGATGAAGTTTCCAAATTAACACACCTTGCACATCCAATGCAGGAAGGGATTCATGTTTTGGTTGTTATTAGTGTGATCCTTTTAGGGAAGGAACTTGCCAATATCTTTATTCAGTTTGGGCAAAAGTTTTATGGAGAGAAGATCCGAATAAATGTTAGTAGTGATCTGGCTCAGGCAGCTATTGATAAGATTTTAACCTATAGAATAGCTTACTATAACGACGAAAATCACGAAAGCGGGAAACTGCAAATTCGCATTGACCGAGGAATTGAAAGTTTAACGCGTTTAGTTCAGAATTTCTTTATCGATATTCTACCTCTATTTTCCAATGCTATTATAGCATTAATCATCATGTACATGCAAAATGTGTATGTAGGTTTGGTATCGACTGTTATTATACCCATTTACTTTTATGTAAGTGTTTTGCAAGCTAAAAAATTACAGGGTGTCCGGAGGCAATTGCGTACTCAGCGTGAGCAAAAAACTAATGGACTGCTCAATCTGATTAATTCTATTATGGTTATTAAAAGCTTTGTTCGGGAGAAATTCGAAGGAAAGAAACAATTCGATCTTCAGATGCAGCTTATGGATAGTCAGATGTATACACGCCGTACCAATTTCTTTTATGATGGACTCAAAACCTTTTTAGAACAGATAGGAGTTGTGCTTATTATTCTGTTGACGGTTTACCTTGTTCTGGATCAGAAAATGACAATAGGTGCCATTATGCTGCATATTATGCTTTTTAATAATGTATCAGCACCTATTCGCCAGCTTCATCGTATTTATGATGAAATGAATGATGCTCTTATTTACGCTGAAGGTTACTTTGAAATATTAAATGCTGATGATGAAACTGAACCTAATGGTAGTATAGAAGGTGTAAAGATAAAAGGTACATTTGATTTGCAGAATGTAGACTTTGCTTATCCAAACGGGACACACGCTTTATATGGCATTAACATGCGGATTGAATCCGGAAAAACAACTGCTTTAGTCGGGCTAAGCGGAGCTGGGAAGAGTACTGTAATCAATCTTCTGTGCAAATTTTATTTACCTAACAAAGGCGAAATACTTTTAGACGGAAAGAATCTAAATGACTATGAAAATGAATTTCTAAGAAGTCATATCGGATTGGTTTTACAGAAGAATCATATTTTTAAAGGTACAATAGAAGACAATATCCGATATGGAGATATGAATGCTTCTTTTGATCAGATAGAAGAGGCTGCAAAGAAAGCCTATCTCCATGACCAAATTCTGGATCTGCCGGAAGGATATCAACATGATGCTACACAGCTAAGCGGAGGACAGCAACAAAGAATTGCGATAGCAAGATTATTTCTGAAAGATCCACCTATTATTTTTCTGGATGAACCAACTGCAAGTTTAGATGCAATTGCAACAGAGCAGATTAAGAATAGCTTGGACGCTATTAAAGAAAACAGAACAGTGGTTATTATTTCTCATTCATTATCACAGATTCTGGATTCAGATAAAATTTATGTAATGAAAAAAGGCCGCGTTGTTGAAAGTGGAACTCATGAGCAACTCTATGAACAAGAAGGTGTTTACAAAGAAATTTTTGATGCCTCAGCAAGAAGTCTTAATCTAGACCGATTAGTAAAGACTTATAAAGAGTAAATTATTAAAGTGAATTTGTAAATTTGTTTTCTCAGGATAATTATTATTAATAAAATAAACGCCAATATGACTTTTAAAATATATACCAAAACAGGAGATAAAGGAGAAACTGCTTTATATGGTGGAACTCGTGTTTCTAAGGCTAGCGCAAGGGTAGACGCTTATGGTACCATTGATGAATTGAATGCCTTTATCGGAATAGCCAAAAGTCATATTGATGATAGTGACTGCCTGAAGCAACTTGCAGAAATACAATATGATCTTTTTACATTAGGCTCTGAGGCTGCAACACCAATGGATAAAGTATATCTGGCAAACGGAAAGTCCCGTTTACCCGTAACAATAAAAGAGGAAGATATCAGCAAGCTTGAAGTATGGATGGATAAGATGGATGAAAGTTTGGAGCCATTACAGTTTTTTATTTTGCCAGGTGGTGGAAAAGCTGCTACATTTCTTCATGCTGCCAGAACAATTTGCAGACGGGCAGAACGCGGAATGGTATTTCTGAATGAAACTGAAGAAGTGCGTCCAGAACTTATTAAATATCTTAACCGATTATCCGATTATTTATTTGTCATGGCACGCTATGCCTCCATGTTGGATAATGAGCAGGAAGAATACTGGAATCCTAACGCGAGATAGCAGATTTTGATATCCCTATAAAAGTATAATTAAAGCTAAGCTAATTTTTGTTTGTAAATGAAAGCATTACTCTTCATAAATGGAGAACCTCCTAAAAATATTCCTGAAATCAAAGATTATGATCTTATTGCATGTACTGATGGTGCATTTCATTATTTAAGAGAAAAGAATTTCCCTTTAGATCTTTTAGATTTTATTTCAGGTGATTTCGATTCATATGAAGAGAGTGAAAAAATTGTTTCTGAAAAACTAATCCATACACCGGATCAGAATAAAACTGATTTTCACAAAGCTTTAGAAATAATCATAGAAAAAGGCTTTTATGAGGTAGATGTTTATGGAGGAAGTGGTGGCGAGCAGGATCATTATTTGGGAAATCTTACAGTAGCATACTTGTTCAGAAATAAAATGGAGATTACTTTTTACGACGAATATTCAAAATATTTCTTTATTCCGAATGAATTTGAAGCTCAGAATGTATTAGGGAAAATCATTTCTCTGGTGCCATATCCTATTGCAGAAAATGTAGTAACAAGAGGACTTAACTGGCCTTTGTTTGGAGAAGAACTAAGTATGACAGGGAGAATAGGAACGCGTAACTTTGCTGTGGAAGATACTTTTACCTGTTCTTATAGTAATGGAGCAATATTGTTATTTATTGGCAAATAATACATTACAAAATAAATACTGATAAAAAGAGAAGAATTTGCATCTTCTCTTTTTATTTTTTTTATACTTCTAAATCTTTAACTCCCTATTCAAAAAAACTGCTTTCAAAATCCATTAATTTTTAGCAATTTTGTCGCTCGAAAAATCGATTTTATTTTATGTTATTTAAACCCCCATTGTAAAGAATGAAAATAAAGTATTCTGAACTTATAGATCAGACCTTGTATTTCCCGCAAGAAGAGTTTCAGGTGGATAATCACCAACTTAAATTTCACGGAATTCCTTTAATGGAATTGGTGGAAAAATTCGGGACACCTTTGAAGTTTAATTATCTTCCTAAAATCTCTGAAAATATTCAGCGGGCAAAAAAATGGTTTGAAGAAGCCATAGAAACCCACGAATATAAAAACAAGTACCGTTACTGTTATTGTACGAAATCCAGTCATTTTGCCTTCGTATTAGAAGAAGCGCTAAAGAATGATATCAGCATTGAAACCTCTTCAGCTTACGATATAGACATCGTTAAAAGACTTTATGAAAAAGGAAAAGTAAAGGAAAATGTAGAAGTAATCTGTAACGGATTTAAGACAGATGATTATCTGGTGAAAATCGCAGATCTGATTAACTCAGGATTTGAAAATATTACTCCGATTCTGGATAACTACCGTGAATTGGATAAGCTAACAGAAAGCATAGATACTACTTTCAACATCGGAATTCGTATAGCTTCTGAAGAAGAGCCAAAATTTGAATTTTATACATCCCGTCTGGGTATTGGATATAAGGATATTATCCCTTATTACAGTCAGAAAATTGCTGAACACCCGAATGCAAGATTGAAGATGTTACATTTCTTCATCAATACAGGAATGAAGGATACTGCATACTATTGGAATGAATTGTTCAAGTGTCTTCGTGTGTATGCTCGTCTGAAAAAAATTGCTCCTGAAGTAGATTCTCTGAATATTGGAGGGGGGTTCCCAATTAAAACCTCTTTAAATTTCGATTACGATTACGAATACATGGTAAACGAAATCGTATCGCAGATTAAAAAATTCTGTGAAGAAGAAGGAGTAGAAGAACCAAATATCTATACAGAGTTCGGGTCATTTACGGTTGGCGAAAGTGGAGGTAATCTTTACCAGATCATTAGCCAGAAACGTCAGAATGACAGAGAAAAATGGAATATGATCGATAGTTCATTTATGACTACACTGCCAGATACATGGGCGATCTCCAGACACTTTATTATGTTACCACTTAACCGTTGGGACGATACTTATGAGAGAGTTTTCCTGGGAGGACTTACTTGTGATTCCGACGATTATTATAATTCAGAACAGCATACCAATGCTATTTACCTGCCTGTATTTACAGATACGAAACCTCTATATATTGGTTTCTTTAATACAGGAGCATATCAGGAAACGATTAGTGGGTACGGTGGAGTTCACCACTGTCTGATGCCGCAGCCTAAACATGTGCTGATTGACAAAGACGAGAACGGAAATTATACATATTCAGTTTTCCGTGAAGAACAAACACCTGATGACGTTTTACGACTATTAGGATACTAAAAAATAAGAAAGCTGCCAATTGGCAGCTTTTTTTATTTAAACCATTCTGTAGATGTTTCATAGAGAATTTCGTTGTAGTCCGAAATAATCTTTTGGGCTTTGTCATACTTTTGATTTTCTGAATGTATACTTTTATAAGCTACACAGAAAATATCAGCAGAATAGGCGGCTTGTATTCCGTTAGTGGAATCTTCTATAACAATACAGCTGTTTTTATCTTCACCCGACATTTCGGCTGCCAGTTCAAAGATTTCCGGATGAGGTTTAGATTGTTTCAGATCGGCACCACTAATTTTTCCTGCAAAATATTTCTCCAGATCAAATCTTTCAAATACCCAGTTAATGGTATTCATACTGGCTGAAGAGGCCAATATCATTTTTATACCATTCTGATGATAATTTTCAATAAGATTTCTGACTCTGGGAATAAGGTCAAAATCAGAATCATTATCAAAAAGATATTTAAAGTTTATTCTCTTTTTATCAGCGAGCTCTTGTGGCGTGTAATTTAGATTGAAAAGAGTTATAAGTTCCTGACAAACACTTAGCGTTGCTTTTCCGGTAAAGGAAGTGAAAAGTTCCTCACTTACATTAATTCCGAATTCATCAAACATTTTGAAATAAGCTTTTCTATGTAATGGTTCAGTATCTACAATAACACCATCCATATCAAAAAGTACTGCTTTTAAAGGCATAAAAGTTTTTTTGCAAAGTTAAGACTTTCTGTAAATGAGGTTCTATATATTATTTAAGAGATCATTAAAGTAATGAAGCAACCTAAATTATAAGTTTATTTTTGATGTTTCTGTATCCAGTTTTTCATAATATCCAAAGCTTTTGGAGAAAAGGTTTCTTCTATTTCTTCATATTCTTTAGGGCTTCCGGTTTTAGCTGTCTGGAAAAGATGATTGAGTCCGGGGATTTCTAAAACCTCAAAATCTTTATTTCCAGCTTTTATCAACGCATTTTTTATAGACGAAAGATTTTGAGCTGGTGATACCTGAAGATCCAAACTTCCATTAAGAGCTAGTGTAGGTGTTTTTGTTTTTTCTAAAACTTTTGCAGGGTCATGCTTTATGAAATAAGCTAACCATGGATTTGTGAAATTTTTAGCATTACTTTCTGCAAGTGCCTCCAGTGCTTTAGGATTATCTTTGAATGAAGGGTTGTCTCCTAAACTTGTAATAATATATTTCTTTAAATCTTCATATAGATTGCTTCCTTTATATTGAGCTGCATAATCGAAGATTTTTTCAGACATTTCCTTGTTAGATTTCAAATTAGCTTCATCAGCTCCATTTGCTTTTGAAATGTCATAGGTTTGTTGCAGCAAAATTTGTTTGCCTGTAACTCCGGGTCCGGCAAGCAACACCTGAAATTTAACATTCTTATTCTCGTTGGCTACTATTGGTGCTATTAAGCCTCCCTCACTGTGGCCAATTAATCCAATATTGGTGTAACCCTTTTTTACTAAATAGTTCACTGCAGAATTAATATCAGTAGCGAAATCTGCAGAAGTAGCCCCAGCTTTTCCTTTTTCGGATTCTCCCATTCCTCTGTCATCAATGCGTAAAGTTCCGATTCCATTTTTCGCCAGGTAATCTGCAATTACAGCAAATGACTTATGACCTAGAAGTTCTTCATCCCTTGTTTGTGCCCCGCTTCCGGTAATCATCACTGCAATTGGAATATTTTTTTTATCAGATGGAGTTGAAATTGTTCCGGCCAAAATGTTTCCCTCTGTCTCGTTTTTGAATTTTACATCTTCTGTGTTATAACTATACGGAGGCTTGGGTGTTTGTGGGCGATTAATTTTTGATGACTCTTCTTTATCCGGTCCTTTAAATATCCCCAGAACTTTATTATTCTTTGAAAAAGGAACTTTGAAATTTACATTCTGTTTAGAAAATTCGGTAAATACTAATATTATTGGAATACCATCTTCTACGGTTTTTTCTGTAGAAATTACTTTTTTGTAATCTCCGAACATATCACTTAGTTGGCCGTTGACCATTTCCAGAACAGATTCTGTCATTTTATCTTTTACTTCATCATCTTCAAGTTGTATGCTTTCAGCGTATTTTTTAGTAAAAAGGTTGTTAACAAAATCACTTGCAGTTTTCTCTAAATTCTGAGAAAAGATTATCTGGCAAAGCAATAGTAACATAATAGATAATTTAGTTTTCATATTATTTTAAAATTTGAGTTTAGGTATAAATATTTGGCAGATTATTATGGAAACAAAGAATATAAAGACAAAAAGTACAATCTGTGGCCATTTCTTTATGTTAGTGGCTGTTTTGAAACCATTGAAAAATAAAACAATAGAGTAAACTACTAATGCTATAACAATTGCTGTAGTTACAATTATAAATAATAGATTTATTATGTATTGGTAAAAATTCTCATTTATACCTTCAGAAGAAAAAGCTTTGTTAACATCTATAAGATGGGTCAGTAGAAGAGCAGGAATATTTATGGCATTAGAAACCAAAATCGTATTGGTAATATCTATAAAACGGGATCTTCTGTTGAAAACTATTGCAATTAAATAAAGTATTAAAATAATACTTGCAATGCTTACTGAACAATATAAGAATGAGCTTTTTAGTGTTAGAACTTCTTCAGGTCTGTCGAAGCGCATAAAACTCGTCATCCTATTTTGAGTATAGTAAGAAACAAATGGTGTCAGAAGAAAAAAAAGGATCCCAAACAGTAAAAGTTTATAATCAGAATATTTTTCAAAGGGATTAAATAGTGTTTTCCAGTTCATAGTTTAAAAAGTGATATTGGGGTTTATTTTTAGTAATTCGTTTTTGAACAGATCAAAATCCTTTGGTGAAATAATGATGCTGCCATTTTTATAAATGATTTCAATTCTTCCAAATATTGAAGGTGCGGGAGACGAAATAGGATTTTTAGTCTTTTTTATGCTCCTAATGTCTGAAATAGGTATTCTGGTACTTCCGAAAATGCTATTGCGTATGATAAGTTCGTTTCCAATAATTCGGTAGCTAATCCCCATAATCAGAATGGATACAAATATTATTGCAGGAATGAGGATCGTAAGCGGAATATAATCTTTATCTGTAAAAACGAAATAAAGCGGAAAAAGTAAGGGTACAGCTATAAGTATAATAGTTTCCCAACCGATTTTTACAGGGATATTTTTCATAAGTTAATATTTTGTTTATCGAGACTGTTAGATCTGTCGATTTGTTGGTATTTTGATTTACAGACTGTTACAAACTTAAGGTAGCGCTTTCTTTAGCTTACTGATCTTTTCAATAAGGTCATCCATTTTATTACGCATTGTTGGATAAGAAAGATTAGCCTGCTTGCTCATCTCTTTTATGCTTCCACTGGATAGAAAGAAATCCAGGATAAACTGTTGTTCCTCACGACCAAGCTGAAGATACAGAGGAAGCTCGTAATTGCCATTTACAGTAGTGTCACAATTTGTACACTTCATTTGACTTACAATCAGAGTCGATTCACAACTAGGACATACAATAGGGAGTTTCATTTTATCTTTTTTTGTTTTTAATAAAGTTAAATATATTTTTAACAAAATTAAAAATTATTTTAAATTATCAAAATGTAATTATCAATTTTTTTTTCCAGTTCTATTTCTAATTATCTTTGCGGAATAATATTTCAATTTTTAATAAAAATATGAGAACATACGCAGGAATTCCTGAAGAGAATGGGACACTTGAAAATTCAAAAGTAATGTTGGTAACTGTTCCTTACGATGGAACTTCAACATGGGGGAAAGGAGCTGATAAAGGTCCTGCACTTTTTCTTGATGCTTCGGAAAATATGGAGCTTTATGATATTGAAACGGGAACTGAGCCTTACCTGAATGGTGTATACATGGCAGGAGAAATTTCTGAAAACTCAACACCAGAGGCAATGACTGAGGCTGTTTATCAAAAAACCAAAGAATTGTTGGATAACGAAGATAAATTGTTTACGCTTTTCGGAGGTGAACATTCTGTATCTATAGGTTCTATCCGTGCAGTAGGAGAGAAGTATGATAACCTTACGGTTCTTCAATTGGATGCTCACACAGATTTAAGACCTGATTTTCATGGATCTACTTCGAATCACGCTTGTGCGGTTTTTGAAGCGAGTCAAAAACACAATCTGGTACAGGTAGGTATTCGTTCTATGGATGTTGAGGAAATGGAATATGTACCAAAAGGACAATGTTTCTGGGCTCATGAAATTGCAACAAACCCAAACTGGATAGATGATGTTTTAGCAAAAGTATCGGGTAATGTATATATAACAATAGATCTGGATGCTTTTGATCCGTCTATTGCACCCTCTACCGGAACACCAGAGCCAGGAGGCTTGGCATGGTATCCTACATTAGAACTATTGAAAAAAGTTTTCGAGAAGTGCAACGTTGTTGCCTTCGATATCGTAGAGCTTATGGATAGCCCAATGGCAAAACCAACAGCTTTCCTATCTGCAAAATTATATTACAAAATGTTAGCCTATTATTTTACGGCTAAAAAGTAATTTTAATTTTTTTTAACAGAATAAAACCTTGTGAGCATAATTTTATTTAATAAATTTACGTTCACAAGGTTTTTTATTATAAACTATTAAATTAATCCAACACATGAAAAAAATTTTCACCACCGCTGCATTGGCTATTTTAGTGTCTACTGTAGCAGTATCTTGTAAAAAGAAAAATAACGATGCTGATTTGCAGACTAAAGCTACAGCTGTAGTTGCAGCTGATCCACAAGCTAAAGTAGAAGTGAAAGATGGTGTAGCTCACCTGTCCGGAACTTTTAAAGATGCTGCAGCGAAAGATCAAATGCTTGCATCTCTTAAGGCTATCGAAGGTATAAAAGACGTAATGGATATGTCTACAGTGGAGGCTCCAGTACAAGTAGAAACAAAAGTAGCTTCTGCTCCTGAAAATCTTCAGAAAGTAAAAGATGCTTTGAAAGACTTCCCAAAAGTAAAAGCTGAAGTTGTAAACGGTGAACTTACTATTAATGGTGATGTTACCAAAGAAGACGCTAAGAAAATCAAGCAGTCTATCGACGCATTGAAAGTGGGTAAAGTAAAATATAACTATATCGTAAAATAACAAAAGATGAGCGAACTACAAGATAAATACGCAAGTGTAATTACAGCTGCACAAGGTGCAGGTATCGGCAATTTACAGGTACAAGAGCAAGATGGAATTCTTTATGTATCCGGTAGCGCTTCTAATTCTGCAGCTAAAGATGCAGTATGGAATGCTCTGGGTGTGATAGATCCTAACTTTACAGCTTCAGATATTAATGTAGATGTACAGGTGTCAGGACTTCCTGCAGGTACGAATCTTACAGTAAATACTGAATCTACTAACCTTAATATCCGCGAGACTCCAAGTACTGAAGGTAACATCGTAGGTAAAGCAGCTAAAGGAGAATTAGTAACCTTAGTAGAGCAAACCAACGGCGAATGGTGGTTGGTAAGAACTAAGGATGGTGAACAAGGTTATGCTTATTCGAGATATTTACAAGCGTAAATCACTATAAAAATAGTTAAAAAGTATTAAAACTAACTCCCGTGCTTGGGAGTTAGTTTTTTTTTATTCTATTTTCGCCTCGCAAACTAATTAACACCTGAATATGAGAAAATTATTTCTACTCTTTATCCTGCTTATAGGGATTTTACACTATGGACAATCACTAAATCTTACAGGTAAAATAGTAGACCAAAGCGGCAAGCCAATCGAAGATGCTACCGTCTATTTACTAAAACAGAAAGATTCATCAATTATTAACTATACCAATTCCGGGAAAGAAGGAAACTTCAGTCTGAAGTTTGATAAAATACTGGAACCTGTATTGTTTAAGGTAAATGCTGAGCAACAGAAAGAGTATAGTAAAATCTATGACAAACTTGAAAGCTCACAAAAACTCGATGTAATAAAATTGATTACAGAGGTTTCCAAAAATATTGCCGGAGTAGAAATTAAAGGTGCTCCGCCAGTAAAAGTAAAAAAAGATACATTGGAATTTAATGCAGCTTCCTTCAAAGTAAAACCAGACGGAAAGGTTGAGGAGCTGATTAAATCTTTACCCGGATTCGAAATTAGCAACGATGGTAAAATTACAGCTAATGGCAAAGAAGTAGACCAGATATTGGTAAACGGAAAGCCTTTCTTTGATAAAGATGGTAAAATTGCACTTAAGAATTTGCCTGCAGATTTAATCAAGAAGATTCAGGTAACCACAAGCAAGACGGATGAAGAAAGAGTAAAAGGAGAAAAAGGGAAGTCTAATAATATGAGTGTAAACCTTACTATAGACGAGAAGAAAAATAAGGGTTTTATGGCAAGAGCTTATGCTGGTTATGGATCAGACAAACGCTATGAGGGAAGTGCTATACTCAGCTATTTTAAGAAAAATACAAAAATCAGTCTTTTAGCATCCTCCAATAATATTAATGTTTCCGGTTTTAAAAGCGATGAGGTGTATGAAAGTATGGGCTATGGAAGGAATGCAAACCTTATTCAGGGTGGCTCAGGTTCTTATAGTATTGAAGGTAATCGGATTATGATGTCTTCCGGTGATAATGGTGGAGGTATTCTAAGATCTACGCTAGTAGGGGTAAACTATTCTGATGAATTAGCCAAAGATGTAAGTCTTGACGGATTAAGTATGGTGTACTCTAAAAGCGACCGTGAAACTCGTTCAGTATCGGATAGAACAACCTTATTATCGGATTATGCACTAAGAACTAAGTCTGAAAATTCTGGTGAAAATGATAGTAGCCAATACAGTCTGGAAAATAGTTTCAGAGTAAAACTGGATAAAAATACAAACTTCTATTTATCCAATTCATTCCTTACCAATAACGGAACAAATATTAGTACAGGTACATCTTCTACCTTCAGGGATGGTAAACTGCTAAATGAGAATAATTCTTATAATAAAAACGATTCAAGAAACAATTCCGGACAATCCCGGATGTATTTTTCCAGAAAATTAAGTGAAAAGGGCAGACGTATTAGTTTTAGTATGTCAGGTAATGCCGGAGAATCAGTGAATGATAATCTGATTAAATCTGAAACACTTTTCGATCAAGAACCTGGTAAAAATGATATTAGAAACCAGAGATCATATAGTAAGGCACTTAATAATCGGTATAATATTAATGCTGATTATGCAGAACCAATCTCTGATTCTGCAAAGGTGTCGGTAGGCATGGGCTATAATACCCTTTACAACCGAAATAGCAGGGATGTAAACGACTTTAATTCTGCAACAGGAGATTATTCTAAATTTAATGTTGATTTATCTAATATGATGCGCCAACAGAATAATGTATTTGTACCCAGAGTTAGCTATGAGCTGAATAAGAAGAACATTAATCTATGGGCATCTGCTAATCTTAATGTAACGCAAATGGATGTTAATGCCCGCTATAATGGACAGGATTATAAGCTGAATAAAAATTTTGCCCTTCCGGAATTCAGCCTTAATGCATGGAGCAGCAAGGATGGGAAAAATATATCGGCATATGTAGGAAGTAACTATGATATTCCTTCAGCGATGCAGTTAACGCCTTATGAAGACAGGTCTAATCCATTGATTTCTTATAAAGGAAATCCGGATCTGAAAAACACCTGGAGGTTTTATGGAAATATGTATTATAGCAAATACAATCAACTAAAAAATACAAACCTATATTTCAACTTTAGTTTCAATTATCAGGATAATGACGTTACCAATAACCGTCATTTTAATAAAGAAACAGGAGGGCAGGAGATTACTTATATTAATGTAAGTGGTAATAAAAGCATTTATTTTGGATCGGGATATACCAAGACCTTTAAATGGAAAGATAATAAATTAACAATTGGCCCAAGAGTAACTTTTAATCACAGATTTACTAATGGTTTTGTTGACGGAGACAGGTATACAAGTGCAGCTTATTCCGTAACTCCGGGAATTAATCTGACATATGAAATTAAGGACAAGATGACGATAAAACCATCTTATTCCCTAAGTTATAACCAGACAGATTACAAAAACTATGTGTTAGATCAATCGCATACCACAAGTAATGTTTTCAGTCTACAGTCTATCAATTATTTCGGAAAAAATCAGGATTTTACAATAGAGAATAATTTTACTTATACAACCAATACTAATATTGCTCCGGGCTTCAAAAAAGATTTCTATTTCTGGAATGCCAGTTTAGGTTATACTTTCCTTAAAAAGCAAATGACTGCCAAGGTAATGGTTTATGATGTACTGAATCAGAACCAGAGTGTGAAAAGAGTAATTACAGATACTTATATTGAGGACCGTGAAGACCTTATTCTGAAAAGATATGTAATGTTTACACTTAGTTATAAGTTTAACAAATTTGGTAGCAAGAAAGGTTAGAACTAAAGCAATAAAATAAAAAATGGTCAGATTTTTTCTGACCATTTTTTTTTATGTTTTATAAGCGCTTGTTTAAATTTTATTACTAATACTCTTCGACAGGCTCAGAGTGACATTGCTTGTTCAAAATACCTTTCTTTTAGGAGTGTCAGACTGAGCTGAGTTTATAGTGAGCCTGATGAACTATCGAAATATAATATTTTTTTGAATCAAAATTTAAACAGGCTCTAAGTCTTGAAAGAGACAAGAAATCTATAGTAAGATTTAGGGTACCCAATAATAAAAATTGCTTTCTGTATCTAATTGAAAATCTGTTTTAGGATATAAATTATTTCCAACCATATTTGTTTTAGAAGTTTCCAGAGAGAGCTGACAAGCTCCGGTTTCTCTGCATAATTCTTTTGCCCTGTCAATAAGAGCCACAGATATACCTTTTTGTCTATATTCTTCTTCTACATAAAGATCATTCAGCAACCATAATTTTTTCATTCTTGTGGAAGAAAATAACGGGTACAATTGGGTGAAACCTACAATCTTTTGATCGGTTTCAGCAATGTAAATCACCGATTCATTTCGGGAAATTCTTTCTTCAAGAAAAGATTTCGCTGTTTCATAATCTGCTGTTTTTTTGTAAAAATCTCTATATTTTTCAAAAATAAGCGTTAGAGATTCCAAATCATGAAGTGTTGCAAGTCTTATTTCCATGGTTAATCCAGATGCATATTATCAATTAATCTAACCTCACCTACAAATACAACAATAAATGCTCTGTAGCTCTTATCCTTATAGAAAAAGTCAGTTTCCTTGAGTGTTTCTTCATCTGCGATTAGAAAATATTCTAATTCGTAGTCCGATTGTTCAAAAATTTCTTCAACCCGTTTTTTTATTTCCGGAATGCTTATCACCCGGAACCATTCATTAACCTTTACTAAAGTTTTGTAAATAAGAGTAGCTCCTTCGTTTCTTTCATCCTCAGATAAACGAGCATTTCTGGAGCTTAAAGCCAAACCATTTTCTGCCCTGTAAATAGGAACACCGTGAATATTAATAGGGAATTTTTCTATCTCAACAAGCTTTTTAATAATAGCCAGCTGTTGATAATCTTTTTCCCCGAAATAAGCATTGTCAGGTTGTACCTGACGGAATAATTCCGAAACTACAGTTCCTACACCATCAAAATGTCCCGGACGGAATTTTCCTTCCATTTCATTTTCGATACCACCAAAATCATAATGTTTGCTTTCTGCTTTTTCTGGATATATATCTTCAGTACCTGGAATATAAACAGCATCTACACCTACTTTTTCGAGCATTGCAATGTCATTTTCTTCAGTCCGGGGATATTTCTTCAGATCATCAGGATTATTAAACTGTGTTGGATTTACAAACACAGACGAAATTACGATGTCATTATCCTTTCGTGCTTCTTTGTATAAGGACATGTGTCCATCGTGTAAAGCTCCCATTGTTGGGGCAAAACCAATCTTTTTACCTTCTTTTTTTACTGCTGCAATATAATCGCTGAGACTCTGGCGATTGCGGAGAATTTCCATATTCTGAAATTTGAGCAAAATTATTAAAAAATGTTAATTAAAATGTATTACTGGAAAAAGTTGTATTTTTGTAAAATTAACCATCTTAATTACTACTAGAGAAAGATTATTATGCCGAACCAGAAAATTCTATACGTCACTTCCGAGCTATTTCCGTACCAAGAAGACAGTAACATGGCTACGATGGTGAATAAGATGGCCTTGAGAATGTATAATGACGGAAACGATGTTCGTGTTTTCATGCCAAGATTTGGAATGATCAGCGAGCGTAAATTTCAGCTTCACGAAGTGATTCGTCTATCAGGGATGAACATCATCATCAACGACCTTGACCAGCCTTTATTAATTAAAGTTGCTTCTTTACCAAACGAAAGAATGCAGGTATACTTTATCGATAATGAGGAATATTTCAAGAGAAAACAACTGTATTTCGATGATGAGGGAGTCGCTTTTTCAGATAATGACGAGCGCGCAATTTTCTTCGCAAGAGGAGTTATCGAAACAATTAAAAAACTAAACTGGGTACCGGATGTTATCCACCTGAATGGCTGGATGGCTTCATTCATTCCGTTATACCTTAAAACGTTCTATAAGAACGATGACTATTTTAAAGATACTAAGCTTGTTGTTTCTATTTACAATGAGAAAGATGCTGCCTTTGAAAATAATATTGAAGAAAAATTAAAATTCGACAATATCGAAGGACTTACTGCGTTAGATAAACCAAGCTTCAGAAAATTTGTTGGAGAGAGTCTTCAGTTAGTAGATATCGTACTGAAAGGAGATGAATCTTTGGAAGATGATCTGGAATCTATGTATACTGGTGCTACATCCGACAAAAAGGATTTTGTAAGTGCCGACGCTATTAACCAAGTGTACTAAATCAAGTAGCCAATTTTTGATATAAATAATGAAGAAAATAAAGATAATCGCTAACGTTTGTTTTGTTGCGACTATAGGTCTGTTTACGCTGACTTCTTGTGAAGCTGATGCTGATAACCTGGGAAGCCAGTTCTTAGATGGTAATGCCGCAAACGGACAGGAATCAAGTTATCCTGTTATTGCATATAATATAGATAATAAAGATTCTATACGTAGTGATGCCAAAAATCTGACTAATGCTATTTTAGGAGCATTTGATGAACCTGTATTCGGGATGCACAAGGCTGCTTATGTTACACAATTACGTCCTTCTGCTTATGGAACGGACTTCGGAACTAATCCAAAAGTAGACTCTGTAGTATTACAAATCCTTCCAAGCTATGTGACGGATTCTGTTACAACAACAACTACTACAATTAACAAAGTTTCAACAGATCAGGATTCTACAAAAACAGTTAATACTTACCCGTTAGTAAAATATGGAAGAGCTAAAATAGGAGGAAATCCTGTGAAATTTAAGCTAAATGTACATGAGGTTACTGACTTTCTTTATGATAATACCAAAACATATTTTTCTAATCAGGTAGTTGCTACGGGAGCCAATCCTTTAGGTACTAAGCAAATAGATGGATTTGTAAGAGGTGTTAAAATTACCAAAGTAGGAGATAATACGGAACTTTTAAGTAAAGATCCGGGAATCAGAATTCAGTTGGATAAAAACTTCTTCCAGAACAAAATTATTGCTTACCAAGGAAAAAATGAATTGAGTGATGCTGCTTCTTTCATAAGACATTTCCGAGGATTAAGACTTTCTGTTGATGAGAATGACGGATTCTTATTCAACCTTAACCCTAATACAATGTCGGTTACAATGTATTATTCCAATGATGTTACAAAGGATAATACAACGACAAGACAACAGAATACTTATACATTCGATTTAGGAACATCCAATGTTCACTTCAGTCAGTTTACGTTTAATAGACCATCAGCACCATCAGCTTATACAACAGCAATGGGGAATATTAACAAGACAACTGGTGATGCCAAATTGTACCTTCAGGGTGCCGGAGGTAATGGTGCTGAGTTTGTAATTCCGACATCGATTATTGAGGGGTTAAGAAATGTATATACACAAAAAAAAGCTGGAATTTTGACCGCGAAAATAAGATTGTACTCCGATGAGAGTACATGGAAAAGTGCATTTGCAAAACCTTCCACTTTTACAGTACTTCAGAAGGATATGAAGCAATTTATGGATGACCAAACTGCTTTGGCTGGAGCTGGCTATATCCGAGTAAAAGCAACTAATCTGGACAAGAACCCTGCTTACTATGATATTACGATTACCCAGACGGTAAAAAATATCGTAGAAAAAGATGCTGAAAATAAACCTATTGTGATTAATGTTGGTGACTTTACAGCAAATTCACAAACAGGAGCACTTTTAGGCTGGAACTACACCTCAAGAGCTTATACACCAAACAGAGTAGTATTAGTTGGTACCGATGCGTCAAATGTTAATAAGGCTCAGCTGCAAGTCATTTACACTAAAAAATAAAATATAAAAACACAAACAAATGTGCGGAATAGTAGGATATACAGGCTTTAGAGACGCCTATGATATTGTAGTTAACGGTCTTAAGAGATTAGAGTACCGTGGTTATGATAGTGCAGGGATCGTTTTGGAAAGTCCACAAAATAAACTTGAATTAAAGAAAACAAAAGGTAAGGTTTCTGATCTTGAAGAAATTGCAGAAGGATTAAAAGACACTGCACATATCGGAATGGGGCACACTCGTTGGGCAACTCACGGTGTACCTAGTGATAGAAATTCGCACCCGCATCTTTCCAATAATGGTAAAATAGCATTAATCCATAATGGTATTATTGAAAATTATGATACCATCAAAAAAATGCTTACTCAGAAAGGATTCGTGTTTCATTCTGAAACCGATACCGAAGTATTGGCTAACTTCATTCAGTATTTTATGGATGAATCCGGTAAAGACTTCCCTGAAGCAGTAAGAACTGCATTAAGCGAAGTTTACGGAGCTTATGCGGTAGCTGTTTTACATGAAGATCACCCTGGACAATTTGTTGTAGGAAGATTAAGTTCTCCTTTAGCAATTGGTTTGGGAGATAACGAATATTTCATTGCTTCCGATGCTTCTCCGTTCGTTGAATTTACAAAAGAAGCAATTTATCTTGAAGACGGACACATGGCTCTTATCTCTTTAGAGGGAGGTGTAGATATCCGTGTAATCAATGATAATACAAAAGTAGATGCTCAGATTCAGGAACTGAAATTAAGCCTTGAGCAGATTGAAAAAGGAGGATACGATCATTTCATGTTAAAAGAAATTTTCGAACAGCCTAAATCTATTCACGATACAATGCGAGGAAGAATACTTTTAGATGAAGGTATTATCAAAATGGCTGGTATCTGGGACAATCTGGACAGAATTAAAAAAGCAAAAAGAATTGTTATTATTGCTTGTGGTACTTCTTGGCATGCAGGTCTTATCGGTGAATATCTTATCGAGGAGTTTGCAAGAATACCTGTCGAAGTAGAATATGCTTCCGAATTCCGTTACAGAAACCCAATCATAGGACCTAAAGATGTTGTTATTGCAATTTCTCAGTCTGGTGAGACAGCAGATACAATGGCTGCTATTAAACTGGCAAAAGAAAAAGGAGCATTTGTATATGGTATTTGTAATGTAATCGACTCTTCAATTGCTCGTATTACAGATGCAGGTTCCTATACACACGCAGGTCCGGAAATTGGAGTAGCTTCTACAAAAGCATTTACTGCACAGTTAACAATCCTTTCTCTTATTGCTTTGAAATTAGGTAAGCACAACGGTAATCTTAACAATACAGAATTCATGAAATATCTGTATGAATTAGATGCTCTTCCTAAGAAAGTAGAAGAAGTATTGGAATCTTCACACGATACTGTGAAGAAAATGGCAAAAGACTTTGTTGAATCTACCAACTTCTTGTATTTAGGAAGAGGTTATAACTTCCCTGGTGCTCTTGAAGGTGCTTTGAAATTGAAGGAAATTTCTTATATCCACGCTGAAGGTTACCCTGCAGCTGAAATGAAGCACGGTCCGATTGCACTAATCGACGAAAACATGCCTGTAGCTATTATTGCTCCTAAACAAGGACACTACGATAAAATTGTAAGTAACGTTCAGGAGATTAAAGCAAGAAAAGGAAAAGTTATCGCTATTGTAAATAAAGGCGATACTCAGGTTGCTAATATGGCAGATTATGTAATTGAATTCCCTGAAACTTCCGAGTGTTTCTCTCCGATAGTTTCCGCTATTCCATTGCAGTTATTATCTTACTACATTGCAGTTTACAGAGGTGCAAACGTGGATCAGCCAAGAAACCTGGCAAAATCTGTTACCGTAGAATAAATATCATATTGAGTATAATCGAAAACCTGAGTATCTTTGCTCAGGTTTTTTTTGTATGGAAAAGTTAGATTATATCATTGTAGGGGACGGATATGCCGCCATGTTTTTTGCACATCAGCTATTGAAAAGTGGTAAGACCTTTAAATTATTTTCCGAGGGAAATAGAGCCGCATCACATATTTCAGCTGGAGTATGCAATCCTGTTGTATTAAAGAGGTATAATAAAATATGGAATGATGAGGCACAAATGGACTATTTACCGGTTATTTTTGATGAGATCGAAGAATACCTGCATAAAAACTATTTAATTCAGGAAAATGTAGTTAGGGTATTCCACGATGAGGGTGAGCATAAACTATGGCTTAAAAAAGCTTCACAGGAAAAATTTGAAAATTATCTGGATTCAGATATACAGCAATTGTCCAGTGTTGAAAATCCTTTTGGTGTTGGAAGAGTGAAAAATTCCTGCCGTTTGGATGTTCGTAATTTTTTCACAGATTTTTTTAATTTATTAGAGGATAAAAATGCACTAATAAAAGAAAGGTTTGATTATGATAAACTAGACACCGATCAGAATTCTTACAATAACTTTACTTTCGATAAAATTATCTTTGCAGAAGGGACTGGGGTAAAGGATAATCCTTATTTCTGCGAAATACCTGTAAAGCCCAACAAAGGACACCGTTTTAGCCTGCGGCTGGAAAAAGATACTGAAGCTTTTGTAATCAAGAAGAAACATTTTCTGTTCAGATTTTCCGGAGATGAATATTATTATGGCGGAACATATGACAGAGATTCTCAGACGAATGAAATCGAAGATAAAGCTGTAGAAGAATTGAAAAAAGGACTTGAAGAAGTGTACAAAGGTTCTTACCAAATAGATGAGATATCAACTGCTTTCCGAGCAACTGTAGCAGATAGAAGGCCCATAATCGGATGTCATGAGATATATGAAAATCTTTATATTTTTAATGGATTAGGAGCGAGAGGTGTATTAAATGGCAGCTACTTTTCTAAGCAATTATTCGATTTTATAGAACATGGGATTGAATTTCATGAAGAGGTAGATGTAAAAAGATTTTCTCAAATCGGGAAATTATCTTAAATTGCACAGATTATGATGTCCAAACGGTGTAAATACGCTTTGAAAGCGATGGTGAGGCTGGCGAGAAACTATAAAAATGGATTCTTGTCGACGGCCATTATTGCACAAGACGAGAACATTCCCAAAAAATTTCTGGAGCAAATTCTGCTGGAACTAAAAAGAGCCAAGCTTGTAAACAGCAAGCAGGGTATAGGCGGAGGTTATTATCTAATAAAATCTCCGGATGAAGTTTCTTTAGCAGATTTATATCGTATTTTCGAAGGGCCAATTTCTTTAACGCCCTGTATCTCCCTTAATTATTACGAGGCTTGCGACGATTGTGTTGACGAGGAAGCTTGCTATCTTAGACATGAATTAATCAACGTTCGTGAGAAGACTCGTAAAAGTATGATGGAGGCTACACTAACAGCCTTTATGAATAAGAAGTAATTTTTTTTAAATCTAAATACTACTAATTTGGTAGATTTAATAGAATTAATATATCTTTGCAAAATCAATTTTGAATCTGAAATGGAAAATAGTCTGAAAATACAACTGAATGAATTGCTGGAAGGGATATCGGAAACCCTTTCCAATACGGAGGTTTTACAGTTACTGGTAGACAGATTTCCAAAAGAGGTAATCTTTTCTACCAGTTTTAGTTACGAGGATCAGGTTGTAACACATCTGGTAAAAGATCTTGATGTGGATATTTTTACACTGGATACAGGAAGACTTTTTGAGCAGACTTACGAAACATGGTCAGCAACAAAAGCTTTTTTCAAAAAAGATATCAAAGCTTTTTATCCGGACGCAGAAGTATTGGGGAAATTTGTAACTGAGAATGGACCCGATTCATTTTATCGTTCTGTAGAAAACAGAAAAACCTGTTGTAATATTCGCAAAGTACAGCCTTTGAAAAAGGCATTGCAGGGGTATAAAGTTTGGGTTACCGGATTAAGAGCGGAACATTCTGCCAACAGACATAGTATGTCCCCATTGGAGTGGGACGCAGACAATCAGATTATAAAATATCATCCATTGCTAGACTGGACAACTCAGGAAGTAAAGGACTATGTAAAAGGAAACAGACTACCATATAATTATCTTCATGAAAAAGGTTTTGTAAGCATCGGATGTGCACCATGTACCAGAGCTATTCAGGAAGGAGAAGATTTCAGAGCCGGCCGCTGGTGGTGGGAAGATGCTAATAAAAAAGAGTGTGGTCTGCATATTCACCAATAAAAAAGAAAACAAATGTCAACAATAGAACAAGCCAATTATTTAGAACAGTTAGAATCCGAATCTATTTATATTCTGCGTGAAGTAGCCGGACAGTTTGAACGTCCTGCGTTGCTTTTTAGCGGAGGGAAAGATAGTATTACACTGGCGCATCTGGCTTTTAAAGCTTTTAGACCTGGAAAAATTCCATTCACCTTTGTTCATGTAGATACAGGGCACAATTTTCCGGAAGCATTAGACTTCAGAGATGCTCTGGTAAAAGAGTTGGGAGTAGATCTTGTGGTGCGTAAAGTGGAAGATACAATAAAGAAAAAAAATCTTACAGAACCAAAAGGTAAATTCCCGAGCAGAAACTGGCTGCAGACTTTTACACTGCTGGATACAATTGAAGAATTTGAATTCGATGCCTGTATTGGTGGTGCAAGAAGGGATGAAGAAAAAGCACGTGCAAAAGAGAGAATCTTTTCTGTACGCGATGAGTTTGGCCAATGGGATCCAAAACTTCAGCGCCCGGAATTGTGGAATATTTTCAATGGCAAGATTCATAAAGGAGAAAATGTAAGGGTTTTCCCGATTAGTAACTGGACTGAGCTGGATGTATGGAACTATATCCGAAAAGAGAAGATTGGATTACCATCTATTTATTTTTCTCATGACAGAGAAGTCGTGGACCTGAACGGACAATGGATTGCCAATTCCGAACATGCATCTCTGGATGCAGATGATCTGATCGCTACAAAAAGAGTGCGTTATCGTACTGTGGGAGATATGACCTGTACAGCTGCTGTAGAATCTCATGCAGAAACAATAGATGAAGTGATAGAGGAAATTATAGCTACCAGGATTTCGGAAAGAGGAGAAACACGAATCGATGATCGGGTAACTGAGGCCGCAATGGAAGACCGTAAAAAAGGAGGATACTTTTAACATCAGTAATTGGTAATAAGCAAAAAGTAATTATTCATTATCTATTACTTATTGCTCATAAAAACAAAGGATATGGACATATTAAGATTTATAACAGCAGGAAGTGTAGATGATGGTAAAAGTACCCTTATCGGCAGACTGCTTTACGATAGCAAAAGCATTTTACAGGATCAGTTGGAGGTTCTGGAAAAGCATTCTAAAAACAAAAATGATGAAGGAGTAGATCTTGCACTTCTTACTGACGGGCTGCGTGCAGAAAGAGAACAGGGAATTACAATAGATGTAGCCTACAGATATTTTTCAACAGCCAAGAGAAAATTTATTATAGCCGATGCTCCCGGACATGTACAGTATACCCGAAACATGATCACCGGCGCATCCAACTCAGATCTGATGGTTATCCTTATCGATGCCCGCCAGGGAGTTATAGAACAAACCAGAAGGCATTCCATTATAGCATCATTACTTAACCTGAAAAAGGTTGCTGTAGCCATCAATAAAATGGATCTCGTAGATTATTCACAGGATATCTATGAAAATATAAAAGCTGATTATGCAAAAATTGCAGAAAATCTTGGACTTACTCAAGTTACTTATTTTCCGATATCAGCACTAAGAGGAGATAATATTGTAACCAGATCTGCTGATACAGATTGGTATAGTGGTGTTTCTCTTTTAGAATATCTGGAAGAAGTACAAGTAAATACCGATACAGATACCAACAGTCGCTTTCAGGTGCAGTATGTAATCCGTCCTCAGGTTGATGAACTACATGATTATCGTGGTTATGCCGGGAAAATCCTAAGTGGAGATTTCCGCAAGGGAGATTGCATTTATATTTTGCCTGCAGAGATATCTACAAAAATAGACAGAATTGAAATTAACGGATCTGAAGTTGAAGAAGCCTTTGAAGGGCAGTCGGTAGTATTGCATATTGAAGATGATATAGATGTAAGCAGAGGTGACTTTTTTGTAGCAGCAGAGCAATTGCCACAAGTGGAAAAAGAAGTAGAAGTATTGCTATGCTGGTTGGATCAGAAAGCATTACAGCCTGGTAATAAATACATATTGCAACACCACAGTAGACAGATAAAAGCATTGGTGAAAGATGTGGAATATAAAGTAAATGTAAATACACTGGAACACGAAAAAGCAGATGGTGATATAAAGCTGAATGAAATTGTGAAAGTCACACTAAAAACAGCACAGCCCCTGGTTTTCGATAGTTTTAGAAAAAATAAAGCAACAGGTTCTGCAATTCTGGTAGACGAAACCTCTAACTCAACAGTTGCAGCCTGTATAATTCAGTAAATATGAGCAAAGTGTCCGATTCTTTTATTGAGCAGATTTTTCAGAGAAAAAAAAGTGCATCATATGGTTTCTTCGACAAGAATAAAGCGGAAGCTTTTGTGGAGGAATTATACCAGTTGCTTTTTCTTCCTCAGCATATCAATATGGAGGAGACGCTGAGAAATAATTTTGATGAATTACAGAACAAACTTTTTGAATTAATTAAAAATACGACCGATGACAAACTTTTTGCAGAACGACAAGTGGAAGTGCTGTTTGATGCATTGCCGGAAATATATGACCGTCTGATACTGGATGCTGAATCTATTTTAGAATTCGATCCTGCAACAGAATCACTGGAAGAAATTCTGCTGGCATATCCCGGATTTTTCGCCACTTATGTTTATAGGATTTCCCACCAGTTGTGGAAACAGAAAATAAGAACTCTTCCCCGCATCCTTTCGGAATACGGGCATAGCAAAACCGGAATCGATATTCATCCCGGAGCGGTTATAGGAGAGTACTTTTTTATAGATCACGGAACAGGTATTGTGATTGGGGAAACATCGGTGATCGGAAATAGTGTGAAGATTTACCAGGGAGTAACATTAGGCGCATTAAACGTTTCCAAAGATAAAGCCAATCAGAAAAGACATCCTAATATCGAGGACAACGTTATTATTTATTCTGGTGCTACTATTCTAGGTGGAGAAACAACTATTGGCCGGGACAGTATTATAGGAGGTAATGTATGGATTACCCAGAATGTTCCTTCAAATTCTCTGGTCTATAACAAAAGCGAAATCAGGATAAAAGACAATAATCCACTTCCGGAATCATTAACCTTTGTCATTTAAAGTACTAATAACCATATATACAGTAATAACTAAAGAAAAACATTATGAAATTTCAGAATATATTAGAAACTATAGGAAATACACCAGTCGTAAAAATTAATAAACTTTTTAATTCAGATAGTGAAGTTTGGATAAAACTAGAGAAGAGTAATCCGGGCGGAAGCATTAAAGACAGAATTGCTCTTTCAATGATTGAAGACGCAGAGGCCAAAGGTCTGTTGAATAAAGATAGTGTAATTATAGAACCTACAAGTGGTAATACCGGAATCGGACTTTCTCTGGTAGCAGCTGTGAAAGGATATAAGCTTATTCTGGTTATGCCCGAGAGTATGAGTGTGGAAAGGAGAAAGATTATGGAGGCTTATGGAGCAGAATTTGTGTTGACCCCAAGAGAAAAGGGAATGAAGGGAGCCATAGAAAAAGCTAATGAATTGGCAGAGGTAACGCCAAATTCATGGATTCCAAGACAGTTTGATAATCCTGCAAATGTGAAAGTTCATACAGAAACAACAGCACAGGAAATCCTGCAGGATTTTCCGGACGGACTAGATTATATTATTACTGGAGTAGGAACCGGTGGGCATATCACAGGAATTGCACAAGTAGTAAAACAAAAATATCCTAATGTAAAAGTAATCGCTGTAGAACCGGAATTATCACCAGTACTAAGCGGTGGTGCACCGGGGCCACATCCACTACAGGGCTTGGGGGCAGGTTTTGTTCCGTCTATTCTGGATACCTCTGTTTTGGATGGCGTTACTCAGATTGGTAAAGATGAAGCTTTTGCTTTTGCTATCGAAGCTGCAAAAAAAGAAGGTCTTTTTGTAGGGATTTCCACCGGAGCGGCATTAGCTGCTGTTGCAAAAAAACTTTCCGAAGTACCGGCAGGTTCTAAAATATTAACGATTAACTACGACACGGGAGAAAGATATCTTTCTATAGAAGGATTGTTCTAAAATGTTGATTTAAAAAGAAAAAAATTATTGCTAATGCTTCGATAGTTCATCAGGCTCACTATAAACTCAGCTCAGCATGACAGTCCTAATATTCGATCTTAGGTTGTAGCGTTGTCAGTCTTAGCCTGTAAAAGACTCTATAGTAAATTGAGAATACAGCAATAGAAGAAACATACACCAGACTTTAAATGAAAACAACTAATAAAACACCAAAGGTATATCTTATCGGTGCAGGGCCTGGCGATCCTGATCTGATTACAGTAAAAGCTATTCGCGCCATTACAGAAGCAGATGTAATCTTATGCGACAGACTGGTTAGTCCCGAGATTGTGGATAACTATGTGAGCAAAGATACAGAGATAGTTTATGTAGGTAAAGAATGCAGCAAAAAAGCATCCACACCACAGTCTTCTATTAATGAACTAATGGTAGAATATGCACTTCAGAATAAAACCGTTGCAAGACTAAAAGGCGGGGATGTATCTATATTTTCTAATATTCTGGATGAATTACAGGTACTGAAAGAGAATAAGATCGCATATGAAATTATTCCGGGAGTAACTGCCGCTCTTGGAGCAGCAGCCTATGCAGGAATGCCTTTAACAGCAAGAGGGTATGCTACATCGGTAAGATTTCTTACTTATTATAAGTCCGAAATACTGACCGAAGAATACTGGAAAGAAATAGCAGAAACCAATGATACGCTGGTGTTTTATATGTCTGTAGGGAATCTTAACAATCTGGTAGATAAATTTAAGGAATATAGCGTCTCTTCAGAAAAGAAAATTGCCGTAATAGAACAGGCAACTACACCTTTTCAGAAAGTATATACTTCTTCTTTTGAAGATTTTGCCCAAAAGTTGGGGCATAAACTATTTGCTTCACCATCGCTGGTGGTTATCGGCAAAATAGTAAACCTGCATGAAGAATTCTCCTGGCTACAAGACACAGACAGAGAAGGATTGTATTTCAAATCAATAACCAACGGAAGTCTGCTTCCAAAAACTCAAAACTTTTTTGAATATGCTGTCTGAAACTAAACTACAAGTACTGAAAGAAATATCCAGTGGTTTTTCCAGAGATGAAGCCATTTGGGCAAGCGGTTACCTGGCAGGTCTGGCAGGAACTTCTGCAGCAGTGGCTGACTTGCCTCCACAGCAAACCACACATACAACAGCTGTAAAGAAAATAACACTGGTATACGGTACAGAAACCGGTAATAGTAAGAAACTTGCGACAGAACTAGCCGGAGTTGCTAAGAAAAAAGGCATTCAGGTAAAGTTGGGTGATTTGTCTCAGTACAAGCCTAAAGATCTGGCCAAGGAAGAATATTTATTTGTTGTAATAAGTACTCAGGGAGAAGGAGAACCACCAATCCTGGCGAAGAAATTTTACGATTATATTCATGAGAACGAACTAAACCTTTCCAATATTAAATTCGGAGTTTTAGCATTAGGAGACAGTACTTATCCACAATTCTGTAAAACGGGTGAAGATGTGGATACCCGTTTCGAAGTTCTCGGAGCAGAGCGTATTATTCCGCTGAAAAGATGTGATATCGATTATGAAGAAGATGCTCACAGATGGCTCGATCATATTTTTGAAGTTGTACAAAATAAGGCTGCAAGTCCTTCACAGGGAACAGCAGTACCAAAGGCATCTTCTGGCAGAAAGAAATACCAGGGAAAAGTATCCGCTATTATTAACCTGAATGATATTACTTCTGATAAAGAGACGTATCACATCGAGATTGAAACAGAAGAACCAATTGCTTACCGTCCGGGAGATGCGTTAGGTGTTATTCCTTTTAATCCAAAATCTGTAGTAGAAGAGATTATCGGTTTAACAGGTATAGATCCTGAAAAACAAATTCAGACAGCCAGAGTTACTGCAAGTGCAGAAGAGCTTCTTCATCAGCATCTTAATATCAGCTATCTGCTAAAGACTACAGTTGCACAGTATGCGCAAATTACCGGGCAGGATATTCCGGAAACCCGTTTAAGTCTTCTGGATTTGCTTAGAATTTATCCGGTGAAAAACGCAGAGGAATTCGAAGAAGTTATAAAAGTACTGACTGTCCAGGCTCCACGTTTATATTCAGTTTCATCGTCTCCGGAGGCACATGGAGATTCTGAAATTCATATTACGGTAGCCAGATCGGAGTTCTTTATCAATGATAAAAAACAAAATGGTTTATGCAGTGGTTTTCTCAGTGAATTTGAAGAAGACGGAACTGTAGAATTTTATATTCAGGAGGCTAAACATTTTAAACTTCCGGAAACAGCAAAAGATGTAATTATGATAGGTCCCGGAACCGGAATAGCACCATTCCGTTCGTTCCTTTGGGAGCGTGATGCCACAGGTGCTGAAGGGCGGAACTGGCTTTTCTTCGGGGATCGAAGTTTTGTATCAGATTTCCTTTACCAGTCCGAGTTTCAGGACTTCCTTAAAACAGGAGCTCTAACGAATCTGGACTTGGCATTTTCCAGAGATACAGCAGAAAAAGTATACGTACAGCACAGATTGCAGCAAAAATCTTCGGAAGTATTTCAATGGTTAGAAGGTGGGGCTTCAGTATATGTATGTGGAGCTAAAGAACCGATGAGTAAAGATGTGGAAGAAACATTACTTCATATTATTCAGCATGAAGGAAAACGAAACGAAGATGAGGCCAAAAACTATTTAGAAGAACTGGAGCTTAGTGGCAGATATGCTAAAGATGTATACTAAAACAGTTTGATTGTAAAATCGTTAAACCGTACTCCAGACCTTATAGTTTTCAAAAACCTATAAGGTCTAAGATATAATTTAAAATTAGTTCTGAAGAGACATATTAATATAAGATAGGATGAAATCCTATAGCTAAAAATAAAACAACAATCATGAGTGCTAAAGATAATCTTTCACCAGTAGAAAAGATAAAAACCAGTAGTAACGGACTTAGAGGGACTTTGAAAGAAAGTCTTCTGGATAATTTCACTGGTGCAATTCGGGAAGATGACCAGAATCTGATAAAGTTTCATGGAATGTATCAGCAGGACGACCGCGATCGCCGGGAGGAGAGAGTGTCTAAAAAATTAGAATGGCTGTATTCCTTTATGATCCGTTTGCGTCTTCCGGGTGGATTTCTTACTTCAGAGCAATGGATTGGATTAAACGAAATTGCAGGAAATCATTCTACCGGAACAATTAAAATAACGACCAGACAAACGATTCAGTTGCATGGTATTTTGAAGTCGCATATTAAACCAACTATACAGTCATTCAATCTTCAACATCTGGATTCTATTGCAGCTTGTGGAGATGTTAACAGGAATGTGACCTGTACTTCTAATCCTTCCGAATCACCATTGCATCAGGAGGCTTATGAGCTGGCTGGTAAAATCAGTGAATTGTGTTTGCCTAAAACAAAAGCATATTATGATATTTGGATCGATGATGAATTGGTAGTAGACCGTAAAGCAGAAGAGGACCCGTTATATCAGGATAGATATTTACCCCGTAAATTAAAAATTGGAATTGCCGTTCCACCCAATAACGATGTAGATGTTTTTATTAATGATATTGCTCTGATTGCTATTATCGAGAATGACCAGATTGTAGGCTATAATATTGCTGCCGGCGGTGGTTTAGGTTCCACACACGGAAACGAGGCTACTTATGCAAGATTGGCTTCGGTCCTGGGGTTTGTAGATACGGAAGAAAAAGTACTGAAAGCTGTATATGAAATTATTACAGTACAGCGAGACTTTGGAAACAGAAGCGATCGTAAGCTATCAAGGCTGAAATACACAATAGACAAGCTGGGGATAGAGCAATACCGTGCGGAAGTTGAAAAAAGATGTGGCTTTAGCTTTGAACCAGCGAGAGAATACCGTTTTGAACAGAGAAAAGACCGCTATGGCTGGGTGAAAAATTATGAAGGTAAATGGTTTTATACAGTATTTGTAGAGCATGGAAGAGTATTGGACGAAGCTGTAGGCTCGCAAACACTTATTGAAAATGATAATGTAGATCCGGCGAACCAGACAGATGAGGTGAACCAGAATTACTATCCACTAAAATCAGGTTTATTAAAGATTGCTGAAACCGGAAAAGCTAATTTTCGTTTCACTTGTAACCAGAATCTTATTGTTTCCGATGTTCATGAAGATGATAAAGCAGAAATAGAAAAAATCCTTGAAGAATATAGAATTACTGAGTATACAGAAAAGGCCAGTGCATTACGTAAAAACTCTGTAGCCTGTGTTGCTTTCAATACCTGTTCTCTTGCATTAGCAGAAGGCCAGCGTTATTTACCTACTTTAGTGACCAGGATAGAACCTCTATTGGAAAAGTATGGTCTTTTTGAAGAAGACATCACCATCAGAATGACTGGGTGTCCTAATGGATGTGGCAGATCTCCAAATGCAGAAATAGGTTTTGTAGGTACTGCTTACGGAAAATACAACCTGCATATTGGCGGAGACAGATTAGGTACTCGTTTGAATACTAAATACAAAGATAATATCGGCGAAGATGAAATCCTGAAAACACTGGATGAACTTTTCGGAATATATGTACAGAAAAGAGAAGCTGAAGAAACTTTTGGAGATTTCTCATACCGCTATTTACAAATCACAAAATAAATATATGATAGATCTTCTTTACCGACAGAAAAAATCTCAGAAACATTATCATCATCTTTTGGGTATACGAATGTGTATGTGTTGCTAAAAAGCTGCTAAGTGTTACAGTATTATAAGCTGCAATTTTTAAATCACATAGATACATAGAAGCAAACTCTACAATAGAGTTTCGGACAGAAAATAAATTTTCACATATCAGCTATGTATCCTAATGTTAGTCTTTATATACGTTATAAAAACTATTCTATGTGGTTAATCAAATAAGAAAGTTTAGCTCTGTATCATTATCCTTATGCTGCAAAATATCAACAGGCAAGGATGTGGATAAGTGAATAGATGAATAGTGAATACGTCAATTGACCTATTCACTAATATTCACTCATTCTCTATAGTTCACCTATTGAAAAATAGACTCTGTTGAACTATTCACATCCATCACTACATCATAAACATACACCATAAACCAAATAACGATTATAATGAAACCACCCGTACAGAGGCGTTTTCTGCAAAGAACACATCTTATATTATTTACATTTTTATTTTTTAACCTTTTTCAGGCTCAGCAGCAATTAATAGAACTGAGCGGAATTATTAAAGATACAGACAATCACAAAGGAGTCTCAGGAGCACAGATTCAGGTAGAAAATACCCAGGATATGACGCTGACAGACCAGGAGGGAAATTTTAGTCTTCGTACCCGCGTCAAGATTCCTTTTAGAATTGTTATTAAAAAAGAAGGATTTAACAGTCAGACTGTTGAGATACTTTCACTATCTAACAAAATAACAGTAGAGCTAAACCCACAGAATACTATTATCAATGAGGTTGTTATCTCAGCATCCCGCGTTCCGGAAAAAGTACTGAAATCACCTATTGCTATAGAAAAAATTGATATTCGGACAATAAGAGAAAGTCCGGCAGCTTCTTTTTATGAAACTTTGGAAAACGTAAAAGGTCTGCAGTTACTAACATCCAGTCTTACCCTCAAAGTTCCTAACTCCAGAGGTTTTAATTCTCCTAATAACTTCCGGTTTATGCAGTTGGTAGATGGTGTAGACGTTCAGTCTGCAACTTTAGGTGTTCCTTTAGGAAATGCAATTGGCCCTACTGAATTAGATATTCAGTCTATGGAGGTTACGCCGGGAGCAGCATCTGCATTATATGGAATGAATGCAATTAATGGCCTTGCCAGTCTTCAGACCAAGGATCCATTTACATCTCAGGGACTAAGCTTCTATTTTCGAGGCGGACTGAATCATGTGGATAATGTGAATCATAAGATGTCAACATTAGGTGAAAGCGCCATCAGATTTGCCAAAACGATTACCAAAAATCTCGCGGTAAAGGTTAATGCTTCTTACTTTAGCGGTGTCGACTGGATTTCGGATAATCGTACTGATCAGAATCCTAACTCATTGATTACCGCAAATCCAAAGTTTTCGGAACTGAATAACAATAACCCTGCGGAAGATCTATGGAATAAATATGGAGATGAAAGAAACAACCGTGTAGCTGTAAAAGTTGATTACAATGGGAAACCAACGACTTTTAATGTATCCAGAACCGGCTACTATGAAAAAGATCTGGTAAGCCCGGAAGTAAAGAATATAAAATTTGATGCCGGATTATATTATCGTTTCGGAGACAATTGGAAAGCTTCTTATGTCTACCGCTACGGCTTGTTGGACGGGACTTTTCAACGTGGAAATAAAATCCGCTTACAGAATGCTACTGTACAAAACCATAAGGTAGAGCTTACCGGAAAAGAACTTACGGTAAGAGCCTATGTTTCTATAGAAAATACAGGGGATTCCTATAACCTGAAACCGCTTGCAGATAATCTGGATCTTACCAACCTGTCTAATAATAACTGGAAAAATACCTTTCAGTCGGCTTTACAAAATAGCCTGAATACGGGTGTAAATCTGAATGATGCTTTTGCATTGGCTCGCAGAGAAGCTGATAAAAACAGAGTAGTGCCAGGCACCAGTGCTTTTGAACAACTAAAAAATACAATTATCGGAATCAATAACTGGGATTCTGCTAATGGTGGTGTTGCTGGTGCTCCATTGACAGGAGGTGCCAAACTTGAACAAAAATCCAAATTCTATCAGGGTGAAGCTACGTATGACTTTAGTCGTTTTGTGAAAATATTTAACCTTCTTGTCGGAGTAGATTACCGGTTATATAGTATAACTCCGGATGGTAATAACTTTGTGGATTTTAGCAGACCTGTAGATCAACGAAATATTCCGTTATCAGATGGTACATTTGGTAAAGACGTTACTTACCAGAAATATGGTGCATTTGCCCAAATTACAAAACTCTTCTGGGATGAGAAGCTAAAACTAAATGTAGCTTTGCGCGTTGATCGAAACCCTGAATTTAAAACCAAATTCAACCCAAGAGTTAGTGTTGTTTACTCTCCTGTAAATCAGCATAACTTCAGAGTTTCTTTTCAGAATGGATTCCGTTTTCCGTCTTTGTTTGAAGCGCTGTCTTTTGTCAATAACGGAAATGTAAGAAGGGTAGGCGGGTTGCCAATGGTTAATGAAGGTCTTGGTTATTTGGATAATTCCTATACATTGTCATCCATAGAAAGATTCACATCGGCGGTTAATGCTGATACAGATGCCGGAAAAAATCAGAATCAGGCAGCATTGGATAATAAAAACCTTCTTGTTGTGGCCAGTCTGCAAAAATTGCAGCCAGAAAGAATTAACTCTTTTGAGGTTGGTTACAAATCATTGTTGTTTAACAACAGATTAGCTATAGACTGGGATTTTTATTATAACGTTTACGATGGTTTCCTTGGGCAGGTAGAAGTTGCTGTGCCTAAAAGTGGAAATGTAGGAAGTAATAATGCTGTTCTGGATATGCTTAATCGCAGTAAACAGGACAGGTATAGGGTATATACCAATAGTAATACAACGTACAAAAGTTATGGAACATCATTGGGAATTCGTTATAATTTCCTGAAGAACTATAATATAAATGCTAATGTTTCCTATAACGATCTGGCTTCTTCCAATAATAGCTCTGATCTGTTCATTACTGCTTTCAATACACCTAAATGGTCCACAAATGTAAGTTTTGGTAATCGTGAGATTATTAAAAATGTAGGTTTCACGGTGGTAGCCAGATGGCAGAGTAAGTTTTTATGGGAAAGTCCGTTGGCATCAGGAGAAATTCCTGCATTCTATACAATCGATGCACAGGTAACCTGGAAATTGCCGGAGATTAGTTCCAGTCTGAAAATTGGTGCAACTAATCTGCTAAACCGTCGTTATTTTCAGTATGCTGCAGGCCCCGAAATCGGTGGATTGTATTACCTTGCTTATACCTATGATTTAAAATTTAAATAAAAATGAGTAACTCTTTATATCCCATATTTGTAAAGCTGGAAAGCCTGTCGTTGCTTGTTATTGGTGGTGGGAAAATTGCCTTGGAGAAGCTGCATTCCGTATTGGTAAATGCTCCTAAAACACCTGTGAAATTAGTAGCTAAAGAAATTATTCCAGAGGTTTGGGCATTACAACAGGAATATAAGAATCTTGTTTTGGAGCAGAGAGCTTATACGTATGCGGATTTTGATACTGCAGATCTTGTTATTGCAGCGGTTAATGATCTTGTTGTGGCGGAACAGATTCGTAATGATGCTCACGTGAAAGGAGTACTTGTTAATATCGCAGATAAACCCGAGTTATGTGACTTTTATCTGGGATCCATCGTGCGTAAGGGCGAACTAAAAATTGCAATTTCTACCAACGGAAAATCGCCTACTATTGCAAAAAGACTTCGTGAAATTCTTACAGAGACTATTCCGGATGAGGTGGATGAGGTACTGGATAATATGCAGAATATAAGACAGCAACTGAAAGGTGATTTTGATTATAAGGTGCAGGAGCTTAACAGGCTTACTACTGAATATTTGTCTAAAGATAAAGGAAAGGATAAACAAACACTGGAAATAGAAAATCTGACCCGTATTACTAAAGTTGTACAGCGTAGAGCAAATATATATCTGGGGATTATCGGTGTATTGCTTCTTATCGGAATACTCGGAATCATTGTCTATCAATTTAATTTGTGGGGCGATATTCAGGTTTTTCTTAATCAGGACGGGCATATATTCTACTGGATGTTATTTGTCGGATTTCTGGCAGAAATTGTAGCCGGATCCATGGGAATGGGTTACGGAGTGATATGTACAACGGTTCTGCTCTTATTAAATGTACCACCACCGGTAGTAAGTGCAAGTATTCACTCAGCTGAATCATTTACGACAGCAGCAGGTAGTTTTAGTCACTATAAACTGGGAAATGTAAACAAAAAAATGGTGTGGGTACTGGTTCCTGTAGCTATTGTGGGAGCTATTATTGGCGCTTTCACTTTATCCCATTTCGGAGAGCATTATGCACATATTGTAAAGCCTATCATTGCCTGCTATACATTATATCTGGGGCTAAATATTCTGAGAAATGCTTTTAAGAAAAAAGGGGCAGCAGTAAAGGTCAAAAGAAAAACTAATCTCAGAATACTTGGGCTAGTAGGTGGTTTTATAGATTCTTTTGCCGGTGGAGGCTGGGGACCTTTGGTAACCGGAACGCTGATGAAAGACGGAAGAACACCACGTTATGTTGTTGGAAGTTCTACGGTAGCTAAGTTTCTGCTTACCGTAACCAGTGCCATTACTTTTATTTTTACTATTGGTATTCACCATTGGAATATTGTATTGGGACTTTTGTTGGGCGGTATTTTTACAGCGCCATTCTCAGCAATGCTTACTGCTAAACTTCCCACTAAAAAGATGTTTATTGTAGTAGGTAGCGTTGTTATTATTATGAGCCTTACAACAATTGTTAAATCTCTGTTCTGATAACAGGATTTATACTGCCATGATGAAGAGCTGTACTAAAATATAAAAACACAAAGGCACAAATTGCTTCACAATATTTTATTCTTTATAGCCTTGCCAAGGTTTCAAACCTTGGCAAGGCTGATGAAAATCAATGATTTTATCGTGCCTTAAAATTCTGTTTATTGATACAAATAACTTGTGCCCTAGTGATTAATCTTTCTTTTGCTTTCCTGCTTTAAAGGAATACAGAGAGTTTCTAAGTCTTGGCAATGATTGTTAAGAACTTAATTTTCTTAATGTCTAAATGGTAGATTTATTTTAGTTTTTCTAATTTATTCTTAAACTTTTGGTTTGATCCAAAAGTTACAAAAGATCAAGCCTTGGTTTCTCGGCGGTCAAAATAGCTTTCAATCTCTAAAATGCTCAGAACTCGCTACGCTCAAACAATGATCATTTTTAACGAGATTTTCAAGCTTTTGACACTCGCCTGCAAAACCTAAGGCGTTTTAATTCTAAGAAGCTTGGTTATACAAAACAAGGGTGTTATTGTGTGAAGACTTTATTACTCGGGCAGGGGAAGGCGTTAAGAATTGTAGCGGTATTTTCGTTAAAAATGATCACTTTTTGAGTAGAATATAGTGTAGTGGCGAAATCACGAAGTGATTCGTGAATTCTATAAAATAATAAATAAACTTATGAACAGTTTCTGGGATTTTAGAAAATAGAAAAACAATTTAGCTGGAGTTTCCGGACCTTGATGTTTTGGTTCTTTTGCATTAAGGTAAAAGAACAAGTTCTTATCATAAAGCCTTTTTACCCGTTATACTGCTTTTAAGGTCGCGAAACCACTAAGGTTTAGGAATGATTGTTGAAAACTTAATTTTCTTAATGTCTAAATGGTAGAATTATTTTAGTTTTCTAATCGCATTCTTTTGCATTAAGGTAAAAGAACAAATTCTCATTGCAAAAACTTTTTACCTGTTATACTGCTTTTAAGATCGCCAAGTCGCTAAGTCTTGGTAATGATTGTTGAAAACTTAATTTTCTTAATATCTAAATGGTAAAATTATTTTTAGTTTTCTAATTGTATCCTATAGCTTTTAGCTTGATCCAAAAGTTGCCTTATATCCTTTTTATTTTCAAATAATCGGCGAATCTTAGATTTCAAGTCTTGGCTTCAAAACATATTGAAACTGTGCTTTAGTTTTACTCAGTTAAAAAAGGACCGGAAGAAATATCCGGTCCTTTACGTATTTCTATACTCCAGAATTTTTATAAACACCTTTTTTACAGATTAGTAAGTAAACGTATGTGAATGAAATAAAATGAGCCTGCGTATTTGTAAGCTATAACCTTGATGCTTTTCTCTATCTCCTATCCAGTATATAATATAAACAGCTTGATTCCTTTTTCTTACGCTATATAGTAATAAATCAGAAGGTGGTAAGTAAGGAAACAGAATGTTGTTTTTTTGAAAGGGCTGTTATAAAAAAATAGCTTTGTCACTAATTCAAAAAGATTCCTTTTTTACAGGTTTAAAGGGATATCGTTGAGAGTTCTGGTTAAGTAGCTTATATCGATATGTTCTGACCTTCAATACCAAGGTGAAGCTAAATAAGATGTACAATGAAAAAAGAAGCTAAAAGAGATGTAAAAGGGATCACCTTTACAAAAAAAGAATATGTTCCACCCAATGTGGATGTTATATGGGTAGAGCTTGAGCAAGGGGTTGCGAATAGTTCTACTTATATATCTATTAATCATGGAGATGTTAAGACTGAATGGGAGGGAGAGGATAATCAACAAGAAGTAGATGTAACATTTTAACATTATAAAAAATGAAATCAAGATATTATTACGGAGCGACTTTACTTTTTTTAATTTTATTAATAAGTTCATGCCGTAGCCAGAATTCGGAAAGCTCAGAATATATTACTGATCCACGAGCTAATATTGGTGATGCATCTGTTGTTGTTAACTTGCTGGGATCGGAGTTTGTGGATTTAGATGATAATAATCCACAAGCTTCTGCAAATAAGCAACTGAAAAAAACAGAGCCGGCAGAAACCTATTATACCTTAACAAGCCCAAGTACATTAGTAGCTGCCGAAGTGTCTGTAGAGAATTCTGTACCGCTAAAGACTTCCGCGGGAATTAATCCGGTAGCAGTTACTCAAGGTCCCCCTTTGGATATAGGTCATAAATTCAGATTGATTGCATATAGAGCATCCGATAACGGTTTTGTCGATTATAAGGATTTTACAGTAGGAACACCTAGTACTAATGGTGGGTTGAGATTGCCGAAAGATGTTATTTATAGAATGGTTGTTTATTCGTATGGAACAAATTCTCTCCCTGGTCTTACTGGTTCTGAAATGAGTTCTTTTAATGCTGCGACTCACAGCTATAGTAGTAATGGTCAGAATGGTTTTTTATACTTTGAGCAACCTTTTAGACCTGTAGAGGGAGATAACACTATACCTGCAGTTATTTTAAGGCATAAAATAGCACAGGTAACCACTAAAATAAATTCCAGTGCACTTTCCGGTTCAAACAATATTACTGCTGTTTCTCCTGCGACATTAATCGGCCATAATAGAATTGCAGTATTTAATTTATCTAATGCTTCTGTACAAAGCCGTTCTGCACCTGTAAATGTAACAACTACTTTTGGATCACAAAATCCTTCTACAGAATGGACTTCCAATCCTGTTTTTATAAATGCGGCAAGTACTTCTCCAACTAATAAAATAATAAGTTTTTCAGCCAATGTTACTATTGGTGGGGTGACTAAACCTATTACTGTAACCAACGGCTTTACGATAAAACCAGGTTTTCTGACAACGTATAAGATAAATCTTAAAGAAGTTACATGCGGAGCATTGGTTAATGGTATTTTCAGAGAATTTGAATGCTATAACTTAGGAGCCACCCAAAATGGAAAACCGTTTACTCCTTCCGCAGATATACATGGCGGTAAGTACCAATGGAACGGAAAAGCGATGTCTCAGACTAAGGATCAGAATAGTTTAAATCTTTTTCCAAACGAGGCTGGTTTTGGTACCAGTAACATACCTGATGGTGCTTATGTAGGTATTATTTGTCCGCCTGGTTATAGACTGCCAACTAGTGAAGAGTGGACTAGTTTTGGTAATAGTAATACTTTTATTGCAAACACTGGATCCGGAACATATGATAGAGGAGCAATAGTAAGATATAATGGGAAAACTACGCTATTCCTTCCTTTTGCCGGCAGCCGAAAGTATGATTATGAAATGTCTGGGCAACAAGGAAGTAAGGTATTTCTTAATAATTCAAGTAGGGGGTCTGCCGGCACATATTGGTCGGCTACAGGTAGTGCTAACGTATCGAGTACAAATAATTCTCATGCTCTCAGCCTTGGTCCGTCTAGCATGAATCCTTTTGGTTATACAGTATCTGTAACACTTGCTAATCCCCGTATCATGGGAGCAAGTGTTCGTTGTATAAAAAAATTACCAAATGAATAATAAATCTATGACTAACTAACGTTAGGTTATTTATTATTAACCGATAACAAGATATAAGTATATAAAATTTCAATTTTATCATTTTTTGTTTTCATAATATGTTTTTTGGGTGGGAGATTTCTATGGGAAATCTCCTCCTTTATTTACTTGGTGTTTTATGGGTTAATTAATTGATTTTTAATATTTTATTTATTGGTTATTGTTTTTTTTAATATTTTTACAATTTATAAAATAAATTTAAATAATGATTTTAGTTATTTATTTTATCATATAATTGAAATTATTGTAAAGATATATATGTATAGAGTTGCTTTTACAATATACATGTTCGTTTTCTGAAATGCTTGATATAATATCGGAATAGAAACATTGTTAAACAAAAATATTCGGTATTATAATGAAAATTGCTGTTCCCTTCCGGGCAGGTACATACTTAGTGGATTGCGAATGAATTAAAAAGAATGTTATGCTAAAGGAATATTGGGGTTATATTGCTGATAGAGATATAACCAGAGATATGAATAAGTTGGAAATTATACAAGCCAGAATAATTAACCAGATTATATTTCTTAAAGGGATTTTTTTTATTATTGATGCTATAAGAGATCAGATATTCGGACTTGTTGCAAGTTCTTATATTTTATTAGTAATGGGTTGTTTGCTGCTTTCCTCTTTCTTTTTTGGAAAAGCCCGATTCAATCCTTATAATATATTCGCTATTTTCTTACTAATCGGGCTTCTGGTTTTTTATTATGCCTCCAAAGATGGATTCGATAATGGGATTACCTTCTACTATTTTTCATTACTCGCGATTGTATTATTAGTACTGAACGGAAAAACAGGTGTAGGACTGATTATTGTTTTCTATATTATTATTTTTATTCTCTTTTATATTGGTCATATTTATGACTTTTACTTCTTCGACAGCACATTACTGGTTCATGAAGCCCTTGAAGATAATGTTAGAATTATCACTTTTATTCAGGCATTTATTCTTCTGTCTGTTGCAGGTTATTTTATTGTGCTTAAACACAATCAGCTCACCGGGTTATACCAGCAGGTACTGAGGAGTGAATTTATAATATCTGAGTTGAATAAAAAACTAAATGAAGATGTGAAAATCGATATAGGTGATGTCGTAAAGTCGGCTATGGATAATGATGTCACTTTTATTCCTTTGTTCAGGGAAGCTTTCCCTTATTTTTATAATAACCTTGTGGCGGAAAATCCTCAACTCACAAATGATGAATTTAAATTTTGTGCATTACTGAAATTAGGATTTAGAACTAAGGATATTGCTGAATATTGCCATTTTACTGTTCGCACTGTTCAGACAAAAAAGAACAGACTCCGGAAGTCATTTAATATTTCTTCAGAAACTGATTTGTATACATGGGTAGATAGTTTCTAACAGTTTTTACCTTATGCTGTAGGTATGCTGTAATAGCTGTTGTATCTGTGTTGTAATGCCTGATGTATTTGTACAGTAGCCTTTTAATAGTAGTTTTTCTTAAATCTGTCTACTATTGTATTGAACTTTTCAATTATCAAATCATGAAAGCATTCAATAAAAACAAAACAGAGAAAAACTGTAAGCGGGAATATGTTCCGCCTACAATTAAAGAATCAAAAATAATTTTTGAGATTGATTCAGCTTCCTCCATAAACGGAAGTATTATTATACAACCCGATAGAAGCCATCTGTGGAAATATATCCCTCCAACAATAGAGGTTATTTGGGTTGAGATGGAAAATGGTTTGGCCGCGAATTCAGGTTTTGCACTTCCGGCAAGAAACAACACACCAGTCAATGAAACGTGGGACAATGCTGATATTACACCTGACAATCCAATTTACTGGTAGCGGGGGCTTAATTCTGATTTATATTTATGAATACTAGTATATACAGGTATATAACAGCCATATTTATATCTTTTATTATTTTGTCGTGCCGGGGTACTACAGATAATACCGGGACGGAGGGGGAAGTGGTAGTAAAAATAAACCTACTGGGGATAATAGAAACACAAGATACCTCTGTAAGCAGAGTTAGGGCAATTTCGGCAGCCTATATTGCAGAAGTGGCTTATAATAAAGATTTTAATTTGGTAGCAACCATTGTACCCGAAGTACCTGTTCTAAAAATAAATTCCCGAAAATCCCTTAATCTTTCTGCTCTGACTGTTACGCCACAGCCACCCACTACTAGACCTATCGATGCAAATGTAAAGTATATGGTAATGGTATTCGATGAAAACGGAAGCCGCATAACAGCTCAAGAGAAAATATATGATAGCACTAACCAGAGCAATACGGCTAATCAGATGATTCTGGATGCCGGAAAGAATTACACGTTTGTAGCAATCTCTTATAATACTGCTACAGCACCAACGTTCAATGCTGCAGCAACTACTCTTAATAACGTAATCAATACTGTCGCCGTCGGAAATACAACTGATTATCTTTATTTTAATAGTGGTCCTGTCAATATTGTCTATGGCCAGCAGAATTATATCAACATCACCTTTAAACATGTTAATAGCAATGTGAGCTTAAGTATAGATGCAACGGCTGAATTGGGAAGAATTACCAGTATCATTGCTCATATTGAAGGGACAGGCTCTGTAAATCTTGCGGCAAATGGTACAGGAACTCCCGGAACGGCGGCTGTTTATGATAAAGCTTTTACTTTTCCCATAATAAATACCCAAATCGTTAATAGTTCTCCGGTATTGGTTTCTTCTGCGGGGAGTACACATACGATTAATTTGGTATCAGTTTCATTAAATGGAGGGGAACAGAGGGCAGATATTCCACCTATTGTGATTCCGGCCGGGACTTTTCGGAGAGGGGTAAACTACAAAGTAAAACTCAGCTTTCAGTCAACTGGAATTATAGCAGGAGGACTGATCTGGGCAAGAGGAAATCTGGCATATGATTGGGGAAATAAAATCTATTATAATAGATACTATCCGCAGGAATCAGGGTCTGATTATAAAGATACAGACTATTGGAATTATGCTACTGATGATACGAATCCACTGGCTCCGAAAATGATAATCACCTCCCATAGCGATGTATGGAATTGGAGTACCAATATCTATTATTTTACTGATGGTACTAATGAGAATAGCGATTCCAAAATTCCTTTGAATGATCCCTGTAAATTAGTCGCCGGAGGTAAATGGAGAATGCCTTCTTTAGATGATTTTGAAAATCTGGGAGTCTATAAAATACATAATGGAGGAGACATTAATGGTATAACAGACGGGCAGCCGGCTACCGTATTGGGAGGCGGAGTCAGTCATGCAAACGGAAATATTACAGATAATAATTTTCCATATGTCTATTTTGAAGGAATAAAAGAGATGACTGGAATCAGTACACGTTTAAGATTTTATAAAACCGGACGCTATTATGGTAATGTTACAGAAGCCGACAGACTTGCAGGATATCAGAATGGAGGAAATACTGCCTATATTCCAAATGCAGTAATATATATGGCTAGAGATGCCTATAATTATGAACTCCTTCCTGCACACAGGAGACCTTATATGGCTGTAGTTTATAGCGGGGACAGAAGTAGTGGCATAAATACATTTCTCACACAGAGAAAAAGTTTTTATCACGACTGGTCGGCTGATGACAGAGTTCCCATACGTTGTGTGAAAAGTCCTTGAATACAGAATAAATTCATCATTTTGTTTTTCAAAAGCTGTTGATTGTTTATCTATACGTTCTGTAGTGCAGAATTTCATCATTTTTCTGCGTATTAGCAGCTTTTTCGGGCAGTGAATTTCTCACTGCCCGATTTTTTTGATAATTATAAATACTTTAATATAAGCAATTAAAGTACTGTTGGGTATCTGTAAAGTATACCTGAAAAGTATCTGTAAGGTATCTGTTATTTTAGCTAATCCTACAAATGTGCTTACTCTTGCATGTTAGAAAAACAGATTTATTTCCTTTTCCTTTTTTATTTAATGATACATAATTGAAAATAATAAAATATTGATGTACTAGTTTGTATGTCGATATTTTAACATTAATATATATATTAAAATAATTGATTATGTTAAAGAAGTATTGGAGCTACATTTCAAACAGACACATCACAGATGAAATGAACAAACTGGAAGTTATACAACACAAGACGATTAATCAGTTCACATTTTTCATTGCCCTTTTTTTTATTACAGATTCTATAAGAGATCTGACATTTGATCTTGTAACTAATTTTTATATTTTGTTTACAATAGGCTGTCTTTTACTTTTTTCCTTTTTATTCAAAAGGTTAAGGTTTAATTCGTGTGTTATATTTTCTACCTGTTTATTTATTACCCTTCTGGTTTTTTATTATTCGTCCAGGGATGGATTCGATAATGGTTTGGTATTCTATTATTTTCCGATACTTACAGGTAGTTTACTGGTGTTGAATAAAAAAAAAGATATTATTCCGATAGTCATTATTTACGGCAGCATTTTTATTTTTTTTTTAATTAGCCATATATACAATTTCCAGTTTTTTCAGAGTCGCTGCCAGGGGAATGTTTATTTTACTAAAAATGTCAGGATTACCACTTTTGTACAGGTTTTTGTTTTACTGTCATTAACCGGGTATTTTATTTCCAACAAACATTATAAGCTTGTCCGGTTATACCAACAAACTCTGAAAAGTGAAAAGATTATATCAGAATTGAAAAAGAAGCTGAATGGTGTTTTTCAGGTAAACATAGAAGATGTTGTGAAACTGGCTATGAATAATGGCGTTACGTTTATTCCTGTATTCAGACAGTTCTTCCCTTTCTTCTATGACAACCTTTTGGAAGTAAATCCTAATATGAACAATGAAGAATTTAAGCTTTGTGCACTATTGAAATTAGGATTCACAACGAAAGATATTGCGGAGTATAATCATTTGGCGGTTCGTACAGTTCAGGGAAGAAAGAATCGCCTGAGAAAATCTTTCAATATTCCTTCCGATACAGATCTGTATATATGGATCGAAAATTTCTGATTTATATGGCCAGGCAGCTATGAATATCGGTTTTATTTTAGATGATCGGTACGCAATACATACGCTACAGGCTACCTAATAGCTATCTGTGTTTTTGTTTAACAATTTGTATATCAGTTGTTTGTGTTGTTTGCGTGAGGCTGCTGTTGCCCTTGGTTCATTGTTTTGGACACGTTTTTTATTGAATTTTGCCTCAACACATTATCATGAGTTGCAGATGTTATGGTTTAACAGAATAGGGGGAGATATGATAATTGTTTTTCCAGAAACACACAAATTCTTATAAACTAAATAAAAAATGCAAACAGAGAAAAAAAATGGCAATAATTTGTCAGGAGAGCCCCTGGAAAAAGGGAAAGACTATACCTCTCCCGAAATCAAAGTACTTTATGTAAAAATGGAAAGCGGGATAGCTGCCAGTTCAGGAACAGCTCTTCCAGCCAGTACAAATACCCCTGTTAACGAAACATGGGATAATGCAGATGTTACACCAGATCAGCCAATCTATTGGTAATACACAAACGTTTTTAAAAACAAAATTTATGAAATCAAAAATATTTACGCATATAACAGTTATACTGTTGTTTATAATATCTTTTAGTGTTTTGTCTTGTCGCAGTACAACGGATAACGTTGAAGGAGAAGGTCAGACCACAGTGAAAATAAACTTACTCGGTGTTATAGAGGCTATGGATGCTCCTTTAAAGCAAGCTTCTGCGGGCGGAACTGGAGGAATTCCGACAGCTTATGTAATGGAAGTGCCTTATAATAAAGATTACAATATAGTAGCAACTATTACACCCGAGACTTCCTCAGTAAAAACTAGTGCTCAAGCTTCAATTAATCCTACGGCATGGACAACGACGCCACAAACACCAAGTACTAATCCTATTGCAGCCAATGTAAAGTATCTGGTAATGGTGTTTGATGAAAATGGAAATCGTATAACAGCTCAGGAAAAAGTATATGATAGCAGTAACCAAAGTAATACAGCAAATCAGATGACACTGAATGCGGGAAAGAACTATACATTTGTTGCAATTTCCTATAATACAACCACAGCACCAATATTCAATGCAGCTGCAACTACTCTTAGTGATGTAACCAATACTATAGCGGTTGACAACACTTCAGATTATCTTTATTATAATAGTGGCCCGGTTAATATTATCTATGGCCAGCAGAACTATATCAACATTACCTTTAAACATGTGAACAGCAGGGTAAGCCTAAGTGTAGATGCAACGGCAGAAATGGGACGAATTACTGCACTTGCAGCCAACATTGCAGGAACTGGTTCTGTAAATCTTGCCGCAAATGGAACAACAACTTCGGGAACAGCGACTTCTTACAACAAGTCTTTTACTTTTCCGACACTAAATGCCCAGGCGGTTACAAGCTCTTCTGTATTAGTATCTTCGGCAGGAAATACTCATACGATTAATATTACGTCGGTTTCTACAAATGGTTCTCCGGCGAGAACAGATGTACCTGCTATTAATGTGCCTGCAGGAACTTTTCAGAAAGGAGTAAGCTATAAAGTAAACCTGAGTTTCCAGGCGACAGGTATTTCGATTGGAGGATTAATCTGGGCAAGAGGAAATCTGGCTTATGATTGGGTGAATAAAATATACTATAACAGATATTATCCACAAGAAACGGGTTCTAATTACAGAGATACTGACTATTGGAATTTTGGATCTACGGAAACGCCATTGGTACCTAAAAAAATTATAAATGGGTGGACAGATGCTAATACAGCACCTATAAACCAGATAACACTTCCGATTCAGGATCCTTGTAAACTAGTTGCCGGAGGTAAATGGAGAATGCCTACAGTTAGTGATTTTGCTAACCTTGGAGTATTCAAAGTACATAATGGTGGAGATACAAGCGGAGCAAACGATGGTTTGTCTACAACAACTTTTGCAGGAGGAACAGCCCAACCAAACGGAAACATTACCGGGAACAATTTCCCTTATGTGTATTTTGATGGTGCTAATGAAATGGGCGGTACGGCTGTACGTTTGAGATTCTATGCTGCAGGGCGTTATTTCGGGAACTTTACAACAGCGCAGGCTGCTGCGGGCTACCAAAATGGAGACAATGCCGTATGGACAGCTAATAATGCACAATATATGGCTAGCGATGCGATGCCTTACCTTACAGGAGCAGATGCTAACGTAAGAGCAATGGTACCTTCTATTGTAAATGGAGATTCCAGCGGCGGAAATAAAACCTTTATTACCAGAAGAGGACAGCCTTCGGATGAAGCAAACTGGTCTGCAGATGACAGAGTTCCTATCCGTTGTGTAAAAAATCCTTAATTAAAAAAAATATCATCATTTGTTTGTAAAATCTGTTAGCCATTTTCCGGTGCAACCGGATGTACAGGACAACATCATTTTGTTTGTTAACAGTGTTTTAGCGGGTAGTAAAATTTTACTACCCGTTTTTTTATGTAATGATTTATTATTAAATCACTACTTCAATGTTATTTGTTTCAAAATATGTAAAAAGGTTTTGTTTGGTGTCACTAATTACTTCTTCTGTGCGATAAATACTGCACCAGAATTTTATAAGTATACCAAAATTATCTTTATACAGGGTATTGTAATATATTTGACAGGACCTTGAATGTTCTGCCAGTGGAACATTGGCTATAGCTTTGTGGATGATCTGATTAATATCTTCTGGTGTAGCATTGCCTTTCAGGCTAAAGCTTATTTCAATCTGTTTTAGATTGTCGGTATAAGTCCAGTTTGTAATATTCTGGGAAAGCAGACTTCCGTTAGGAATTATAATTTCTGATCCGTTGGGCGCATTTATTTTTGTAGTTCGAAGATCCATAGATTTTACCCGTCCCCTTTGTGAATTGAGTTCAATGATATCCCCAATCTGTATTGCTCTATCAAATATCAGTATAATACCGGATACAAAGTTACTGACAATTCCCTGTAGACCTAGCCCGACACCAACGCCTAAAGCACCAATAATGATGCTTAATTTGTCCAGAGGTATACCGGATGCTAATATGGCCAGCATATAACCCCCGATTAATAATATTAGTCTTATAATTAATAGTCTTGAATGCTGCCTTTTATTAATGTTCTCTTCATCTTCCTCCTCAATCTCACCAAAGAAATATGCCACATATTTTTGCAGTAAATGCGCCATCCATATTAAAGCAAAAAACAGAATTACACTTCCCATAGTAAAGGTGAAGTTTCCGATGCTGACAGGATGGCTTAGCATATTGGTAATAGCACTTTGGATTCCGCTCCAGGTATTTAAGCTGGAAGCTGTAACAACAAACCACATATAACCAGTTATGATAATGAAAGGTGTTTTGAGGTTATCCGAAAGACTTTTGTGATCAAAGATTGTAGTAATCCCTCTTTGTACGCGGATTCTGTATATCTGGAGTAATATAATCTCTATAATTATCTTCAGTAAAACACTTAGAGCAATCACGTATGTAAGAGCTACTGTCGCACTAAGGCTTAGCGTATGTGATAAAGAAACTCTACCAAAAATATTGAATATAATAGACAATATACAGAAGCATATGAAAAAGAAACCCGCCCATCTAAAAAAGCTGAGCTTGAAAAGGTTATTATCCGCATTTTTGAGTTGTTTTAAAATATAGTAAACAGCACCTGCATTAATCAATATTAAAATGCAACGCTCTAAGAAACTTATCGGTATAAAAAGATTGATGAAGCTGAAAACTGAAAAAAGCGCTATAAGGAAAAGCCAGTTACCCATGCTTGCTTTTTGCCAGTTTTTGCGGAAAAGAAAACAGACACTTACTAAAAGAACAAGATGCAATAGTGTAGTAAATACTGCCGGAGCTGATAAATTGTAGAGAATAATAATATGAATGCCTAAAACGAGTACGGGGACAAAGGCTCCCTGATTAAGAAAATTAAAACTAAGCTTTTCGAGATTAATGATATATCCAGTCTTTCTCAGATACCTTAGGTTTGCATTTATATATAGCAATAAAAATAACATTACAAGACTTACGACAATCAGTTTTCCGGTAATATGATTGAGGTAATAAAGTGTAACCTCTTTTTCAATTTTTATTTTTTCTGTGAAATTAGCAGGGAGGTCATTTTTTACAACAGACGTTTCTGTTTTCCAAAGCAGCGGATACTCTTTTCTTATAAGATTGAACTCCGATTTATGAAGTCTTTCTTCCACGGTTTGCAATGCATTGAAAACAGCAGTCTTATTATCAAGAATTTTTCTCTTTTTTTCATTCAATAGTTTTGCATTTTCACTGAGCAGTCCGGATGTCTTTTTATAGTGTTCTCCTAGTGTAAGCAGTTCTTTTGTAAATTGTTTTTGTCGTAACGTGTCTTTAGCAAAAGCTATAATAGTTTTATCTTTCCCCAGAGAAGTAATTTGATCTTGTATCTTACTTTGTATACTGTCTTGTTTGTTGATTAGTTTACTCTGATCGTCTAGTTTCATTTTTAGCTGTTGTAATATTGTGTAGTACATCTGCTGATTGCGAACATTAAGATTTGCCGCTTTTATACTTCTCAGTATTATATCCAGATTTTTACTGGTATTATCTGTATCACCGAATAAAAGATATACATCAGTTGTAAATTCTGCATTGATATATGCTGATTGCAATATTTCACCAACTTTTTCTATAGCCAACAGATAATCACTATCTGTAGTTTCAGTCAGTAGTAAGCTGATCTTTTGCTGATCTTCATTTTTCTGTTTTTCCTGAGAATAAAATAGCTGGGATAAAAGTGAGCAGAATATGATAATTAATAAAACGTTTCTTTTTAGCATGCTGAGTAATAATTTATGTAAACCAACTGTTAGGGCTATACAGAGTTAACAGGCTATAATTGTAGCCTATGTTAATGTAAATGCAATAGTTGATTTACAGAAGGTGTTGTTTATTGTTTTGCGTAAATAAGAAATTGTTTTAAATCATGAAATGACAGATTTGTGTCATTTTTGAAATTGCTATTCAGTTAGTTGTATAAAAAGTAATAGGTAAAGGATATATTGTTTTCGTACATTACAGGAAAAAGTAATATATAAAGGGGATATTGATATAGATGTTATTCCGGCAGATATCATGATTTTTGCTTAGATAAAATTCTATCCTTATTTTGAACAACAAATAATAAACAAACATATAATGATGATGAAAAGTAAAAGAATAAACAAGGAGTCATATCCGGTAACGTGTAAGTTACAAATACAAACCATTATTAGTACTGCTTCAATATTACTTTAAACAGGCAGGGTGTTACAGGGAGTTTTCCATACAGAAATAGATATGATTGCTGAATGATTTTTATTCAGAACAGGCGGAAAACTGAAATTAAACAGCTTATTCATAATGATTAAAAGAATAATGGGAATGGGCATGTGTGATAACTGTATTTTGTAAATGTGTAAATAATATACACCTGCTGGTCTATGCTTTTTTCTGTGTACTAAATCTGTCTTCTGACACCTTCCTTTTAAGTATGTAAGTATTTAGATGTTATAGTCTTTATTCTGATCATATGAAGATAAATATTGAAACGCACCTGATCATACTATGGTTGGTACATTTACCCTTTTCTTGTAATTCGGCCTTAAAGACTGAGTTATGCAATAATTCTGATATGCCATCATCATACAAAAATGATGTTAAGTATAATAATGCGATATACTTATTGACCGCCGATATTGCTGAATTGAAAGCGGACAGAAGAGATAATATCTTAATATACACAAGTATGCTTTTGGCTTCTGCTTTGGGGCTGGGTTTGTTTGTATATAAGAGGGTTAGTGTATCGGAATCTAAAAGAAAAATTTTGGAGAATGAAACCAGAATACTGAAAACAAAGATTCATGATAAAAGCTTTGATGAAGTAATAACATTGGCAAAAAAGAACGATACCATATTTTTTACCAAGTTCACTGTTTTGTATCCGGATTTTGTAACTGATCTGCAAAAGATTAATCCAGATCTGAAACGCTCAGAACTTATGTTTTGTGCTATGCTAAAACTCAATTTCTCTTCAAAAGAAATTGCAAACATTACCGGAGTATTACATACCTCTGTACAGAAAAGGAAAAATAAAATTCGAAAGAGACTTAATATTCCCAGTGAAGCCGATCTTTATTTTTTCTTTGATCAGCTGGGTTAAAAAGATGTCCTGAAACTATCTTTTATTTATTGTTTATCAGTAATATATAGTTAAAGGTAATAGGTAGGTGATAGGTAAAAATTGAAAATAAATGATAAGGTATGACCCAAAGGATAGTATAATATAAGGCTTAATTCAATAGATATTTTGACTTTTGTTTACGCAAAATGATGAGCCTGAATTACATATAAAACAGAAACACAAATGATGAAAAAAAGTAAAGAAACTGAATGTGGCTTTTGCAAAGAAAGCTACAAAGAACCTGTATTGATTGTAGAGTCAGTAGAGTTGGAGTATGGCATAGCTGCCGGATCTGCAAAAGTAATCCCTCCTGATTCCTCAGGATCTGTAAAAGAAGAATGGGATACCGGAGCAGATGATAATCGTACTATAGAATGGTAATACAATCCTAAAATCACAAAAGATGAAAAACAAAACCAGTAATGACATTGGTTTTTTAGAATAATATACAAAAACACACTTCAGAAATATTATTCATTAGTCAGCAAATTCAATTTGCATGAACAGATGGCCTTCGGGGCATCTGTTTTTTAGTGTACCATAATTGTAATCAGGAAAATGTTATTATTGAAATAAAAAAACAGGCCCTAAGGCCCGTAATGTTAGTGTATTTATTAAAACTTTATACTACTTACTCTTTCTGCAAACAGGTTTAGTTGTTCATCCGAAAAATCCAGGTGAGTAACAAACCGGACAAGGTCTTTACCAAAAGAAGAACAATAAATGTTATTTTCCTTAAGTTTATTTACAAATGTTGCAGAGTCAATAGTGTTTGGAAGTTTAGCCATTACAATATTGGTGGCAACTGGATTAATATATTCAATCTCGGGTAGTCCATTGAGTATCTTTTCCAGTTCTTTTGCTCTTTTATGATCGTCCTTTAGCAGGCTTACATGATTATCCAGTGCATAAATTCCTGCTGCGGCCAATCCTCCGGCTTGTCTCCAGCCTCCACCCATCAACTTTCTCAGGCGTCTGGCTTTGGTAATTTTATCTTTTTTACCAATAAGCAAAGAACCTACTGGGCAACCCAATCCTTTTGAAAGACATATGGAAATTGTATCGAAAGTTTTTCCATAATCCAAAGGTGTTTCTTCTGTTTCTGCCAGAGCATTGAAAAGTCTGGCTCCATCCAGATGGAGTGCAATGTTATTTTGTGTGCAAACTTCTTTAATTTTTATAATTTCATTGAAATCGTAAAAAGCACCACCACCTTTGTTTGTGGTATTTTCCAAAGCTACGAGGCTTGTTATAGGTTGGTGTATGTCTTCCGGGTTATTAATGGAAGCTTGTACAGATGCTGCACTGATCATACCATATTTACCTTCCAGTGGTCTTACAGAGCATAGTGAATTTACAGCAATTCCTCCGCCTTCATACAAATAAATGTGTGCTGTCTTATCACAAATAACTTTGTCTCCGGGTTGTGTATGTACTTTTATTCCCAACTGGTTCGTCATTGTACCTGTAGGGCAGAAAAGAGCTGCCTCCATTCCGAACATTGCAGCTGCTTTTTTTTCCAATTCATTAACCGTCGGATCTTCACCATATACATCGTCTCCTAAGGCTGCATTAGCCATCGCTTCTTTCATCCCTCTTGTAGGAAGCGTGAGGGTGTCACTTCTTAAATCTATTCTGCTTAGATTAATCATTTTGTGTATATTTTTTATTGTAAGGATACAATTTATAGTATTCCATTTTTAAATCCAAATGCTTTTTATTGCTTATAAGCCTATTTAGAATGTGTTATAGTAAAACTTTAACTTTAAAATAAAATAATTCAGGCTTTAAACAAATTTTAATGTAATCTCACTACAGAAAGTAGATTTATATTTTGAGAAAAAACAGATTGTGGATAAAGTATATTAAATAAAAAAGAGACTATCTAAAAGACAGTCTCAATTTTTGTAGAAATCTCCTTCTTAATAAATAACCTCAAAAGACCAATCTCTCTGTTTATATATTGTGTTTGTGTTCTATAAATCAGTTGTTTCGAGAAAATCGGTCGAAGGTCATTTGGACACTTCTGTAATTAATTTCATCATTTGTGCTTTTTATAACTATAGTTTAGTTTAGTATTTGTTGCATAGTCATAAAATATTTACCGGAAATTAAAAAGCCTCCTACCGCATTTTTAATTTTGTGTTTCGTTTGGTAAATTTTGCTTCTACAAAGTAACGATATCCGGAAGGAAGATGCCTAATAAAGGACATCGATAGATATCGATAGCGGCATAGATATATATCGGTTATTTACTAATAAGAAGAGTAGGTGACGAGCTTCTTACAAAATAGCCTGGAGTAGTATGAGTCTCTTTGCCTCTGATTTATGCGTTTTTTAAGTTTACTGAAGCGTAAATAAAAAAGACTGTCTAAAAGACAGTCTCAATTTTTTGTAGAAATCTCCTTCTTCTTAATAAATCTTCTTAAAAGACCAATCTCTCTGTTTATATATATTGTGTTTGTGTTTTTATAAATCAGTGTTTTGAGAAAATCGGTCGAAGATTATATGGATACTTCTGTGATAAATTTCATCATTTGTGCTTTTTATAACTATAGTTTAGTATTTGCTTAGCTATAAAAGATTTACCGGAATTAAAAAGCCTCCTACCGCGTTTTTAATTTTGTGTTTCGTTTGGTAAATTTTGCTTCTACAAAGGAACGACATCTGGGAGGAATATGCCTAATAAAAGGCATCGATATATATCGATAAAGGTGTAGATATATATCGATGATTAGTCGATGTTCAACAGAAGTGAATATAGAATTCCTGGAATTCTATATTTTGTGATGGGTTTTGATAAGCTCTATAAGTTCAACAAGATTTTCTATTTTTAGCTTATCGAAGATATTCTTCTTGATTGTACTTACCGTATTTTGCTTTATATCCAGCTGATTTGCAATTTCCAGATTTCCATATCCTTCTGCATACATTTCTGCAATCTGTAGCTCTCTCTTGGTAAGACTATTAAGAGGGTTGATTGAATTGGGATTGTTAGCATATTGTACCAAAAGATTACGGGACATTTCTGAGATATATTCGCCTTTGTGAACAATACTCCGGATAGCTTGTTCCACCTCTTCCTCTTCGCTTAATTTGCTAAGGTAGCCGTTGGCTCCTGCATGTATAAATTTGATGGCATGCAGATTCTCTTCAAGACCCGAGAAGATTAGAATTCTAAGGTTAGGATATGAACTTTTCAGTTGTGGTAGTATATGCAGGCTGTTTCCATCCGGGAAATGCGCATCAACGATCAGGATATCCACATTTTTTGATTCTATCAGTTCCTCGATTTGATATAAAGATGAGGTATGATAAACGGTAGCTTCAGGAATACATTCATGAATTACAATTTCAATTCCGTGCCGTACAATACTATGATCGTCTGCCAAAAGGAATGTCATTTCTTTATGCTCTGTCTGTAAATCCATTACTATCAATATTTAAATTTATACTGAATGTTACCTGTGTTCCTTTACGGAGCTCACTCGCAACTGATATTTCACCATTAAATAATTCCACTATCTCTTTACATAAATTCAGACCCAGTCCGGCACCAAGGTTATCAATTTCATCAGAAACCATGCCCTGGTAATAAGGTTCAAAAATCTTTTTAAGATCAGTTTCCGAGATTCCGGAGCCTGTATCACTTACGACTGTTGTCAGAACAATCTTATCCGAACCTGACATTTCGGTAGTAAGGCTAAGGTCTATCTGCCCGTTTTCTGTAAACTTATTAGCGTTCCCCAGAATGTTCATCAATAGCTGGTTGATTTTTATATTATCTGAATATACAACAATATCTGCAGGTATTTGATCATTCAGAACAAACCTGTTGTTTCTGGTTTCTATGTATGGAGTGATAGCCGTCACAATAGCATTGATTTCATCTTTAAGATTGAAGGTTGTATTGACTAGTTTCTGGCCGGCATCCTGATTTTTTGTATACTCTAGAATCTGATTGGACTGTATAAGTAAAGAACTGTTGGTAAACTTTATCGAATTAAGGTAACCCTTTATAGCTTCGTCTTTTGTCGTTCGGGTAATTTTATCAATGAAAATATTAATAATTTTTAGCGGCGATCTTAGTTCGTGGCTCAGCATACCCAATATTCTGTTTTTGAAGCCGAGATTCTTTTTGTTTAGCTCATTGGCTTCATTAAGCTTCATTTCGTATATAAATGCAATTCTTGTGAAATACATAATCAGAATGGATACAATAAACATGAGTACCATTAATCCTAGTACCAGATAAGTTCTGGTCTTACTATTCCTGGAGCTTTGCTCGTTGTATTCTTTTTCTAATTCGGACTTGAAACCTTTAATAGCATTTTCATAAACGTCAATAAGTCCGTTACTGTAAACCAGTAATTTGTTGAAATTACTATAAAATCGGAGATTATCCCGCTGGCTTCTGGCAGCAGATAACTGTACTTTTTTAATCTGATCCGAATAATGCTTGTTTATAGACTTTATGGCATTATTCATTTCAGATTTAACCTCAGAGATATCTATTGTTTTATGCTTACTCTTGTCCTTGCTGTTATTTGTAACAGTAACAATAGTGCTTTCTTTTTCTTTCTCCTTCTGAACATCAACTTTCCCGGTTATCGCATCTTTAAGACGCCCGAAAAAACCTTTCTTTTTAATTGTATCCGAAGTTGTCGTCGTAGTATGGGTTTGGGTCTGTACATCCAGATTGTCAAAATTGCTTTTGTATTTTTCCGGCTCATAATACTGATCTTCAATTCTTGAAGGATGCTTTAAAGTAGACTGGTATACAGAATCCATTAATACTTTCAGGTCTATCAGTTTTGGAATGTCCTTTTTTTGCTGTGCAATGCTATTTTTAAGTCCGGGACTTAGGCTTTCGTATTCGCCTATTTTATCAAAATTACCTTTAAGTTTCTTTAGAGATTCAAAATAGAGCTTTAGGTCTTTGTCGTCCTGACTGACCATGTATTTCTGAAGATAGTTCTGTGCTTCTGTGAAGTTCTTTCTTGAGTTTTCAGTTAGCCCTCCCAGTGCTTTACTATCCTTTAGCTGGCTTTCGATAAACTTTAGCTTCTTTTCGTTGGTGAATTCATTGTAAAAGAAGACTGCTATAATAACTTGTATCAGTAAGATACACAGTATTAATGAGTAATGAACAATTTTCCTCAATTTAAAATTTAAGAATTTATATTTCATATCTATTGGTCAACTAAATTAACTGCCGATTACTTAAATCCGTTTGGGCTTTGTTTTTAAACAATATAATATTTTTCCCGGAAATATCGTAATTGGTGCATATCATTCAATAAGCAAAGTTAATGTAATTTCTGTTTTTCTTTAGCAGTAAATGTCTGATAAAATGCAGGGTTTGCAATATATGACCATAAATTTGCGGGATTTTATACTCAGAAACGCTGCTGAATATAATTACAGAGCTCAAAATACCATGATATAGGAAGCAAAAAGCCATGTTCTATGAACATGGCTTTCTCTGTTTTACAGATCTGAATTATATCTGATTAAATATTACTTTTTTCCTGTTAACCACTGATTTTGTAACTTTTGCTCAGCAGGAGTAGGATTAGCCTTATATTGTAATTTTTCATTTACAAGTTTATCAATAATAGCTTTTCCTTTAAGGTCGATTTTTTCTTTCTTGTCTCCGTTTTGTCTTAAAACTGTAATGATAACATCTTCGCCTTCTTTAATGCTGGACATATAGTTGATAAAGTCTCTCATTTTTGAAAAATCAATTGTTTTTCCGTTAACAGCAAGAAACTCATCTGTAGTTTTAAAACCTATACTTTTTCCGAAAGGAGATACCTCGGCATCAGGGGAGAAAGTAAATGTATTGTCTTTGTTGTTGTAAGAAGTAGATCCGTTTGGATTCTTCGTCAGCCAGAACATTGGTTTTTCAGTTTTTACAACTTCTACTCCTACCTTATTCAGGTATTTCTCGTACGGAGTTGGCTCGTTTCCGGCGATATATTTATTGTAGAAATCTTTTATCTGTGGATAGCCTGTAACGATAACCAACTCGTCAATTAGCTTATCATCTTTGAATGGTTTGTTTTCCCCAAACCGCTGAGATAGTTTTCTGATCATGTCACGGTAACCCATTTCACCCTTCGATAGCTCTCTTAATTCTATATCAAGACACATAGTAAGAAGCGTTCCTTTTTCGTAAACATTTGCATACTGATCTTTATAGGCATCCTGAAGGATATTCTTACTCATTACTGTAAATGGCAAGGTATCTTTATATCTTTTGGAACCTGCAATTTTTTGATTTATTCTGGCTAAGAAGTCATTCTTATCGATAAGGCCTTCCTGTATCTGGAACAAATTAGCAAAATATTCGGTACCACCTTCATACATCCATAAATGCTGAGACATTTTTGGATCAGCATAATCAAAATAGTGTATTTCCTCAGAGTGTGTTTTTAAAGGATTTACCGTATGGAAAAATTCATGAGAGACTACATCTGTAAGGCTCTTATCAATAGCTTCTTTCGACATTGCTTCCGGGAGGACTACACTTGTGGATTCATGGTGTTCCAGCGCTCCGTAACCTTTAATGCTAGGTCCATCTCCACCAGATAAATACAACATAATAGCATATTTCTTATTGGTGTTCATGTCACCTAAGAATTTCTTTTGGGCAACAACCATTTTCTCCAGATTATCTTTAAAATCTGCAGCTTTGTATTTGCCGGTAGGAGAGTATACCCCCAGAACCAGATCCATACCACCTGCGTTGAAGCTTGTGTAATTAGGTTTCGTATACATTAATGGCGAATCCGTTACTTTAGCATAGTTTGCCAGAACATAAGTATCCGTAACATCAGATTTATCCTGATCTACTAAAGCTGTAGTACCATAGAAATCTGCTGGTTTTTGTACCACCAGTCTATAAGGTACATCCTGCATTTTATCGATATAACCGATAAAGCCATGAGTATTGATTAAATGTACTTTGTTCTCTTCAATATCTGTTCCTGAAGGTGAAAATACAGCTTTGTGTTTCGATGTATCCGTTTCTTCATCGAAGCTGTCATTAACCAGATAAGTAACTTTAGTCAGGTCGCGTGCGTTTTTCAGGGTATAAGTATTGTCATCAACCTTTGTGTAAGGTAATTCTCTTCCTTTATTGTCGTAAAACTTAATGCCTTCTATAAATCTTCCGTAATCGTCTACAGAATAAGTTCCGGGAACTGTTTTAGGAAAATGAAATTTTACATCAGATGATTTCATTTTCGGGAACTCCATTGTTACGGCTACTTTGTCATCTTTTATATTAACAAGGTCGATGTTGGTTTTAATAGACTGAGCGCTGACCATAGTAACAGCTAAAGCTCCTATCAGGGTTGTGATTTTATTCATTGATATTGAATTTACCTAATAAGTTGTTCAACTATAATTATTTGTTACAAATGAGATGAAAAAACTGTGGGTATTATATAAAAAAAATCCCCAGCTTTTTGAGCTGAGGATTTTGAAAACTTTTATCAAATGTGTTTATAACGTTTCCTATTGATTGATACTTTTACTTAGTTTTTTAGCATCCTCATTGTTAGGATCGTATTCTAAAGCTTTTGCAATATGCTTTTTAGCTTCTTCTTTATTCGTTTCATACAAGGCGAAAGCAACATACATATGGGCATAAGCCAGATTTTGTTTGTTAGCTTCAACTTCTTCAGGTTTTACCGTAGCGATAAATTTCTCAAAAGAAGCCTGAGCATTTGCTTTGTCTTTCAGAGATTGGTAAACATAACCCTGTCCATAGTAAGCTGGTGCCCAATCCGGGATAGATGCACTAACTTTTTTCCAGGTTGCAAGAGCATTGTTCCAGTCTTGTTTATCCTGGTAAGCTATTGCCTCTTTTACCAATGCATTGTTGTCTTGTTGTTTTGCCTGGTCAGTGGGTTGTGATTGTTTGGTGCTGTCTGTTGTTTGTGCATAAGCTACATTTACAGATCCTAATAATAACATTCCGATTACTACTTGCTTTACACTTTTCATTTTGTTCTTGTTCATTTTTCTGGTTTTAGTAATTAATATTTATTGTGATTAAAGTGCTGCAATTATGGTTCCGTGTGCCAGAAAACTTTTTGAAACATTAATCTTTTTGTCTAAATATTAACAGTATAAGACAGCTTTTTATGAAAACTTAAGATTGGCTTAAAGAAAAAGAGTTGTGTTTTTTATGTAAAATTTGATTTTATCCTGAACATAAAAATGAAATAATAACAATATTATGGAGTGGAATTAACCTGTTGTTTCTTTTGAAAACTATAGAAATCGATTCATTTTTATATCAAGTATAGAAATAAAATATTTTTTTGTTGTCAAAAATGCCGTTAAATAGTGTGTTTATTATTATTTAATAATTGATAATGCATTATTTTATGCAAAGAATAGAACAAACAGACTTGTCTGTTTGTTTTTTTGTTATTTTTGCGAGATTACCATGGGCAGTTCTCCACGTGAAAGAATATTAAATACGGCCAGTATCTTGTTTCATACACAAGGTTATAATAACACGGGCATAAATCAGATTATTGCAGATTCGGGAGTTTCCAAAGCTAGTTTTTATGATCATTTCAAATCTAAAGACGATTTATGTCTGGAATTTCTGAATAAAAGATATGAGTATTGGTCTTCACAATGGGAAACATTTATTTCTAAGGCCTCCGGTCGCAAAGAAAAAATACTCATGTCATTTGATTTCCTTATATATATGAATGAGAAAGAGAATTTCAGAGGCTGTAGTTTTCTAAATATATCTTCTGAAATCCCTGATGATAAAATCCAAATTCACAAAACAATCCGCCAGCACAAAAACGAATTAAGAAACTTTTTCATAAGAGAAATCCCTGATGAGATTTTATCAGCGCATATTTACATGCTTTTTGAAAGCTCAATAGTTATGGGTAGACTTTATGGAAATAATGAGTTAACCATAAAATCTAAAATTATAGTAAACGGCCTGCTGAAAGATTAATTAGCCTAAATCCCCAATCACATCACATCTATAAATTGTCTGTATTATTTAGTACAGACAAGAAAACTGTTGTCATTCCCAAAATAAGGGATGGCTTAAAAACAATAATTATAACCTATTAAATAATAAACTATGAAAGAAGAACTATTCCCGAAAAAAAAATGTAATGATTACCTCTTGCCTCATCTTGCAAAAGCTATGGTTTTGTCTGCCGGACTGAGTCTTATTTTTTCTGTGGTATCGTGCCGGAGTGCAGAAACAGAAAATGTTACCGGAACAGCTGAAGTGAAAATAAACTTTAAAGGTAGCAACTATGACGGTATTGCTGAATTAGGTACGCAGGCCTCGACAGGCGGAAGTTTACAATACCAGAACCTTAATCAGCATCAGGAAATAAAGATGGATAATGACTTCATTGTTGTTGCAGATCTTATTCCGCAAAAAGCAACTTCAGAATTGCAGGCTGTGGCAAGTAATACTAACAATCTTATGGCTGCGACCGAACCTGGCTTGCTGCCTAATGATATTTGCTATAAGCTTTTAGTTTATGATAATAATGGTAATTATGTTGCTGAAAGGGATTATATCCGTGGTAAGGAGAGTGATACGACAATTACGCCTGCTCTTATGCTGGACGGGGGACAGACTTATACTTTTGTATCTTATTGTGTAAATACAACAACTATAGCTTCTCTTCCTGCTGTTGTTAATAAAAATACACTGGCAGGTGCTGTATTGAGTGATATGGCAGGTACCACAGATTTAATGTATTTTAAATCTTCACCAATAACATTACAGGGGGGAGCTAATAATTATCTGGATATTGTGCTAAAACATATGTTTAGTCAGATTACAACGACATTGGATGTTTCTCAGACCGGATATAAGATTCATACCATAGATGCCAATATTGCTCCGCATTATAACAAAGCAAGTGTTCAGCTAGCAGATGGAGTTATTAGCAGAAGTAGTTTAGGAAGTACGCCGATCTTGTTTAGTTTACCTACGGGGAATAATATTGATCTTTATCCAAATTCTGTTAGTAACATTAATGTTGTGAATAATGATACGAATAATACTACTGTTTTTAATATTCCATCTGTTCGTTTGGGAATAGGTACTTCGCCTTCTCAGGGAGCAAGTATTGTTAATAAAAACATCAAAATAGAAAATTTGAAAGTAACACCGGGAGTTAAATATAAACTGAATATTAGCTTGGTGCCTGTAGATACTTACCTTACTTATATGGGAGTAGCTGCCGCACGAATCAATGGTCAGATATGGATGCGCTATAATATGGGAGTTACCAATATGGATCCGACAGCTAACAGTCCGGATCAGAACCCGCAGGTTGCGGCATTGTATGGAGGATACTATTTTTGGGGATTGAAAGATCCTTATAGTGCAACAAATAATACACAAAAAAGTGGTCCTGCAAGCGCGTGGAATAGCGGAACAAATTATGCACCTGTGAAAAACCAGACTTATGATCCTTGCCCTTCCGGCTTTAGAGTTCCAACAACAAATGAATGGCTTAAGCTAATAGAGTATACAAATTCTGAAAATATCGGAAAATGGGATACTACTCCTGTAGACTTCGGCGGTTCATTTGGTGCAGGAAAGGTTCTGAGAAGTAAAAAAAATACCAATGTACAGATAACGCTTCCTATTGCCGGAACATTTCACGCCGCTGCCCATGTGGATTACCGGGGATATGTAGGAAATTACTGGACAAGCACAGAAAGTAGTAATGTTCAGCTTATCAGATTTTCAGCTGAAAATCCGGTTCCGGCAACCACTGCTATTGTAACAAGTATAAGTGCAACTGATAAATCTTTTAATCAATATTCTCTACGATGTATTGCTGATACGCCTAACTAGATATTAAAAATACCCCTTGCGCTTTCAAAATTGCAGGGGGTATTTTTAACAGCCTTTACTCCTAAGCCATTCTATTTGTATGTCATAATCAGACATTAGTTTTATTTTTTTAATATATCTTTAGACTATTATAGTTAAACTGCGTTTATCTATCTTTAATAGAGGAGTATTAGTTTTCCTATTTTAAAAACACTTAATATGAAATGTTTATTTTTTTTCATGGTTTTTCCTTTATTTTTATTTTCTCAGAACGTGAATAAAGAAAAAGACTCTATTGAGGAGGTGAGACTTAAGGAATATATGGAAATGCAAAAAGAACTTCATAAAGACTTTGTAAAAAGATGTAGTGAAGATTCTATACGTGCTGTAGATGATTCTAAAAAACAGTATTCTTATTTTATTAATAGGTCTGCTCCTTCTGGACCTGATAAAGTTGAAAAAAAGGAAATAGGAATATTGTTGGAAAGGAAAGGAATAAAGTGGGGTGGTACATGGATGGGAACTGATCTGCATGGATATTATAGCGATAATCAATGCTATTATTTTGTTTCGAACCAAATTTCGGAAAATAAATTTGGCAAAGATCTTTTTGAAGAAATTCAATATAAAGCAGCAAAATTATTTATTAAAAACAATCCGAATTTCGTTTTTGATTTTACAAGGAATGAAATAGATCTTCGTAAAAAAGGCACAACTATGCTGCTGGATTTTAATGATTATGATAAAGCTCATCAATTTATAATAGATGAATTCTGGAGACAATCTCCATTACCAAATGATTATATAAAAAGTAAAGATGAAGATTCAAGTATGGTAACATATGATGGAATATTGGGCAAATATGAATTTAAGGAAGATCCAAATATAGTAGCATATTTTGTTATTAGTAAAAGTGGAGCTATTAAGAATGTTGAATTTGAAACTACATTTCAAAATGAATCAAACTTAAAATATAAGTCCTATTTTGAAACAAGTCTCAAAAAACTCATTAAAAAGCTGAAATGGCGAACTAATACCTATAAAGGCATCCCCATAAATAGCTATGAGTATATTTATATTAAGCTTCCTTAAGTTTATTATGTATGAAGTTAATGCTTATGATTCATCATTTTGTTTGAAATAAAATAGTGTCTTAGAGTACCTGTGCAAATAATCATATATGATCATTTCAAATAGACGCTGTTGGGAAATAAACATTCTGTTTATAGCCATGTGGAAAATGCTCTGGAAAAAGAATTGTAGTGCTCTTGGGTTAGTATCTTTATCGTATGAATTACAAATATTTTCTAATGCATCATTGCTCAAATGAAGATTTTCCAGAATAAAATCTCTGAATGCTTTAGTTTCTGAAGAATGTAAAAAGCCTAAGAATTTTGGAGAGAATGCTCTGTATCTTTTATCCAATTTCTTTTCAAAAAACCGCTTAATAATGCAATCCTGTCTTTTCGCTGTATTCCTTCAAGAAACTCCTTTCTAACAAAAAGAAATAATAGTTCAGGAATAGCCTTTCTCCCAGGGGAATAATTAAAACTTATTTTTTCAAATTGTAATAAACCTCCTTAGTTATGTTGACCGTATCCAACCATTGATTAAAACCTTCTTACCTCATTTGAAAATAAAACTAAATTGTCAGCTTCTATATGGCACTATTAATCGCATCAACCGCATAATTCAATAAATAAACATAACGCTGTCTCGCCTTTTTTATATAGTCTTCCATAGTATTCATGCTGTAAATTTTTATTCTGTTTTGGGACTACTTAACTCTCTACTTTTTATAGTAACCTATTTAACGTATACCTTAATGACCACCAACCGGAAGAGTCGGCATATTTCTGTTACCCGGAAATTCACTAATGACTTTGGCATTGAGCTCCAAAAGAGTACCTTTCTTATAATAAACAGCCTCATAGTCCATGGAAAATAAAAATTGAAAGTATCGTCTTGTTCCTTTTGAACTATGAAAATCCTTTGGATCATAAAAGGCCGGTGTCAACTGCTGCGGCTCTGGATAGCCTTGAATAACTTTGCCATTTTTATCCTTCCTGATTTCCTGCTTTTTGTCATAAATAAAACTAATAAGAGAATTATCAAGACTATATTTTCCACTATTAATATAAGATAAACCGGTCTTGTCTGTATAACTCACCACAAAATGCTCATCATCGGTAAACTCGATTTTATAATTTGTCTTTTGTTTGCCTAATATAACCTTGAGGTCATTTTGATCCGGATTTGAATCTGACTTTTCATAATAAGTATTAAAATACCATATCGTTTTTTTTAAGGGATAAAAGATCTCTTGACCCCACACTCTGCAATTGATACTACATACCAACACAAGAAAACTTACCAACACTATTTCCTTTTTATTCCTTTTTATTCATTTTTTTTCTTTTTTTTAAACCTAATGACAAACACGACTTTTATATCTAATATTTCTTTTTCTGTAAAAAAATAATAAGCAGAATAATAACTGAAAAAATCAGATCTACTACAATAAGTTTTATGGTATTTAAAATTTCTGCATACTGTCCACTTTTACAAATCAATGACAATAGATAATAGGGAACAGGTACAAGAATAACAAGCCCTAAAATAGAGAATAAATTTGGAGATTTTGGATTTCTGAATTGTAATTTTAATAAATGATAAGCCCCTATATTTCTTATCAGATAAACAACAATAAAAATAAATTTTAACAGCATAGATTTTTTTTGACAATAGTAATTTCAAGGCCTATTTACCCCTATAGAAAATAGATGAAATAATCCTCCCACTACACCAATAAATTGGTATCGCTAAAACAGAATTTATCAAAATTGGCAAAACAAATAGTGCATACATAAAATAAAGGTACATGCCCAAAGTGATACACAAAATCGCAAACGAAATAAAGATTATCAGTATGGCTAATACAAGTATTTGTAAAAAGATAATTTTATTATTTCTCTTCCCATACCATTTATTAATACAGAGAAAAAAAGGAGTTGAAACTAATGTTGTAAGTACTGATAGCTTAACTACTTGAAATATATCTCCCAAATTATAGTGATATAAATCCTGATTTTGGATATGAGTTAGTATGCTATAAACAGGTGTATAGCCTTTTTTAAAAACATTAGTGACTAAATATTCAAAAATAAAAAAACTGATGACAAAATAAAATATCAGATTTGTTACTAACAATTTAATCTTCATAGAGGCTTCTTATATTATTTTCCGATGAAATTGCTAACTCCATCCTGATGAACTAATTTATGCATTAATTATCTATTAAAAATTGGAATATTAATTTGTACTTTATAACCATCTTTAGCTTCTCCATCTTTAACAAAAGAATTCGTTTGAGGAAAAAGAATCTCTAATCGTTACTTGGTAATTAATGTTGACAATAATTGTTTGTTTACATTGTTCACAATATTCTTAGATCCTTGCCCACTGTCACTTATTTATTTTTATAAATAAACGTTTCTTTATGAGTGGAATTTATATATTAGCAAAAAACCAATACGATGTTAAAGAGAATTACATTCTTGCCCTTAATTATTTTTTCTACACTATTTCACAGTCAAGATCGGAAATACTATTTAGAGGCTCCACAAGATTCCTTACTTAAAGAAGTTCACTTTGTTTCTGAAAATGATCAATTCTGGCAAAAACAAAAATATTATTACAACGCTAATTTCAAACTTGAGAGATTAGAAACTTTAAACCCTTTTGATATTTTAATAGAATCAAAAAAATATGAGTATAATAAAGAAGGGAAAATTATGGCAATACAACATTTAAATAAATTCAATTTTGCCGTCGAAAAAGAAGAGTACAACTACTACCCGGACAAATATATTATTACAACACGCAATAGATTTGATGAAAAAATTAATATCAAAGAATTTGATGTTAAGGATCGGATTATTTATCAGTTAACCTTTAAAGAAACCCAACCTTCCTATAAATATACTTATCAATATATTTCCCCGAGCTCTAAAGATTATGATGAAAATACTTATTCTCCTGATGGATTGCTAGATGAAAAGATCACATACAAATTCAATAGCCTTGGGAATGAATCTGAAATTTATAATTATGGGAATGATGGGTTATTAGAATACAAAAAAGTTTACAACTATAATGAATACAATGAAATACAAAGTATTGTTACATATAACACACAAAATTCTATAATTGAAAAAACAGAATTTATTTATAATAATAAGAATCTTATAACCAGGATTTCTACCGGAGAAAAAGGTGCTTTTAGAGATAAATTGGAAAATGTATATAATAAAAATGGAAAACTGATAAAATCAACATCTTACAGACCAGAGATTCTTACATACAAAATTTTATTTGAGAATGAGTATCAGTATTCATATAACGAAAATAACAACTTAGCCTACATAAAAAGCTATAATGCTTTTAACGGAAAAAAAGAAATTTATAAAGAGTACTTTTTAGATAATCAACAAAGATTATTGAAATCGAAAGAATACTATTTAGGCAAAATATCAAACGAATTTTTTTTTGATCAAGGATTAGAGAAAAAAGAAATCCGATACGAGGGGAATGGGAAAATTCAGGACATTATTCACTTTGAATATGATGAAAATGGAAACTTAGTATTAGTAACTACACTTTTTTCGGATGGAACCCTGAAAGAAAAATATGCCCTTGAATATGATGAAAATGGTAACAAAAAAATAAAACATGAGTAAACCTTTGGATACATCATATAAGATGCGAACTTTATTATTGTCGATTGTTATTTAAAAGATAAGGTTTTGCAAAAAATAATCCATTGGGAACTGAGTGGAGCAAAAGATGTACTTCGGACAATTGCTGACAGAAGGGAAGAGACAGGTGAGGAAATACTTTCCGTTATCGCGCCCGGTTTTGAAAACATTGATGTAGATATTCGTGCAAGACTCGCCTTACTTGTGGGAGGAATATACTATTTAACGTTACATGCTAAAGGAAATGGTAGTACTTTTTGCGGGATAGACATTAATGAGGAAGAGGGTAAAGAGCGTATTGCAAACGCTGTTCGCAACTTGATTTTTGAAGCCTATGAAAAGGCGGATATAGATAAGTAGTAGTTTTTGTTTTTTGATGATTTATTATGTTTAAAATTTAAACATAAATAAAGAAAAACCTACTAGTGATAGTAGGTTTTTCTTTATTTGCAGAGAGGAAGGCTCTTTATCCTTAACTTTTATAAGATGTCACAAAGTGTCAAAATATTGATTATCAGTTATAATTGAAATATTTATTTAAACAAAATATTGTAAAAACTCATTGGATATCTCAAAAATTGGGTGTAATTTAGGGTGTATATTTTAAAATTACACACTGATGAATATTAAAAGAAATATTGTTTTTGCTTTAGAGAGTAGAAAGAAGGAAGGTAAAGCAATTATAGAGAATGTTCCTATCCGTATGCGGGTTATATATAATGGTCAGCGTATAGAGTTTACTACAGGTTATAGAATTGATGTAGCTAAGTGGGATAATGCAAAACAAAGGGTGAAAAATGGATGTACCAATAAATTACAGCAATCAGCTTCTGAGATCAATTCAGATTTATTAAAATACTATTCTGATATTCAGGATATCTTTAAAGAATTTGAAGTATCAGACATCTCCCCAAGTTCCGAGCAGCTTAAAAAAGCATTCAATAATAAGTATAATAAAAATACTTCAAAAGAATCAGTTAATACTGAAGTTTCATTCTGGAAAATCTTTGATGAATTTGTTCGGGAAAATGGAGCGCAAAATAATTGGACGGATGCGACCTATGAGAAGTTTGCCACGACCAAGAAACATTTGGAGGCGTTTGATCCGGACTTAACATTTGATGTACTAAATGAAAATAAACTGACAGAATATGTTATTTACCTTAGAGATAAAAAGAATCTTCGTAATAGTACCGTCGGAAAACAAATGGGATTTCTAAAATGGTTTCTGCGCTGGGGGAAAAAGAAAGGATATAATAAAAACTTAGCTTTTGAAACATTCAGCCCTAAGCTTAAAACAACTCAGAAAAAAGTAATCTTTCTTACTTGGTCTGAACTAACCCAATTAAGAGAATATAATATTCCACAACCGAAACAATATCTTGAAAGAGTACGTGATGTATTTCTGTTTCAGTGCTTCACTGGTCTTCGGTATTCTGATGTATTCAACCTAAAAAGAAGTGATATCAAAGAGAATCATCTTGAAATAACAACTGTAAAAACAGCAGATAGCCTGATTATTGAGCTCAATAATCATAGTAAAGCAATTCTGGAAAAATATAATGATATTCATTTTGAATATGATAAAGTTCTTCCGGTTATCACCAATCAGAAAATGAATGATTATTTGAAGGAGCTTGCTGAATTAGCTGGTATAGATGAACCCATACGAGAAACCTATTATAAAGGCAATGAACGAATTGATGTTGTAACGCCTAAGTATGCTTTACTGGGAACACATGCTGGAAGAAGGACTTTTATTTGTAATGCTTTATCACTGGGTATTCCTGCGCAGGTTGTCATGAAATGGACAGGGCACAGTGATTATAAGGCTATGAAGCCCTATGTTGACATTGCGGATGAAATAAGAGCTAATGCAATGGATAAATTCAATCAAATATAATTGTCCCTCCATTAAATAAATTTCTATGAATTCAGTCAATACTTTCTTACCTAGGTATAGAGAAGTTAATGATATTATCGCTAAAATAATAAAAGATAATTGGATAGGCTACAAAGAACAAATCACAATTACCGAGTTTTACAACGAGTACTCAGATGTGAAAATTTTTGAACAAATGATACTCAATGTGGTTCAGAAATATGATTTACAGACCTATTCTCTGCTCTTCTCAAATATCATGAATACTAATAAAAAAAATATAGATTTATATATATCAGCATCTGAGATACTCAATAAAATTGATATTACAGACATTTATAATAGAAAGAATAAGTGGTCTAATGAGATCATTGACAGGCAGCTGAAGATGGCCAATGAATGCCATCAAAAACTATATCAGGTCAACAAATCATTAGATACCATTGAACATCGGGAACATAGCTCTCAGGAAATAGTACAGCTATGGAAAAAGCATGAACATTTAACGAAAGAATACAAAGAAGAAAAAGGCAGACTTTCTACACTTTATGAACAGCAAAAGGCTTCTTTAGATGAGTTTTCCAAGTACAGTGAAAACCTATTTTCTAAAATATATGCCTTAAGTATTTCTTTTCTTTCAGTTCTTAATAGCTATGATGTAGTTAAAGAGCAGGTACGGGAGGAGAAAGAAGATCAGAAACCTAAAGAAAGGGAGAAATCACAAATTCGAGAAGACGACTTATATCTTGATATGAAGTATGTAGCAATAGCTTATGATGAATGCAACGGAAAGCAATTTGAAAAAATATTGGAAATAGAATTATATGCCATACTCAACTTGCAACCCATTAATGTACAACCCATTACAAAAGAAGATGAAAAAATGAGAATGGGTTATCTTATTCGTAAACTCTATGAAAATCTGAAACAAGATTTTGATCGTCATAAAAAGGAAATATGGTTAACAACTATATTAAATGCTTTTGATGTAAAAGAAAGTTATTACAGGAAGAGATGTACAGAAAAAGAATTAAAAGGGGCAGGTTCAGAATCTGAACACTTTGTTGAACGCATGAATAAATTATTCGATTAATATTTTTATGATATCACTTGATATTCACTTTTACCACCTAAAATAAAAAATTATATCACTGAATATCAGTGATATAATTTTTGTATCTCCACCTCCACACCACCTAGGTGTGTCAGTAATTTTACAGTATTCGAAATCGAATATTATCTGCCGAAGTACAAGGCATATTGTTTAACTGTAAAATTACCCGATATGGAATTAAACCAATTAAAAGATAAGTTTCTCTGGCAAATGACTGGTGAAGAATTACTATGCCTTTTGCAAAACAAAGGTATAAATGAAAACCAGATTGTAACTACTACAATTGATACCTCAAAGAAGTATGTCTATGGAATTTCAGGAATAGCACGATTATTCGGATGTAGTATTCCTACAGCCAATAGAATTAAGAAAAGTGGAAAAATTGACAAAGCTATTACCCAAATAGGAAGAAAGATAATTGTAGATTCTGATCTCGCTTTGGAATTAGCAGGATATAAAACCGGAGGGCGCAGGTAATGGAATCACAGATAAAATCCGGTGGAGAAATTAACATTTCTCAAATATGGGAACGATCCCGACTATTGGTAACCGATACTTTTCCTGAGCCGCCAATCGTACTTCGTATAGGAGATTCCATTATAGGTACTCTGGGAAACTTTAGTGCTTCTACCGGAAAAGCAAAGAGTAAAAAGACCTTTAATATCTCTGCTATAGTAGCATCAGCATTAATCAATGATAAAGTATTAGATTATCATTCCAATTTCTCTGACAATAAACGGAAAATCCTATATGTTGATACGGAGCAGAGTCCATTCCATTGTTTAAAGGTATTAGAACGTGTTCTTTCATTAGCCGGTTTACCGCTAGATAAACAGCCTGATACCTTAGAGTTTCTTTGCCTGAGGGGAAGTGATCCCAAAACAAGAATACTTGTTATAGAACATGTTATTGAGAATTCAGAAAATCTAGGTTTGGTAATTATTGATGGTATTAGAGATCTGGTTTATGATATTAATAGCCCTGGAGAATCCACTCACTTAATTACTAAGCTGATGCAGTGGACGGATGAAAAACAAATCCATATTCATACTGTTTTGCATTTAAATAAAGGGGATGATAATACAAGAGGGCATTTAGGAACAGAACTTAACAATAAAGCAGAGACAGTATTGCAGGTTACCAAAAATGAATTTGATAAAAATGTCAGCTCAGTTACGGCAATGCATATTAGAGACAAGGATTTCGAACCTTTTGCCTTTACGATTAATGAGGAAGGCTTACCAGAAAAGATTCAGGATTATGAACATCAAAGAACGGGAGCATCTAAAGGTTTTGATTATGCTGAAGTGAGTGAAGAGAAACATCGGGAAGCATTGAATCTTTTATTTTCTGCATCTTCTCTAATCTCTTATTCGATACTTATTGAAAAACTACAAAGTAGTTATGCCGAGGTAGGTCATGTTTTTGGTATAAACAAGGCTAAAAAACTAAAAACCTTTCTTGAAAATAAGAGGATGATCCTTAAGGAAGACAAGTTTTATAGGTTTAACCCAGAGTTTTATTATTGACCTTATAGATTCCCTAACAAAAGTTCCGTTAGGAATGCTATCTAAGTAGCATTTAGGTAGTATTAAAATTTGAAAAATGATATCGATTTTCATTACAAGAAGAGGTTTAGTTTAGTCCGGGGGTATATATATGTAAACTAAACTAAACTTGTTTAGTGGTTTAAACTTGTACGCAAACCATTAAACCAGATTATCCAGTATTTTTTTGCTAGTGAAAACAAAAATAATCTAAAAAGAAATCCTCAAAGCTGATTAAGAAAAGTCAAAAAAGCACTAAAGTATTTTTTCTTTTCATTAGCAAAATCCTCTTGAAATACAATGAGCTTAAAACCAAAATCCATCTTCATAAATAAGACGTAAGAAACGAAACGTTAGGAACTGAATAGACAAATACTGAGAGTAGAAAGAAGAATTTAGAAGAAATTCTCTAGCCTATTAGGGGCTTTTTCTTCACGCAAAAATTTCATTTTGCTAAAAAAGTCCCAATAGGCCACGGGGTGCCCCCTTTGGATTCCCCAAATTGATTGTGCCAAAATTAAAATAATAACTAAAATATAAAAGAATATGTCTTATACTGTTTTACATTTAGAGAAAGCAAAGGGTAATGATTCAGCCATGTCTGCCCATATTGAAAGAACTGTTCATCCCAAAAATGCAGACAAAGCTAGAACACATTTGAATAGAGAACTTATACTATATCCTAAGGGAATAAAGAATAGAACATCTGCAATCAGGTACCGTATTGATCATGCAGAAATAAAAAGAAAGATTAGTAGTAACCAGGTAAGAGCAATTAGAGTTTTATTATCTGGTACCCACGAGACGATGAAGAGTATTGAGAAGAGCGGAAAGCTTGACTACTGGTGTGAAGATAATTTAAACTGGCTAAAAGAAACCTTTGGTGAAGATAATCTTGTTTCTGCAGTCCTTCATATGGATGAAAAAACACCTCACATTCATGCGACCATAGTTCCTATTGTTAATGGAGAAAGAAGGATGTCTAAGAAAGAGAATAATACAGCTGAGAGATACAAAAAGAAGGATCCGAATATTAACCGTTTATGTGCTGATGATATTATGACCAGAAATAAGCTAAAGCATTATCAGAATACTTATGCCGTAGCCATGCAAAAATATGGACTAAAAAGAGGGATTGAGGGATCAGAAGCTAAGCATATTTCGACCAGTGAATATTATCGGGATTTATACAGTAAGAATGAATTACTAAATAAGGAGTACGCGAAACAGCAATTAGAACTTAAGAAGCTTGAGAAGGATATTTCTTCTAAGAAGATTATTTCAAATTTTGCTAATGTTTTGACAGGTTCTAAAACAAAGAAATTAGAGCGGGAAAATGAGCAGATAAAAAAAGAGCTTAATGCTATTACTACCACAAAGGAGAATGAAAAAGGGAAATTAGAGGAATCAATCTTAAAACTGGAAAATACACTTGGAAATCAAAACAAGGCATTTGATAAGTTATTAAAATACCATCCTGAAATTAGAGATTCCCTTCCTATTATTACAGAATGTGAAAAGCTTGGGTTTAATCAGGATCTAATTCGACTTTTATTGGAAAAGAAAGAAATCTATATTAAAGGTGAGATCTATTCTTCTCGGCATTTTAAAAGCTTTAGTGTAGATAACCTTAAACTCAGTATTGAGTATGATGATAAAGAAAAAGCTAAGGTCTTAAAAATTGAAGGACTTAGCAGTCAAAATTGGCTTGATGAAAAATACAAAGAAAGCCTAAGGTTAAAATCTCAAAATAACAATCATGTACTTAAATCTGACATGAAAAATCAGAGATAAACTTATTTTTGAAATAAATAGAGTTAAGACTTTTATAGAATTACTATAACAACAGAAAATCTTAATACCAAATATTATGAAAGCTTGTCTAATAGTTTCTTTAATGAAATAATTTCCTGTTTTAAAAACTCCTTATCTTCCTTTAATTCTTTTATTTGTTGTAGATAGGATTCTCTCTCATTTTTAAAATCTTCATTATTATTAATAGTATTAATGTTTCCAGACTGAGAACAATTTATAAAGGATTGTTCTGAAAACTCTAAAATATCAAAAGGATTAACATCTAAAATTATAGCAATTTTACCAATTTTCTCAAAATCAATAGGACTCTCGTTATTTTCTAATCGAGAATATTGAGATTGTGAAAGATTAAGCATTTCAGCCATATATTCTTGTGAAAAATCTCTTTCACGGCGAATTCTTCTAATTTCCTCGGTTTTAACATGCATAGTAATTGTGCTTTTCGACAACATCAAATATACGAGAAAAATCAGATATGTAAATTTTACATTTTTTATGTACAAAATACATTTGCTAATTTAAAAAATATTTATACTTTGGTATTAAAATAATTAAATATCACAAAATATGCAAAAAAATCTATTCGCTCCCTTCCTATGGGGGATTTTAGCATCATCCTTATTATCTTCCTGTAGGACAGAAGATAACCTTACCCAACGACAGAAAGAAAAAGACATGCGTTTTGCGGTTTTTGTTTCGAAAGAAGGGAAAGCTGTTAATTATGCTGATGGTTTTGCTTTTCTTCTGAAAAGATATGATGGTTTACAGAAAACTAATTTATCAGGTATTAATAATAAACCAATAAATGGAACTTTAGCAAGTACAGAGAAAATGGTATCTATTTCTCAAGGTGGACTATCTTATGTTGAGTTTAATGTCAAATCCCAAATTATTACAGAACAAAATGGAGATAAGTGGATTGTATTTCCAAAAGTCCAAGGAAATAGAGTCATAGGTCTAGTATCTGCAACTCTTACTGAAAAAGGAACTTATGTGAGATACCGAAATTACAATGAACAAGATGAGTTGTATAAATTAAATGTAGTTGTGTTTCAAGAATCATTAAATAAGTTTCAACAGAAATTTAAAGTTTTAGCATTAAATGCAAGTATAAAACCCATGGCAGGTTTTGGATGTAGAGAAGAAAATAATGAATGGGTAGATTGTGATCACCCCGGAGTTGATATTATTGTTCCAAAACCAAATCCGGGAACAACAAATCCACCAGAGCCAGGCGGCGGAGGAGGAGGATGCCTAGATCATGCTAACTGCATTGATCCTGGATATGGGGGAGGGGGATATATTGAACCTATACAAGATCCTTGTAGTAAGATGAAAAGCTTAGCAGAAAACGCTAAATTTAAAGAAAAAGTTTCTCAATTAGATAATGATAAAGTATTAGGATATGATCATGAGATGGGGAATGCAGTAGGATATCCTCCTGCTGGAACAGGAATTACAGAAACCCAGTATCCTCCTATGGATAATAAGCCTGGAACAACAAGCGTTAGTTTACCTGATGGAGATAATTATTTTGGTTTTATACATACTCACAATAATTATGATAGAAATGGAAATGCTCCCATAAAAATATTCTCTCCTGCCGATATAACAACTTTCTTAACTAATATAGTTCGTAATGCACAAGAATATGGTAAAATTGATGATGCTTTTGCTATGGTAATTACTTCTCAAGGAAATTATATTTTAAAATATAATGGGTCTGGAGATTATAATATCGGACCAAACCAAATAAAAAATTGGGAAAATGCATATATAAAAACATTTGGTAGCTTTACTTCTGATGAATTATCTAATTCAAACATTATAGAAAAAGCATTTGCACAATTTTTGAAAGATGCTATTAAGGTAGATGGTTTAGAAGTCTATCAAAGTGATAAACAGACTGGGGCTACCTCAAAAATAAATGCTGATGGGACAAAAAATCCTTGCTAATAATTACAATTAAATTTATAAAAATGAAAAATAAACTACTTATAATTATATTTTCTGTTGCCTTTACTTTTTTTTGTGAAGCACAACAAATTTATTCATTAAGACAATCTTCTTCGAATCTTCCTGAAAATTCATATCAAAAAGATACTAATAACGAACTAGGCTCTTATGAAGGTACTTGGACAGGAAGTTGGAATAACAAAACAATTTATATTTCATTCAAAAAATTAACATACAAGTATGATAATTTTTTGAAAATTTATAGGGATTATTTAGTAGGAAAGTTTAAGGTAGTTGATAATATGGGGAAAATATTGTTTGATAATACAAATATTTCTGACGAAGATGCTAAGATTGAGGGTTTAAATTTTAGAAAGTACGGGAATAAATATACTTTAGGATATAATGATCCTTCAGTTTGCTTAAGTGCATTTCTTTATATAAGGCTTGTTGATTCTACTAATACAAAGTTAGAATTTCAATTATCAGAAATACCCGGTGTAATTGATAAAAATTGTCCTTATTACAATGCTCCTGAAATGCCAGAGCCATTACCAAGTAATATTATACTAACTAAGCAATAATCTGCAATTTATAAATATTAAAACCCCGATATAATTGGGGTTCTTTTTTTTATTGTCATTAGTGAAAAATTAGATGAAATAATACTTTTTACATCTTGTTCTGATATATTCCATTCTTTCATTAACTAACTATAGAAGATATCTCTCCTTGATTAAATGGCAAATTTTTATTACTTATAAATGGGTATTAGTTTCTGATAATACAAATTGTTTTAGTAGAATTTTAGAAATTATATTTCTCCCTGACACAGGTTTTATCATTGTAGTATTAATGGCAAAAAATATCCAACTTGTACACCTTGGGTGTAGATATAGTGTGGTTCACTATAATGCCACAACTGGCTTTTTACTGTATTTTTGCATAATGTTAGTGAGGACAGTTTCTTTAAGCTCGTGGCCTTTCAAAGTTGGATATCCTTCCCAACGGACAATACCTTCAGGGTCTAATAAAATACAGTGTGGTATCCCTTGTACTTCAAGCTTGTTTTGTAATTTGCCTTTTGTATCTATAGCACTGTAATAATCAATTTTAATCTCTTTGGCATTTTGAATTACAGTAGCTTCTTCGTCTGAGATTCCAATAATTGTAAGCTTGTCCCCGTATCTTTTATACCATTCATTCAATTCGGGAATGAACTTACGGCAAGGTCCACACCATGTAGCCCAGAAATCAATGAGAACAAATTTGTCCTTTGTGTTTGGTACATCAGATAGCCACTTCTCTACCTCTAGCTTTGGCGCTTTCTTATTTAAAATTGATTTTGCCCATAATTTTTTATTATTGTTACTCTCTTGTCCATGACAAATAGTACATAATAGACAAAGAAATATGAAGGCAATACCTCTTACTTGTGTTTTTAGATTCATAAAAATGACTTTTTATTTTTTACTTCCTTATTTCAAATAACTAATTAAGCGTGAGAAATTTGACGAAATAATACTTTTTACATCATGTTCTGGTATATTCCATTCTTTCATTAAATAATTAATTATAGAAGATATCTCTCCTGGATTTAATGGCAAATTTTTATTACTTATAAATGGGCCATCGGTTTCTGGTAGTATAAGCCGTTTTGGAATTTTGGAAATTATATTTCTACCTGACAAAGATCTTATCATTGCCGGATTAATGGAAAAAAAATATCCTGCCTCAGCAATGGCATCTATCAAATTTAATCCACCAGAATACCAATGAAAAATTGCAGATTGAGTATTGTTTTTTATTAAAAGGTCTAAAACTTCTTTCTCCGCTTTTCTTGAATGAATGCTTAATATTTTTTTCTGACCTGACACCACTTTTAATATCTTAGAAAAAGTGTCTATTTGAATATCTTTTGTAGAGATACCCTCTTTAGAAAAATCCAGACCAACCTCTCCGATATATGATGTTTTATTAATGTTTTTTAGAAATAAGCCAAACTCTCTTTTATGTAAATCTGCCATCAAGGGGTGCATTCCTAAAGCCAATCTTATCTTTTTTAATGATTGGAAATGAGAATATCCCATTTCAAAATGGCTTGGCAGATTGGTCATTGCTAATACAGTGATATTAGCTTTTACACAATCCAGCAAAACTTTTCTTGGATTTGGATATAAATCTATATGGCAATGTGTATCAATAATCATCTTATCCCCAACTCAGATTTTACAAATCTATTCCCTTTATCATTAAACAATTGCAAGACTTCTGCCTTGCTTCTCAATACCATTTCTGCGTAATCAGTTAAGCTAGCAATATTAATGTTGCCATTTACTAATAAATCTCTTTTCATTTTTTCCAATGGAATATTTCTTTTCAAGTAACTGAATAGTGCTGGTAAATCATTATTTCCTAAAGAAGGTACTTTTGTTATGAAGTTTCCATAGTGATTTTCATCATCCAAACCTGCTTTATTCAATGCTGCTCGTCTGTATATACAAGGCATACATCTTCCACAATTATGCTTTTCATTAGGATTGTCAAAATGAAATTGCCTTCTACCTCTTTTACCACAAGAAACCGAATCTTGATAAATGTTCTGTAAAAATGTTTGGTTTGCACATTCGACAAACATTTCTCCTTTAGTTTTATAAGTATAAGGGTTATGTATTAGAGTCGCTAACCCTAATTCAGTAAGCAATTCTTGAGTGTTTTTTAAAACATAAGGGTGCGTTGTTCTTGTACTTAAAGAACTTACTCTTGATGGGGTCAATGGATAATTAATTGAAATTGTTCCATTCTCAGGAATTATTAATTCATCAATTGGAGATAGGTAACAACCTAAACCAATAAAAAATAGAGAACGACTCCGGTAATTGTTTTCAATAGTTACTCTATTTCCATCAATATTTTTTCTTGATAATGCTAATTTTGATTGTACCCAATATATTTTATTTGGATATTGAGTCATTAAATGTCTCAATAACGTTCTTTGGTCTCCATTCGGACCAGGAGATTTTGAATCAAAATGAGAAACTAAAAGTATTCTTTCATTATTACTAAGTTTTTCCAGTTCATCAATAACTCCAATTAAAGAATCTAAACCACCTGAAAATAAACTTACGGATGTAATAGTGTCTTTTTCATAGCGTGGAATTTTCCTTCTATTAGTACGTGGTTGAAACAAATCAATATCTTCTATTTCTCGGAAAGAAATTTGCCAATTATCTCCTGTTAGAAAATCTAAAATCTGTTTTAATTTTTCTTCTTTACCACTCCAAACAGCTAAATTATTCACAGGAAATTCTACTTCTATATCTCTTGTCCAACCATCATTTGAATACTTAGCCCGACTAAGTAGATTATCTACACCATAAACAATTGCAGATACAAGAAAGAAATCAAATTTTACAGAAGTAAAATCAGTCGTGAAATCAAAAACTCTTTCGTAACCTAAGAAAGATAATGGAACTTGTCTATTCACTCCGTTATCTGTATAACAAAGCTGCAAGTCTGAAAATTTGCCATAATCTGCGTTATCAATAACTATATTTACTCTCATAACTATTCAAATACGGTTAATACATCTTGTTGAATATTTTTTACAAGTCTATCGGCTTCATCAGAACTCCAGTCAATGTCCTGTAATGGATTTCTTTTATGCATATCGCCAACTCTTTCAACTATGAAATTTTTTATCTGACTAAAAAGATTATTACAATCAGTTTCACTCTTGTTTTTTATTAAATTTTCATAGAACCACTTTGATAAAAGCTCATTAATGTAATATCCAAAATATTTTACTATTACATCTTCCAATGTATTTGTGGTAAAAGTCTCCTGTAATAAAATTTGTACTTCATCAATGGATTCAGCTTGTCCCATTAGTTCTTCTAGTAATAATCTTGTAGCTTCTTTTGCCGCATTGTCATCAATTGAAGTTGCACTACCGGAACAATACTCAATCAAATGATTAATTACATCACCAACCGTTTTATTATCAATATCTGTTAAACCGGTAGATTCAAGAGTTTCTCTAATATTATTACCCGAACTAATAAACTTTGAAAAGACTCCTCCGATTTTCTTTGCAGTTCTAATACTGCTTCTTCCTCCTGCTTTTGAACCGCCACGTCCTCCTGTTGATGCTCCACCCAATGCTGAAACAAAATGTCCCATAATGTTCTGTAGCTTCTGAGCTGGAAGAACAGTAGAGTTACAATTTGAGGTAAGCGAAGAACTAAGCGCACCCCAATTCGGAACCATTGAGTGTTTTACATCAGAAAATGATTTAGATGTTCCCATTTTTATTTTTTTAAGTTAAATGCTTTACTCGCTTTTGATTTTCCATCTTTGAAATAATCATTTAAAAATTCCCCTATTCCAAGCTCTGATTTAAAATCCGCCAATCTCGTTGCAACTGCTGGTTCAATATCTGATATACTAATTATCTTAAGAGATTCCATATAGTGATAAACTGTGTTTTCAATTTTATCCTCTATCATTGCGTTGAAAATATCATATAACCTTTTTTGCTTTGGATTTCTTTTTAAATTTGAAGATAGAAGATTGAAAAATGCATCTTTTTCAATATCGTTAAAAGGATGAAATTTTTTAGATAGTAAAGATTTTGTAACTGTTGCCGTCATATTATCAGGTAATAATTCATTAAATAATGCCCTTACTACTGGTGGAATCATACTCGTTGCAGTGATAGAATTTTCTAACTTATCACGAGCAATCCAATAATAATCCCGTAAATCAACCTCTGATAATAAGGGCTCTATTTGAAACCATTTTATTATTTTGGGCTTACTCCATTCTTTGAAATCAGAATCTTTTATTTCTGAAATAACATCTTCAATTCCTTTCTCTCTGCATAGAGCTTCTATATCGGTTATTTCTTTTGGTACTCCATCTTGAATTATTTGCCATTCAAATAATTTTTTAAATAGCTTAGGTTCAGAATATTCAAGTATCATCATTTTTGCAAGAACAGCGTCATTAAAGCTTTGTAACGAAGCAACTTCTGCAAGCTTTTTTCTGATCGTGTAAGTATTTAGAAACCGTTTAATTTGTCGGGGATTTCCATACAAACTATTTGTAATTAAGGGAACTAACGAAGGAATAGTAATTACATTGTCTTTGACTTTTCTGAATTCCTCTGCTTCTAAAATCTTTTCAAAATTGGATAGTCCAAATGCAGAATATTTATTGGTTAATCTATACTTCTTAAATTCATCAAGCACGTCTTTAAACTTGGCATCACCAATCTCCTTTTTACAGATTAGCATTGATATATAAGTTTCGACTTCGGATTCGGAAAGTCTTGGTAAAGAATAGGGAAGCTGAATTAATTTTTCTAAATAATCAATAATAATTCTATTATTATCTTCTTCAATTTCTTTATTGTTTTTGTACTTATGCTCAATTGCATATTTCACAATTCGAGGATCTGCCCCAATTATAAATGCAGTTTTGGGTACATTTAGAAAAAGTTTAATTGCCTCAAGGTTTTCAATAATTCTTTCGGGACTACATCTGTCTAAATCATCAATAATTACAACTAATCTTTTAAAGCTTGTAGCTTCTAAAAGTTCCGAAAAATCTTTTCTGAATTCTGAAACTGCATTTGTGGTGTTTTTTTCTTCCTCTTTTCCTTCTTTTACAAAAGCTTTATATATTTTCTTTCCTTCTTCCGATTGAAGCTTTTCAATTATTTTTTCTGGATTATCTCCCCATTCAGATAGCTTCTGAATAGCAAAAGGAACTAAACTAAGCCCTCCTGTAAAATATGCAGAAACAGCGGGTAAGGCAACATTTTTCATAACCATGCCTGCTCCGCGCATCCAATCAATAGATTTCCAAAGCTTCTTTACTTTTTCTTTTATCGTATCCTTTATTTCTGCTGAAATCTTTTTGTTATCCTCTAATTCTTTAAGAATTGAATTTAGTAATGCAGCCTTAGCGTCGTCATATCCTTCAAAAGTCCATCCATTAAAGAATATACAAAGTGAATCTTTATCATCTTCTTTGTCAAACTCTTCTTTCACTATTTGTAAAATGCTGGATTTTCCACTTCCCCAATCTCCAAAAACACCTATTGTAATTGGCAAAACAGATGGGTCGTTAATAATGCTGATTAACAAATCTGCATGAACTTTAAATCCTAATAAGTCTTCTGATGTTTCGTTGTCTGCCCACATAAATATATTTCTTAGAGATATAAAGCAAATATATTATATTTAAATAAATAAGGATTATGGGAATCCGTAATCCAATGAAAAAAAATATATTTATAACAATAAGTGTGATATTTTTTAAATGGCTTCTCATTTCCTACTTATAGATGTGAATAAAATAGATATGATTATTCGGACTTTTTGAGAATCCAAAAGGTTAAAGAAATTAAATGTATTTTAGGAAAAGTAACTAAAAAGTCAAGATGACTTCCTTTTTTTATTATTAGTGAGAATCACCTTTTTGGTATTTATAAAACAATAATTTTATTAGGTTAGAGAAAATATATTTTTCTAAAAACTACCTGTTCAAACTTTAGAAATATTAATAACGGCTGGGGGTGATAGGTGTTTTATTTGTTAGATATTGTTAACACTAAATAATGTTCGATTTTATCTTATACAAAATGTATTATAAAAGAATATTCAATTAACTTATTATTCTATAAATTTTTTAAGTGCTGATACTCAAGTGTTTTAATACTTTATATATATGATTATATAGAAAGCAGTTTATAACCTACACTGTCTATAAATAAAAAACACCCATTAAAAATGGGTGCTGAATTGGGTGCTAACATCATAATTGATTGATTATAAATGTTATTAGCAGAGAGGAAGGGAAATGAACCTTAATGTTTTGATTACTAACATTTATATATAAATATTCTATTAATCAATATTTTATATATATTTGCAATAGTGAATATATGTTTTTTTTATATCTAAATATAGATATTTTAGCACCTAATTTAGCACCTATGAATTTTACTTTTAAATTGAAAGAGCCTAAATCAACAAAGGAAACTCTTATTTATTTTCGTTCATACTTTGACCGTGAAAAGAAGAATTTCATTTACTCAACAGGTGAAAAGATAATTTCTTCCGAATGGGATTTTGAAAACAGGCAACCTAATGATATTAATGGTAGAACGAAAAGGGCGGAAAGCCATAGAAGTATAAAAAAACAATTGGACCGTTATAGCTCATTGTTTACAGAGTTAGTTAATCGTTATAAAAATATGAACGAGGAACTAAACATAAATATCATTAGAAGTCGATTTGATGAAGAGTTTAAGAAAGTAAAAGTTAAAGACGATTTTTTCAGACAATATGATGAGTTTATTGATGAAAAATATAATGATTACACAGGTAAAGGTATTTCAAAATCAACAAAAACCAGATATGAATACAATAAGAATCTGCTGGAAGAATTTCAGAATTATGAAAAGATAAAAATTACTTTGGGTAACTTTAATGAAAAGGTTTATAATAAATTTTTGAAATATTGTGTAGAGATTAAAGATCATTCTGCAAATACTATTCACAGGGATGTGGGTTTACTAAAAACGTTTCTATATTGGGCTTTAAATAAAAAATACACATACAATAATGATTTTATTAATTTCAAAAAACCTCCTAAATTCAGGACTGATGAAATTGCTTTAAATATGGAGCAGGTTGAAGCTATATACAATCACGATTTTACAAAAAATAAGAGATTGGAAAAAGTTCGTGATTTGTTTGTTTTTGGATGTACCACTGGAATGAGGTTTGGTAATTATAGTGTTATCTCGAAGAGTGATATCGAGGGTAATTTCATAAGAGTGATTGATTTAAAAAGTAAATCAAAAAACTTGGCAATTCCTTTAAACAGTATTTCAAGATCAATTCTTGAAAAATATGATTATGATTTACCAAGTATTACGAACCAGAAAATGAATGAATATATTAAGGAGGTCTTTAAAGAACTTAAATTTACTGATGAGATAAAGAAAACTATGAAATATGGAGACGAATTAGTTAATGTAAAGTCTGAATTTTGGGAAAGAATTTCCTCACATACTGCAAGAAGAAGTTTTATTACTATAATGAAAAATAAGAAAGTTCCAGACAAGGTAATTATGAGTTATACTGGACATACGAGCTTAGAGGTTTTTAATAATTACTATCGTCCAAGTGAGGATGATAAAGTCAATTATATGAATGAAGTTTTTAAATAATTAGAATTTGAAGAGTATGGATAAGAGAAAGTTGTACGGACGATGGTATATTTGGGAAGAACTTATAGGTTATCCGATGATTTTGTATTATTTGATAAAGGGGGATAAGATTCAAAAGCTATTGTCTAGAAGAATTGATAAAGCAAAGAAGCGAGCTGGTCAATTTGTTTTGACAGAAGAGAAAACGAACGAATTTTTGATTGACTATGAAAATCTCGAAAATTTTTTTAGCTACCATTTCAAAAAAATCAATCAATTTGGCAGTCATAATTTTAATGAAAAGATTGACTACTGCTTGAAGAAATACAAAAAGGAATCTTCAGATAATTTAAGTTCAAGTAGCTTAATGAAGTTACAAGGTAATTTTTTAGCAGGTGCGGAGGAAACTCTATTCCTGTATTTTCTTTTGTACGATGTAAAGAAAGCCGAGCCTTCCTTTGCATCTCTGTTTTCTAGTGAAGAAAATTATCAAAAATTCATTTCAGTATTGAGAAACAACTCTTACCTAAATGGAAATAACCAATTTGATATTCCCGTTATTTTCTTCGCAGGAATATTGGAGTTCCTTAAAAGAAACGGAGTGATAAAAAAAGTGAAAAATGTCGACATTCTAAAATTTTTAAAAAAAGATTTTGATTTTGAGATTTCACCAGCTTCTTATTCAAGTGGAACCCCTTACCCGACCAAAGATGAAGAGAAAAAACTATTTGATGATTTATCAACGAGATTTATGATTAAATATTGAATTTTACTGAATTTACTAAAATTCATAGAATAAATACATAAACTATAAATATTTGCATAGAATTTTAAAATAAATACTATGCAGACAGCCAACCCATTCCAACCCATTATGGACGGATTAGAAGAGTTGAAAGAACTTATCCATTCCATAAAAAAAGAGCCGGAAATCGAACTGAAAAAGAAATTCTATTCCTTTAAGGAGGCATCGGAAATTTTAAAGTTGGATTATCAGACCGTTCGCTCCCACGTTCTCAAGGGAAACATCAAAGCCGATAAAATAGGCAGATTTTACCGTATCAACCATTTGGATTTGATGAATGCTTTAAATGAAGTGAAATCATTAAAGTACAGAAGATAGACAAACCTTGTCTATCAGAAATCTCATTCCTTAACCTTCCGTACCCCTTACGGAAACAAAAATCCATAAAAATGAGCGAAAAAATCCCCTATTTACGGGTAGGCACGACGTATTACAAGACCATAGAAAAACCCTTGATTTCCGGAGACAAGATTTCGATACTGGTTCGCTGGAATCGTGAGACCATTATTAGTGACCACGGTAAAATCTACGTTTCAAAAGTCCCGAAGTATGATGGCTTTTGCTGTATCCCTTCGCATTTGCAGTACCAAAAGATTATTGAAGGATTCTACAATGTTTATAATGAAATCCCTTACCAGCCAACCGAAGAAAATATCAATTTAGAAGAAGTAAAAGAAAAGATTCCATTTTCTTTAAGGTTTATGGAACATATTTTTGGAGAACAGGTGGAACTAGGTTTGGATTACATTAAGATATTGCTTGAAAAACCGACGCAAATGCTTCCTATTCTGTGTTTAGTCAGCAAAGAACGATCTACCGGAAAATCTACTTTTATTAAATGGCTAAAATCCATCTTTGGATTAAATATGACTTACATAAAAGGGGACTCGTTCAGCAGCCAGTTCAATTCAGATTGGACATCGATGCTGATCGTTGCTATTGATGAAGTATTCTTTGACAAAAAAGAGACTACAGAACGTTTAAAATATCTTTCCACAACAGATAAAGATAAGAAGGAGGCAAAAGGAAAAGACCGTGAAGAAGTAGAATTCTTTGGTAAATTTATCCTCTGTTCTAATAATGAAGATAACTTTATCCAGATTGATGAAAATGAAATCAGGTTTTGGATCATAAAGGTGAAATCAATCAAAAGTGAGAACACTGAATTCCTGCACAATCTAAACAAAGAGATTCCTTATTTCCTTCACTATCTTATTCAGAGACCTTTTCACAGCCGTAAGGAGACAAGAATGTGGTTTACTGATTCCCAGATCAGAACCAAAGCTCTTCAGAAATTGGTATGGAAAAACAATAACAAATTAGAATCTAAAATCATCGAACTCTTATATGAATTTTTTGAGAGTACCGAAGAAAAAATTATTAACTGTATTCCTCAGGATATTTTCAATATGCTTGGTAAAATGTTAAGGAATCACTACTGGAGTGTTAATGATGTCCGAAAACTGTTAAAAGAAACCTGGAAACTCGAATCTCAGAACAATTCTTTGTCTTACATCAAATACGATATCGATTACAGTGGAAGTTTTTACCAGCAGAATAAAACAGGACGGTATTTTACAGTAGATAGGAATTTTATTCTTCAAAAATTTGATGAAATGATGAATTGAACGATAATGAAAATAAAATCAATTAGTTACCTCTCATCAAAAGCCTCATCAAATTTTAGAACCCTGATTTTTGATGAGAGAGTGATGATGATGAGATTTCAAGTTTGATGAGATGGTGAGAGTTTGATGAGGGTGTAAATGTTTATGATTCAGTTTAATACGAGGTTTTCTCATCGATTCATCAAAAATTTATTAAAACTAAATCTATCAAAATGAACTGCAAACAATTCAACAGCATACCGTTGGAAGAAGTCCTCTTTTCTTTAGGACACCTTCCAACGAAACAAAATGAAAAAGAATCTTGGTATCTCAATCCTTTTGCCAGTGAATTCCAAGCCTCTTTTAAAATTAATAAAAGACTAAATTATTGGTACCTATTTTCAGAAGGAATAGGTGGAAATAATATAGATTTATTGAAACGATATCTGAATAAGACAACAAGCGAGGCTCTAATTTGGGCAGACTGTCAGGATTTTTCTTCTTTTCAAAATCAAAACATTCCTAATCAGAAGCAACGATACACAGCTAAAAATTATGAGATAATTGACGTGAAAGAAATCCAACATCCGGCACTGCGGGAATATTTAAATAGCCGAAAAGTAAAAGACCAAACAGAATTTTTAAAAGAAATCCATTATCAAATGAACAATAAAAATTATTTTGGAATTGGTTTCAAGAATGATTCCGGTGGTTACGAAATACGCAATAAATATTTAAAGATTTGTTTAGGAAAAAAAGACATTTCTATCATAAAAAGCGGATCAGGATCTCTTCGCATTTTCGAAGGATTCTTCGATTTTCTTTCCTTTAAAAATATAAAAGATGGGGTCGAAATGGAACCTTCAGATCACATCATCTTAAACTCTGTTTCAATGCTCCCCAAAATTAAAAACTTAATTCAGGATTATCAAAGAGTACAACTTTATTTTGATAATGACGTTGCCGGAAATCGTGCGGTAGAAATGATTAAAAGTGAAGTAGAAAACGTGGAGGATAGTCGTAGTCTGTATTCTGATTTCAAAGATCTGAATGAATGGCTAATAAGTTCTATAGAATTGGAAGAAAAACTCGGTAGCTCTTCAGTGCAAAAAGTACCCAAAGTTTACAATAAGCGTAGCCGCTGATTGCAAAATTGGGCTTTTTGATTTCTTCCTATCGTCAGAAATGTTTTTAAATACACTCAAATTAACACAATGGAAAAAGACTTTTTAGAAGAATTTATTAAGAAAGCCGTCGAAGAAAATGAGAAAAAAATTGATGGTGAAAAAAGGAAAAAATATTTTCAGACCATTGGCAGGAAAGGTGGTCTGAAAAAGAAAACATCACAGCAGTTTTCAAAAGTTATCTCAGTAAGATTAACTGAAAAAGAGTTTGAAGAAATAGAAAAGCAAGCATTAAAATATAACCTGAAAATTTCAAAATATCTCCGGCTGCTTCTTACTGAAAAAGAATTGAAAATTAATGAATTTCAGACTGATGAAGTGCTTCTACAATATGGAAATCATTTTATCAGAATTAAAAATTTATTGAGGCATCATGAGTTTTCAGAATTTGAAAATAAGAAACAAGTCCTACATGAAATTCAAACCGTCACCAACCTAATTTACCAATATCTGTATGAAAAACAAAAGTAGAAACCCACTTAATTGAAACTTTAAAATGAATAATAGTGCAACTACCAGACGAATATCCAAAATTGCTATCGAATATAATGGTAATGATAAAGGAACTGCTGAGCGGGTTTATCAAAATAATTTATTAAGCCAGGATCCGGAATTGCAATTTAAAGAAATGAAAACCGTTGCCGATAGAAACAAAAAGGTTAAAAATTGGGCACTTACCGGATATATATCCCCTGAGAAATCCATTGGAGACAAACTTTCTAATGATGAACTCACTGGGCTTGCACTGAAAGCTTTGAAAAAAATCGGGGTTAGTGATAATAACCAAATGGTTTTGGATGTCCACTGCTCGACCAAACAAAAACACATCCACTTTATTGTAAATCGGGTGAATATTTTAGGCGTGAATACCATTAAAGCTCATAAAATTGGAGAGAATTTCGGGAAGGCTGTTCGTGAAGTCTGTCAGGAAATGAATCTGAAAACAGATATTGAGATTGGTAAAGAAAAGAGAAAACTGATGCTTGAGGCATTGATGGCTTCCCTTAAAATTTCAAGAAACTTTGAAGAACTGATTGATACTATGAAAAAATCAGGTTATGGCGTAACACTTTCTCAAAACGAAAAAGTAGGAGTCTCAGGTATGAGAATAGTGAGATTCGAAGATCTTAATCATCAAACCGAGCGTGAATATAAGCCAGGGTATAAACTTTCGGAAATCACCAATACATTGAAAATAAAAGATATCAAACAGAAGCTACAAGAAAATAGCGAAAGGATGATGGTTTTCAATCCAACAGAAACTGTTCATTTTAATAAAGATGAACCGAGGAATTCATCTTCTGTCAGCAAGCAACTCGAAGATATGGCAAAAGAATTACTGAAGCCAACTTTCATTTCATCATCTGATGACGAATTATTAAAAAAGAAAAAACGAAAATTTAGATAAAATGGAACAACAAAACCAAGCTCCAACGGATGGTTTCGAATTACTGAAAAAAGTAATCGAAACGAATGAAGCAAATATAGAACATTATATAATGCTTCTAAACTCTCGGGAAGATATAATCCGAATGGATCAAAAAATAGAAGGGACATTAAAAATGTTAAATGAAACTCTTGAAAAAACTGAGAAATTTCTGGTACTTGAAGAACAAAAAATACAGGTTTTACTGGACTCTATTCCAAAAAGTATTGAAGCGAATCTCTCGAGTAGTGCAAATATGCAATTGGAGCATTTTGAGAAAAAATCAAAACTTGTGAAAATTGTCTTTTACGGGACGATTGCCGCACTACTTCTTTCTGTTTTGATAACTACTGGAAATATCTTTTTTGCAAAGCAATGGTACGCAGAAAGTATTCGCAGCAAATCCGAAATTCGGCAGGAAGTTCTGGATAAAATTCAAAATGATGGTAAGTCTATTTATAAAGTTGAAGACTATCGCCAACTCCAGCATAATACTGAGTTAATGAACAAATGGATAGAGAAAAACCCGAAGGATGCTGAGAAATTTTTGAGATTTAAGGATGGTTATGAAAGCAAATAGGTAAGAATCAAAGTATTTATGATTTAGATATTACACCTATAAAAGCTCAAAATATTTCTGTTGTACCTCATTAGTAGTTTCTCTTTGTTTATAATCTGAATTTTAAAAAAAGTAGCCCACGCCGTTGTATATACTATAGAGTATTTAGTGAGTGTGCATGACCTCACCCTACGGGTGTACAAGCACCCTCATTATTTTATTTTGGTTATCCAATGATTAATTCGATACCTGCTTTTTCTGCTTTGTATTTTATTTTGGTCTGCAATTCATAATAACTCCAGTTACGAAGTACAAATTCCTGTTCTTTTGCAATGCCTATCTTATCTTCCTGATTCTTAAGAATAAGCGTGCCTGCCTGTTGCTGGATACAGAAATTGATAAGCTTTCTACTGTACACATGAAGCCTGTGGCTTACATACCGGCTTTCCAAATTTTCTGTTTTGTAAAGTGCTTTTTGTTTACGTTTGCTTCCTTTTCCAGAGCGGGCATAGGCAATGCCATCCTGAATCCTCTTTTGACTTGCCTGAATGGCAAGCCTGCGATATAAAAATTCCTCTTTCGAGCCGATATTGATTCGCACATTGCCCGTTTTTGCTACTATAGGATGTTCTAAAGACAGGGAAGCTTCTGCGATGATTTCAGGTTTTAATAGATGCTTTTCTTTTTCAAATTCAAATGCTGCAAGCCAATAGATCTTCCCGCCTTTAAGCTGGATTTGGGAGGTGCAGAGCTTTATTTCTCCCCTTAAAAGGCGCTGCATTATAAGGCGCTTATCTGTGTAATCCCTCCCTAAAAATGTTTTAACCGGAATAGCAAACATGTTGAAGCAAAATGCTTTCTCTTCAGGATCATACCTCATTTTGCTAATGCATTTTACCGGAAGTGGAATAGGAATATCTTTCTTAAAATTCCTTAAAGATTTTAAACCCTGCCCATAGTCTACTTTTTCCTTAAAAAAAACAGCTTGAATCGTATTGTTCAGGCATCCCAGAATATCAGTCGGGATCTCCCCTTTGAACCGATCATAGACCATGCGTGCCGTTGTATTTGTTTTCGAACGGTTAAATATTCCCATTGGGCTTTTGCTTATATCAGCAAGCTTATATTGGATTTCTTCTGTCAGATAAAAGAAATCTTTAATCATTTCCTGAAGATACAGATGCGAAACAATTAAATTAGCTGCTCGGAAACAACGGTTCTGATAACGGTAGAGTTTTTCCCACATCTCCTTTTTTTCATCCGAAGGAACATCGATCAGAAGTTGAATTCTTCGGGTAAGTGTAATTGTCGATTTTTCCATTTCACAGAGATATTTCAGAGGTATTATGATTTTTCAGGTACTGATATGCACGTAGAAATTCCCGGTGAACTTCCTTCTCAGAAAGTTTGAGCTGCTGAGCAATAATCATAAAAGAGGATTTTTCTTCCATCCTTCTTTTTAAAATCTCGAGTTGCTGATTACTGAGCTTATTTGGAAGTTCTTTATTATCGGAAGCTTTTTCCTTTGATTTTTCAAAGGAACTTCCTTTAATGATCTTCCGAAGATCATCTATGGCTCTGCTCACTTCATTGCTTATGGCTGTCACACTACTTCCCATTGCCTCAGCAATTGGTTTGTACTGAAAGCCATATTCAAGACAAAGCTTAATCAGATGTCTTCTTTTGGGATTTATTACATTTAGCCCCCTTTTAACTTCATCAAAATTTCTTTGATCAGATTCCTGATCAAGAAGATGCTCTTTATCCTGTTGGGGATCATAACCAGCAAGATAATCCTGATAATTCTCAAAACGTTCAAGTGAATCAATCAAGCGAGCGAATTTATTCTTTGGAGTATTGAAATAAGTTATACAGTCTCTTTTCAAAACAAATCGCAAAAAGCCAAGAATATGATTAGGCGTTTCAATAGAATCACGGTATAGCCAAAGTTTGAGGAAGGTATCCTGCACAAGTGTTTCCACTACAAAATCATCTTCAAGCATTTGTTTTCCAAGCCAGAAAAGAAGTCTTTTGTAACGTAAATGGATATGATTTAAAGAGGTAGGATTACCTTTCTTAAGTAGTTCATATAACTGATCATCTGTCAATTTCCGAGGCAAAGAATCTGTTCTTTTCATAAGCAGCATATTTTAGCTAGATTATTACTGGAAGGATTTTATTTATGAGTCATATTTAATTAAGACAATAACTTTGAAACATGGCAAATCCTCATATCAATGGTATTTTAGATCGTTAAGTCTTATAAAAAAGCAGGGAAAATATATCTCATAACTACATTCCCCCTGCTAGTTGCAAAAAGTCTGGTCGATAAGATGAGAAAGATTTCATCTGTAAGGACTAAGTCCCGCAATGGTTGTACACCCATTGTAACACTCATACAGCCATACATAAATTAACCCGGTAGTCTTCCATATCTGGTGTAAATTATTGTGATATATGGAGCTTAGCAGACGTTTATTTACTGCTGTCAAAAATTTTATGTATTGGATTTATCCAATTTTTTGTATTCTGAAAACAGCTCTATACCTCTGTTCTTCTACCTTTACAGTATCAGGATTTGGTAGTTATGGAACAAAATACTACTTTTAAGGTGCGAGTTTAAAAGAGAACCGGTTTTAGGGCTGGTATATTTTGTAAATCCATGTTGAAACATACCTCACTTTAATATGAGGTATAGAGTTGATGTTTTTTATTAAAAATAATAGAGGATTAACCCGCTGGTGGTTCTTTGATTGGTAAAGTGGTTAATTTCGTTCTCATATTAACTTTTTTTATGTTGGTATAGAACGAATTCTTTTTTGGAAAGTGTACTACAAAGATAGCGGGGAATAGTCCCTTACCTTCCACTGTCAGACTGGTACGACCAAGCACCTACGACACAGTTTCCAGCAAGGGACTATTCCCCGCAGTTTTGTAAATATACAAAATTAGCGGAGATATTAAATCCCTTGTGGTTCCGCGTCTTAAATTGGTCGTTTTATCTGACGGAACTCGTTTAATAGAGAAATTAATACTCTCTATGAATAAAACAAAGATATAATAAATAATCGTAATAAACAAATATTGAAATACGATTTAAAATAATTTTCACAACTTGGAATCAGAAAACCAAAGAATTAAGAATATAATTAAAATTTACCGTGAGTATTTTAAGTTAACTCGTGTAAATATTGCAATTCTCTCAGGACTTAAAAAAAGTGCTTATACTGCTCTTGAAACGGGAACAGGAAATTTAGATTTCGATAAAATAAATGCTATTTCGAAAATATATGGTCTTCAAATTTGGGAGTTTATAAATCCTAAGCAAAAGATTCCAGCATTAGAAGAATTACCGTTTGAAACTAAAAAATTAGTTTTGGCCCAGAAAGATAGAACGGTTTATACAAAAAATTCAAATTTGAACCTCCCAGAAAATATAAAAATAATCTTGAATTCGGGTGAACTTCCGACAGAATTTACTGCATCTGATATATGGAAATTGCTTCCCGGAGACGTCAGAAAGAATATTAAGACTACTAGAATTACTGACACCATTTCTAGAGAATCTTTTTCCAAGGTAATTGATTTTACTGGGAAAAAAAGAGGAAGAGAAAAAATATATAAACTCAAATAGTCTTTTGTATAAAATAAAGTGAATTTATAGGCTTAATCTAATCTCACACTTTGCTTCTCCCACATAGATTTGTAAACAGAATCTTGAGAGATCAACTCTTGATGATTGCCCTGTTCTATAATTTGTCCATCTTTCATTACTAAGATTGTATCTGCATTAATAATTGTACTAAGTCTATGAGCTATCACCACCATTGTTTTGCTTTGTGATCTAAATTCATTCAAAGTATTTTGAATCACCAGTTCCGATTCAGTATCCAGAGATGATGTTGCTTCATCCAGAATTAAAATTTCAGGATTCTTATATAACGCCCTGGCTATAGCGACCCTCTGCTTTTGTCCACCAGATAACAATACTCCGTTCTCTCCTAAATAAGTCTGAAAACCATTGGGAAGCCTTTCTACAAAAGTTAGTATACCTAGTTTCTTTGTGATATCTAAAATTTGCTGAACATCAGGAAAATCTTCTCCTAAAGCAATATTCTCGATTACATTTCCCGAGAATAGATCAATTTGTTGGGGTACGACTGATATTAAACTTCTCAAAGAGTAATTGGAGATATAATTTATATCATAATCACCAATAAGAATTTTACCACTTTTTAAAGGATATAGATTTTGTAGTAATGACGCTAGCGTTGTTTTCCCACTTCCGCTTTCTCCAACAATAGCTGTAGTTTTTCCCTTTTCTATGGTACAATTAAAATCATTAAACACATCAGCACGGCTACCATAGCTAAAGCGAACTTCTTTGAATTGTATATCACCAATGTGTTCTGGGGATAATTCTAATTTATCAGTAGTTTCTTCTCTTTCTAAGTCCATTATCTCAAAAAGACGATCTGCAGCGATTAATGCATTTTGTATGGTTTTATTCATACCTATTAACTGTGCCACAGGACTGGTAAAATATCCAATCAGAGCATAAAAAGATAATAATTCCCCCGGTGTAATAATTCTGTCTATTACATAACCAGAACCTGCCCAAAGTAAAACAATAGTAAATATCCTTGATAGAAACTCAGATGAATTTCCTGAGAACAAAGCATTAAGAACAGAAGTATAAATAGTCTTTAAAAGCTTAGTAAAAGCATTATCTGTTTTATTATTTGCAAAAGTCTCTACTCCGAATTGTTTAATGGTTCTGACAGAAGTAATAGACTCTACCAAATGAGATTCCAGTTCTGCACTTTCCTCCATCAATTTACGTTCTACCTTCTTATTTAGCTTATTGGTAATCCAGTACACCAGAAAATAGAAAGGAATCACCAGAGCCGTAATTAAAGCCAGTTTCCAATAATAAGTAAACATTAAAGCGAAAGAGAAAACAATGATAAAGATATTCACGAATATCTGAATAGCCACATCATTAATAAAAGTTCTGATCTTAACGGCATCATTTACTCTTGATATGATTTCTCCTACCTTCATCGTATCAAAGAAACGCTGCGGGAGTTTTAGAAGATGTTTATAATACCCTAATATAAGATGTTTATCCATCTTCTGTCCCGTTTGTAAGACCAGAACACTTTTCATAACGCTTATAAAGATCTGGAACAACAGGATGACAATCATTCCTACTGATAGAAGATTAAGAAGCCTTTTATTTCCATCTATAAGTACATAATCGGTAATCTTTTCAATATAAATGGAAGTTGACAATCCCAATATGGTATAAACTACAGCACCTAATAAAGCTTGTATTAAAATACTTTTATGAGGTTGAACTAAATTCCAGAATCTTTTATAAAGACTTGTTTTTTCATCTTTCTGTTCGAAGTATTCATTTGGTTCAAGAAGAATTAAAACTCCTGTCCAGATTTCTGAAAACTCCTGAATGGTATACTCCTGCATTTTACCATAAGCCGGATCCATTAATGTAATCTTATTCTTTTTTACGGAATAAATAACCACATAATGATGGAGTTGCCCCTGAACGATAATATGTGCAATGGCAGGTAACGGAATTTCAGGCAGAGCATCAGCTCCTCCTTTCACACCTTTAGCATTGAAACCCATTTGTTCCAATCCCTGAACCATTCCCAGTACATTAGTTCCTCTCGTATCAGTGTGGCAAATCTGTCTTATCTTGGCAATAGGCATTTTTAAACCATAGTGTGCAGTAACAGATGCTAAACAGGCTTAATGAAGCTTAATTTGAATATTTTTCAATCTTTTAATTAATTGTATATTTGATATTAATGAAACTGAAGAGTGAAAATGAAAAAAAGATATTATTTATTATTGTCGTTATTTTTTATATTATTATTTGGTTGTAATACTGAAAAGCAAATTTCAAAATATTCTGAAAGTGTTGGGGATATAGAATATAATCCTGAAGTTGACAATCATAAATTTTTACTTTGTAATGAAAAGAATATTTATCAGTATTTTAATGATTCGAATGGGTTAGAATATAAAGGTGAAAAAATAGTGATTGATAAAATATTCCATGAGAATTACAATAATTTGAATATTCTCGGAGAAACAGGATTAATAAGAATAAGATTTATTGTCAATTGTAAAGGCGAAACAGATCGATTCAGAGTTTTGGGAATGGATGAATACTATGGGCAGAAAGCATTTGATAAAAATATTACAGATCAATTATTAAAAATAACCAAAGGTTTATCTGGTTGGACTCCCAAGAAAATTAATGGGCAAGAAATCGATTATTATCAGTATTTAATTTTTAAAATTGTAAATGGAAATCTAATTGAAATTCTACCATAAGATGGGAAAGATAATACTTATAATATTTTTATCGTTGTTTAGCTATAGTATAAGGGCTCAAATAAATTGTGAAGCATTCAAGTATTATGGGGATAGACTACAGTACAGAGCTTGTAAATTAGTAGAAAATATTGACGATAAATATTATCAATTTAGTCGTGAATTTCAAGAGAAATATGACAAAGCGATAGAAATTTGTCCTTATTTTTCATATGGTTACAAAGAAAAATCTGTAGCATATTTAAAAAGTGGTGATTTTCTTACATGGAAAATACTTATAGATAAAGCTGTATATTATAATAAAAGAGAAAATTTAGGCTATAGAGGCTGGTGTAGATATCAATTTTTTAAAGACTATCAAGGTGCAATTTTAGATTTTGAGGAATTAGAAAAAGAAGGAAATGATATTGGCTTTTCTTCTAATGGAGATTATCATTTACAGATTGTAAAAGCTATCTGCTATAGTGCTTTAGGGAAAAATATAAAAGCGATAGATATAATAACCAAACAGATGTCTAAAGAAAATTATCAAATTGGATTATATGACTATTATCAATTAGGGGTAATATATTTTCAGATGAAAGATTATAAAAATGCAGTAGTAGCTTTTGAAAAACAATTAGAGATTAACCCTCTGGCAGAATGTATTTATTATATTTCAAAAATTAATAAGGAACAAAATAATAAAAGTGGGTATTTAAAAAATAAAAAACTTGCCATAGAATTATATCAAAAAGGGAAATATTTGAGGGACAGATATACTCATCAGTTCAATAAAGTTTATTTACAAACAATGGAGCAAGAGTAATATTTTGATGTTATAGTGTATAGACAGTATAATAATATTATTTATGACAGATACTTTAGGAATATTAGAACATTTTAACTATGTGCAAACAAGAAAGTCAAAACAATATTTATTGGATTTTTTTAATAAAGATGTATATGATATAAAGCAAACTTTATATACTCAAGAAATATTAAAATTGTTTTTAGAAAATTTCAATATAATAAACAGTTATAAAATTAATGATAATACAATTGTTACAGTTCAACGGTTTCTTGATGAAATTAATGTTAATAACTATAATTTTATAACAAGGTTTAGATATAGGCGATATTTTAAAGATATAAACACTAATCTTTTACTATTTATAAATTTATTTTATTATTTTGGAACGGTTTTAAGAAGCTTTATATCTTTAGATATTTGTATTCTATACTCAACAAAAATTAAGGATATATTAGAGTTTATTGATTCATTTTCTGTAAATAATTATTATAATAAAGACTTAGATTTTGAAAAAAGAAAAAATATTCTGAAGAAAATTGAAATAAACATTAAAAATAAGAATTTTGAAGAGTTTTGGATTTTTTTTTTCATGTTTGATGTATATTCAAGTATCTCTAAAGGAATAAAATCACAAGGTTTAGTATTTCCATATTTTAATTCTTCTCATGATTTTGTTATTGAAGAATTTTATCACATGGATGTTTTAAAACCTATTAAAAATTCGATAAAGGTTGAAAAAAGTAATACTGTAATTTTTACTGGGGCAAATATGTCTGGAAAATCTACAGCAATGAAATCTATTAGCTCAGTTGTTTTATTAGCTCATTTAGGGATTGCTGTTCCTGCAACTTATTGTAATATTCCTTTCTATGATAAGATTTTTTTATTTTTCTCTGTCAATGACGATATTAAAAAAGGGCATAGCTTCTTTGTTCAGGAGATAATAAATTTAAAAAAAGTATTATTGGAATTGAAATCAAAAAAATGTTTTGCTGTATTTGATGAGATATTTAAAGGGACTAATATCAATGATGCCACCGCAATTACTATAAATACAATTAAAGGACTAAATAAATTTGATGAATCTTTATTTGTGCTTTCTACTCATCTAAATACGATTGAAGATGATGTAATAGTAAATGAAAAGAACTTGGTATTAAATTTGGAATGCTTTTTAGAAAATGAAAATTTACTGTTTACTTACAAATTAAAGAAAGGATGGGCTAAAATAGAAGTTGGGAAAATATTATTTGAAAAATATGGATTGAAAGACTTATTAAATTTCTCAAAGTGAAATCTAGTCTAAACTTTTACATATTATTACATTAAATTAAAATAGGCTTGATTTTATCAATATATATATTTTTTCTAAGCCCCATTAAAACAGTATCTATTCCGGCATTAAGATAGTTTTCCGCTAATACTAAAGATAATTCTCGCTGATCATTAGTGAGTATCCCTTCGTCGTAAAGCTTATCTTTTAAAGTATTCAATCTTATCTGGTTATTATATTGTGAAAAAATTTGCCAAAAGTTTTTTAATTTATTTAGGTTCTCAAAAATGTCATTATTTTCGAACTGTAATGCTTGTAAGAAAGGATACAGATAAGAGTCTATTGATTCACTTATTGCTGCTTGATTTGCTATGTTTTTCCTATTTTCTATGAAAAAGTTTATTGGATAGTAATTTTCTAGAGAGGAATCCTCTCCTATTTCAATTAGTCGTTCTTTGATCGTAGATTTAAAAGAATTAAATATTGTTTGTTCTTGTTTTTCAATAGAATGAATATTTTCAACATTGTAATCTACTAATCTTAGAACTTTGTCTTCATATATAGTATTAAGAGGTCTATTAGATAATATGATTAAACCTTTATTTTTTAATTCTGAAATTGAAATATTGTTAAAATTATCTAATTGAAAATTAGAATTTCTTTCAATAATGTTATATGGGAATTGCAAGAATTTGAAATTTGGATATTGATCAAGAGATTCCAAAATATTTTTTAATGGTAATGAACTTAAAGTATTAGAGCTTATTCCATAGTATCTTATCTTTCCCTCTTGAACTTTTTTTTCCAATAATGAAAAAGAATCGAAAATAGTTTTTGTTGCATCTTTCTTTGAAATTTTATAATAATATTCAGGATTGTGGAGTAAATAACAATCTATATAATCTAGCTTCATTCTTCTTAATGAGTTTTCTAATTGTAGTGAAATAAAATCTGGTTCAATAGAAAAAAGAGATTCTTCACTCAGCTGAATAAATGGTATACTGCTATTTTTAATTTTATTTATATCATCACCTTGGATATAGCCAGCCTTAGAAATAATAAAAACTGAATTTCTAATCTGTTTACTAATGCTGTCGCCAATTAGTAATTCTGATTTTCCTAAATGGTAGTTTGATGCAGTGTCTATAATATTTATTCCTGATTCTATAGCGTAAATTATTGCTTCATAATTTTCGGAATTATCAATATTCATTCTGTAAGTTCCTATTCCTATTTTGGAAATTTCATTTATATTTAGCATGGAAATGTATATTTGTAATAAAATTATGTTTTTTGATGAAATTAAAAAAAAATAAATTCCCTTTTTATAAACAATTTGATAGAACAGACTGTGGACCAACATGCTTAAGAATGCTTGCTAAGTATTACGGAAAAGTTTATTCTTCAGAGTTCCTCAGAGAATTATGTAATATCACATCAGAAGGTGTTTCCGTGCTGGGAATTACAGATGCTGCTGAAAAAATTGGATTTAAGACGTTAGTAGCAACAATAGATTATAAAACATTAGAAAAACAGGCTCCGCTACCATGCATGGTGCATTGGAGGCAAAGACACTTCGTTATAGTGTATAGAATAGATAAAGAGAAGGTATATGTCGCAGACCCTGATTATGGATATATTGTATATGAAAAAGAAAAATTCATTCATGCATGGCAAAATACAAGATACCTTAATAATTCTGATGAAGGATTAGTAATATTATTTGAGCCATCTAGTGAGTTTGATGAATTAGAAGAGGATAAAAAAAATAAAAAAGGCTTCAAGTCATTAATCCCATATACTAAAATATATAAGAAGTATGCTCTTCAAATTATCATAGGGTTAACAATTGCGAGTGTAATACAATTAATTTTACCCTTTTTAACACAATCAATAGTTGACAAAGGGATTAATTATAGAGAAATAAACTTTGTTGTATTAGTTCTGGTGGCTCAGATAACTTTGTTCTTCTCTCAATCTTTTGTGAGCTTTATCCAGAGCTGGTTATTATTATATATAGGTTCAAGAATAAACCTGAAAATTGCTACAGAATTTTTAATAAAATTAATGAAGCTTCCAGTAGCATATTTTGATTCAAAAATACAAGGAGATATACTTCAACGATTACAAGATTCGGATAGGTTGGAGACTTTTCTGACGAGCTCTCCTATAACTTTATTTTCAATAATTAATATGTTAGTTTTCATGGGGATATTAATGTATTATAATATGAAAATATTTATAATATTTCTTTTAGGAGCTATTTTATATTTAGTTTGGATTCTTTTTTTTATGAAAAAAAGAGCAGAATTAGACTATAGAAGATTTGATGAATCATCGGGTAATTCTAGTAGCTTACTACAAATAATTAATGGTATAAGGGAAATTAAAATAAATGGATCTGAAAAAAGAAGAAGATGGGGGTGGGAAGAAATGCGTATTAGATTGTATAAAATATCAATTGAATCCCTAAGGTTAACTCAGATACAATTAATAGGCGCCAATACAATAAATGAGATTAAAAATATATTAATCTCATTTATTGCAGCATATTCTGTAATAAAAGGAGATATGACTTTAGGAATGATGTTGGCTGTCCAGTATATAATTGGGCAATTAAATAGCCCTCTAATTTCTCTGGTTCAATTTTTTAGAGAGGCTCAAGATGCGAAGATAAGTTTGGAGAGATTAAATGAGGTGAAAGAGATTGAAGATGAATATCAAGGCCAAGAACTAAATAATAATATACCGAATAATCATAATATAGATATTGAAAACTTATCTTTTCAGTATGGTGGTAAGAAGTCCAAATTGATACTTGATGATGTCAATTTGAAAATTCCACAGGGAAAAATAACTGCTATTGTAGGTGAGAGTGGAAGTGGTAAAACTACACTGATAAAGTTATTATTGAAATTGTATAAACCTTCACATGGAAAAATGAAAGTTGGAAATGTGGATTTAAATAATGTAGATACTAGAGAATGGAGAAGTGCATGTGGGGTAGTTATGCAAGATGGATATATTTTTACAGATACAATAGCAAGAAATATTACAGAATCTCAATCAGAGGGGATTGTAAATAAGGAAAGGTTGTTGAATTCTGTTAGAATTGCTAATATTGAAGAAATGATAGACGGTTTTCCATCCGGATATAATACTCGAATAGGTCCAGCAGGTACTAGTGGAATTAACTTAAGTGGAGGACAGATACAGCGAACATTAATCGCAAGAGCAGTGTATAAAAATCCAGAATTTTTATTTTTTGATGAAGCAACAAGTGCGCTGGATGCAAATAATGAAAAAATTATTATGGAAAATTTAAATAATTTTTTCACAGGTAAAACTGTTGTAGTGATTGCACATCGCTTAAGCACAGTGAAGAATGCAGATAACATTGTCGTTCTGTCAAAAGGAAAAGTAATTGAACAAGGAACGCATAGTGAACTTATTAAATCTCAGGGGGCATATTATGAACTAGTAAAGAATCAATTAGAATTATCCAATTAAAATGAAAGAAAAAATAGATTTGTTAGATGAAACTAGTGATTTTTCAAAAGAAATTTTAGAAAAAACACCATCATGGATTATTACATGGGGAAATTCTATATTTTTTATATTTCTTGGAATACTTCTTTTTTTATCATGGTTGATTAAATATCCTGATATTGTTTCGACACAAGTAGAAATAGCTTCTGAACAACCTCCTATTTATTTAGTTTCGAGAGCAAGCGGAAAAATTAATGAACTTAATATTGTAGATGGACATTTTGTAAGGCAAGGTACATGGATAGCAGTCATCGAGAATGCAGCTAAAACCTCTGATATAAGAAAAATAGACTCTATAATAAATCAAAATATTGATCTAAAGCTAACTTATATCCCAGAAATGATGAAATTAGGAGAGGTACAAGTCTATTATAATCAATTGATAAAAGCTAAGAGGCAATATGAATACTTTAAAACTTACAATCCCCAAAGTGTAGGAATCAGCTCTAATCAGGATAGAATTAATAAAGTGATTAATACACAGGAAGAATTTATTAATCAAAAAGGAATTGCAAAAAAGGAATATGAGTTAAAAATTAAAGAAAATAGTAGAAATAGGGTGCTATTTGACCAAGGTGTTATTTCGAAAAATGAGTTTGAAAAAAGCCAAATAGAATTATTACAAGCAGAGAATAGATTTAAAGGATATAATTCAAATATTTCTAACTTAGAGAGTGATAAAAGCATTATAAGGAAAGAAAATGCAGATTTAGATTTGCAAAAAGAAAATCAAAAAATTGAACTTTCTACTAATTTTGATAATGCTTTGCAAGAGTTAAAAGCTCAAATCTTATCATGGAAAAATAAGTATCTTATACAAGCTCCAGTTAATGGCGAAATTAATTTTTTTGATATATGGAGAAAGGATCAATATGTAAAGAACGAACAGACTTTATTTTCGATTATACCAATCAGTAATACTAGTAAATATTTTGCAAGAGCTAAAATGCCAATTGATAGGGCAGGTAAGGTAAAAGCTGGACAGAGGGTGAATATTAAATTATTAAATTATCCTTTTGAAGAATATGGTATTTTAGAAGGTAAGGTTAATAAGATTACTGTGGTAACAAATGAAAATGTATATTATGTCACAATAGAATTAGATAAAGGTCTGGTTACAAGTTATGATAAAAAAATAACACCTAATAATCTTATAGGACAAGCTGAAATTATTACGGATGATTTAAGATTATTACAACGATTTATATATACATTAATACGAAATTTTAAACAGAGAGAATAATGGATTTTTTTAAAAATTTTGATAGAAGCCAAGAAGTTGTAATTGATTCTCTAAAAACGCTTCTTTATCGGAGACATAATGATATTTTTGATAGATTAGATTTTGAGGATGATGAAATTTATCTGGAACCTTTACTTTATTCCTATCTCACTCAAGATGATGATATCTGGTTGGATTCAATAATTTATGGATATGAAAAGAATCCTCAAAAAAGAATTGTTGTTTTTAGTAATAATAAAGGAATAATTTATATTCCTAAGATAGGATATTTTTTTACAGAAAAAAAAGAAGAAAAATTATTTTTAGAAAAGTGTGACGATTTTTTTTTAATTAAAGATATTGATAATGTTGCTGTGTCATTTAATTATGAGCCAATAATTTACTTGGACGAAAAGATAGAGCTAATAAAAACGCAACATCCATTATTTGAAAGATTTTTTATTAATAATCAAAATATTATAGTTGATATCGATATTGATGAAGTTTATAGTAAACATATTTCCCATTTTAATAATGCATTGCAACTGATTAAAGACACTTATTTTGAATATTTTGATCTTATAAGAAAAGCTGTGAGAAAAATAATTATATATGAAGGTGAGCCTTATTCCTTTGCTGCTATACAAGCTCATAATATGATTTTTTTAAATGCTAATGATAAAAATGATGATGTTTTTTTTCTTGATCATATTTTGCATGAAGGAGCTCATGTAATATTTAATACTTTGACATATATTTCTAAAGCAGAATTATTTACGGTTCCTTTTAAAACTAATATGTCAGACATAACCAAAGATATTAGTGACCATGGTGAGCTATATGGAAGATTTCATGGGTTATTTACACAGTCAAATATAAACTTCTGTATGGAGAGATGCATTAGTGAAAATGTGTTTAAAGGAAGGCAGTATAAAGAGTTGTTAGGAAGGTTCTCAAGTAATATGAAAAGATTTAGATCAGGTGTGAAAACATTTGATATTCCATGGCTTTATAAAGAAGAAGGTAAATTATGGTATGATTTCTTTGCAAAACGTTATAAAGATTTGTATGAAAGAAATAAAATTATAATAGAATCTTTTGATGTATCCAATCAACCATATATATTTTCTTATGAAATTTTTGACAAAACTAATTCTTAGTGTGTTACATTAATATCTTTCATTTTTATTAGTGTAAATGCTCAAAATATGGAATCAATATATCCTGAACAAGTCGGAAATATTGAATTTGATCCTAAAATTGATGATATTAATTTTAAGATTTGTAATTCAGAATCTGTTTTTCAATATTATAATTTTTCAAAGGGTTTTCAGTATAAAGGTGAAAAATTTGAGATACTTAAGAAATGGGAGGAAATTAAGTCGTTAAATGTTGAGAAGAAGGGGCTGAATGGATATATAACGATCCGGTTTTTAGTAAATTGTGAGGGGGATGCAGGTTTGTTTAGAGTTCAACAAATGGATGTAAATTACAAACCAATTTCTTTTGATAATGGTATTAAGGAATTGCTTTTAAATTTTGTAAAGAGTCTTAATGGATGGGTTATAGCTCTCGATAATGATGTAAAAGTTAATTATTATCAATATTTAACCTTTTTAATAAAAGATGGAATTGTTAAAGAAATACTACCTTAATATTTTTATATCTATCATTTCTTCGATTATGTTCAAAGCTCAGATAAATTGTAATAGTTATAATAATTCGGATTGTAAAAAAGCTTGCGAGTTGGTAAACCTTGCGGAGCAATACCAAGGATATAGAGATTCTCAAATAGCATTTGATAAGGCAATAGAGTTATGTCCAAATTTTGATTATGCATATAGAGAAAAATCTGTTCCATATTTAAAAAGAGGAGACTTTATAACATGGAAAAAATTGATTGATAAAGCAGTAGAGTTAAATCCCAAAGCTAATTTAGGTTATAGAGGTTGGTGCCAATATCAATTTTTGAGAAATTATAGAGCGGCAATTAATGATATTGAAGAGCTTGAAAAGATTATTGGAACTGACAATATAGGATATTCTCAGAATGGAAATTATAACTTAATAATTGTAAAAGCATTATGTTACAAGGGAATTGGTGATAAAAATAAAGCAATAGAAATAATTGAAAGGCAATTATCAAGTAAAAACTATCAACCGATGTTCTTTGATTTTTATCATTTGGGTGTTTTGTATTATGAGGAAGGAAAATATAGTAAAGCGAAAGAGTTTTTAAATCGGCAAATTGAGAATGGAGATTATTATGGCGAGCCGTATTATTATTTGGGACTGATTAACTTAAACGAGAATAATATAGATCTGGCAAAAAAAAATACTGAAAAGTCTTTACTATACTACAGTAAATCAAAATTTATGAAAGATAAATATACCCATATAATGGATAAAATATATAAAGAAGATATTAATTTATTGAAAAAAAATTTGGAAAATTGAAAAAAAATTATATTTTTGCTATATTAACCTTTTAAAAATCATCAAATGAGCAGATTAAATTTAGATCAGTTTAAGGAAACTGTAAAAAATGAAAAAAATGTTAAAGATTTAGAAAAATTAACAGGAGGGATCTTAGGAGCTTGTCACAAAACTGATAAGGCAATGGATCAAGGTGTAAAGAATTTGAATCAAACTATTGATAAAATATTAAATACACCAATTGGGCGTTAATTTATCTTATTGATTTATAACAAAAAAGACCTATTATAGGTCTTTTTTGTTATTTAGTAATCAACTAAATTTTTCTTTTATTTATGGAAAATTCAAATTGGAAATTTTCAGGTGAGATTGTTCAGAGGTTTGATAGTCATATTTTATCTTCTGTGCCATTATATGAAAAAGGGCATAGATTAATTTCTAGCCTTTCGGATTTTTTTCTTTCAAATGATTCTGTTTGCTATGAATTGGGTTGTAGTACGGGATCTTTATTACAATCTCTTGCCGAACATAATTCTAATAAAAAGATAAGATTTATTGGAATAGACATTGAAAAAGATATGGTTCACTACGCACAAGGAAAACTCCAGGACTACAATAACATTGAAATAGTTTGTGATGATATATTGAGTGTTGAATTAGAAAAATCTGATATGATTATTTCTTATTATACAATTCAATTTGTAAAACCCAGAATCAGACAATTAATATTTGATAAAATATATGAATCTTTAAATTGGGGAGGGGCTTTTGTGTTATTTGAAAAAGTAAGAGGTGCGGATGCTAGATTTCAGGATATTTTGACGGCTTTATATACGGATTTTAAGTTAGAACAGGGTTTTACAAAAGAAGAGATATTAGATAAAACAAGAAGTTTAAAGGGAGTATTAGAACCTTTTTCAACTCAAGGTAATATAGATCTTCTACAGAGAGCAGGTTTTGTGGATATTATGAGTATAATGAAGTATGTTTGTTTTGAGGGTTTTTTGGCAATAAAATAATTTATAAAAATGATTTATAAAAGGGAGTTTCACGAAATTGATGGTGTTAAGGTTTATATAGAAGATATTCAAAATTATAATGCAGAGTCATACTCGTTATTGTTTTATCATAATAAATATAACGAGTATAGTTTACACAAATATATAAATGAAGAAGAAAGAAAAGACTATTTTGCTTTTTTAATTGAATCATATTTGCATAACTATAATAATATAAGGGAGATATTATTGAATTTTAAGGCTTATATTGATGTTGATAACTTATTGAATGTTAATACTAGTAGTGACAATATTGTAAATGCTACATTAAAAGATTATTTATATATTCAAAGGGATTGGTGTTATTACGGAGAAGGAGAAAAACAGATCAATATAACAATTGATGCTATTAAAAAGTTGCTGCCTTCCTGTATGGAAAACGCGCTTTTTCTAGGGTGTGGTGCAGGGCGATTAGCTGTAGAATTTTCTCATATTTTTAATAGAGTGCTTGCCACAGATAAATCTTATTCAATGATTTGGCATATTAATAAGCTGATGTCCAATAAAACTTTTGAGTTTTATACACCACACGAGAAGAATGTATATTCATTAAAAAATGTTGGAAGGAAACACACGGCATATATTCCAAGAGAAATGAAGGAAACAATAGAAAATAAATTAGATTTTTTTGTTTCCGATGTTTTAGACCTTCCATTAAATGAAAAATCGATAGACGCTATATTCTCAATATATTTCTCTGATGTAGTTGCACTGAAACTGTGGTTTGATGGTATAAACAAGATACTTAATGAAGGTGGATATTTTATTCATTTTGGTCCTTTGGATTATTTTTTCTCTGCCGAATCTGCAATGCTTACGGCGGAAGAATTTAAATTGTTTTTTGAACGAAATGGCTATACTACAATAGCTGATGAAGTTATAGAAACATCTCATCTAAATGATATAGATTCTTTTGCATATAAAGTTTATAGAAATTGGTTATTTATTGCAAAAAAAAATACTATATAAGCATTTATAATTTTTAGTATGGGAAAGGGACTTCTAAAAATTTAGTACTATCATTTTAGATTTAAAAGACTTACAAGGCATACTTTTATTATTGTAGCTTGTAAATAGACATTAGAACGTATATCAAATTATGAATTAAAAGAATGTGAATATCTATAACGTAAAGAATTGAAAAGTATATTTTTGAGTAAAGGCATACAAAAAATTCAAGTTGGGATATTTTTTACAGAGAATTTTCATATTTTGAATTAAATATTTTCTTTTGAAAAGTTCTTATATAAATCCCTCTATGGGATTTTTTTATTTAGGCACATTCGTGAAATACAGAAAATCTTTACTTCTCTATATTTTACGAATATGCCAAATTAGCGGTTTTCAGAAACCCAAACGATAACTTACGTTTTACGTTGATTTTTTATTTTACTTAGCAAATATAGTAGTTTAAAAATGTACAAAAATTAAATTTTATTTAAGCCTAGTTCAATTAAGAACTCATTATGCTCCTTAGTTTTTGAATCAATAAGTTTATTGATTTCTATTAAATTGGTATTTACCTTTGCTAAATCTATCTGCACTGTGTCTTCAGCAGTGCTTACATACCTTGAGATATTGAGGTTGTACGTATTCTTTTTTATTTCTTCTATGGGTACTCTTCGTGCATATCTTTCGATGTGCTCTGGGCGAAGCTGATAAGTTTCTACAATTTTATCAATATGATTTTCTCCTAAAGAATTCTGTCTTTTTCCTGGTTGATATTGCTCCGAAGCGTTTATGAACAAAACGTCCTCATGTTTTTTACACTTTTTAAGCACCAAAATGCATACAGGAATACCTGTTGAATAAAAAAGGTTAGATGGTAATCCAATGATAGTGTCAATATGATTGTCTTTCAATAATTTTTCTCGAATTCGGGCTTCTGCACCACCTCTGAATAATACACCGTGTGGTAAAATAATAGCCATTGTTCCTTCTTTTCCTAAAAAGTGAAAACCGTGTAATAAGAAAGCAAAATCGGCTGCTGATTTGGGTGCTAAACCATGGTTTTTGAAACGGAAGTCTTCTGATAAAGTGTCATTAGGTTCCCATCGCAAACTGAAAGGAGGATTTGCAACGATAGCATCGAATTCCATTTTTTTGCTTGGATTCATTTCGTTGAGTATATCCCATTGGTTGAGCAATGTATCGCCGTGAAATATTTCAAACTCAGTGTCTTTAACTCCGTGCAACAGCATATTCATTCGGGCAAGATTGTAGGTGGTTACGTTTTTTTCCTGACCGAATATTTTTCCTATTTTTCCTCCTTTATCTATTATTTTTTTTCGTATATTTAGAAGTAAAGAGCCGGAGCCACAAGCGAAATCCAGTACTTTATCCAATTTTATTTTCGGTCCTGATTCTGGATTTTGAGAATCCAAAATAACTATACGTGAAAGGATTGTTGAAATTTGTTGCGGAGTATAAAACTCTCCTGCCTTTTTTCCAGAACCTGCCGCAAACTTCCCAATTAAATATTCATAAGCATTTCCAAGTGTATCCACATCAGGTGAAAATTCAGCAACGCTTTCTGCTACTTTACCAATTATTTTACAAAGAGCATCATTTCTATCTTTTGGAGTTTTTCCTAATTTTTCAGAATTGAGGTTAATCTCCGAAAATAATCCTTTAAATGCACTTTCAAAAGATTCATTTTCGATATATCGGAATCCATTTTGGAGAGTTTCTAATAAATCTTCGTTTTGTGTACGTGCTAATTCAGTAATGTTACTCCATAAATATTGTGGCTCAATTACATAATGCACTTTTTTACGCATGAGTTTTTCAAAATCCTTTACATCTGCTTCATTATCATCATACCAAAGTGCCAAAGGTGGTGGAACACGGAAATCTAATTTTTCTTCTTTTGATGGACTTTCAGGATATTCTTTTCCTAATTCTTTCTTTGCAGCTTCTTCATAGTTAAAAGATAGATATCTCAAGAATAAAAACGAAAGCATATAATCCCGAAAATCATCTGGATTCATTGCTCCTCTAAGATCATTTGCAATATCCCAAAGTGTATCGCCTATTATTTTATATTGGTCTTTTTGTGTCATTACCTTCTGTTTTATGCCAGTATTTCAGGCAATTCAAATTCATATTTATCAGTAAATGCTTTCAATGTTTTTCTGAATAAATCTTTATTGTCTTCATTCATTTCTACAGGCTGATAGATGGAGTATTTCCCATGACTTAATAAGTTAAGTGCTCTGGAAAAAAGTACTTCGTCTTCAACCCCTCTTATACAACTGGAAAAGTCATCACTCCCAAAGAATGTAGATGTTTTTTCTAAAATAGCTCTCAACATATTGAAATGATAAGTGTTAATCTTGCCACTTACAGAAACCTTCTTTAATTCGGTTAACATTGCTACGTGATGAAAAAATGGTGTTTCATCAGTTGCCCTCAAAATATATCCATCTGTTTCATTCTTGTGCAGAAAATGACTTTTATGCTCAATCTTCTTCAGCTCATTATACATGACGTTGTAGAACAATGAATGATGAGAAGAGATAACAACTTTTATTTTGTCTTTACCTTTTTTCAGAAGTTTAGCTAAATCACTTGCAACTGCAATTGCGTTGTTGTCGTCTAGAGATGAAATTGGGTCGTCTATGTAAATATTTTTCACCCAATTATAAGGTCCAGCTCCGTCATCATCAATTACAAGTTCAATTAAGACAAGGAAAATACACCAAATGAAAATATTTTCCTCACCCCTAGAAACCTTAATGTCGCGTTGAATAATATACTTAGGTTCACCAGAATTAGGTCTAAATTTAGGATTTTTTACTTGTTTATTAAATGAAATAGTTTCTTTTATAAAATCAAGGTCAAAATTGAAGTCGGCATAACGTTCCAAATAAGCAAAAATTTTTTCATCTAACGCTAAGTCCTTAAATCCATCAAAGAATGCAGACTTAGTATTTATAATTAGATGTCTTTCAGTGTCATTATCTAAATCGTTATTCCAATGGAAAAGGTCTTCAGTAAAAGCGTTGTAATACAATGTATCTGTTACTGGGTTTTTCTTCCGCTTTTTACTTATGTTTTTGAACTCCATTGAAAGTCGTGTTTTGCCTGTTCCATTGTAAGCATAGAGTAAAACGAAGTGATGATTGTTCAAATCGTCTCTTAGCCTCACTGCCACATTTTTCAATGTTTTGTATTTATATAATTTCTTTTGGATACTCATTTTATTCACTCATTTTAGGAAAAAGCCCCTGCATCAATCCCTTTTTATGTAGTTTTAATTGTTCTATTTTTGCTTTTTGGACAGTTATCAGTTCATCTACCGTTGAAAGACAGGAAGCTATTTTTTGTTGTTCTTTTTTTGATGGAATAAAAACAGGATACTGTAACATTGAATCTTTGTCACCACGAGGCATTTTCACACCCTTTGCACTTTCCATTACATAATTTATAAATGCCTCATTTTTAATAATGAACTCCAAAAAATCACTAATAACTTTCTCTTTTGTGCGAAATACAATGACATCATTTGAAGAACCTCCCGTTTTGTTTGCTCTCCATACTTTTTTCAAGTATGGACGAATGTTTGAAATAAGAATATCATCATTTTTGAACTTGGTGAACTTGCCAGATATTGGAAGATTGGAAGCATTCGAAACACCAGTAAATTCAGCTAACATATTTTCTGTGCTTATGTATGTGCTTGCGTTCAGCGCTTCAATTGAAATTTTTTCGTTTACTATAAACGCAACATCTTTATCTCCCAATTTTTTCTCAACCCAAGCTCCATCATTTTTAAATTCAGGAAAGCGAAAGTTGGGTATCTTTTGACCTCGTTGCGGAAAAAGATTTTGCATCAATCCTTTTTTATGGTCTTTCAGCAGCTCCAACTTTTGGCTGTGTGCCGAAATGACCTCATCTAAAGAAGATATACAGGATGCGATTTTTTGTTGTTCAGCGGGTTTTGGAAATGGTAATTTTAATTTTTGATACTCCGAAATATAATATCGTTTATGCTCTGAAGCATTAAATTTAATTTGAGAAATTAGTTCATAGGTAAATCTTAAGTCATCATCCTTTTTTGTTGTTAAAATTTTTATTGCTGAAGATTTTATCTTAAAAGGAAAGTCCACAAATTTACTATCAACAGTGAAATCATCAAAAATTATGGCAGGTAGATTTCGGTAAATACCTTCATTTTCTTTTGTATACCCTAGAATAAAACTTTTGTTTGCTGTTAATACTGGTGTTCCGTCATTTTGATAATTGGTGTTTGTAACAATATAATTGTCTGGTCTTTCATAATCCAGAACATTTTCTAAAATTTCCTCTCGCCATTCTCCTTCATTTTTGAATTCAGGAAAACGCAATTTGGGTATTTGTTTATTACTCTTCGTCATTATTTTCGGTGGCATTTATTTCGTTCAAAACTAAAGTTTGTAATTCTTCCTTATAATTTTGTACACAATATCTCAAAGGAAAAACTGCTACATTTCTTTGCAGTTTTTTGTAATTATCAGCTATTGGACTCTTTTTACTCATAAGCGGCTAATCCAGAAATTTCGTTGACTCCAGCTAATTTTTTCAATTGTGGTACTAATGCAGCCATTAATTCACTTTCGACCCGACTGCGCTCTCTCCAACCTAAATCTAAAGGGGCTAATAAATCGGTTAATTTTTCTCCGTCAAAAATCATTCTACTAATTATGTCAGCCACAAAATCTTTTAAGTTGGTTGTTTGTAAACCGTAACTATGGGCAATTGTTGCTAACTCTTTGTTGTATTTATTGTCTTTAAAAGTTTCGTAACCTTTTCGAAGCTCTTCCTCGCTTTGTCCTACGCTCCAATCCAAACTATCAATGTATTCGGACATATCTTCTTCTTCATCCATTAAGTTGGAGTTGGATTTGAGCAAACTTTTGATTTCCTCTTTGGTCATTTTTTGCTTGCCCTGTTTTTTACCTAAATTTTCAGCAGTTAATTTAATTATGTAGTCATAATCAATAATTGCAGAAGCAAATAATACAAACTCAAAATCAAGTTGTTGTATTTCTTCGGGAGCATTGTCACCATCTTCTTGCTGAATTTTCCGCAATTGTTTTGCTGTTTCTATGTAAGAGCTTCGGAATTCTTGCAGTTTATCTGTGGGTAAAATTTGTTCAATAACGTTTTTTTGCTCTTCGCTCAAATCTGTATATTGGTCGAGTTGAGTTTTTAGTTTTTGAATTTCCTTAAAGTTTTTCACAAAAGTAATCCTTGCTGCATCTCCTTTTAGTCCATATATTTCATGCGGTTCGCAAACCAAATTTTGATCCTGCATAAAATTACCAAGCTTTTCAACTGCCTCTTTGTACTGATTAATTACAATAGGAGCAGGATCCACCATCCAGATTTCTTTGGCTTTGTTATCCTCTTTTATACCAGAAAACAAGGTGATTGCTTGGTTCACTGCTTCTTGCTGTGAGCGAAAATCCAAAATATTGCCATAAGGTTTGCTATCATTCAGCACACGATTGGTACGTGAAAAGGCTTGAATCAAACCGTGGTATTTTAAATTTTTATCAACATACAAAGTATTGAGATACTTTGAATCAAAGCCTGTTAAAAGCATATCGACAACAATGGTAATGTCAATTTTATTTTTGTGAGCATATTCTTTATTACTGTACTTCTGGTCTTTAATTCTACGCTGAACATCTTGATAATACAAATCAAATTCATTCACAGTATGATTCGTGTAGAATTGCTTATTGTAATCTGCAATAATCTCTATTAAAGCAGCTTTCTTTTCTTCAGGGTTCTGCTTATTGTCTTCTCTTTCCTGAATCAAATCTTCTTGAAGTTGTTTTACATCTGCTGCATTTTTCTGACTTTGTTGGTCACCTTCTTTTGCAATCAATTGTGCTGGAGGCGAAAAAACGCAAGCAATGTTAAGCGGAACGAACTCTTGTCCTTCGACATCGCTTAGGATACGCTTCTGTTCTTGAATGTTTTTAAACAAACTATAATATTCTATCGCATTATTGATAGAGGACGTTGCCAAAATAGCATTGAATTTTCGTTGGTTGGTAGCTGCATTATGTTTTGCCAAAATAGCTTCTACAACAGCTTGTTGCGAAATGGCTTCGCCTGGCTTTGGATTTTGTTCTCCATTTCCTTTGAAATAATCAATATGAAATTTTAATACATTTCTATCATCAATAGCGTTTGTTATAGTATAAGCGTGTAATTCCTGTTGAAAAACATCTTTGGTTTCTTTGTATTTTGCCTCTTCTCCGTTTCGCTGAATGTAAGTCGCATTTTTTTCAAATATAGGCGTTCCAGTAAAGCCAAATAATTGAGCTTTTGGAAAAAAGTCACGAATGGCTTTGTGATTGTCGCCAAATTGGGAACGATGACATTCGTCAAAAATAAATGCAATTCGTTTATTGGCTAATGACTGTAAACGCTCTTTATAATTTTTCTTTTGCGAACCATCTAAAGCCAAACCTAATTTTTGAATTGTAGTTACAATTACTTTATCCGCATAGTCAGTTGATAGTAATCTCCTTACCAAAGTTTCGGTATTGGTATTTTCTTCTACACTTCCTTCCTGAAATTTGTTAAATTCTTCACGGGTTTGGCGGTCAAGATCTTTCCTGTCAACCACAAACAAACATTTTTCAATATCTGGATTGTCTTTGAGTAGGGTAGAAGCCTTGAAAGAAGTCAATGTTTTTCCACTTCCTGTAGTATGCCAAATGTAACCATTCCCACGGTTCTCTTCTATACAATTTACAATACGTTTTACAGCATAAATTTGATAAGGGCGCATTACCAATATCTTCTGCTCACTTTCAACCAAAACCATATATTTACTCACCAATTCACCTAAAGTACATTTGCTAAGAAACTTCTCAGTAAAATTTGCTAAGTCTTTTATTGGTTTATTCCTTTCATCTGCTAGTTCGTATACAGGTAAAAATTGCTCATCAGCATTGAATTGAAAGTGTTGGTTTTTATTGTTGGCAAAGTAGTAGGTATTGCTTCTGTTACTTACGATAAAAAGCTGCATAAAACACAGTAAAGAGTTTCCATATCCATTCCCTTGTTCATTTTTATAGTCAACAATTTGCTGCATTGCTTTTCTAGGTGAGATGTCTAATTTTTTCAATTCGATTTGAGCAATAGGTAAACCGTTTATCAACAAAATAACGTCGTATCGATGATGGCTGTTTTCTGTATTTGTTCGCAATTGACTAATGACTTCAAAATCATTTTTACACCAATCCTTTATATTTACTAATGTGTAATGTAAAGGTGTACCGTCTTCACGCTGAAAATATTGTTTTTCACGCAAAATTTTAGAAGCTGAAAAAACATCTGGACTGATAATTTCTTCTCTAAGTCTTAAAAACTCAGAATCTGTCAAATGGACAAGGTTAAGTTTCTCAAATTTGTTTCTAAAGTTTTGTTCTAACGATTTTCTGTCAGTTATTTCTGGACGGTAGATGTATTTTAAATCAATTAGCTTCTGTATTAAAGCGTTTTCAATTTCAGATTCTTTTATCATATGGAAAAGCATATTATCACTTACTCCAAATTTATAAAAAATCGAATTAGCGATGAAATTAGTTTAATTTTAAATTGGAATAATATTATTTTCCATACGAGCAACACTATACCTATTGTTCAAAAAATTATGTAGGGCATAAACTTTGTAAATTAGCACCTAAATTAGCACCTGTAAAAATAAAACGCTGTAAATTAAACATTTACAGCGTTTTTTGCAGAGAGGAAGGGATTCGAACCCTCGATACCCTTTTGGAGTATACACACTTTCCAGGCGTGCGCCTTCGACCACTCGGCCACCTCTCTAATTGCGGTTGCAAAAATATAACTTATGTTTGGTTTTCACAAATTAATTTGACATTTCTCCTCTTAAATTTTTCTGGAACAATGTACCGAAGCTCTCTGTATAATGAGGGTTTTCGATAAGGTGCATGGCTTTGGTAAGAGCACTTTCTGCAGTAAGGTCACCACCGCTGATAGCACCAATGCGTTTGAAAATGTTACTGTTATCATATTTTCCGATAGAGATTTCTCCGGAAATACACTGAGAAATAATCACAATTTCTGTTCCGTTAGCTCTTATATTAAGGAGGATATTTTCGATATTTTTATCTGAAAAAAAAGTTCCGGATCCAAATACACGAAGAATCAATACCTTTATTTCTGAAGCTTTAATAAAGCTTTCCAGTTCATTCAGATTCATTCCCGGGAATATCCATATCAGAAATACCTTCTTGGAAATATGCAGATCGACATTGAATTCCTCATCTTTAGGAGCCCGATATAAGATATTACGGTCAGCTTCCAGATTTACACCAGATTGCCCCAATATAGGATAATTAGGCGTTTTAAAAGCATCGAAATTCTCTGCGCTGGCTTTTATACAACGATTACCTCGTAATAGTTTGTATTCAAAATACAAAGCGACCTCCTGAATCACTGCCTCATCGCCATCGTAAAAACTAGCGTAATATAAGCTGGTCAACAGATTTTCTTTGGCATCTGTTCTTAAATCACCAATAGGAAGCTGAGATCCTGTAAGAATAACCGGCTTGCGCAACCCCTTTAGCATAAAGCTAAGAGCTGATGCTGTATAAGCCATTGTATCAGTACCATGAAGTATTAAAAATCCCGAATAATCTCCGTAATTTTCCTCAATGATTTTGGCTATAGCTGTCCAGTGCTCAGGACCTACATCAGAAGAATCCAACGGGATCGAGAATTGACTTAATGTAACATCGCAGTCAAGGAGATTAATCTCCGGAATACGGCTGGCAATTGTTGAGAAATCGAAAGCTTTAAGGCTTCCGCTTTCGTAGTCTTTTTCCATACCAATGGTGCCTCCGGTGTAAATGATGAGTACTTTGCGCTTCATATGCCCAAAATTACATTAAATTATCGTTAAATAAGAGTTTCATATCTGAAAAATGATTTATTTTATTCTATAAAACAATTAAAATGAGCCTATGAAAATTTATTATTTTCTTTTTATGCTGTCCTTTAGTTTATTTTATTCTCAAAGTATCAAAACAATGCGTGTGCAGGATGCTGTAGACGAGAAACCGATAATACATGCAAGAATATTAGTAAACAATGAAGTTTTCTATACCAATGATGACGGGAAAGTTCCGATATCTGAAAATGCTGCGAATATAGAAGTCTATGCAGGGAATTATGAAAAAATCATATTGAAAAATTTTACAACGCTGGTAAAACTAAAACCACGCGTGAGAAATATAAAGGAAGTACAAATCCGAAATTATAATAATGTAGCCAGTCTTATTAAATCGGTGTATAAAAAGTATGGAAAACTTTATTATACCAAACCATCTCTTTATAACGCTATTTACAAACAAAAAAACACCAGAAACGAAGAAATAAGCATGCTGTTAGTAGCGAATATGGATTTGTGGACACTGGATAATATGTACCATCCGATATATGTACGCCGAAAGGATTTCGATTCTTTTGTACAGGCAGATCTGCATAAAATCAAATATTATAAATCTATAGAAAATACAACTGCATTTAATGGTTCTAGTTTGGATAGTTCAAAGGACTTTATCGGAGATATGTTTTTCAACTATACATTATATAAGCTGGATAAATTTGTTCGTCTGAAAGATGCGAAAATAGACGGAAAAATTATAGATGAAGATGGTGACCTGATTACGATTTCATTCAAATTGTTTTCGCCAAAGTATAAAGTTACAAATACGGGATTTTTTGTTTACAATAAAGCAGATAAAGTGATCACGCACTGTGAGATGAATTATGATCAGGGTGATGTAAAACCTTTTAAAACAATTAATGAAGCTGATGAAGAGTACCGCTATATGACAATCAATGGGGAAGTGATCTTTGATTTTTATAAGCTTAATGATAAATATTTACCGTCTTTTGCTCATACATCAGGTGAATATTATATGCTTTACGATGACCAAAAACATACCGGAACTTTTAATCGTGAGATTACATTCAGTCAGTTTTATAAGTCAGATAATAAGGGGCTGACTAATAAAATAGATTTTGGAAAAAAACTTTGGAAGAATATACAAACTGGAGAAGTGAAAGCCACGCCTATTTTGCTTTCAGAAGAAGAGCGCCGCTTTATCGATGAAAATAAGTAATTTTGGGGCATGAATGATCCGCGATATCAAGATGTCTATGAATATATGAAGGGATTTCTGACTGAAGAAAGACTTTCTAAAATTGAGAAATATGCAGAAGAGAGCTCCGATTTTGTATTGCCTGTGCTGGAGAATATATATCAGTTTCGTAACGCAGCAGCAATTATTCGTTCGGTAGAAGCCTGTGGATTTCATAAGATTGCAGCATTGGAAGAAGAAAATGTATTTAATCCCAATATCAGAGTTGCCCGTGGAGCCGATACATGGATGCAGGTAGAGAAAATGCCCAAAACAATGTCTTCACTGCAGCAGATTAGAGACAAAGGCTATAAAATACTGGCTGTTTCTCCGGAAAAAAATGCGGTTTCTTTACCAGAGTATGAGCTAAAAGAACCCGTAGCATTAATATTTGGTACCGAGATGGAAGGAGTTTCTCAGGAGGTATTAGATTTTGCAGACGAAACCCTCATTATTCCGATGTATGGTTTTACCCAGAGTTTTAATGTTTCTGTAGCTGCTGCTATTTGTATGTACGAGCTAAAACAAAAACTTCTGAAGTCGGATATTGATTACAAACTATCTGATGAAAAAAAGCTGGCAATGAAAATTCGTTGGGCTGTTAACAGTGCCCGTTCTGGTGATGAGATATTGAATTATTATCTGAAAAAGCACAATATAGAGGCTACTTTCTAAAATTAAAAATAAAACAAATCAGTATAAAAAATGGTCAGAATAATTTTCTGACCATTTTTATATGCTATCATATGTAGAGACTAAAACATTTTTTCGTATCCCCAGGCTGCTACAAATACACCTGCAGTTTCTGTACGAAGACGTTGGGGTCCCAGGCTTACAGCCTTGATCTGTTTTTCTTTTAACATCTGGATTTCCTTCAAGCTGAAATCTCCTTCAGGGCCTATAAGGAAACAAATGTCCTTTTGTATTTGCAAACGGGTAATATCCTGTCTTTCTAATTCCGAATGGCAATGTGCTACATAGGTTTTTTCGGCATTTACCTTTTGTAAAAAATCGGATATTTTAATCAGATCATTTACTTGTGGGAAATAGAAACGTAAACTTTGTTTCGAAGCAGCAATAACCTGCTTTCTGATTTTATCAATATTCAGATTTTTACGCTCCGTTTTTTCAGTTAGTAAAAAGCTTATTTCTGTTACGCCCATTTCAGTCGCTTTCTCAACAAAAAACTCAGTGCGGTCAATATTTTTAGTCGGAGCAATAGCTATATGTAAATGATGTGGGAAATCCGGTGTTTCTAATTGGACTTCAGTAACCTCAATCAGCGCTTTTTTCCCTTCAAAGTAAAGCTTTCCATGTGCTAAAGCACCTTCTCCGTTGGTAACCGAAATCTCTTCTCCCTCTCGCATACGCAAAACCTTTGCAATATGTTGTTGATCATCCTCATTAATCTGGACAGTGTTTTCAGTAATATTTCCGTAAAAAAGTTTCATTGAAAAAGTTGAATGTTAATTTGTGTAACTGTGTAATTGTTAATTATCAGGCACTAAATCTCTTTTCGAGAGCATTTAGTTGATTAGCAATATGTTCTATTTTATTTCGAAGTTCAGTGTAGACTTCTTCAGATATTAATTTTAGCTCAACAGAAATAATTAGAAAATTTAATAATTCTATCGTGGAACCATATGCAATGTTTATAAATCTGCTTTTGTCTTTATTAGATTTTCTTGTAGATCCTTCTGCAATATTAGCGGCAATACTAACCGATGACCTATTCATCTGTGAAGTTAATCCAAATCGTTCCTTTTCAGGGTAATTCGACGTTAGCTGATAAATAATTACAGATAGATTTTTAGCATTTTGCCATACCTCTAATTTTTCAAAATAAAATTGATGCATAATGGCGATTTTACGGTTACACGATTAATCAAATTTATAAAAAATATTAAAGATCATACTTAGCAGTTGCAGTAGCTCTAAGATCAGTAAATTCTCCTTTCTCGTATTTCAGTTTGGCAACCATTGCAATCATTGCAGCATTGTCTGTTGTGTATTCAAATTTTGGAATGTAATAATTCCATCCTTTTTTCTCAGAAAGCTCTTGTAAGGCGCTTCTCAGTTTTGAATTAGCAGATACACCACCTGCAATAGCAATTTCTTTTACGCCGTAATCATCAGCTGCTTTTTCCAGTTTTTTCAGGAGAATATCAATGATGTTCTTCTGAACAGAAGCACACAGATCATTCAGATTTTCTTTAACAAAATCAGGATTCTTTTTTACTTCTTTCTGAAGGAAATATAAAACTGAAGTTTTAATTCCACTGAAAGAGTAGTCGTAACCCTCTAATTTAGGTTTGTTAAACTGAAATACGTTTTCATCTCCTTCTTTAGAAAGTTTATCTATAATAGGTCCGGCAGGATAATCCAGATCCATAATCTTACCTATTTTATCAAAAGCCTCTCCGGCAGCATCATCTATTGTTCTGCCAAGAATTTCCATATCGAAATAATCTTTTACCAGCACAATCAGTGTATGTCCACCACTTACAGTAAGGCAAATGAATGGAAATTTTGGTGGATTAGGATTAGCATCTTCAATGAAATGTGCAAGGATATGTGCCTGAAGATGATTTACTTCTATCAATGGTACATCCAGAGACATCGCCAACGATTTAGCAAAGGAGGTTCCCACAAGAAGTGACCCCAAAAGACCAGGTCCTCGGGTAAAACCTATGGCACAAATTTCATTTTGTTGTATATTTGCTTGGTTGAGTGCTTGGTGAACAACAGGGATAATATTTTGCTGATGCGCGCGTGAAGCCAATTCTGGTACAACGCCACCATATTCCAGATGAATTTTCTGGTTGGCTGCGATGTTGGACAAAATGCTATTCCCCTGTATGATGGCAGCAGAAGTGTCATCACAAGAAGACTCAATACCTAAAATAACAGACTTGCTCATAGATGGCAAATTTAGAGAATAATAAGGACAATAACGAAAAACCGATTGAAAAGCAGATCGGAAAAGCTGTAGATAAAACCATAGATACGGTTTCTAAAGCGGTAGATGATGCAGAACATTTTGCCGAGGATGTTGCAAAACAGGCAATAGAAGATGCATCACATTACAGCTGGTGGGCCAAACTATTATTGTACCTTTTTTATATAGGATTGGGTATCGTTGGTTTGTTTTTTATTGTTGTAAGCTTACCGGTTACCAAAGACTGGGCTGCAACTAAAGCTTTAGGCTCCCTGAACAAAGATTTCGGAATCGAAATTTCCAAAAAAAATGTAGAGCTTAATATTTTCGGAGATGTTACCATTGAAGGATTAGAAATAAAAGACCACAGAGGTTTTCCTTTTATAAAAGCAAAAGAATACCGGGCGACTTCCGACTGGTTTTCTTTACTGGACATTGGAAAAACGAATACTTTGGCTTTTAAGTCCATGGTCTTAAAAAATGCAGATGTAAAAGTCATTACTTATAAAGGCGATTCTATTGACAACTTTAATCGCTTTATCAACAAATTTGATGATGGCAAGCCCCGAAATCCTAATAAGCCAATCTTCCAGTTGCGTTCCAGAGTACAGATTCTGGATAGTAAAATCTCTATTGTCAATCAGAATCATACCGGTGAGGAAGCAAAATGGCTAACGGCTGATCATTTTAATCTTACAGCCCCTTTACTAAAAGTTAAAGGCCCTGATGTAAGTGCTCGAATTAATAATATGACTTTTCAAACAGTTCGTTGGGGGAAAAAGCACCTTGTGGAAACTTTCTCTACGGATTTCTCTTTGACCAAAGAAAAGCTAACATTTAAAGATCTTACACTAAATACAGATCACTCACTGCTAATGGGAGATCTTGTTCTGAAACTTGACAAGAAAACTCATTTTGCAGATTTTAACAATAAAGTTTTCTGGGATATGACCCTGAAGCAGGGAAGTCAGGTAAGCGGTTATGATATCAGTTACTTTGTGGACAGATGGGATAATTATATACCGATTAATATTTCCGGTAAAATGGATGGTCCTCTGAACAAATTTACGCTGAATAACTTTTTAGTTCGTGGGAAAGATGTAAAAGTTCAGACATCCAAAATGCAGGTGAAAGATCTTCTTAAAGGTAAATACCATATTACCACAGATCAAATGTCTGCTGATTTTACATATCCTGATCTGCGTGCCATGTTGCCGAAATTTATTTCCGGGAAGATGGGCAATTTTGCAGATGTTTTCCAGAATATAAAGTTCAATGGTAAGGCAGATGTAGATCCGCACCGTGTTATTGCCAGTGGTAATCTGGTAACAGGAATAGGGCAAGCTGAAATAAAAAGTGTAACCCTCTCGGATTATAGCTCAAAAGATCCAAAATATGTAGGTGATATTTTTGTAAAAGACCTTAATGTTACAGCATTTACCAAAAATAAGGACGTAGGACTTATTACAGGGAATATAAATGTAAACGGACAGGGATTTGATGTCAATACACTTTCATTGCAAACAAAATCCAATATACAGCGTATTCAGATTATGGGGAAAGATGTACACAATCTTTCTTTAGATGGCAATCTTGCTCAGCGAAAATATGATGGACTTATCGTTATCAACGATGATCAGATTAAAGGGAATGTAAAAGGACTAATTGATTTTAGTACCAAAAGAATACAGGCTGATGTAAAAAGTGAGATAGAATATTTAAATCTTAACTATTTCGGTAATAATGCCAATAATAATGCTAGTGTAAGTGGCGTTTTCGACGGTAAAATTTCGATGACGGATATCAATGACCTTAATCTGGATGCCAGTCTGGAAAATCTGAAATTTACGTCCTCTGATCAGAAATTTGAAATACCAAATGCCAATGTCAAAGCCTTTTTTGAAGATGGAAACCGAATTATTGATGTAGATGCACCTGGTGCAGCAAAAGGTAAAATTGTAGGGCGTTTTAATCTCGGAGATTTAGCCAGTATGGCGCAAAGTGGTCTTGGAAATGTATTGGTGGGCTATCTGCCGAAAAAAATATACAAAGGACAAAATTTTGATCTGGAATTTGATGTGCAGCAAAAGCTTATCAGCTACTTCCTTCCAGACGTATATATACCTTCCGGAGCTCATATTAAAGGAGCTTATATAGGTGATACCAATGATCTTAATTTGGATGCGGATGTACCAAGTCTGAAATATGTAATGACTAAGAAAGAAGAGATCAGGGAAGCCGACAGAGCATTGGCAAGACTTAATCCTCAGTATAAAATAGAAGAAAAAGCCGTTGTTACAGATAGTGCTGTTGTAGACAGTATCCATCTGAAAATTAATACCGCACTCCACCAGGAGCAGATTCTGGCGAATATTCAGAAAATAAAATACGATAAGAATATTGTAAGGGATGTTGTACTAAAAGGAACTAATGAAGATGACAAGATTCTGCATATCGCTTCCACATTTAAAGTTGGAAATGAGTCACAGGATGCATCCGGAAAGCTTAAAGAATATGCAGTCAACCTGAATCAGGTAACTGACCCTAACGGAGATATTGCTGTACGCTTTGAGCCAACTTCTGTAAAACTGAATAAGGATACCTGGAGTGTAGATACATCTGCGGAGCTCAACCATTCCATTGTTTACCGAAAGAAGCAGGGCGATTTTCTGGTGAGTAACCTTAGATTGTTTTCAGAAGAAAGTAGTATTCTGATCAACGGAATGTTTAAAGGCGGAAAGGATTTTGATACCGAAATAAAACTGGAAAACCTGCAATTGGCTAAAGTTCTGGCATTCCTGCCGGGAGAAAATAGTATGGATATCCGTGGTATTGCAAATGGTTCGGCCAAAATAAAAATGAATAAGAATGATCTTCAGCCTATTGTTGATATTAAGGTTGAAGCCATTAAGATGAGTGGTCAGGATGTTGGTAACCTTGTATTGAATGCTAAAAATGGTAATGCAGTAAATGTTTATGATATAGATGCACATATTGCATCGGATTCCGGAATAATAGGAGAGAATAATCTGGCCCTTCACGGAACAATCAATAACAATACTCCTTCCCCAACATTAGACCTTACAACATCATTAAAAGATTTTAATATTGCATTCGCCGGAGAATTTGTAAAGAGTCTCTTCTCTAACCTTAGAGGTAAGGCTAATGGTGAAGTGAAAATATCAGGTCCGCTGAGTAATATTGATTATTCCGGAGATATTGCAATGACCGGACTTGGATTCAAATTTGTCTTTACAGGCGTAGATTACAACTTTGCAGATGCAGTAATTCCGGTTTCCAAAGGTTTAGTCGTATTAGACGGGCTTAAAGTAAATGACGGAAGAGCTAATTCTTCAGGAACAATAGCGGGGGCAATTAATTTTGAGAAAATTTCGGCACTTGGTATCAACCTTATTATACAGGCCGACGATTTGTTATTACTGAATACTTCTCAAAAAGATTTTGATACCTTCTGGGGACGTGTAACGGCAAAAGGGATTATCAACGTCTCAGGTTCCTCTTCAAAACTAAACTTAGATGCTAAGGCTACTGTTCTTGGTGGTAGTGAATTTACCCTAAATACAAGTACCGCTTCTTCGGTTGAAGAATTTAAAATGCTGAGGTTCCTTAAAGTAGATGAAAAAACAGGAGAGGTTTCGATAGAGCAAAAAGTAAATTCAGGAGCCAACATGAACATCGGTTTAATCCTTGATGTGGATAAAAACTCTACGGTAAATGTATTGGTGGGTGACAATGTCGGAAATATCAGTGTAAGAGGTATGGCCAATAACCTTAGGTTTAATATGAACCGTACCGGAATGATGTCGATGAACGGAGTCTATGCTGTGGATAACGGAACCTTCGTTTCTAAAGCGATCCTGGAAAGAACTTTCCAGATTCAGAAGGGTAGTAGTATCTCTTGGGACGGAAATGTAATGAACCCGGATCTGAATATTGTGGCAAATTACTACAGAGTTGTTACCAATCTTGGAGAGTACCTTACTGTAGGAAAGCTTCAGCCTACGAATGTTGAATTGCAGATTAAGATTAAAAACAAAATGCAAGAGCTGAACCGACAAGGTGCTATTGCAATGGATATTATATTACCGGATGCTTCCAGTCAGATTCGTGAAGCTTTAGCATCCAAACTGAATACAGAAGACGAGAAGATTAAGCAGATCGGTTCGGTACTTATTATGAACAGCTTCAACGTAACCTCTTCATTAGACGGAGTTACAATTGGGAATGCAGCAGTATCTACAGGATACAGTATGCTGTTCAAAAATCTGGCATCAGTATTTAATGCCATTAGTAACGATTTCCAGATCGATATGGATTATATTAAAGGAGATCAGGCGTCCAATACAGGAGACCGGGCAAATACAAGTGTTAATCTTACCCTTTCTCCACGTGTAAAAGTTAAAACAGGTATTGGTATTCCGATCACCCGTACTGCCGATGTACAGAACAATTACCTCTCAGGTGAAGGCTCTATAGAGTACGATGTTTCCAAGGCAAATGACGGAAGTCTTGTTCTTCATGCTTATTCCAAACCGGCCAATATCGGACTTGTAGTAGGATCTAATGCTAGTGATAATCAGAGTTATGGAGCCGGTGTAGCCTATACCAGAAGTTTTAATAAGTTCAGTGAACTATTTGGAAAAAAGAAAAATAAAGAGAAGAAGAAGAATAAAATGGACACCAAAGCCGTTCAGGATTCTATAAGAAAGTAGCACTTCTATTTTGTTGTTTTTATCGTAAATGATTTTTTATAGTACATATATATTAAAAATCGTTAAAGTTTTTTGTTTAAAGTATATTTTCTTAAATTTGCATTATAAATAAAGAATAATATTTTTTTTTAAATTAAAATAAAAATTATGAACTATCAATTGGACGAAATAGACAATAAGATTCTTGGCTATTTAGTTGCAAATACGAGAATGCCTTTTACAGAAATTGCAAAATTAATGGATGTTTCTGCGGGGACTATTCACGTAAGAGTTAAGAAGATGGAAGATGCAGGAATTATCCTGGGATCTTCTCTGAATATAGACTATGGGAAATTGGATTACCATTTTACTGCGTTTATCGGTATCCTACTTACAAAGTCTAACAGAACGCAGGAGGTGTTAAAGGAATTAGCAAAAATCCCTAATGTAGTAGAGGCTAGTGTTATTTCCGGAAAATATAACATTTTTATTAAAATAAGAGCTAAAAACACAGATGACGCTAAGCGCATTATTTATCAAATCGATGATATTGCAGATGTTATGCGTACAGAGAGTATGATTTCTATGGAAGAATACTTAAGTGATAAAAATCGTCTTATTCAGGCAATTATTTAAAACTTTATTTAATAAATTTACAGTACAAAAGCTTTTGAATTTTCAAAAGCTTTTTTATTATTATTTTTTATGGAAGAACAGGACTATTTCGAAAACGAGCATGAGCCAAAACGCGGAACCCCTTTTTATTTAATATTGGGTGTTTTATTATTGTTATTGATTAATAATCTCAATGTAGACTACATGACTGTAGGGATGAAAGAGAAAATGCAGATACCACAATGGTATATTACATTGCTGTTTAGTCTGGATGTTCTGGCTATTTTGTCTTTAGTAGGGATTTATTTTTTCAGAAAAATTGCGGTTTATTTGTTCCCTGTACTTATTATGATCCACTTTATCATTCACCTGAACTATCTGATGACATTCCTGTATACAGATGTATTTATGATGTTTTTCTTTATCGGGGTAGGTCTTTTGGTATTTATTCCGAAGTGGAGATCTTTTAAATAGTTCTCAGATAACATATTAACATTTTCGATCACTTTAAAATCCAAAGTATTTACTATGAGAAAGTTTTTTGTATTCGTTACAGTTTTCAGTGGTTTATTCATTTTTGCCAAGAATGATGTTGTTAAGCCCTATAAGTCTTTTAATAAGATTAGTAATATAGTTGCCGGTCAGAGATATGCTTATGCAGAAGTTGTCTTTCAACATTATTATAAAGACAAGACATGGGTGAACGGTAAATATGTTAGTGATAATATAAGAGCAGATATTTCCAAAACGACCAGTCCGTCACAAGCTCTGGATATTATGGGCGATAATGGTTGGGAACTCACAACCTCATTTACCCGGAATTTTGACGGTGGGTACGAATATTACTATTATTTTAAGAAAGCTATTAATTAAACGGAGATTTTCCCAATTTTGATGTAAGCTATATTAAGGTAGCTTTAATCAAATGTTTACTAAATATTATCCGGATCTGTACTTCCTAAAGTAACAGAAAAGAAAGTATCAAGATCTGTATCTTCATCCAGGCCAAATTTCTTTTTCAGACGGTATTTTGCCATTCTTACACTTTTAGGTTCCACATTCAGCAGGTGGGCTATTTGTTTGGTACCCATACCCAGATAGATATAGGAACAATATTTTAGATCCAGTGCTGTAAGTTTTTGCAGTGCTTTTTCACTGATATTTCTGAAGAAATCCGGATGCAGTTCCTGAATTCTGAATTTAGCTTTTTCAAAATCCTTGTCTACGCGGCTAACTTCTTTTACTACCTGATTAATGTTGATATCTGTATCCGATAATCGGGTTTGCAATTGTTGGAGCACCTCATTTTTATGCTGAAGATGAAGGTGATTCGCCAAAACTTCGGTTTGTAACTTTTGTTGTTGCAGTGTTAATAACTCTTGTTCAGCTTTTAGCCTTGCCTGCTCTTCTTTTTCCAGTTTTATCTGGATCTCAGCTTCATTTTTCTCTGTGTTGAGCTGTTTTTCTCTTACAAGAGAATATCTGAGTCGGAAGTGGTAAGACCGGAACATAAAAAATGCGCCAATTAAACCAATACATCCCAGAATAATGTATAAAAGTTTTTGTTTTTTGAGCGACAGGACTTCCTGTTCTTTTTTATCGGACTGATATTGAGCTTCCAATCTTTTTACATTAGCTGCCTCATCCTCATTAAACTGCTCTATACTATATTTTGTTACTTTCTTCTGATATTCAAGAGCCTTCGTCAGATCTCCTTTCTTCTCATATAATTCGGCCAGATCATTTACAACCTGTATCATAATATAATAGTAGACAGGCGACTGTGTTAGTAACATTGTTTCTGCCTGCAGGAGGTACTGTTCCGCTTTATTCAAGTCATTATCCCGCGTTGCAAGATTAGCGAGCATACCAAAACCTCCCGCCTGTATAGATTGTGGTTTAGCTGTATGTGTTGAAGCATTTAGTGCTTCACCAATGTTGTATTCTATTTGTTTACGAAGATCGTCTGTTAATTTAGGAAAGTATTTCAGCAAATAACTTGCAGTATTATTCCGGGCGATGGCATAAGTGTAATCGGATACATGACCCGGAAATTCTTTATACAATGCAGCAGCTTTTTCAGAATTACTCATGATTGCATTCAGATCTTCGGGACTGTTGGTTTTCTCGTACTGATAAGTATAGGCTGTTGCCAGAGCAGTATAAGCATTACTTAGCTGATTTTTATTACCGGATTTTTCAGCCTGTTCTATACTTTTTCGAGCATATTTGAAGCTGTTTTTCAAATCGTTCCAGGTAGTATAGGTGCCATATAAAAGGTAATATAACCTGAATTCAAGCATAGGATCTCCTTTTGTTTTTTCAAGTAAAGAGAGGCTTTTCAGGATGTATGCGACAGACTTCTTATATTCATAAAGTGAATGTGAATAATAAGCCGGCAAAAAGCTGGCATAGGCTTGTGCTATTTTATCATTGGTTTTGGAGGCACTTGTTGAGGCAGAATCTATATAAGGCTGTACCTGATCATATTTCTCCAGATTACACATTATAATCCCCTGGAAAACATGAGCTTTTGTTATAGCCAACAGATTATCCGATGTTCTGGCAAGTTTTAGATATTCCTTGTTATAATCGGATGCTTTATTATATTGCTGTTCGCTTCTGTATTTCTCAATAACAAGTTCATAGACTTTTAGCTTTTCATCAACAGGTAACTGTTCCGTTTTTAATCGGTTGATGAGGCTGTCTGTATAGATGTTTTTTGCTTTTACAGAATGGAACAAAAGAATACAGAATAATAATATCAGATAAAATTTCCCTTTCATTAAACAAATGCTTTATTAATAATGTGTTCAGATTCTGTATTACTTTTTATAGAAGTCTTCGGTTTGGTTATAATTTTAATAAAAGTAACAAAAATCCACAGCCTACCAAATTATATCACAACTAAATGTGTTTTTCAATTTGTTGTTATTCAGTTTATTATGAAAGTTGTAGTCATTCTGTAGTCGCATGCTTTTTTATGGTAGCTGTTCTGTAGTAAGCATAAAATTGATTTTACTATTCCGATTGTACAATTTTGTCATAGTCAAGCTGTAAAACACAAAACAACATATTTTATTAACCTTTAATCAATTTTATTATGGACAACAAAACTTTATCAGTCATTTCGTACATCACTATTATCGGATGGATCATATCTTTTGTTATGGGAAAAGATAATGCCAACAGTTTACTGAAATACCACCTTCGTCAGTCGTTTGGACTTTTTATTTTCGGAATAGTATTGGGGATTGCGCTTCGGATTATAATGAGTATTACAGGGCTTTATTTTTTAGGCTATATAGGTCTTATAAATTTTGCTTTGATGATTATCGGAATTATCAACGCAGCAAATGAAGCCGAAAAGCCATTACCACTGATCGGAAAAATGTTTGAAGACAAATTTGCATTTGTAGGCTAATCAAAAATACTCTGGCACTTAAAATAACCATACAAATATGTCGGACTATAAACATTTGAAAAAAGATGGTACCGGGTATCTGGTAAAACAGTATCCTTCGCTTCAGCATGTAATAGTATTGGCATGGGTACTCATTGGTCTTGTTCTGATAATTAACACCAGCTACTTCAAAACAGGTATTGTAATATTTATATTGTCATTACTACTGGCTATACTCACTTTTCGGGGACCCCGGGTTTATGTAGATCCTTATGCCAAAATAATTACTGTAAAACATGGTTTCAGACAGAATCAGTATGATTTAAAAGATTTTGAAGGATTTGAATTACAAAGCTTTGTGATGATGGGTTTCATTCCGATAGGCAGTTATTTGTATACTAACTTTAAAGATGTACCTAAAATAAAGCGTCCTGCAATGTCTCAATCTTTTGGTAAAAAAAGAATGCAGGAAGTGTATAATGAGTTAGAAGAATTGATCAACAATAAAAACACACAATAAGGAATGAAAAAAATAACAATTGCAGCGGGTATTTTTGTACTCACATGTACTGCTACATCCTGTGACAAGATAAAAGAGAAGTTATCACAACAGAACAAAACCACCAAGATAAATCCGTTTAGTGTTGATTCCGGAAACGAGAGCCAGGATATTATTGCTTTCAATAATAAAATAGTAAAAATGGATAAAGCACAGGCAGACTATATAAAAAGCTTTGAAGAAGGTTTAACCAGCATGGATGATTTTGTTAAAAATGCTTTGGAAAATCCCAATGCTATGCGTTTCACTCCTGTGTCAACACCTATCTCTACATTTATTGCTCTTGAAGAAATAAAAGCACCAAAAGTATTAGGAGGCGAATACCAGAAGTTAGCGGATAAAATGATCAGTACATTTAAAGATCTAAAAACACTACAGGAAGAACTATCGGCTTATAAAAATGCTGAAGACTGGAAGGATGATAAAGGGAAAAAAATTACTGAGATTAAAGCTAAGGCCGACAAAATTATAGATGAGAACCGGGATGCTGCCAGTCAGTTATTTACAAAACTAGAGGATAAAGCTGACAAGGCAGAAGTAGAAATGCTAAAGAATCATCCGCTTAAGCAACAAATTACCCAATCCAAAGAGATATTAGATCTTACGCAAAAGATTATTGATGATTCTTATGATATTAAAGACGAGGCTGCTTATAAAAAGCTTTTTGCACAGCAATACCAACAATTAGAGAAATTGTACAACCGAAATCTTGAAAATAAAATCCCGTCTGCAGAAAAGAATAAAGAAGCTAGTTACAATTCATTTAATAATGCTGTAAACACATTTTTGGGGCAAATGCGAATTGTACAACGCAGCATGAATGAAAATAATGAGCAGTTGATGAGTGACCTGGACGATCTGGAAAGAGAAGCTAAAAATGTACTCGGCCGGTATAATTATTTTGTGGATTAAATCAATCACATATAGTAAATAAAAGATGAAAATATTAGGCATTATACTTATCATTATAGGCTTCTGTATCACTGTCGTGGTGAAAATTGGCCCTTCTGAAGAAACAAAATGGATTTTTACTTATGGAGACTTACTACCAATGATTACGGCATTAGTTCTTATAGTTCCAGGGTTAATAATCTATAAAAAAAACAGATAAAATATCATGTATAAATTCTATATTTACTTATGGAGACTTACTACCAATAATTACGGCATTAGTTCCTATAATTCCAGGGTTAATAATCTATAAAAAAACAGATAAAAATATCATGTATAAATTCTATAAAAAAAAAGGTAATCGGTATATTTTCAAAAACCAACCTGTATTGATGTTTATAGGGGCTCTTCTTTTCTTTATAATAGCAGGGATGTCTTATAATTTTTCAGCAATACTAGGGCTTGCTATTGCAGCTGTTGCAGTTTTTATCATTATCAATTTTTTCACTAAAAAGTTTATAATCGATATGGACCAATTAACGGTTACCGGAAAACATGGAATCTTTATTCCTGAGAAAACTTATCCTATTGCAGATTTTAGAACCTTCGAAGTGATTCATGTCAAATATGTGGGACTTATTACAATCAACCTCATATTGACTGCTTGTTTCAAGGTGGATGGGAAAGAGAAAGTACTCACTGTTGGCCAGGCTGTAACTAGAAGAGCTATTCAGCGATTGCTAAATGAGACAGAAGATATTATAAAAAGTAAGGCGTAAGTACAATGAATGTATTCGATAGATATCAGTTTAGGGAAAATGGCAGTGAAATTAGCCTTATGCCCAATTACAACTTTCTTCGCACTTTAGTATGGTGGCTGGTGCTTGGAATTGTTGCTGCACCTGTTATCTACTTTTGTATGGATTATATGTCGCGGGATAATTTTTTAATAGCTCTTATAGTATGGGTACTTTATATGGCCTATTTTGTCTTCGACTTAATATTCAGAATTCCTGTAAAATACATTTTTTATAAATCTGAAAAGAGTATTTACCGAAAAAATATTATCAACAAGAAGATTATGAATTTCGATGAGATGACTTATTTTGTAAAAGATGAAAGTGGAGGTTATTGTTATGCAATCGGGAAGAAGAAAAAGCAATTTATAAAGAATTACAGAGTAAGTAATTACTTTTCCAATTCAAAATCCTCGCAAAAAATAGAAGACGAATACTTAGAAAATATACTCTTTCCTATACTGAAATTGATGGGAATAGCAGTTGAAAATGAAAAATGATTTTACGAAAGTAAAATCATTTTTTTATGGAAACTTGTATAACTTTGTGAAAACTAATAACATGAAGATCAATAAAAGCACATTGACACTACCTTTGCTGGCAGTGTCCTTTTTAGGCATGGCGCAGAAGTTAAAAGTTTATCACAAAGATTGGATAGACTTTAACAAAAACGGGAAGAAGGATGTCTTTGAAGACAGAAAAGCTCCTATAGATAAAAGGGTTGAAAACTTGCTTTCCCAAATGACCCTGCAGGAAAAAGCCAACCAAACGGTAACCCTCTACGGATACGGAAGAATTTTAAAAGATGAGCAGCCAATACCTCAATGGAAAAATGAAATCTGGGTGCATGGGCTTGCTAATATCGATGAAATGCTAAACAGCCTTCCTTATCACAAAAGCGCTGTTACAAAATATTCTTATCCCTACAGTAACCATACCGAGGCACTCAATAATATCCAGAAATGGTTTATAGAAGAAACGAGACTCGGAATTCCTGTTGATTTTACCAACGAAGGTATACACGGTCTTACTCATGACAGAGCGACACCATTTCCCGCACCTATTAATATCGGGAGTACATGGGATAAAGATCTGGTCGGAAGAATCGGAAATACTATAGGAAAAGAAGCTTATTATCTGGGATATACAAATGTGTATGCTCCTATATTAGATATTTCAAGAGATCCGCGCTGGGGCAGGGTTGTAGAGACTTACGGCGAGGATCCGTTTATGATAGGGGAATATGGAAAACTTATGGTAAAGGGAATTCAGCAAAACGGAGTGGCCTCTACGCTCAAGCATTATGCTGTTTATTCTGTACCCAAAGGCGGAAGAGATGGCCTTGCCAGAACTGACCCGCATGTTGCGCCCAGAGAAATGCATACAATGTATCTCTATCCGTTTAAAGAAGTCATTCGTAAAGAACATCCGTTGGGAGTAATGGCGAGCTATAACGATTATGACGGTGTACCCGTAATTAGCAGTAAATATTTTTTAACAGACCTGCTGCGCAAAGAATATGGATTCGATGGTTATGTAGTATCAGACAGCGATGCATTGGAATTTGTACATAGTAAACACCATGTAGCAAAAGACTATGAAGAGGGTATTCAGAAAGCACTGGAAGCAGGACTGGATGTCCGGACTAATTTTTCACAGCCAAAAGAATATATCACACCACTTATGGATGCTCTGAAATCTGGGAAAATAAAAGAAGAAGTACTAAATGAAAGGGTAAAGGCTGTCCTAAAAACAAAGTTTAAACTGGGCTTATTTGATGAGCCTGTCCGGAGCTTTGCTAAAGAAGCCGATCGTAAAGTGCATACAAATGAAGATGAGGCGCTTTCTGTAGATGTTAACCGTCGTTCTGTTGTCTTGCTTAAAAATGAAAAGCAGACATTACCTCTTGATGCAAGAAAAATAAAAAATATTTTGATTACAGGTCCATTGGCAGATGCAGTGAATTACACCACGAGCCGTTACGGACCATCCAATAATCCTGTGACGACAATTCGGAAGGGGATTGAGGATTATGCTTCACTTCATCATATCGATACTTCGTATACCAAAGGCGTAGACGTTATTGACGAAGGATGGCCGGAAACAGAAATTATCCCTGTTGAACCTACAGAAAAAGAAAAGTCTGAAATAACCAAAACAATAAGTATGGCGGAAAAATCAGATGTTATCATAGCTGTAATGGGGGAAAGTGAAAGAGAAGTTGGTGAGAGCAGATCGCGAAGCAGCTTGAATCTTCCGGGAAAACAGACTTACTTTCTACAGCAATTATATAAAACAGGGAAACCTATAGTTTTGGTTCTTGTGAACGGAAGACCTCTTACTATAAACTGGGAAAACAAGTACCTGCCCGCCATTTTGGAAACGTGGTTTCTGGGACCGCAAAGCGGGAAAATAGTTGCAGAAACTTTGTTTGGTGAAAATAATCCCGGTGGAAAATTGTCCATATCTTTCCCTAAATCGATTGGTCAGTTAGAAATGAACTTTCCAACGAAGCCTGCGGCACAGGCAGGGCAACCCGGGACCGGACCAAATGGCTCAGGTAGCAGCAGAGTTACAGGATTTTTATATCCGTTTGGCTATGGTCTTAGCTATACCAATTTCGAGTTTACCGACTTTTCTCTGTCTTCAAAAAAAATAAAAGCCGGGGATGAATTACATGTGAAACTAAAAGTAACCAATACTGGTAAAGTAAAGGGAGATGAAGTTGTACAATTGTACCTTTCGGATTTGGTATCTTCAGTTACAACCTACGAAATGGATCTTAGAGGATTTGAGAGAGTAACTCTGGAGCCGGGGGAAACAAAGGAAGTACAATTTACCCTTAACAAAGAACACATGCAGCTGCTTAATGATAAAATGGAGTGGGTTGTAGAGCCCGGAGAATTTCGTGTAAGTGTAGGAAACTCTTCGGAGAATATTAAGTTTAAAGAAATATTTGAAGTTGAAGATTAATCTGTACTATAAGTAGGACGGTAAACAGGCTTAACCAAAAAACCTTGTCAAGATTAATGCTTAATGTTGTACTCAACTAGACAAAGTTGAATAAGTTACTCCTGACTCACAAAAAAAGGCCGGAAAATATCCGGCCTTTTAGTATTTATAAGATTTTGATTATCTGTTCAGAATTCTTTTTACAGCTTCTTTTACAGCTTCAGAATCAATTTTATATTTCTTCATTAGTTCTGCAGGTGTTGCAGATTCTCCGAAGGTATCGTTTACAGCAACAAACTCTTGTGGAGTAGGTCTTCTTCTTGCAAGCATACCTGCAACAGACTCTCCTAAACCTCCAAGGTAGTTGTGCTCTTCAGCAGTAACAAGTTTACCTGTTTTTTCTACTGACTTCAGGATGATTTCTTCATCTAATGGTTTAATTGTGTGGATGTTGATTACCTCACAAGAAATACCTTCTTTCTCTAACTCGTCAGCAGCAACAAGAGATTCCCATACAAGGTGACCTGTAGCTACGATAGTTACATCTTTACCTTCCTGTAGAAGAATTCCTTTACCAATTTCGAAAGGCATATCTTCCGGAATGAATACCGGAACGGTTGGTCTACCGAAACGAAGGTATACAGGACCTTCATAATCAGCAATAGCAATAGTTGCAGCCTTTGTCTGGTTGTAGTCACATGGGTTGATTACTACCATACCTGGTAACATTTTCATCATCCCGATGTCTTCTAAAACCTGGTGAGTAGCACCATCTTCTCCTAATGTAAGACCAGCATGCGAAGCACAGATTTTCACATTTTTTCCGGAGTATGCAATAGACTGACGGATTTGATCATATACTCTGGATGTAGAGAAGTTAGCGAAAGTTCCGGTATAAGGAATTTTTCCGTTAATTGTTAAACCAGCTGCAATACCCATCATGTTAGCCTCGGCAATACCTATCTGGAAGAATCTTTCCGGAGCTTTCTCGATGAATTTTTCCATCTTCAGAGAGCCGATAAGGTCAGCGCATAAAGCAACTACATTTGGGTTTTTATCTGCAAGTTCAGCAAGCCCTGCTCCAAAGCCTGAACGTGTATCTTTTTTTTCTGTATAGGTGAATTTCATTTTTTTGTTTTGAAGAATTAATAGTCTGCTACCTCGTCTAATTGTAACTGATCCAAAGCTCTGGCTAGTTGCTCATCATTAGGAGCTTTTCCATGCCATGCGTGCGATCCCATCATATAGTCTACTCCGGCACCCATTTCTGTGTGTAAAAGAATAACAACAGGTTTTCCTTTTCCTGTTTCTTCTTTTGCTCTGCCCAGGATTCCGATTACTGACTCCAGGTTGTTACCGTTTTTCTCTTCCAGAACTTCCCATCCGAAAGCTTCTAACTTAGCGTGAAGATTACCAAGGCTTAATACATCATCTGTATCACCATCAATTTGTCTTCCGTTATAATCTATTGTAGCAATAATATTATCTACTTTCTTAGCAGCAGCATACATGAAAGCTTCCCATACCTGTCCTTCCTGAAGCTCACCATCTCCGTGTAATGTATAAACAAGAGCTTTATCACCATCTAATTTCTTACCCTGTGCAGCACCAATAGCTACAGAAAGTCCCTGTCCTAATGAACCGGAAGCGATTCTGATACCAGGTAAACCTTCATGAGTTGTAGGGTGGCCCTGTAATCTTGAATTTAATTTTCTGAAAGTATTCAGCTCTTCAACAGGGAAGAAGTCGAATCTTGCTAGTGTACTATAATATACAGGAGAAATATGCCCGTTGGACAAAAAGAAAAGATCTTCTCCTTTCCCTTCCATAGTAAATGGTAACTTGTAGTTCATCACTTTACCGTATAATGCAGTAAAAAACTCAGTACAACCTAAAGAACCTCCAGGGTGACCACTGTTTACAGCATGAACCATACGTACAATATCTCGGCGGATTTGTGTAGCGATGTTGCTTAATTCATCAATACTCTTAGTCATAATTAAATTTATTTCCGAGCAAAAATAAGGAAATTATATGGTTTTTGAGGAATGAGATTAGTCGTCTTCGATTTTTATTTTTCCAATATTTGCAGCTTTATATCCTATAGTCTGTATACAAGCCTTACCTGTACAATGATAAGCCTGAAGAGATTTGTCTTTTATACTTCCTATTATAATATAAGGAATACGTTGTGATTGCTCGTCCGAATGGATACCTGCGAGAATAAAACGATCGTTATCTATCCATACAGCATCCTCTATCCATGCTGAAGATCCCATAAAGTAGATCCGGGAACTTTTGTGATTTTGCATATCCCCAAGGTCTACCTGCGAGTCTATGTCGTATGCTGCTATATATTTCTTTTTCTTTTCATCATAATAGACAGAGGAACTGTATAAATCGATAAAATGTTTTTTATCCGGAGAGAAAATCAGCAGATCTTTATAGTTTTTCACGAATGCGGTAAATTCTCTGACAGGCTGATCTTCCTGAGAAATATTATCAAACCCGAAATTATTATGTGCTTTGAAATTTTGAACAGAAAACCCCGGAATAGAGGCTTTCCAGGTTTTGAGTTGCTGGTCGAAAATCTTTTGGAAATCAGATAAGTCCTGCGGTGCTTTTTGTGCAAAAACAAAAGAACTTAGTAGTACAAAAATGATCAGGTAATTTTTCATCCATATATATTTAACTAAAAGTAATAAAATATAGAAGATCTGTACTGAGTATTGTAAAGGTTTTATAATTTGATTAAAAATGAATCTTTGTTAATAAATCAGGGTTTAATTTGACTTTTAAAACCATTTCTTAAATAAATACGATATATTCGTATAACAAATCGCAATAAATTATGAGAAAACTACTAATTTTTAGTATATCTGCCTACTTAATGGCAGGTATCATTTCGTGTAAAGGTGTAGACAGCGCAACACCTGTAACAGAAGATCGTTTAGCTCTTAATGCAGTAAATGCCCAGGCGGATAACACTGTAAATATTAAAACATTCGACAAAGTAAAAAATGCCTTTGGTGACGGACTATCCCAAAGTGCAGAAGGAACCTTTACATTTCCGGCTGATGTAACAACAATAAAGACGATTAAGATGTTCATTAAAAATGAATGTCCTAACAAGACTTGTGATGAATGGGATCGTTATGCCAATGTTTATGTGAAAAATAAAACAACAGGAGAATGGTATGAAATAGGACGCTTTATTACTCCATATTGGGTGGGGACGGAAAAATTACCTCGCGGGCTGGAAATAGACGTTACCGATTTCAAATCTTTACTGTCCGGAAATACAGAACTTAAAATTTATACAGAAACATGGTTAGCCAAAGGAAGAGAGTATAGTGTGGATTTCGATTTTGTATCTGGTACACCGGATTATAAATATTCGGCAGTAGTACCTGTAATTCAATATAACAAATCATCTATTGATGGTGTTCCTTATGGTAAAGCACATACACTGGGTCTGAAAAAGAATATTCAGTTACCAACAAACACGGAAAAAGCTTATCTTAGAACTACTATTTCCGGATGGGGACATGCAAAGCCATATGATGCGGGTAGCAGAGGCTGTGCAGAATGGTGCTTCAGAACGCATACTATAGCGATAAATAACGCAAATACTTTCCAGCATCAGTTGGGTGCTTTAGGATGTTCAGCCAATCCTATTAATAATCAGAGTCCGGGAAATTGGGCTCCTGACAGAGCAGGGTGGTGTCCGGGAATGGCAGTACCAACACGTATAGATGTATTGAATAACTCATTATTGGGTGGTACTTTCAGTTATGAATATAAGTTCCAGAACTGGACAAACAACGGAACCAATGGAGATGCATTTTATGCAATTTCCAGTTTTGTAATTGCAAAAAGTAATACACCTATTACTGCTCCGGTAGTTACAAATTAAAAACAGTATATATTCATTTATAGATAAAACCGCCTTGGCAAGGAATCAATTACTTTTCGGGTACTTGAAAAGCACCCCGCAGATTTTCATCTGCGGGGTGTATGTTTTTAGAGCCTGTTTAAATTTTGATTAAAAAATATTAGACTTCGATAGTTCGTCAAATTCACTATCGAAGAGTATTAACAATAAAATTTAAGCAGGCTCTTAATATTTATAAAAGTATTTTACCAGAATTACAAATATCTTTCCTCAGCTAATATTTCCACATCGTTTATGCTTGCATATCTTTTCTTCATCAGTCCGTTTTCATCAAACTCCCAATTCTCATTTCCATAGGCACGAAACCATTTCCCTTCTTTATTTCTGTATTCGTATTCAAATCTTACAGCGATCCGGTCTTCTGTATGAGCCCAATATTCTTTTTTCAGTTTATAATCCAGTTCATTTTCCCACTTCTGAGTAAGGAACTGTACAATTTCTTTTCGACCGTTTATAAATAAATGTCTGTTTCTCCACTCACTATCCGGAGTATAGGCTAATGATACTTTTTCAGGATCTTGTGAATTCCATGCATCTTCTGCCATTTGTATTTTTTGTTTCGCTGTTTCCAATGTGAAAGGCGGTACAGGTAGTTTCTTTTCCATTGTGTATATTTTTAGATAAGGTTGTCAATTATATTTTGTGAAGTTTTGATCAATTCATTGGAGCGAAAAAGCTGACTTTCTATAATAGAACTTTCAAACAAGAGGTAGATGTGATCTGCCTTTATTTTATCATCAAGCTGATCTCTGAAAAAATCCCGGAGATCCTGTTTATGATTCTGGATTATTTGTAAAATAGCTGCTTTGTCTGTAGGGATCTCCGACAATAGATTGAGAAAGCTGCATCCTCTGAAGTTCTCCTTTTCATTCATTGCTATTAAAAAATCGAATGTTGATAAAATTTTTTGCTTAGGCTCCGAAGATTTTGAAACAAACTTTTGTAGCTCACCAAACCAATAATCATGGCGGCTGTTTAAAAATGCAGCGCAGAGATCGTCCTTGGATTTAAAATGCTGATAAAAACTTGCCTTTGCAACCTTTGCTTCGCTGATAATCTGGTTAATTCCTGTACTATTATATCCCTGTTGGTGAAATAATATTGTTGCTGTATCCAGAATCCGTTCACGAGGTGAATTCATATCTTATCATTTTGTACAACAAATGTAGTTTAAATAAAATGAACAGACAAGTCTGTCTATTTATTTTATAAACTTTTTCAGTCCCAATAGTTCAGGCTATTCTATTAAACTATTGAATCCAGAAGGCTGGCCAGATTTGTTGTAAGATTTTTTCTGGAAAACTGCATCAGGTTTTCAGAATTCTGATTAACAGTATTATTTTTCCAGTTGTTATAATTTTGGAGAACAAATGATCTTATAGCTTCATGATCTTGGTAGGTAAAGTGATCACCTGCTTTAGTTTCATTCAGGATTTTTTCGACATCTGCCTTTTCCGGTCCTACAGAGAGAATAGGATTTTGTGTAGCCAGGTATTCAAATATTTTCCCCGGAATAATTCCGGCTGATTCTTGTTTTGGGAAATTGGTAATAAGCAGTATATCTGCATTTTCCATTTCCTTTACGGATTGTTCATGTGGAATATATCCAACCAGGTTCAGGTTATCTTTTAAGGGAGAACTTTGTAGATTTTCTAATATAATATCATCCACACGTCCTACAAATCGAAGTTCAAAATTTTGTGCAAAATCAGAATCTTCCTGAACGATATCGGATAAAACCTTCCATAGATTTTCAGGATTTCTTAGCTGTTCCAAAACACCGATATATGACAGTGTGAACTTTGAATTTTTAACGGACTTTTTATTGAACTCTTCTTTATCAAATCCATTAGTAATACAAGCAGAGTTAGCACCAGCTTTTCTAAAGTTTTCAGCATCTCCATAGCTGGTAGCCAAAGTAATATCAGCAGTATGAAAAACTTCTTTTTCCAGCTTTCGGTGCTTCTGATCTGCCCATGAAGTCAGTTTCAGGTGTTTGTAATATGAAATTTCCGTCCAGGGATCACGAAAATCTGCAATCCATTTAATAGCCGGAAAGTATTTTTTAAGACCTTTTCCTATCAAGTGTAGACTATGAGGAGGGCCTGTCGTTACAATAACATCTACCGGATTGGCTTCAAGGTATTTTTTCAGAAAAGAAATTGATGGGTTAACCCAAAATTTTCGGGCATCCGGAATGAAGAAATTGCCACGAACAAAAATAGAAAGCTTAGATTTCCACGACTGGTTTTTTCCTACATCGAATTGTCCTGCTTTAAATTTTTTATTCTTCTTGTTCAGCTTTTCAGCAAGCTGATAAGGCTCCCAGATTTTGTTCTGTATGATCTGTATATTCTTTGGAACATCTTTTACCAGACTTTCGTCCAGTAAAGGATAAGAAGGATTCTCCGGTGTATAAATAATAGGCTCCCAATTGTTCTCCGGAAGATATTTGGCAAACTTTAGCCAACGCTGTACACCAGGTCCACCCGCAGGAGGCCAGTAATAAGTAATGATAAGAATTTTTTTCTGCTTCATAATTTTAACCGCATAAGTGGCAAAATAAAAAGTATATACTCAGAGCCTGAATTTATTAACCACATAGAAACATAGTTTTTATAATGTAAATGAAGGTGTCCCAGACACTAATTTAGAGTACATAGCTAATGTGTAAAATTCATTTTCTATGTAAACTTTCATTTATCCAAATAACCTGACTATGTATCTATGTGGTTTATTAAAATTTAAATATACCTATAATGGTTTATTTTTCACTTTTCGTAGTTTGTTGTTCTTTACGCTGATAAAACCAAAAACCTAGTGCAGCTAATAGAATGAATAAACCTGCTGAGGCCAGTGAAATTGTTTTTCCTTTCTGGATAACTTCCGGTTCAAAAGCCATTCTAATCTCATGCTTTCCGGCAGGAACATGAACTGCACGTAGAAGATAATCTGCTTTTATATAATCAGTTTCCTTTCCGTCGATATAGAATTTCCATCCATGTGGATAGTAGATCTCAGACATTACTGCTAACTGAGGAGTTGCAGATGAGGTTTGATATACGATCTCGTTTGGCTGGTATGTTTTAACCGCAATCTTTGCAGCAGGATCAGCCTGAAGAGTTTTTCCGTTAAGATACTTCTCATCTTCTTTTCCGACAACAGCCACCTTTTTATTATCAACTTTAGAAATAAGATCAATTTCTTCGTTTGGAGTACCAGCTATTTTTACTTCACTTACAAACCATGCAGGTCCGTTTGCAAATGGGTTTTCCTTTGGTTGTATTCCTGTTTTATCTGCCACTAATACATATTTGGTATTAAGCATATTCAGGATATTTGGATCTCCACCACCATTGAAGTACTTGTTGATAAGGTCGTCGTAACGTCTAAGTTTTGCGGCACTATAGCCACCTACAGAACTTACGAAGTATGAAGTATTTGTTTCATTGAATGGTCCTAGTAGTGTATTGAAAACTCTGTAATGACTTTTATCTGCTTTAGCAATACTTTCCAGAGCCTGATTAACAGGAGCCTGTTGTAAAAGTCCTTCGATATAAGAATTACCATTGGATTTTGCCAGATAGCTTTCAGAAGCTTCAGTAATAAATGGATTTCTTGCGAACATTTTATCTGCAAAATTATCGTTGTTCAGGTAGCGCTTGTTTACTGTCCAAAGGTCAAATAAACTTATCACACCGATAATAATTAATGCAATATTCTGATTCAGTTTTTGTTTCATTACCATGAACATTGCTCCAGCTGTAATCAATACATATAATATTGCTTTTATAGCATCGGTACGGAACATGGAATATCTTTCACCAACTAAATAATCAAGAAGATATGACGGTAAATACTGTCCTTCTAAATTTGTATGGAAACCAAGAATGGTTTTACCAAAAAGAATTAAAATTAATGTGATCCCGACAACACTTCCTGTAGTGTAGGTAAGAACTTTCTGTTTATATTCAGCTGTTAACTTTTCATCTGTAAAGAAACGGTATAGCCCGATAATAGCAATAAAAGGGAAGAGTAGTTCCACTACAACCAGAATTGAAGACGGAGCTCTGAATTTATTATATACCGGTACATAGTCTATAAAGAAATCTGTTAGCGGCATAAAGTTGCTTCCCCATGCCAACATAATGGTCAGCACTGATGCGCCAAGAATCCACCATCTGTATTTAGGCCATGCAAAGAAAAAACCTAGTATAGCCAAAAATACCACAACAGCACCCTGATATGCGGGACCTGAGGTTCCTGGCTGATCTCCCCAGTAAGTTAGACTTCCGGTAAGACCTTTCATCATATTATTAACTTCTTCCTGAGAGGTTGCGTTTTCCTGTACCAGTTGCTGAAGTTTTTCGGTCATTTTATCACTTCCTTCTTCCTGGCTAGCACCACCCATTAATCTTGGAATAAACAGGTTTAGCGTTTCAGTAACTCCGTAGCTCCACATGGTAATGCTCTCTTTGTCCATACCCTGTACATCTTTCTGCCCGCCAGAAGATTTCAGAATTTGCTTCCCACGAACAGTCTCTTTAACGTATTCAGCATTGGAAAGCATTCTTTGGCTGTTCATCCCTAAGCCTAATACCATTGCAATACCCACAACAGCTGTGGAAATAAAGAAATGTTTATAGTCCTTAGTCTTCAGAATAGCGCGAAGGAGTTCCGAAAGGAAAAAGAAACCCAGAGCAATAAAAAGATAATAGGTCATCTGCGGGTGATTGGCCATGATTTGTAAAGCCATAAACAAAGTAGTGGCTACAAATCCCCAGAAGTAATTTCTTCGGATATAGACCAGAAGAATAGAGGCTACTAAAGGTGCAAAGTAGGCTATTGTATGTACCTTACCATTATGCCCTGCAGCTATAATAATACAGAAATAAGTAGAAAGTCCAAAGAATGTTGCCCCCAGAAGAGCATACTTCCAGTTGCGCAGTGCAACCATTCCCAAAAAGAAAAAACCTGAAAAAAGCAGAAACAGATAATTGGCAGGTTTTGGAAGGAACATCAGTAGATCATCTACTTTTTTTACGATGTCTCCACTGAACTTTGCACCTGTCTGGTAGGTAGGCATACCTCCAAACATAGCATCACTCCAGTAGGTTTCGTTGCCTGTTTTAGCACGGTATTCCAGCATTTCCTGTGCACCACCTCTGTAGTGAACAATATCAGGCTGGATAAGCTCTTTACCTGTTAAAATAGGATTGGCATAAAATACAGCCATCAGTATAAATAACACGAGGCTGATACCAATAAAAATACTATTCCTGTTGCTTATTTTCATTCGTATATTTTTGTTTATGGCTTTGCCACTGATTCTTTGTTTAATAGAACACTCATAATCTATCTGTTATAAATTATTTGCGTGTTTCATCTTTAATTTCTTCGTATTCTACAGTTTCTGCATCCCAGTTAAGATTTTGTTTATTCTTTTGCTGAGACTGGTCTTCTTGTTTTTTTTGTTTTTCGGACGCTTGTTGTCCGGTCATCCCCTGATAAAATGGCTGAAAAAATATTCTTTTCAGGATATTCCATACAAAGAAAATGATGATTACAATTAGAATGAATTCAAACAAATATTTGAACATTGCTTTTTGCTTAAGGGTTTATTTTAGTTGTTGAAACATTTTTCTGCGTTGCAGATTGCGTTTGTTTTCCGTCGCTTAAAGTTTGCGATTGGGTAGAGGTCATTGTAAGAGCAGATGATTTCATCCATCCGGTTTGAGTATCAAGCTTCAAAGATCCGTTTTGTATTCCCTGAAGGCTGATTGTTTGAGTAACACCGTTTTGAGACTGCTTATCTGTCTTTTTAGGAATTCCGCCTTGTACAGTAATTTCAGCTACACCATTTTCTACTTTTGCTAAAGTAAAAGTTGTAGAGCTTTTTAGTTTTCCGTCCGGGCTTAGGTTATTGCTTTCAGTAAAGCTCTGACCAACTTTTAACCCTTTTTCAGGGAAAAGGTTGATATTGGTTTTGAATTGTGCTTTCAAAGCTTCCTGATTAAACCCTTGCTTAAATCCTTCATTCAGTGCTTTACGCTGGTTAGCATCTTTTACAGCATTGTTTACTGCAGTATTCACTTTAGCATAAATAGGCTCGAATCCTTCGAAAGAAATAATTTTTCCGGTTTCACTCATTTTCATTTTCAGAGTGTTCCCCATTAAAGCTTTATTTACTTTCCAGAAGATTTTCAGATTTTCATTTTTAGGCTCAGCTCCGTTTGTGTCAACGCTAAGTGTCTGTCCCTGAACTGATCCTGTTTGCTTTTTAGAAATGAAATTAACATCCACATCATAAACTCCTTTGTCGAAGTTTGTCACTGTAAAAGTCATATCATCCGTAGTCTCATTGGTATTAGATTGAGTTTTGTCACCCATTGTCATGCTCTGAACATCTTTTTGTGACAAAACAAAAGGATAAGCTTTTCCTTTCTCTAATTTATATTTAAGGGTATAAACGCCAGCAGAATCAGAAATAGCAGGCTTTACCTCTGCTTTTGCTTCTGGTGAAGTTTCTGTTGTGGCCGTTTCTGTTTTATTACCCTCGGTTTTAGTTTCAGTCGTTTTTCCTTCCTTTTTACATGCAATTAGTGATAGACTTATTGCTGCAAAAGCTAATACTTTCTTCATTTCTTTGTAGTTTTTAGTGATTGATAATTCTCTGTCTTACGGCTTCATATAGAATTGCACCACATGCGACAGATACATTAAGCGATTGTGTTTTTCCTTCAATAGGTAGTTTTATTTTTTCATCAGCATGATGAAGAACTTCTTTGGAGATTCCTGTTTCTTCATTCCCCATAACAATACATACAGGTTCTGTGAAGTTTTCTTCATAAATAAGCTTCTGAGCTTTCTCTGTAGCTGCAAAAACTTTGATACCAGACTGCTGAAGGAAGTCTACGGCATGAGCAAGGTTTTTCTCTTTGCAAATTTTCACATTATAAAGAGCTCCGGCTGAAGTTTTAATAGCATCCGAATTAATAGGTGCGGCTCCTTTTTCCGGAATAATGATAGCATCTACGCCTACACATTCTGCAGTACGGCTTATCGCACCAAAGTTTCTTACATCAGTTAGACGATCTAATATCAGAATGAAAGGAGTTTTGCCTTCTTCAAAAAGCTGTGGCAAAACATCTTCTATTTTATAAAACGGAATATCTGATATAAATGCAACAACACCCTGGTGATTTTTCCGGGTAAAACGGTTTAGTTTTTCCACAGGAACATAATTAGCACGTAGGTTATGCTCAGCTAAAAGTTTTTTTAAATCAGCAACGATAGGCCCCTGTAATCCATTTTGTACAAATACTTTGTCTACAGTTTTACCTGCTTCTATTGCTTCTATTACAGGTCTTAGCCCAAATATGAAATCGTCTTTTTTATCTTTATTTTCTTGCATTCAATATTCTTTTAAATCTATATGTTCCCGATTAATGGAACTTTTTTATTTTTTTAACCACATAGGAACATAGCCTTTAACGGTCTGGTAATAAACTAAAATACTCATTAACAAATGTCTTTTGCCCTTCTCTGAAAATGTTCAGACAATTGAAATTAATAAGAAGCCCTTTCGGGCTTTGCAATAGTTTCATATAGGTCAAAAGTTGTGCCTCAAATGTAGGTATTATTTCCTGTACCGATTTTAATTCAACTACGATACACTGCTTTACAAACAAGTCACATCTAAAATCTACATCCAACTGTTTTCCTCTGTATGTTATAGGAACTTTCATCTCTGTGAGAAAATTTATTTTCCTATGTTTCAACTCTTCTATTAAGCATTGATGATAAATGCTTTCCAACAGGCCTCTGCCTAATACTTTGTGAACTTCGATAGCACATCCTATTATTTCATAAGTTAAATCGTCCAAATATTTTTTTGTCAACATAACCTATGTTTCTATGTGGTTAAATTCTATCTCGGTTCAAATTTTTATGTTAATACATTTCTCCTATAATAGCTCTTTTTTGTGCCATTATGTATCCAAGGTGCTGACCTTCATGTATATTATTGAAGAGTACCGCATCCTCAATATTTTTAAGATCCATTCCCAGACTTGTGGAGTAATTTGTGTAATCCAGAAAGAAATTTTCATCATAGTCATTTGCCATAATTCTTGAAGTTTCTGAAAGCAGAAAATTAAGATCTTCTATTTCTTCCTGAGATACATCCAAATTCGGCAATGTCCCCTTTTTATAAGTTTCAATCCAGTATTTATCTATTCTGAAAGGATTTCCGCTCAGATAGTATATTAATAGTTGTTGTGTTGCCACACAATGTGCAATATTCCAATAGATATTGTTATTAAAGCCATCGGGAATCATCATCAAATCCTGGTGGCTGGTTTTCTGAAGGACATCGGCAAGGTTTCTTCTAATAACGCGATGTGCTTTGAAAAGGTTATTCACTATTTATTCAGATTAATTTGCTCCAAAAGTAATCTAAATCGTGCAAATTGCCTAATTTTAAAAGCCTAACTTTAACAAACTTTAACGATAAATAACGTTTAATTATGGTGGTTTTTGCAATGTTTTTGCAGAAATTTACCCACTAAAATTGAATTTAAGTCTATGTCAGAATATAATCAAGCAGAGGATATTAAAATTTTAATGGAAAAGGTGAAAGAGAAGAATTATTTTTTCTCTCTTTTGAAGTCAGAAGTCAATAAAGTTATTATAGGTCAGGAATATATGATCGATAGACTCCTTATAGGACTTTTAGGAAACGGACACGTTCTGTTGGAAGGAGTTCCGGGACTGGCGAAGACGTTGGCGATAAAAACATTGGCCGATGCTGTACAGGGGCATTACTCCAGAATTCAGTTTACACCGGACTTGTTGCCTGCTGATGTAGTAGGGACTATGATCTATAATGTAAAAGACAATGACTTTTCAATTAAAAAAGGACCTGTATTTGCAAATTTTGTACTGGCTGATGAGATTAACCGTGCACCGGCAAAAGTACAGTCTGCATTGTTGGAGGTAATGCAGGAAAAGCAGGTGACGATAGGAGATACAACAATGAAGTTACCAAAACCATTTTTGGTATTGGCTACTCAAAACCCGATTGATCAGGAAGGAACCTATCTGTTGCCGGAAGCGCAGTCCGACCGTTTTATGATGAAGTGTAGTATAGATTATCCTACATTTGAAGATGAGCGTAAGGTAATGCGTATGGTTTCTACATCAGATATTCCACAGATTAATCCTATTATATCGTTGGAACAGATTGTTGAGGCTAAAGAACTTATCAACAAAATCTATTTGGACGAGAAGATAGAAAAATATATTCTGGATATGGTTTTTGCAACCCGTTATCCGGAGCAATATGGATTATCAGATCTTAAAAACTACATTACTTTCGGAGCATCGCCAAGGGCGTCTATCAATCTTGCAATTGCTTCAAGAGCATTAGCATTTATCAGAGGGCGTGCGTTCGTTATTCCGGAAGATGTAAAAGAAATATCGAAAGATGTATTACGTCACAGAATAGGATTAAGTTTTGAAGCTGAAGCAGAAGAAATGACGGCTGAGAAAATTATTGATGCTGTTTTGTCTAAAGTACAGGCACCCTAATTATTTTGTAAAATGAGTATAAAGATATGTATTGCCGGAGCAACAGGCTGGGCAGGTTCGGCACTTAGTAAAGGAGTATTGCAGGAACCGGATATTACTCTGGTTTCAGGAATGTCCAGGAGTAATGCCGGGAGTAATCTTGCGGATATTCTTGATGTTACAACTCCTGAAATTCCGGTTTTTAAAGATATTGAAGAAGCTCTGGAAGGGCCTTCTTTTGATGTTCTTTTTGAATTTACGAAGCCAACAATTGCCAAACATAATATTATACAGGCTATAAAAGCCGGGAAGGATGTTATTGTAGGAACATCCGGATTGTCGGATAGTGACTATGCGGAAATCGAAGCATTGGCAAATCAGTACGGAGTATCGGTTTTAGCAGTTGGGAATTTCGCAATCACAGCTGTGTTGTTACAGAAGTTTTCGGTAATGGCAGCAAAGTATATTCCTAATTTCGAAATTATAGATTATGCCAGTCACTCAAAGCCGGATGCTCCAAGCGGAACAACTTTGGAATTGGCAAAGAAAATATCGGAAGTACAAACCTCTACAGATATTGTAAAAGATGAAGACGTAATTGGTTATGCCAAGACAAGAGGTGAGAAAATAAACGGAGTCAGAGTTCATTCAGTAAGACTTCCTAATTATATGATTTCTGTAGAATCTATTTTTGGATTAAATGATGAACGCTTAACTATTCGCCATGATTCCGGTATGGGAGCTGAGCCTTATGTACAGGGTGCAATTCTGGCGATTAAAAAGATAAACACTTTTAAAGGCTTCAGAAGAGGACTGGACAGTGTTTTGGATGAAGGATAACAATGGATATAAAAGATATTGTAAAAAAAGTAAAGCAGATAGAAATCCGGACTAAGAGAAGTACGGATGCTATGCTCATGGGGCAATATCACAGCGCTTTCAAAGGGCAGGGGATGACTTTTTCTGAAGTCAGACAATACCAGTTCGGAGATGATATCCGAAGAATTGACTGGAACAAAACAGCACGTTTCCGTGAGCCTTATGTAAAGGTAATGGAGGAGGAAAGAGAGCTGACTGTAATGCTGATGGTTGATATTTCGGCTTCTATGAATTATGGTACCCATGCTTCGCTGAAAAGAGAATACGTGGCCGAAATTTGTGCTACATTGGGATTTTCGGCAGTCACCAATAATGATAAAGTAGGACTTATTCTGTTCGCAGATAAGGTTTACAAAGTTATTCCACCTAAAAAGGGAAGGCCACATGTATTGGCTATTATCAGTAGCATTCTGAATGCTGATTATATTCCGTCAACAACCAATCTGGACGGTGCACTCAGCTATCTGATGAAAGCTTTTAAGAAGAAGAGTTATGTTTTTCTTCTTTCAGACTTCAACGATCAGTTTGATTTGAAGAGTCTTCGGGTTGTAGGGAATAAACATCAGCTTCTAGGTTTCGGGGTATACGATGAAAAAGATATGCAGATTCCGGATATAGGATATGCTTTACTAAATGATGCTGAGACCGGAGAAAAAAAATGGGTGAATACATCCAGTGCAAGATGGCGGTATCAGTTTGCAGAGCAACAAAAACAAAAAATTAAATATACAGAAGAAGCATTTGATAAAAGTGCTTCGGTATTCTTGAAACTCAATACAGGGCAGGATTATACCAAGCCATTGTATAATTATTTTCAGACACGATAAAATTGATGATGAAAAGAATTTTTTTATTCTGTTTTATAGCAATTAGCCTTTTAGGTTTCGGACAAACACTCTCCTCGCAATTGTCCGACAATACCCTGGTTTTGGGAGAGCAGGGAGAATTTAAGATTAATGTTAGTAATGTTACGGGACTAGATGTTCAGGCAGCTCCAAAAAATGAGATATTGCCTTTTCATTTCGAAATCCTTAGTGATAGCATTCAGCGTACCCCTAATCTCTATACAAGAACCATAAAATTTCAGGTTTTTGAAGAAGGAAAGTTTAAAATTCCACCAATCGAAATTAAAGCCGGAGATAAAATACTGACGACAATACCTTACGAAGTAGAGGTTATAAACACTGCTAAAAAAGGCGAACAGATTAACGATATTATGAACAATAAAGACGTTGAACTGGGCTGGCAGGATTACTGGAGTCTGTATAAATTCTATATATGGATAGCATTAGTGGTTATTGCTATTATTGTTCTGATCTGGATGCTTGTTAAATGGGGAAGAGCCAAGAAATCTTCACCAACTGTAAAGACTAATTTCACGCTTCAGGAACTGGAAAAGCTAAGGGGTAAAAAGTATATTGAAAACAATGACTTCCGTAGCTTCTATATAGAGCTTATTGATATTACAAGAAACTTCCTGTCCGGCCAATATGGTTTTCCGGCAAAGGAATTGTTGACTGATGATCTTCTGGATTACATGAAGGGACAGAACAAAATATCAGAAGCCAATGAAAAAATTCTTGCTGAAGTCTTTGAACGTGGAGATTTAGCTAAATTTGCAAAGGTTATTCCTTCGCATACAGAAATGGAAGCCGATTTCAATAATATTAAAGAATTTGTGAAAAGGTCTTATAAAGACATAGAATTTGAAAATCTGAGAAAACATGTCTGATCTTTTTGCTCCTTTGGGTTTAAACTTCGAGTTTGAAAGCCCGTGGCTTTTACTTTTATTTCTCTTATTTATTCCATTGTTGATAAGGGATCTTATCAGAGGTAAGAATGAAGGAATTAAAGTTCCGACAACCGAAGGAATGTCACGTCCCTCCGGGATTGGTTTCTTGTTTTTTATACTGAAATGTACCAAGTATATCATTCTTTCATGTATTATATTGGCTCTGGCCCGTCCAAGAACATTTACTGTAGCTCAGGATCAGAATGATGGAAAAGGTATCGATATTATGCTGTCAGTAGACGTCTCTTTTAGTATGTTGTCTAAAGATTTGGAGCCGGACAGGCTGCGTGCTTTATCCAAAATAGCACAGAAATTTATAGGTGACAGGCCTGGAGACCGAATAGGATTAGTGGCTTATGCCGGAGAAGGATTTTTGAAGGTGCCACTTACGACAGATCATGAAGCTGTTAAGCAAGAGATTGCAACTCTGAATCCAAATGAATTGTCGGCAGGTACCGCGATAGGAGAAGGATTAGCAGTTGCAGTTAATCACCTTAAAGACAGTAAAGCCAAAAGTAAGATTATTATTCTGATGACAGATGGGGTACAGACTATCAAGAATAGTCTGGAACCTGCTATTGCTGCTGAGTTGGCGGCTAATAATCATATTAAGGTTTACACAATCGGAATCGGAACAAATGGTTATGCGCTAACGCCTACGGGGATTGATCCTTTTTTTGGTGATCTTATTTATACAGAGCAGAAAGTAGAAATTGATGAACTGGCATTGCAAAATATAGCTTCAGTTACCGGAGGTAAATATTTCCGGGCAACTTCTAATGAAAGTCTTCAGCAGATATATGAAGAGATTAATCAGCTGGAGAAATCAGATATCAAAGTAGCCAAGATGTACGATTATAAAGAGTATTTCAGATATTTTCTGTGGATAGCGCTTATCGTATTGCTTTTGGATGCTTTATGGAGATGGATAATGTATAAAATTTTGACGTAATGGACTGGACTTTTGAAAATTATAATTATCTGTTTCTGTTACTATTGGTGCCGCTGATGTGGCTGCTGATCGCTAATTTTATACGCTGGCGCGAAAAACGCAGAAAACTATTTGCAGATTCTAGCTTTCATACCATTTTATTTGCTTCTAAAAGCAAGTATAAATATGTTTTCATTCCTCTTTATATTCTTGCCTTTACCTTTTTAATTCTTGCTTTTGCAGACTTGTTAGGAGGTAAAGAGGAAATGAAGGTAAGTCATAAGATTGCGAATGTAGTACTGCTGATGGATGTATCCAACTCGATGAATGCAGAAGATGTTCAGCCGGACAGCAGATTAGGTCGCGAGAAAAAGATCGTTCTGGAAACCCTGAAGAACATGAAGGATGAAAGAGTAGGTATTGTAGTTTTTGCAGGAAACGCTGTATCTATTATGCCGCTGACCACTGATTATGCCGCTGTTGAGACTTACATAAACTCGATAGAAACAAGCATTATAGGACAGCAGGGAACAGATTTTCTTGTGGCTATGCGCGAAGCAGCGAAAATGTATAAGAATACAGGAAAGAACGGTAGAAATGTAGTATTGATTAGCGATGGTGAAGATAATGAAGGGCATGATAAAGAAGCTGCTGCTTTGGCCAAGGATCAGAACATTAAGATTACAGCTGTCGGAATAGGAACAGAACAGGGAGCTCCGGTTCCGGACTATATGTATGGACAGTTAATGGGTTATAAAAATACACCTTATGGTGAACCTGTAATTTCGAAACGGGAAACTCAGGCTCTGGTACAGATGTCCAACGGAACAGGAGGAACCTATATAGATGGAAATAACGATAATGCAGCAGCACAACTAATTAGTGCTCTGGATAAACTGAAAAGTGACACTGAAGTTACAACCAATTCCCAGTCTTCAATCCATTATTATCAGTGGTTTTTGGGGATTTCGTTTATTCTGTTTTTTATAATATATTTAACAAATCCAAAAAGAGATTTTAACATATAAAAGGCTAATTTTGTAGCGTATTAAAATGTTGAAAAAAAGCACTTTATTCATATTATTCGTATTTGCAACAGGGATTTTTTATGCTCAGGACTATAATGCTTTAGTTTATAAAGGAAATAGGAATTTTGAGAATAAGAAGTACGATGATGCTTCGGCTAAATATTTAGACGCCATAAAAAAGAATCCACAAGACTTTACGGCCCACTATAATCTGGGAAATTCATTGTACAAACAAAAGATGTACAAAGAGGCTCATGCTGAATATAAGAAGGCTGCGGAGTTAAGTAAAAATACAAATGATAAAATGGCTTCTCTGTATAATCAGGGAAATGCTATGATGCAGCAGAACAATCATGAAGAGGCTGCCAAATATTATAAAGAAGCTCTGAAATTGTCCCCTGCAGATTCTTCACTCCGCAAAAACTATGAAATTGCGATGCTGAAGGATAAAGAGAAAAAGCAGAAGAATGGTGGCGGCGGAAATGACCAGAATAATAAAAACCAACAAGGTAATCAGGGGCAACAAGACAATAACCAGGGCGATAAAAAAGATAAGCAAGGTGGCAATGACCAAAAGAATAAAGGTCAGGGCGATGGGCAGGATCAGAATAAAAATGAAGGAAAAAACAAACTGCCAAAAGACGTAGAAAAAGAAATTCTTCGTCAGATGGGAGATAAAGAAAAGAATACATCGAAAAGAATACTTAACCAAAAAGCAAACAGTAGCCCTATAAGCAACGAAAAAGACTGGTAATGAACCGGGTATTTTTATACATATTATTTCTGTTAACTGGCCTGCAGATTCATGCGCAGGTTGAGGTTGACGTGGTTATGGATGAGAAACCTAGCTATAAAATTGGTCAGGAAATTCCTATTGTATTTATTGCAACTTCGAAATCTTCCCTTGATGTCCGAATGAAGCTGCCATATTTTGACCCTAAAAAGTATGATGTATCACTTCCTGCTACCAACACGGAGTATTTTCTGGATGACAAAGGTGTATCTCTAACGAGGTTTTCTGCTTTGGTTGTTGTAAAGCCTAAAGTGCCTGGTGCAATGAAAATAGGTAGTGCCTTGGCCAGAGTGGATAATGTAATGTATAAAAGTGACGCAAAAGATATTTTTGTTAAGAACGAAAAATACGTAGAAAACAGACCTCCAATCCGCAATAATAACGAAGTATATATAAAGACAAACGTTAGTGATAATGATGTCTATGTAAATCAGGCTACTATGGCTGTGGTAACTGCGTATAGCAGAAATATGAACAGTCTGGATAATGTTGAAGATGTTCAGCTTCCACCTGCCCAAGGTGTCCGTTACTACAGAGTAGGGGATAGCAATGGTGAGGTGAATGATCATGAAGAAGAATATTCCATGAGAATGGCTGTTTACCTTTTGTTTCCGGAAGAAGCGGGAAGAGCCATAATTCCTCCTGCCAACGCTAAAGTAGTACAGGGCGGTAGTACAACAAAGATTAAGGCGAACAGTGTAAGCCTTAATGTAAAACCACTGCCGGAAAATGCACCTGCAGACTTCCAGAATGCTGTTGGTAAATACGATGCAAAGGTATCTGTAAAAACACCGGGAGATCTCGAAATAAACAAACCTGTTAGCGTTGAAGTAAAGCTTACTGGTGTAGGAAATCTGAAAGATGTACATTTGCCGAAATTTGCTAATTCTGAATATTACAGCGTATATAAACCAAAAGTAAATTACAATGTAAAGCCTTCGGGTAGCAAAGGATTTAAAGGAGAGCTTACAGCCAACTATATTATAGTACCTAAAAAGCAGGGAAATCTACCGATTGCTTTAGAAGGCTTCTCTTATTTTGATCCGGAAGAAAAGAAATATAAACAAGTAGCTTTGTCTACAATACCATTATTTGTTCAGACACCAGAACAAATGGCATCTGACAGATCTACTGTAGAAAAAGTTATGGAAAATACTGCAAGTGTGCTCAACCAGAAAGTAAAATTACCAGTTATAGCTCAGGTAGATGCTGATCATAGTTTCGTACCGAAAAGCTCAGAAAATATTCCTGTGTGGTTATTATTTGTAGCATTAGCATTTGTAGCATTCTTCCTTTATTTCTTTTATAAGATATACAGCTCCAACAAAACAGCTTCGCCGACGGGGAAAAATTATTCTCCACACTTTAAGCCTGTAACTAATGTTGAAGATTCTGAAAAGCAGATTCGTGAGGAAATGTCTGTAGATATTCCTGCGCATCTTCAGTATCTGGATACACTGATTAAGCAGAAAGATTACTCTGGTTTCTTTAACGCTTATGCTGAAATGAATGCTGATCTGGAACACGATATTGATATCCATCACAACATGACAGTATTGGATTATATTGAAGATACCTTCGGTAGAAACGATATGGAGGCTTTCAAAGATGTACAAAGTCGTGTTGAGCTAATGAAGTTCTCTCCATTTAAGGAAGAAGATTCTATGAACGATTTGTTACAGCAGATCTACTCCGCATATTCGAAAATTGAAAAATAAACAATTTTATTTTATAATTTTGTACCATTAATTTTCTGTATGCTCGAAGATATTTCAATTAAAGAGATAATGACCTCCTTCATGGTTTTGTTTGCCGTAATAGATATTATTGGCTCAATTCCCGTTATTGTAGGTCTGAAACAAAAGTTTGGAAAGATTGAAGCGGAGAAGGCATCCATCGTGGCCGGATGTATTATGATTTCCTTTTTATTTATAGGTGATAAAATACTAAAGCTAATTGGAGTAGATGTGAATTCATTTGCAATAGCCGGAGCTTTTGTGATTTTTATTATTGCCGTGGAAATGATTCTTGGAATAGAGATCAATAAACCCGGAAAAGTAAACTCGGCTTCTATTGTTCCGATTGCCTTTCCTTTAATTGCCGGTGCAGGTTCCTTAACGACAATTCTTTCACTTAGATCGGGCTTTCACGATATTAATATTATCCTGGGAATTATCCTGAATATTATTCTTATCTATGTGGTATTGAGGTCTGCAAACTGGATGGAGCAGAAGCTTGGAGATGCATCTTTGCAGGTTTTGCAAAAAATATTCGGAATTATTCTTTTAGCTATCTCTATTAAATTATTTACAGCTAACTTTGCACAGTTGATCAAGAGCTATATCAACTTTTAAATTTTTATTTTATGAAGACGTTTTATAAGGTGTTTTTAGTATTGTTTATTGTTTTTATCGGTATCAATTTTTATGCAGTTCAGTGGAATCTGGGTGCTTTTAATGAAGAAAACGATAAGTTCTGGTTCTCAATCGCTGCTGCAGTTGTAGGGATAATTGTTGTTTTTATCATGGACTTCTGGAGCCGCCTAAGCACCAAGAAAGGTTAGTCGCTGCAATACAGCGTCAGCTTTCATCTCGGTTTCCTTCCATTCCTTTTCAGGCTCACTCAGAGCTGTAATTCCGCCACCGGCATAAAGTAAAATACCGTTGCGGAATAGTTGTGCGCAACGAAGATTTACATAGCAAGTTGTTTCATTATCTTGTTCTGTCTGTATATAACCAGCATAAAATGCTCTGTTATTCTTTTCAGTATTTTTGATAATCTCAGAACACAAATCTTTAGGAACGCCACATACCGCAGGAGTAGGGTGTAACTCTTTTATAAGAGTAGGAATATCCTGTCTGCTGACTACTGCTTTAAAATCGTTTCGCAGGTGTTTTATATTGCCTGAGATGTGATCATATACAGGGCTGATTTCTACTTGTTGAGAATATCGGCTGAGTACAGATTGTATATAAGTACTTACAGGTTTCTGTTCCTCTATTTCTTTTTCAGACCAGTCCTCGGACACAGGAAGAGTTCCTGCAAGGCTCATCGTCTCAAAGTCTTCCGTATTTTTATTGTATTGCCCCAAGACTTCAGGTGTAGCACCTATCCATGCCTCATTCTTGTCTACAAAAAGGTGTATAAAAGCATTTGGATAATCCTTGCATAGTTTCAGGAAAGTTTTACCCAGATCTATTGTTTCATGCTCCGGAGTATCAACCCATTTTTGTCGGGATATTACAACCTTTGGCAGCTGATTTTCTTTAATAATTTCGATTACATTTTCTATACGGGCCAGATATTCATTCTTGGTCTCAGGTGTACCATGGTATTCCTGCTGAATGCTTTGACTGGTAATATTCAGATCTAAAATTTCGTGTTCAGTAATTGGCTGGAAAGAACCATCGAATGTGATCTCCTTCAGATTGTCAAAAGAATGAAATTTGATTGTATTTTTAAGAGGAGTATCACTGTTAAGAGTATAAAAAACCTCTTTAAAAGGAAATTTAAAAAGTATCACTTTTGTATTTTATGTTAGTAAAGAATGTAAAGGTATAATCAGTAAAATAGAATAAAATAAACAACATACTTATTGCAGAACAAATCCGGAATAAGCATGTGTGCTTGTTATCTTATTATTGTACCATCACCTGACATTAATTACCACATTGGTCATCGTAGAATGGCAGATAAGGTCCCCTTTCTCGTCTCTTATTTCTATTTCGGTAAAGTGCTGTGTTCTTCCTTTGCGGATAAGTCTTGCAGTTCCGGTAACCATTCCTTCTTTTTTAGATTTAAGGTGATTACAGTTAAGGTTAGTTCCTACAGCTGCATTTACAGATCTGTCCAGAACAATATTGGACAGACACGAGCCTAAACTCTCCGCCAAAGCAGCACTGGCTCCGCCATGCAGCATACCTAATGGCTGATGTACAACAGGTGTTACAGGCATTGTTGCTACCAGAAAATCATCACCAACATCTGTGAATTTTATATCCAGTGTCTGTAATAATGTATTTCTGTTCCAATCATTTAATGCTTGTAGCTGTTCTTCCTTGGTCATCTTAGTAGATCTTAGGGTTGTAGTTTTCAGGATATTTAGCATTTATATCCTTGAAGTAGTTTTCAATTTCATCCATAACACTCTCAAAAGTTCTTGTAGTAAGATCTTCATAAGATATCATATGGCCTATTTTAATTGTTTTGTATTTATAGTCTCCTGAAGCCAGTACAATTGGTACTTTAGCCTGCAATGCCATGTGGTAGAAACCAAGTTTCCACTTTTTTGCATAAGAGCGGGAGCCTTCCGGAGTAATTACAAGGCTGAAGTCTTCCTTCTCAAATTCTCTTGCAATAACATTAATAAGGTCATTCTTCTGAGAGCGGTCTATACCGATAGCTCCGATAGATTTAACAATACCTCCGTAGAAAGCTTTGGTATGAGAGTCTTTAATGATTACTTTCAGGCGTTTGCCAAATTTCCAGTATACCATAATTCCCAACAGATAATCCCAGTTGGAGGTGTGTGGCGCTTCTACCAGAATACAACGGTCCAGATTTTTAAGATCACCATCTAACTGAACTTTCCATCCAAGTAATTTAAGAAGAGTACTACCAATAAGTTTTTTCATTCCGGTTTGAATAAATAATTAAAACGATTGCAATAGCTGCAATCGTTTTACAAATATAAAGATTATGCTTATACTTTTAAAATAAGGTTGAAACAAAGTCCATAATTTTAAGGACTATTTCGAAAACAAACTGGATCATGACTGTGGGTTTTGGTGTTAAATTTCTTTAAAACTAACACCACAAATTTAGAATTTTTTTTGAAAATTACCCAAAAAGTGGTGTTAATTTTTTTACAATAATTTAGATTATCTGGTTTTTATTTTAACCTCTTTTTTGCCGTTGCTGATGCTTACGTTCACTTCTTTAATAGAATCTTTGTCTATTTTAATTTTGTTGTCGTCGTCAGATTTTCCGATTTTAATATCATCAACAGCTACTTTTTTGCCGTTTACTATAATACTGTCCGGAGCATCTTCATTACCAGTGGTACTGATAGAGATGTTACCATTGAAGCTGTCATCATCGTCGTTATCCTTTTCGTTCAGGCTAACATCAGCACCTGGTGCAGTTACTACTTTCATTTTTTTCGGTACTACAAGTTTGTATTCTATTCTGTAGTGACGGAATCTGTTGTCGTAGTTATAAGAGAAGTAATTTGGTAACAAAATTTTGTTATCGATAACTTCTACCGGAAGCTTCATTTGTAATGGTTTGTTATAACCGTTTGCAGATTTTTCTACAATCAGATATGGTGCCGCAACATCTTTTCTTTCAACATGTATGTATGGATAAGTTTTTTCGAAGATTGTTTTCTTATCAGAATAGATATCGCTGATATATGATTTGAAGTTCTCCGGAATAATAACCTTTTTGTTATCCAGTATTATACTGTCAGATTTAGTATTGATCGAGATGTTCTCTGTTTCCTCATTGTGTCCGTTGAATCTGAAATTAGTTTTAGATGCGGAATAACCAATGAATCCGATAAGTACAATCCAGCACAATACAAGTGTCCCAATAAGGTATCCCATATATTTTATCTTCAGATTTGGACTGAACAATTTCAGTGAAATCAGTGTAAAGATTATAGCAGGAATAAACATGCTTAGGAATCCGAAGAAGATAATTGCGCTACCTGTTACACCATCGTTAAAATAAAAGTTGATGTTTTCAGGAATATCTATAGCGCCTTCTCCAAAAGATAATCCTCCGAATAATACGGCAATACTTCCTAAGAAAAATGATACTGCAATTGCCGAAGTAAATAATCCAAAGATTATAGAAAGAGCCTTTAGAAAAGCATTTCCTACATCGTTTGCCTGTCCTTTATTGCTTTGGTAAAACTGATTTACTTTTTCAGAAGAATCTGTTGCAAACTGTACAACTTTGTTGCTTTGTTCTTTCAGGTTGTCAAAATTAAGAGGCTTACCTCTCATTTTTAAGAAATCACCTGCAGTTTTTGCTTTAGGAACTACTATCCATAAGATAATATAGATAAGAGCTCCGAAACCTTTTGCGAAAAGTAATAGCACAAAAGCCAAACGAATCCATACAATGTCTACTCCAAGATAGCCGGCTAATCCACCGGATACACCTCCGATCATTTTTGTTTCAGGATCACGGAATAGTTGTTTGTCTCTGCTGAAGCCACTTCCGCTGGCTCTGGAACTTCCGCTCTTTTCTTTGGAAGTATACTCCTGCTCTTGCTCGTCAATCTGCTCTGGCGTACCGATAAGGGCAATTATTGCCTCTACATCTTCATCGTTAACCACTTCACGTTTACCAAGTCTGGTTTTGAAGATCTCTACAATACGCATTTCTATATCCTGCATTACCTCATTAGCTTCTTCCGGTTCCATAGAACGACGAAGGGCAGCAAGGTAATCATTAAGCTTTATATAGGCATGTTCCTCGATTGTGAAGGAGAAACCTGCAAGTCCTATTGATAGTGTTTTATTCATTGTCTTGGCTTTTTGTTATTTGGTTAACAGAATCTGTTAATTCCGTCCATGTGTTTTGTAATTCGTTCAGGAACAATTTTCCTTTCTCAGTTATTTCATAATATTTTCGTGGGGGGCCGCTTGTAGACTCTTCCCAACGGTAGGAGAGAAATTCTCCGTTTTTCAGACGGGTTAGCAACGGATAAAGTGTGCCTTCCACAACATCTAGTTTTCCTTTTTTTAGCTCATCAATAAGATCTGATACATACATTTCTTTTTTATTGATAAGACTTAAAATACAGAACTCTAAGATGCCTTTTCGCATTTGCGCTTTGGTATTCTCTGTATTCATCTGTGTAATGGTTTGATTTTAAATTAATATTCAGAATAAACTCTCAGCTGATTTTAAGCCTATTCCGATTTTACATTACAAAGATATATAAATTAAATGGTATTATGCAATACAAAGTAGTAAAATAATTTTAATACCGAATGTAAGTACTTGTAAATCAGTTATAAAAATTTCAACTGTATTTTTATGATTATTTTAGATAAAGCAATTTTTAATGAAAATTATTTGAATTATGGATAAAAATGAACTTGCTGATATAAGAGCTAGTTTGATTTTTTCAAACTAGATAATAATACTTCAATAACTTAGTTAAGCATATTATAAACTCGGCTCAGCATCTTTGTATTGAGCAAAATATTTAAACTTAATTGAACTTCTTCATGTCTTTTAGAATTGGTAATCTAAAGTTTTTGAATTTTACTTCCCCTGATAAAGATAACGTTCCGGAGGAACGTTCTGAATTTTCGTAATTATAATCTATAAAGATAGAGCTCCTAATGGAGCTCTTCATTCATTATGTTGAACCATATTTCCATGATATGAGAAATCAGAAAGATGCTCCGGAGGAGCCTGATCTGTGTAAAAGCAAGTGTATCAAAAAGTAAGTATTCCAGAGGAATACTATCTCACAACAGTAATCTTTTCTCTATATATACCTGAAATTTGCATCTGAATAAGTAGGGTCTTTATATTTAATCCTGAAGTTACATTACAATTGATGCTAAATAATGAAACTTAGTTAAAAATAAATATGAAATTTTGTTGACTTTGTTATATGAAATTGCAACGATAATACGTTTAAGTTTAAAATAATATTAAATTTGAGAAAAAGAATTATGAAAAAAATGTTTTATTTGGCTTCTTTGCTGATAGGAGGGGCCGCTTTTGCACAAATCACAACAAACGAAATTAACGGAATAGAGGTGAACATGCCTTTAACAGAACTAAATGCTAAGTTCAAGCAGGATATTAAACCAAAAGTAGTAGAAAACTTTACAGATGAACCAGAGAACTTTACTCCGGTAACTATTAATGGAACAAAGTATAGTATCATCTTTGTGAAGGACTTCTACAGTCCTGATAAAACTTTGGTTTATTCTGTTGCAACAACTGATCCGAAAAGTAAAGGTAAAAATCCGGTTGGAATCGGGAGTACACTGACAGAACTAAAGAAGGCTTATGCTAAAGAATCAACAGATACTAATGGCGATACTTTTACCGTATATCAGAAAGACAAAGGCGAAAGAATCCTTATCTTCAAACTGAAAAACAATAAAGTTACCCGAATTTTTGCTTCTGTATTTGCAGCGGGTTAGTACTACAAACATTCCTGTAATTTAACAGGTAATCATCTAAAGGTACTAAACTTATTTAGTACCTTTGATAGATGAAATTAGAGAAAGAAATCCAGTTTATACTGGCTGTGGACGCACTGAAAAATGTGCAGCGCAGAAACTACAATGCAGATGATTCCCGCAGAGAAAATACAGCAGAACACAGCTGGCAAATCGTAATACTGGCACAAATCCTTTATCCATACGCTAAAAACAAAGAGCAGGTTGATTTACTAAGAGTCATCCGTATGCTTTCTATTCACGATCTTGTAGAGATAAACGCCGGAGACACATTTCTTTTTGATGAAGAAATGATGAAAGGTAAGTTTGAACGTGAGAAAATTGCAGCAAAACAGATTTTCGGAATTTTAGATGAACCTTTGCAATCTGAGTTTTATAATCTGTGGATAGAATTTGAAGGTGAAGAAACTCCTGATGCCATATTTGCTTGTGCGATAGACAGAATTATGCCTTTTATTCTTAATTCTAATACCAGCGGAAAAAGTTGGACAGAAGCCGGAATTACAGAAAATCAGGTGCGCAATATGTTGGAAAATGCAATTAAGCGTGCTTCAGATGAAATGGGAGAAGCCTTCGATATCCTGCTACAGAAAAGTATTGATGAGGGGATGTTGAAAAATTAATTTTCAATTTTGCAGATTATGCAGGACTTTATAAAACAGATTAACTCTTATTATCCTTTGTCAGCAGAAACAACTGATGCTCTCCTTGGGATATGTAAAGAGGACTATTTTAAAAAGAACGAGTTGCTGCAAAAATCCGGTGAAACTGCCAGATACTATTATTATTTAAAATCTGGTCTGGTGGGGTATTATACAATAGATGAAGATGGAGAGCAGGTTTACAAATTATTTTTTGCGGAGAAAAGCTTTCCTGCAGCCACGGTTTCTATTATTAAAAATGAGCCCGGAAATTTTAGTATTATAGCACTTGAAGATTGTACAGTTATAAAATACCCGGCAAAAGAATATCGGGATCTGCTTTCTAAACATCATGACCTGGCCATGTTTCATATCCGCTATCTGGAGCAAAATTGGGTGGTAAATAAAGAACCGCTGGAGATTTCTCTAAAGCATGAAACAGCAAAGCAGCGTTATCTGAAACTATTGAAAGAGTCAGATTTGTACAACAGGTTGAAGCAGCATCATATTGCATCCTATTTGGGAGTGACTCCAACCCAGCTCAGTCGCATAAGAAAAGAAATAAAAGATTAAAAGCATCTACATATGTAAATGCTTTTGTTTTTTTTACACCTCAATTTTGTCTCATCAATTAATAATAAAAATTATGAAGGCATTATTTAATCTCACTCTTTTACTGGTATTCTCACATTCACTTTTTGCACAAAAAGTTATTCGTGAAAAGGTCTTTAGTGCAAAGATGAAAAAAGAGATCAGCACTATTATTGTAACTCCGGATATTAAACCTCATCAGCAATACAAAACGGTGTATATTCTGCATGGTTATAGCGGGAATCCGGAAAGAACTTTGAAGCAGGATATTCCGGATTTACAGGCTAAGGCAAAAGCCTATAATACCATCTATATTTTACCTGATGGTAATTATAATAGCTGGTATGTGGATAGTCCGGTAGATCTGAAATCACAATACAAAACTTTTATAGGTTCAGAATTGGTTCGGTATATTGATGGACACTATCCTACAAAAGTTGAAAAAACATCCAGAGGAATTTTAGGATGGAGTATGGGTGGCTTTGGAGCCCTGTATATCGGGACTTCTTTCCCGGAAACATTTGGGATTGTAGGCAGCTCTTGTGGAGCTTTGGATTTCCGGACGTTCAATGAAGGTTACAACAATTACCAGGTGGATAAAGTTTTAGGTCCGCTATCTTCTTTAGGTTCAGAATATATTTTGTCGGATAATACCGATAAAATGCTGAATACAGGACAATATTACATTCTGGACTGTGGAATAAATGATTTCTTTATCAGTAAAAATCAGAGTTTCCATCAGGAATTACTCAGCAAAAAAATTGAGCATCTTTATATAGAATCCTTAGGAGAGCATAACACCGAATACTGGAGCCGTGCTTTATCTAACCAACTATCATTATTTGAAAACTATTTTAGTCATCAGTAAAAAACAAACACTGTCAGGATTACATATCATTAATCCTGACAAGTTTTTTAATTAGTATGTTGATTGATTTTGATTTTATACCGGAAATCGATAATCCACGCAAAGAGGGTGTAGAAAACTATAATGTTTGGAAAAATAACGAATACAGCAAGAAGTACATAACCTTGTTTCATTCCCTGTTCGTCAACTACCCATTGGATAAGATCGTAAGAGAATATGAAAACAAGTGATGTAAGTATGGCAATAATTAAAGAACCTAAAAGCACAGTATAATTAAACTTTTTAGGCTGTTTTCTTCTGCGGTTGAGTATCCATCTGATATGGAAATAGACCATAATCAGGAATCCAATTGCCATAATACCGATAGGCTGTAGAAAAAGTAAGATCTTGCCTAATACAGAGACCTTCTTCGAAAATGTGATTTCCAACTCTTCCTGTGTTATCTCATTAATCTGTATTTTGCAATTCCCGTTTTGTTCTTCCTGAAGCTTACCAATATTGGTTTTTATTATTTCTAGATTCGATGGTAGATGTAGATTGATTTCTATTGGTCCAAAGGATTTCCAGTAATTAGAAGGGTATAGGGCATAGGCTATCTTAAACTCTCTTAATAATCCATATATATTGTATTCCGGGACACCTTCGTATTCTACAACAATATTGTTTTCTCCTTTTTGAAGGTCGGTCTCAAAATAGATCAGTTCATGCAGGCTAACATATTTTGGAGAATTCTGCTCAAATCTAATATCATATGAATCTTCACTATTCTGATCTTTGTGGATAAATGAAAACTGAGAAATGTTCTGGCTGGTGATTTTCGGAGTATTTATCTTTTTTCCGTTAACCGATACCATGCTTTCAGAAGCTATGTTTTGTGCAATGAAAAGTAAAGGAAGCCTAGCTTCTTTTTCAGAATATATCTGGTAAGATACTCTATACTTTATTCTGTAAAATTCAAAATAGTCATCATGTTTATCTGAAGAGACTACAGTTAAATCCATTTTTTCACTCAATACTTTACAATCTTTGCTTCCGAATATAGGTGAGCTTGTAGTTCCATCGGAATAAGGCTTTGCCATATTTCCGTAAATACGGATACATGCCATTAGCATAAAAAGTAACAGAAAGTATTTTGTAAGTATTGTGGAGTGGTGTTTCATAAAATTATTTCAGAACTGAAAAATAGGCAGAATTTTTATATTTTTTGAAAAGTTGCTTAACAAAGAAAGGTGAACAAACAAAAAAAGCCCTTTTACGGGCTTTCTGTTTTTAATATTACTGTTATTACTTCTACTGTGGGCATATCACCGCAGGGCATCTATATCCCGGGCAAAGAGGCTTAGGTATTTCCGGGCAACACTCATAGGTGCACCAGTTACCAGCACTACCGTTAATACTTTTCATCTGTTCTCTAGACAATGCTTTTTGGTTTTTAAGCTTTAAAGCGTTTACTTTTAATGTTTTCATTTTTCAGTGATTTTGGTTAAAAAAAAAATATTATAAAAGTTTAGTACATGATTGTACAATAGCAAGTTAAATATTTTTTTTCAAATGAAAATATAACTCGAATATACCCGGTTATAGTGCTGTGTCTGGCTTTTTTGGGCCATATATCGCCTCCGGATTATTACGCAGGAAATAAACAAATATGCAATGGAATAATAACAATATGGCAAAAAGGAGAGAGCATATATAAAATGCACCTCCAAAACCTAACGTAATAGATAAATCGCTTCCAAAGCCAACTTTATAATCTCCCAATCCATTCATTTGAGATTGAAAAGTCCAATAAAAGACAGATAAACATATTAATGCTATTGCAGAAAGCACAATATGGTAAATATATTTTTTCCTTATACTTCGAATAGCATGCAGAATGATCCCTAAAACTGCAGACAACAATGGAATAATAATAAATGGGTTTGGCGGAATATTGCCTTTGGAATTATCCGATTTATCCATTGGGGAGTAACCTGTTTCATCAGAAGAGTTATCATTTCCAAAAGAGCCAAAAGGAGAATCTTTTTTCAGGGTTTCTTTCATTTGTCTGTTCATTTTTTCTTTGGAAATACCTGTTACCAGGTCGGTTCCTTTAACAGATATTAGCGTTGTGCTGCCACACTTTACAAGAAAAAACGGAAAGAAGAAACATATAATAATTATACTGTAGCTGGGAATTGGTAATAGATCTGAAATGACTTTTAATGGTTTCATAATTGGTATTTTGGTAAAAATAGGGATTTAGCTCAAATAATAAAAAATCCCTTAACACAGCTGCTAAGGGATTGATATAAGTTGTATGTGATTTCGGAAATCTGAATTAGATTCTTTCTAACTCATCAGCATTTATGGTTGTCTTAAATGTTCCATAATTTACAATCACTTTATTTTTAGAGATTTTTTCAATAGTACCTACACTTGTACTTCCGGAGATCCGTACACGCTGACCTTCTTTTAGCCACAGCGCACGTTCTTTTTGTTTTTTCTCTTCCAGCTTTTCATTGGTTTCAGCGATCTTTTCTTTCACATCATCCTTTTTCAGCTGTTGTGTAATTTTCCGCTTTACTACTTTTAGTCTGTCATTGGTCGTCTTATCAGTTTCCTTGCGGCGGTATTTTTCCTGTTCCAGAATTTTCACAAAATCTTTTACAATATCTTTTCGGGACTTCCCGTTTACATAACCATCTATAAAAGACTCTACACGATTTCCAAACTGTAGCTTGCGGTGCTCTTCTTCATATAGCTTCTGAAAGTTGAAAAGTTTTTGCTGAAGCTGCTCATTTAGTTTTTGCAGATTATCGCGTTTGTCTTCTACAGATTCCTTTCTTTCGGTAAGATCAAATTTCAGTTTTTCAACCTCATATTTCTCTTGCTGCAACTTTACGATCGTTTTATCAAGATTTACAATATCATGTTCTACCTTTTTCTGGGCATTTTTAATAATAAATCTTGGTATTTTATTTTTCTCAGCTACTTCGAATGTAAATGAACTTCCGGCCTGGCCAATTTCCAATTTGTACATAGGTTCCAGAGTCTCTTCATCAAAGAGCATAGCTGCATTAATAGCATTTGGAAGTTGTTCCACAACCAGCTTGATGTTGGTGTAGTGGGTCGTGATAATAGCAAAGCTGTTCTTGCCATAGAAAAATTCCAGAAAAGCCTCAGCTAAAGCACCACCAAGTTCAGGATCGGATCCTGTTCCAAATTCATCAATTAACAATAATGTATTATCATCTGCCTCACGAATAATACCTGACATTTTCTTCAAACGCGAAGAATAGGTAGATAAGTGATTTTCGATAGATTGATTATCCCCAATATCCGTACGTATTTTATCGAAGAAGAACATCTCTGATTTTGGATGTACAGGTACCAGGATTCCACTCTGAATCATTAATTGTAGTAATCCTACTGTTTTCAATGTAATGGATTTCCCTCCTGCATTGGGTCCTGAGATACAGATAATTCTGTTTCTCTCGGAAAGTTCCAGTGTCTGTGAATAGATAGGCTTTTGCTCTTCCTGATTTCTCATCCATAGTAACGGGTGGAAAGCATTGATAAGTTTTAGTCTCTTCTCTTCATTAATTTCAGGAAGTATACCATTCACTTTATGGGCAAACCTGGCTTTAGCCTGTGTAAGGTCAGTATCAAAAATATAAGCCTGATATTCCTCCAGCAAAGGTTGGAACATAGCAATCTCTGCAGTAAGCTGGCGCAGAATCCTGTCTATTTCTTTTTTCTCTTCTTCTTCATTCTCACGAAGACGGAACTGATGTTTTACAACACTTTCCGGCTGTATATAAGTAATAGAACCCGTTTTGGATACTCCAAGTGTTCTGCCCGGTATTCTTTTCTTAAATCCTGACTTTACTGCTAATACTCTTTGATCGTCTATAATAGTTTCACGAATGTCATCCAAAAGATCCGATTGTCCGTACATTGTTAATGCCCGGTTGAAATTTTCCTGAATGGCTTTTCTTGCATGGCTGATCTCCTTGCGGATAATTTCCAGATCCGGAGAAGCATCAGACTTTACCTCACCATAGCGGTTAAATACATTATTAATCTTTTCAATAATTTCTTTAGTCAGTTCAATTTCCTGAGACTCACTAAAAAGTACAGGGTAATATTCATTGAACTTTTTGAAGTAAACCACCAGTTTCCCTACCATCATGGAGATATTCTTTATCTTCATGAAAGATGCTGCATCCAGGCGATAATTTTCTATAGCCATTACCTTTAGCTCGGCTTCTATATCCTCATATTCATTGAAGGGGATTGCATTGTCACTCTCGTATGACGATGCATATTCCGATACCTTAGTAAGACTTATTCTGGCCTCATCCAAAGGCATAGGTAGTATATGGGTAATCTGTTCTGCTATTTTCGGAGAAAATGCAAAAGGAACGATTTGTTCTAAGAGTTGCGGAAATTCTAATTCCGATAAATTGTCTTTTGTTACTTGCACAATGCAAAGATAATCAATGATAAAAGAAATTTCACTAACTTGCTTCAAACTAATTAACCGAGAACCTCAATATGAGAAAATTATTTTTTTTCATAGCCTGTGTTGTATGTATCAGCATAAGTAAGGCCAATGAAATAGATCTTATTAAACACCGGATTGCCGAATGGCACTGGGAGAAAGGAGTGGATAAAGCTGTAATAGTACGAAATGCACAAAAATGGCAGCAAACACTACAAGATAATCAACAATGGAAAGATGTAGATTATGTAGATCCATCTCCAAGTGTGTGGAAGGGTATAGACCATCTGAAGCGTATTCATGACATGACGGTTGCTTATACTGCACCGTGGAGCAGTCTGAAGAATAATCCGGAAGTTTTCAAAGCCATTGAAAATGCTCTTGTTTACTGGAACAGGAGTAAGCCTAAAAATAAAAATTGGTGGTGGAACGAAATAGAAGCACCCAGAGTATTGGGCGTTATCCTTATTATGCTTAGTGAGAAGGATAACCAAAATAGGCTTTCCGGTGAGCTGTTTGCAAATCTGGTAAAGCAAATGGAATATAAACGCTATAAAGGTGATACAGGAGTAAATATGGCGGATTATGATACGCATATTTTCTACAGTGGATTAATCAATAATGATGAATCTCAAATCCAAAGCGGACTGAATAATATATTCTCTATTAGTAAACCAACGGTAAAGGAAGGAATTCAGTTCGATAATTCCTACGCACAGCACGATATCATGCTGCACATCTTTGGTTATGGAACCGAATATCTGAAAGTGGAAACCTATATCGGCGCCATGGTGGCCGATACAAAGTTTGCCATGAAAGGTGAGCACTTACGAGTATTCACTGATTTTATCACTAAAACTTTAATTCCACAGATTCGTGGTCGTTATACCAATTCAACATCCTTTGGCAGACAGATCTCACGGGAAAGCTTTACCGATCTGGAGTGGCTGGTTCCTTATCTGGAGAGTCTTATTCTGATGGATAAAGCCAATACTCAGATTTATAAAGATACTATATTACGTCTTGAAGGTAAGAAGAAACCGAGTTATCATATTGCAGAATTTCAGAAACATTACTGGAATACCGATTTTTCGTTTTATCAGGATAAAAACTATCAGTTCTCAGTTCGGATGTCTTCTAAATTTACAGAGCAGGCAGAGACCAATCTAAATGGAGAAAACAAACTTGGAGGTTACCGTTCTATAGGCTCTTATTCAATATTACAGGACGGGACAGAATATTTCAACATATACCCCATGTGGGACTGGAAAAAGATTCCGGGAACAACCACTTTGGATCAATTACCGATTCCAGATACCTATTGCCTTACTCCCGGAGTTTCTGGTTTTGCAGGTGGGGTAAGTAACGGTAAGATAGGTGCATCTGCATTTATGCAAAATCAGTTTGGTGTGAGAGCTGAAAAATCATGGTTTATGTTTGAAGGTGCAGTTATTTGTCTGGGCAATAATATTTCAGCTGAAAGAGAAGGGGAAGTCTTCACAACTGTGGAGCAAAGTTTTTTCAAAGATCAACTGGTTTATCAGAATAATGAAGAAACTAAAAAAGTTGCAGCCGGACAGTTGATAAATAATGTTGGGGAGCAGGTGCTTATTCATAATAATACAGCTTATCTTTTTCCACAAAAGACAAATCTGAATGTCAGTACACAGGTTCAGAATGGCCGCTGGAAAGATATTAACGATGTAGGAAGTAATGAAGAACATAAAAATGCAGTATTTAAAGTGTGGATCAATCATGGAGAGAAAGCTGATAAAGCAGGTTATCAATACCTTATTATGCCCGGGATAAACAAACCTGCAAAAGCCAGAAAACTGGCAGATAATTTTGTGATACTTAATCAGACAAATGTACAGGCTGTGTATAGTAAATCTGCTAATAAGCTAATGTTGGTTTTCTTCAGACCTTCGGAAACGGAGATCGAAGGAATAAAGATAAAAGCGGATCAGGCATGTATTGTACTAATTGAAAATCCGGGATCCGGTAATCCGGAGCTATATGTAGCAGATCCTTCCCGTAAAGTAAAAGAGGTGAATATAGAAATAGGAACAGAAAAGATTAATATTCAGCTTCCTGTTACTTTAGATTATGCAGGTTTATCCGTTCACTATAAAAAAACTAATCCATAATTATAATTCAACATGAAAAAACTCTTACTAATACTATGCTGCTTTGTTTTTGTGGGATTTTGTAAAGCTGACGAGATAGAGGTAATAAAACAAAGAATTGCGGAATGGAACTGGTCTAATGATATCAACCGAACCGAGATTATCCGGGATGCACGGAAATGGGCGCAGACATTACAGGCGGATCAACAATGGCAGGATGTAGACTATAAAAATCCTACACGTGCTATCTGGACAGCATTTCAGCACCTGAAAAGAGTAAAGGAAATGACCATTGCATATACAGCTCCCTGGAGTTCATTGAGAAATGATGAGAAAACTTTTGAAGCTATTCAAAATGGATTGATATTCTGGAATAAAGCCAAAATGAAAAATATAAACTGGTGGTGGAATGAGATAGAAGCTCCGAGAACCATTGGTGTAATATTGATTATGCTGGAAAGAAATAATGGAAAACAATTGCCTGGTGAACTTTTCAGTAGTTTGGTAAAACAGATGGATTATAAACGTACGAACGGTGTCACTGGTGTTAACCTTGCCGATTTTGATACTCATATTTTTTATAGTGGTTTGTTGAATAAGAATGAAGAAGAGATTCGGAAAGGGTTGGAAAATATTTTTTCTATCAATAAAGCAACGGTAAAAGAAGGAGTCCAGTTTGATAACTCGTATGCTCAACACGAAATTATGCTGCATATTTTTGGTTACGGAACAGAATACCTGAAAGTGGAAACTTACATCGGTGCTATGGTGGCTGATACCAAATTTGCGATGAAAGGCGAACAACTGAGAACTTTCACCAACTTTATTGCGAGAACATTGATTCCGCAAATCAGAGGGCGTTATACCAATTGGACATCATTCGGACGACAGATTGCCCGTGAAGATTTTACAGATATGAAATGGCTGGCTCCTTATTTTGAAAAGCTAATCTTAATGGATAAGATGAATACAAGTGTTTATCAGGATGCGATTGAGAGAATTAATCAAAAGAAAAAACCAAATTTCCATATCGCAGAACTTCAAAAGCACTATTGGAATACCGATTTTACCTTTTATCAGAATCCTGTTTATCAGTTTTCTGTAAGAATGTCGTCTAAATATACACAGCAAGCGGAAACCGATCTGAATGGTGAAAACAAAAAAGGTGGAAATCGCTCTACTGGTTCTTATGCATTATTGCAGGATGGTACAGAGTATTACAATATCTACCCGGTATGGGACTGGAAGAAAATCCCGGGAACGACTACGCTGGAAAATTATCCTTTACCGGATACTAAATATTTAACTCCGGGAAAATCTGTATTTGCGGGCGGGGTAAGTGATGGTAAAACTGGAGTGTCTGCATTTTTGCAAGATCAGTTTGAAGTAAAAGCCCAAAAATCGTGGTTTATGTTTGGAAAAGAAATTGTTTGTGTCGGTAGTCAGATTTCCACGGATAAAGATGATGAGGTACTAACAACAGTAGAACAGAATTTCTTTAAAGATAAAGTTACTTATCGGAACTCTGTTGATAAATATGAAGTAAAAGAAGGACAGTTGGTAAATAGCAATGATCAGCAGATCCTATTACATCGGAATACAGCATATATATTTCCGGAGAAAACTAATCTGACCATTTCTTCCAAGATACAGAAAGGAACATGGAAAGAACTGACAGAACTGGGAAGTACGGAAGAAAAGCGATCAGCTGTATTCAAATTATGGATTAATCATGGCAAAAAAGTGAATAATGGCAGTTATCAGTATTTTATTGTACCTGGCATCCGTAATGTGAACAGAGCGAAGAAAATTGCTGCTGATTTTACCATATGGAATCAGAAAGATGTACATGCAGTGTATCAGAAATCTTCTAAAAAGCTAATGTTGGTCTTCTTCAGACCGGCGGAGATTGAAGTGATGGGACAGATGATTAAGGCGGACCGTGCTTGTACATTACTAATCGAAAATTTGGAAGCACAAAATCCTGAAGTTTTCGTTTCCGACCCTTCAAGAAAAGAAAAAGAAGTAAATTTGGGGATCGGAAAAGAGAATATTCATATTAATCTGCCTACCGACAGAGCTTTTGCGGGCTCTTCGGTACACTATAAAAATAAATAAGAAAAATGATGTGGTCTGAGGTTTTAGCTCCTATTAAAAGTTCTGAATACTTTGAAACCTTATGGAAGAAGGTTAACGAACAATATAAAACACAAAAATGCTTTCCGCCGAAGAATCAGATCTTCCGGGCGCTGGAGCTTACTCCGTTCGATGATGTAGAAGTGGTAATTATAGGGCAGGATCCTTATCATAACGATGGTCAGGCTAATGGTTTGTGCTTTTCCGTATCCGAAAGTGTAACTGCACCTCCTTCTCTAAAAAATATATTTACAGAGCTGAAAGATGATCTTAATATTACCAGAACCAAAAAGGAACTGGATGACTGGGGGCAACAAGGGGTTTTGCTTCTTAATGCAACACTTACCGTACAAGCGCATCAGCCTAATTCACATAAAGACCTGGGATGGGAGAGATTCACAGACTATGTAATTCGTCAGATTTCTGAGAAAAAAGAAAATGTAGTTTTTGTACTCTGGGGAGCTTTTGCACAGAAAAAAGCTATGCTGATAGATACTTCAAAACATCATATTCTGGCATCGGCACATCCTTCGCCTTTTTCAGTATACAGAGGTTTTTATGGAAGCAAGCCTTTTTCTAAAATCAATGAATATCTGGAAACAAAAGGGAAGAAACCTATTGTTTGGGGATAGTAATCAGTAATTTTCTGAACTTAATATATAAACCTCATAGATCTTAGAAATCTATGAGGTTTTTTAATGCTTGAATTTATTTCCAATCTTCCAAAGGTTGTACTTTCGCTTCGAAGCGTTTTTTCATTTTACCTCTCGGAATTAGTTGTACGGCAAATGTGCTTTTGGTATTAGCAGGCAACTCGGTTTCAAATCCAACAAGTACAGTTCCCGGATTAGGAGCATCATAAGAATTTGTCGGAGCTGTGCTCCATGTTTTAAGTGTAACAGGAGTTGCGGAATTAATCTTTAAGAGTAATTTCTTATTATCTTTTTTTAATAAAATTTCAGTTGGAGAAATAATTTCTGCACCAGCAGGAGTCAGCATTCTCCAGCGCACTGTTGTAGAGGAACTTCCCGTCTGAACTTCATCCTGAATAAGTGCATAATCCTGATCTTTGAGTGCAACACCTCGGACAACCTTAGAGACTTTGTTTTTGTACAGATCAGAAAGATCTGAGGTTGCAAAGCTGAAATTTTTATTATCTGATTTTTTCAGAAATGTAGCTTTTCCTTTTGAATATTGTTGATCGTTGTCAAACGTAAGCATGTTATGAGACAGACTGTTGTAACGGAAGACTGTCCAACGCTGTGCATTCTGCCCATAACTCCAGAGATCAATGTTTTTAGATTCAAGGGATTCATACTCTTGTTGTCCGAAATCCATAGCCCATCTTACACCATCGGAATCAAAGACAAAAGAACCTACATCCATATGTCCATGTTCAACACTTGGAGATCCCAGCTTGAACCCCAGAAATAAAGCCTTTGGATTTGTCCAGCTGCTGCGCATCATAGCTACAGGATTATCACCCTCTCCGGACCAGAATAATTTTTCCGGACGCTGGGGCGATAGTTTTTGTATATCTTTTCCCCATATAGGAATCAGAGGAAGAAAACGATCAGAAGTAAGTTGTTTAGCTTTATCGGGATTTCTTATATATTGAAGATCGTTCCATACCAGTGACGGATTATTAAGATTTTTAGCGAACCAGAAAGTTGCGGAGCTCATTTCCGGAGACGACATACTATCGGAATAATTAAAGGATAATCCGGATGTACCCATTAAATGCTGGAAATATTCTGCTGTAGCTGTAAAGCCAGGAGCATGTCCTAAACCATAATCACTTTTGGTTAATTTTTTCAGCACATCCAGAAATATAACATTGTACGTCGTTCCGTAAGCCCAATAAGAATAGCCTTCGGGATAAGTTCCGTTAGGTTCATATCTTTTCATAGGAACTTTGATAGATTCTATTGCCCTTGAAATAATTTGAGAAGCCATTGCCGGATCATTTTCATACACAGCCATAGCACCTAAAGAAACTCCGGCATTGCAGACCTGATTCCAATTGTTTTGTACTTTTAACCAGCCATTGTATTTTTTATCCAGAGAAGGTTTTAACCCTTTTTCTATGATAGCATTTCTTATTTTCTCACGAGAGGTGTCCGACAATTTATCATACAGCCAATCGTAGCCTATAGATACAGCGAGTATCATTTCTGCTACATCCAGAAAATGAATAGGATTCCAATCTGTAAACGATGACAATTGTAACAACTCTTTTTCAGCAGCATCAAAATATTTTTGTTCTTTAGTTGTACGGTATAAATAAGAAAGAACAAAAACCCTTCTCAATGCTTCTCTGGAAATATGTAACAGCCTTTTTCCTATTTTTTTGTGTTCCAGAAGGGGAAGATTTATTATTGAATTTCCGGATTTTTTCAGGGCAAGATCTACCGTTTTTAAATCGGAATTGTGAGTAATAGCGTTGATTAATGTTTTTTCTTCATCCTTTTGCATAAATAACCGTGGATGAGAAACAGAAGCAATTGCGTCAAAGCTTTGTTGTGCATTTACACAGCTAAAAGACATTAACAATGTAAATACAATAGAAGTAATATATTTCATGATTAATTAGTTTAAAGTAAAAATAATTAAAAAGAAACTTGATACTCATTTTTAATGAAAACTATAGCGAAAACGTTTTCATTGATAAGTATTTACATTATAATTTCGCTGGTAGTTTTTATCGCTTGCTGAAGATGTCTTTCGTTGTGGTAAATAAAAAAGCGAAAAGTATCACCCAGTTTTAATTTTAAATGTTTGGAGATACTGATAGAAACCTTCGTTTTGTTTAAGCTTATTGCTTTTGATTCCTCCAACAAGATTAATGTTTGATGAAGCTGCTGAAGAAAAGTATCCAGAATAAAGCTATCCAGTTTACTGCCCAATGGATTCATGTTTTTAGGAGATTTCATTTTATTAAGCTTCTCCTTGGGCTTTATAAGATTGGTGAAATAGTTACCTAATATTCCACTTTTGAACGTGTTTTCAGGAGAATAGGAAGAGTTTTTTATTCTATTTTCAATTTCCGGTAAATAGAAATTTCCATAGCGGTTAAGATGTTCAATACACTCCAAGGCACTCCAGCTTTCAGCAGAAGCTTTCTGATTTAGCTTCATTTCTGCTTTCGATTTCAGTTCTTCCATAATCTGTATATGCGATTGTACGAGTGTGGTTAATTCATTGTAAAACTGATCAAACTGAATTTTCATTTCTTATTTTTTTAATATGATTTTAGATTAACATAAAGCCACAAAATAAACATATTATACTGACTATTTTTAAGGCACAAAGATTTTATCTTACGATAAAAATTATGATTTTCTCTTCGTGTCTTTAAAAAAGGATTAATATTCTAAACTAAATTGTGTCATTGTTTTAATTGATCTAATGACAGTATATAGAAAAGAACAGTCTTATATGGGCTTTGATACTTTTAGCAAAATTCAGCAATTGGTTCTTTTAAACCCTTGATTGAGATCAAGATTTTTTAATGCGGGAGAGCGTCTCCGGAGTCATACGCAGGTAATTGGCAATATGCTTATTCGGAATCTGTTGGAAAACCTGAGGGCTTCTTTTTAGCAGGCGATGGTAGCGCTCGTGGGGTGATTGGGTGAGAAGATCTATTTCTCTTTCGAACTGCTGCAGATTCAAATCTTCCAGAATACTATTCCATAGTTGAAGGTGTTGCAGATCTTTATTCATTAATTGCATAAAAGAGCCTTTGGAGGCGACAAGGATTTTAGTTTTTTTTAGAGCCTGAATATAGAGTAGTGAAGGTTTATTGCTTAAAAAAGAATCAAGGGAAACAATAATATTTCCCGAATAACCAAAACGAATGTTGCGTTCTTCAGCATTGTCGGAGATAAAGATTCTTACGCTGCCTTCCCGTATGAAGTAAATATTGGTGTCGATGCTGCCTGACTCTTTCAGGTACTCATTTCTGTTTAGAATAATAGTCTTCTCAAACAGATTTTCATCTTTGAGAAGGCTATTAATATCTGGTCGGGATGACATTTATATTGTTAGTTAGTTTTCGAAACTTTTTCAACTCTTACACTAATGCTGTAATCGTTCTTTTTAAGTTCAATATTGGTAACTCTGTCCGGCTGAATGCTTTCCAGAGTATACTGATATCCACCCAAAATCTGAGTTTTCGCATATTTTCTGTCCGGCATATCCTGAGTGTCCAATATAAGAGTCTGATTATTTACCTTCAGCTTTATTCTGGCATTGCCAATCCATATGCATCTGGCATTCATAGGGCAGCGGGAATCTTCCGGAACGTCCACAAATTTTATTTTTAATTTCTCCTTTTGCAGAGATTTTTCCTCACCCATTTTCAGAGTGATCACTGGACCTTCTGTATAGCTGGTATTAGATGTTGCTTTACAGGATGACAAAGCACTTAGTCCTAATAAAGCGGTGAAAAGATAAGCTTTCATATAATGTAATTTGGTTTGTTTAAAATAAATCAATTATTACTACAATAAGCATAGCACAGCCTACTACAAAATTAAATCCGGTTCCGTAAAGAAAACCAATTAAAGCTCCTTTAGTAGAGTTCCATGCTTTTTTATGATCTTTACGATCGTGGAGTAATTCACCAACAAAAACACCGATTAACATTCCTATTAAAAACCCAAATATTACCGGTATGAAAAACATACCCAATATAGTGCCAATAAATGAACCAATGCTTCCCCAGCGGGTGCCTCCGTATTTCTTATTTGTTTTGGCGGGTATTACATAGTTGAGTATTGCCGAGAGGAGAGTCAGTATTCCGAAGATCCAGATATATCCCATGGACATCTCGGAATTGGTGCCGAATTTATAAATCAGAAGCCCGGCATAACTAACAATAAGTCCGGGTAATACAGGCAGAAAAGTTCCTAGTATTCCTACGATTAATAAAATAATACAAACAAATACTATAAGTCCTTCTTCCATATTGTAAATATCTGGTTTAAATGTAAGGAATTTAAAGAAAGTGAAAAATAAATTGTTAATTTTGTATACTAAACGAAATTCACATTCCGCTACATGAATAATGATTTACAGGAAACAAGAGACTTTCTACAGCAAATCAGTTATGATATTAATGTATTCTTTGCCAAGTACTTTGATGGCAGCGTTGCGTGGATATTTCAGGTAACCAGCAAGATTATAGTTCTTCTTGCATTTTACTTTATCGTAGATTTAGGGATAAGACTTTTTTTCAACTTTCTGTATAAGATTATAAAGAAAAATAAGTATCCGTTTGTAGAAGCACTTTATCAGTCAAAATTTCCCCGTGCCATGGCACATGTTATTGCATTGGGACTCTGTAGTTTTGCACTGGACTCTATTTTCTATAAGAATATGCATCCGGCTACCAAATCTATACTGGATATAATTGTTCAGATTGGGCAGTTAATTGTAATTGGTAGTGCGGGACTTCGTTTGTATAAATCTGTAGAGATTTACTATATTCTGATTAAAGAAAATTATAAGCTTATTGCTTTCAAAGCAGTATCCCAGACGCTGAAAATCTTTGGTGGTGTGATTCTGTTTTTTATTGCCATCAAGATTGTTTTCAAAATCAATAGTGGTACTATTCTGGGAAGTTTAGGAGCCATAACTGCCGTGATGGTATTGGTTTTCCGGGACACTATTTTGGGATTTGTTACCGGGATTCATGTCGCTACATCCAAAAATCTGAAAGTAGGCGACTGGATTGGAATTCCAAAATATAATATTGAAGGGAACATTACAGATATTAGCCTGTTGACTACCAAAATTGTAAATTTTGATAAAACAGTATCTACAATTCCTACCTACGATCTGATGTCCACGGAAATCCGGAATTATCAGGTAATGACTGAAGGTAATCTGAGAAGGATAAAGCGTTCCATGATTTTCAATATTAAATCTTTCCAGTTTTTAACCAAGGAAGATTATGAAAGGCTGGAAAAAGTAAATTTGATTTCGGATTATATCATTACTAAAAAGAATGAGATTGATTCCGAAAAGTTGGATCTTCATAATGCAGATAATATGCTGAATGGTCAGCAGCTAACCAATATTGGAGTTTTCAGGAAATATGCTGAAAATTATCTGCGCAACAATCCCAACATAGAACAGAAAGAGATTATATTGGTACGTCAGCTGGAAATTACACCACAGGGAATGCCATTAGAAATATACTGTTTCACCATTTACTCTAATCTCGAAGATTACGAAAGAGTACAGTCCGATATTTTCGATCATTTGTTAGTTGCTACACACGACTTCGGTCTGGAAGTAATACAGGTGAACAAAGTTTAAGAAAGTAAATTACATACAATAAAAGAACATGACTAAATTAAGCGTCAATATTAATAAAATAGCAACATTGCGAAATGCGAGAGGGGGTGATGTACCGAGTGTAACACAAATAGCTGTTGATGCACAAAAATTTGGAGCACAGGGAATAACAATACATCCGAGACCGGATGAAAGACATATTACCAGGAAAGATGTTTATGATCTTAAACCTTTGGTAACCACAGAATTTAATATAGAAGGAAATCCGCACCGCTCATTTATAGATATGGTAATGGACGTGAAACCAGAGCAGGTAACATTGGTGCCGGATGCAGACGATGCAATAACCTCTAATGCGGGATGGGATTGTAAAACTCATCTGGATAAACTAACTGATATTATTGCGGAATTTAAAAATGCAGGTATCAGAACTTCCATTTTTTTAGATCCGGATCCTGCGATGGTAGAATATGCAGCTAAAACAGGAACAGACAGAATAGAGTTGTACACTGAGGCTTATGCTACAAATTATCCAAAAGATAAAGAGGCGGCTATAAAGTCTTACTATGAAACAGCACTAAAAGCAACAGAATTTGGTTTAGGCATTAATGCCGGTCATGATCTTAGTCTTGATAACCTGAAATATTTTGCGGATAAGATTCCTAATTTACTGGAAGTTTCTATTGGACATGCACTAATTTCTGAAGCCTTATATTTGGGATTGGAAAATACGATTCAGTCTTATCTGAAGCGTTTAGCGCAGTGGTAGATTCTGGACATTGAAGGTTAGAATAATGTTGAGAATTTAAATTTTATTATTTAAAATTAAAGAAGTGGAAATTTTACATTCAAAAATATACGGACAAGATAAAACCGGAACACCATTATTGGTGTTTCATGGTTTATTTGGAATGCTGGACAACTGGGGGTCTTTCGGACGTGAATTTGGCGAACTTATGCCGGTACACCTTATTGATCTTCGTAACCACGGGAAAAGTTTTCATTCCGAAGAAATGACGATAGATGCAATGGTGAACGATATCCAGGCTTATATGGATCATTACGGAATGGGAAAAGTGTATCTGTTGGGTCATTCTTTGGGAGGGAAAGTAGTGATGCAATATGCAATCACCAATCCCGAAAAAGTAGAAAAGCTTATAGTAGCTGATATGGCACCAAAAGCATATCCGCCGCATCATCAGGGGATTTTTAAAGCACTGAATAGTGTAGATTTGACTCAGGTAACCAGCAGACAAGAGGTAGAAGAAGAACTGAAAAAATATATTCCGGAGATTGGTGTTATCCAATTCCTTCTGAAAAACCTGTATTGGACAGAAGATAAAAAACTAAACTGGAGGTTTAACCTTCCGGTACTTACGGATAAGTACACTACTTTCGTAACTAATGCTGTAAAGTATGGAGTTTATAACGGACCTGTTTTATTCTTGGCAGGAGCAAACTCCAATTATATATTACCACAGGACGGACTCCTGATCAGACAGCAGTTTCCGGATTCTGAAGTCAAAAAAATCGCAAATGCCGGACATTGGGTACAAGCAGAAAACCCGAAAGACTTTAATGCGGAAGTAAAAGAATTTTTAACACAATAACATGGTTTTAGTTACCGGAGCAACAGGAATATTAGGAAGAGTCATTGTGCTGAAACTTTTAGAAAAAGGATTCAGTGTAAAGGCTACAAAGCGTCCGTCGAGTAATATAAACGATGTAAAGCATTCCTGGTATGCCTATACAGATAAGGCAGAAGAATATTTTAATAAAATCCAGTGGGTTGATACTGATTTTGACGATGCAGATTCTTTGCAACATGCATTAGAAGGCGTTACAGGAGTATATCACTGTGCCGCAAGAGTCAGCTTTAATCCTAAGTTCAGAAAAGAACTGTACCATACCAATATTGATGGTACCAAAAACTTGCTTTATGCCTGTGAAGGTTCTTCGGTAAATAAATTTTGTTTTATAAGTTCTATAGCTGTTTTAGACGGATTTAATGAAAGTGGAGAATTAGATGAAGAGTCCGATTTTAAACATGCTTTGGAGCACTCTGCATATGCAAAGTCCAAACATTTTTCGGAAATGGAGGTATGGCGTGCTTCAGCAGAAGGACTAAACACTGTGATTCTACTCCCGGGAATTATTCTGGGAACAGGAAATTGGGAGGCAAGTAGTGGTAAGCTATTTAGCTCTTTCGAAGTAACTCCCTATACATTTTCCGGCAGTTCTGCATATGTAGATGGCAGAGATGTTGCGAATATCGCAATAGAGTTAATGGAAAAAAACATTTTTGGAGAACGCTTTATTACAATAAGCGAAACCCGCACTTATAAGAGTTTCTCTGAGAAAGTACGCAGCAAATTAGGGCTTTCTGCTCCTAAGATTATTCCGGATGGTTTGTTACACTTTTCCCGAATTTTCGGAAAGCTGGGCTTCCTTATACCAACTCTTAAAATGCTTAACAAATCCAATATAGAAGCGATAACGGCACATAATAAAATATCCAACAAAAAGATAAAGGACCAACTGGGTTATCAGTTTATCCCGCTTGACGAAAGTATAGACTTTCACCTGAATAATTATATTAAAGACAAAAAATTGAAGTCTTAACGAATGAATTTAGCACAATCAATTATAACCCGAAACCTGGAAAAGCATGCGTTGAAAGCTGCTGTTGGTTTTAAAAAAGAAAACCAGTGGAAAGAACTGAGCTGGAAGAAATTTAGTGAAATGATCGCTAAAACAGCTAATGCACTTAAGGCAACAGGGGTTCAGGAGAATGACAGAGTCGCTATTTATTCAGAAAACTCGGCTGAATGGATAATTTTTGATCTGGCTATATTATCTATAGGTGCTATTACTGTTCCTATTTATTCTACGAATAATGCGGAACAAGCCGAATATATTATCAACGATTCGCAGTCTAAAGTTATTCTGGCAGGTAATCAGGAGCAATACAATACTTGTTATGAGCTGCTACAACGAAATGATTATTTAAAAACGATTGTTGTTGCCAAGAATAAAGTAATCGGAAAAAAAGAGAATACTGTTTTTCTTCGTGAGTTTATTGCAGACCAGTCTCCTGTTTTTGAATACTGTCTGAAAGAAGATGACGATACAGCTACGCTTATTTATACTTCCGGGACAACAGGAATACCAAAAGGTGTAATGATTACACATGGGAATTTTCGCAAAGAATTTGATGCCCATTTTGAATTTTTCAAATTCAAAAACTTTGAAGACGAACTTTCATTGGCTTTTCTTCCTTTAACACACGTTTTTGAAAGAAGCTGGTCGCTTCTGAGTTTGTATGGAGGTGCAAAAGTTTATTTTCTGGAGGACCCTAAAAATATTGCCCATGCATTAACGGAGGTAAAACCGACGATGATGTGCACAGTTCCAAGGTTTTTCCAAAAAGTATACGCAGGTATTCATGATGTGGTAGAGAAAAGTTCTCCGACAAAGAAAAAAATCTTTAACTGGGCTGTAGGTGTTGGGAAGCAACATGCAGAACTAAGAAGAACCGAGAAAGAAATTCCTTTTGGATTAAAAGCCAAATACGGATTGGCAGATCTTTTGGTATTCAGTAAAATGAAAGAAAAATTGGGCGGAAGATTATGGTTTACACCTTGTGGTGGAGCTTCTATTTCGCCTGAGGTTACAGAATTTTTCGATGCCTTAGGACTTCATCTTACAGTAGGTTATGGCCTTACAGAGACTACTGCAACGCTTTCGCTTTTCCCTTTTACAAAATACAAATACGGAAGCTGCGGTAAAATATTACCGGGAGTAGAGATAAGAATTGGAGCTGAAAGTGAGATACAAGCCAGAGGAAGCGGTATTATGAAAGGCTACTTCAACAAACCTGAAGAAACAAAAGCTGTCTTTACAGAAGATGGATGGTTTAAAACAGGTGATGCTGGAAATATCGATGACCAGGGAAATCTTACGATTACAGAAAGAATAAAAGATTTATTAAAAACATCTAACGGAAAGTATATAGCACCTCAGCAGGTAGAAAATATACTATCCAATAACAATTATATCCAGCAGGTAATGGTAATTGCAGAAGGAAGACAGTTTGTTTCTGCTTTAATTGTACCAAATTTCGAATTCCTGAAGGGAGAGCTAAGTAAAATGAATATTCCTTTTACCAACTGGAGTGAGATTGTAAAAAATGAAGAGATCAATAAGCTGTACAAAGCTAAAATAGAAGAGTTTCAGACTTCTTTGGCGTCATTTGAAAAAGTAAAGAAATTTACACTGATGCCGGCAGAATTTGAAATCGGAAGTGGTGAGATAACGCCAACGTTAAAGATTAAAAGAAAGGTCGTTTCAGAGAAATATAAAGACCTTATTGAACAGATGTACAGCTAAAATGAAGTAATTATGGAAAAAGAATTTTTAGGAAATACAAATTTTAATATCAGCAGTCAGACTGTTACAGAAAGCTGCCCTTCTAATATAGCATTGATTAAATACTGGGGAAAATATGAAAATCAGATTCCTGCCAATCCTAGTATCAGTTATACACTTAATCACTGCAGAACAAATACTACAATGGAATTTTCGGCAGGAGAGGGATTTTCTGTACAAACATTTCTAGCCGGAAATGAAGAGCAAAAGTTTGCAGAGAAAATTGAAAAATACTTTAAAAATATTAAACAGTATTTACCATGGATTCTGAAAGGTAAATATGTAATCAGAACCGAGAATACTTTCCCACATAGTTCAGGTATTGCAAGTTCGGCTTCAGGATTTGGAGCGATAGCAAAATGTCTAATGCAGCTGGATGCAGCTTTTTCAGGAAGTATATCGGAAGAAGTATCACTGGAAAAAGCTTCGTTTTTGGCAAGACTGGGAAGCGGAAGTGCATGCCGTAGTCTGTACAATGGACTCGTGGTATGGGGAAATACAAAAGAAGTAGAAGGAAGTTCAGATTTGTATGCGGTACAATATCCAAACGATGAAATTCACCCTGTTTTCAAAAACTTCAATGACTGGGTATTATTAATCCACGAAGGAGAGAAAAGTGTTTCTTCCACAGTAGGACATGGACTAATGAAAACAAATCCATATGCTGAAAGACGTTTCCAGGAAGCACATGAAAACTTTGCTACGCTTAAGGATATTCTGAAAACCGGAGATCTGGAAGGTTTTATAAAACTTACCGAGCACGAAGCGCTTACACTTCATGCGATGATGATGATGAGTGATCCTGCTTTTATTCTAATGAAAACCGGAACCCTTGAAGTTATCAACAGAATATGGGAATTCCGCAGAATTACAGGACTGCCATTATTTTTCACACTGGATGCAGGAGCTAATGTTCATTTGCTGTTCCCGAACGATATAGAAAGTGATAAAATAAAAATATTTATAAAGCAGGAGCTTTTACCGTTTACTCAGAATGGAGGAGTGGTGAAAGACGAAATGCGCTTCTAAAATTGTTGTCCAATGAAAAGAATAACGACTTTACTTTTTCTGTTAGTATGTTTTGGCTGGAATGCTCAGGTTGTAAAAGAACCTGAAAATACACCAAAAGAATGGTCTCAGAATTATGAACCATTCAGAATAGCAGGTAACCTGTATTACGTAGGAACTTATGATCTGGCTTCTTACCTAATCGTTACAGATAAAGGAAATATTCTGATCAATACAGGACTAGCAGGCTCTCTTTCTACAATAAAAGAGAACATAGCTAAATTAGGATTCAATTATAAAGATATCAAGATTCTACTTCTCACGCAGGCTCATTATGACCATACAGGAGCATTAATGGATTTTAAAACAGAAACAGGTGCAAAATTTTATGCAGATGCTGCAGATGCAGATGTTCTGAGAACAGGCGGGCAGTCTGATTATGAAATGGGAAAATATGGTGCAACTTTTAAACCTATTATCCCGGATCGTACATTAAAAAATCTGGATAAAATAAAATTAGGGAATACAACACTTACGATGCTCCATCATCCTGGACATACAAAAGGTTCCTGTAGTTTTGTATTTGATACAAGCGATGGAAAAAGAAAATACAGAGTGCTTATAGCCAATATGCCTTCCGTTATTGTTGATAATAAATTTTCTGAAGTTACAGCATATCCAAATATTCAATCCGATTATGCTTATACCTTTAATGCGATGAAAAAGCTGGATTTTGATATTTGGGTAGCATCACATGCAAGTCAGTTCGACCTGCATGAAAAACGCAAAGAAGGTGAGCCGTACAACCCACAATTGTTTATGGATAAGCAAAACTATTTCCAAAACCTTAATAATCTGGAGAAAAGCTATCGCGATAAAATTAAAAAAGATTCACAAGATAAATAATATGAAAACTATACCAGCCTTTTCTGCATTAATCAAGCAGAAGTTTGATTATACTGACGTTTATTTTCAAGAAGTGAAAACGGAAAAGAATATTCGCCCGGAAGATTTAGGAAAAGCTTTCTTTACAAGCAACATCCCTTGGATTAAAAAACTTTTTACACTGCGCAATAAGTTGGTTGCAATATTCGGACTAAAAGGATCTGATAAGAAAAGTAAAATTATGCAACAGGCAGAACAGTCCGATTTTGCAGTTGGTGAAAGATTCGGATTGTTTAAAGTGCTGGATAAGAAAGAGAAAGAAATTATTCTGGGAGAAGATGATAAGCATCTGGATTTTAAGGTATCTCTATGTTACAATAAACCAGAAAATAAAATCTACATTTCTACCGGTGTGCAATATCATAATTTTTTCGGGAGACTGTACTTTTTCTTTGTTAAGCCTTTCCACAGATTAGTTGTAAGGTCTATGCTGAACTCTATGGCAACAAGTTTTGCCTAAATTAATAAGACCTACTTATTTGTTATCTAATAAAATACCAGATAGGGAAAGAAGAAAAAAGCTTCTAATACAAAGAAGATGTTCACTAAAATTTAGATTTAATTTTATAAATCAGGGATCAGATAAAAAAGGAAGAAAGACACTTTTAGTACAAAGAAGACTTCTTCGCAAATTAAGGTTCAGCTGTATGAACCAACTCCCGGAAAAAGCTGTATTTAGGAAAACAAATATTCAAATCTGGTTTATTCTGATTGTGGCAGTAGTTGTTATTCCTGCTATACTAATAATGGATAAACAAAGTCAGAAATATGTATTAACTATAAGGCTTTTTATGGCTGCTATTTTTGTTATTGGAGCCCTTATAAAACTGATTCTAGGTTATATATTTCCTGAATTGACATTGAGTGATAAAGGTGTGAAAATCTTCGGTAGAGAACTAATTGTCTGGAATGATATTAAGAGAATCAAAACCGCCGGGTTATATGCCGGAGATGCACAGCTAATTATTATCAAGAAAAATAATAAAAGAATAACAGAAGACTTTAAGTGTCTTAATACAAATAGTTATAAGTTGGCATTGATAGTCCGCTCCTTTGCTAAGAAGTACAAAACAAGGAACGTTCTTTTGCCTCTAAATAATATTAAACAATAAAACCTGCCCGAAATCTTACAGGATGAAACCAAAAAACATCCCATAGTTTTCAGGCAGGTTTGTTTTATTATAATCTACCGTTAGAACTTTTACCAGTCCTTAGAATAAGGTGTATTGGTATATACCAGTTCATCCCCGTATAGTTCTTTTGCGATAAGTTTAAGTGCAGGAAGCTGGCCTGAAGTAAAATTACTGCGGTTAGGATCCATTGCAAAAATCATATGACCTCCATAACCTTTTGTCACGATATTTCTCAACGCCTGAGCTGTTGCATATCTACCTTGGTTAAATTCCTGAGAAGACATTACCATGCCTGACTTTGAAAGCCCCGGATAGTTACTTGCCAAATCGTAGCTGCCACCATAATCATGAATAGCATAATCTACATAGCTGCCAGCATTTACACCATCAACAGCAGTAGGGAAAGAAGATGTTCTGCTGTAAACGTATACAGTTACCAACTTATTTGGCATAGCTTGTTTAGTTTCGTAAGCCAGGCGCGCAGCAGCATTGTTGGACGGTGTTACAAAGCCAGAAGGAGGTGGAGTCTGATATGCTGAATATTCATCATCGAAAAATACACCATCTAAGTTATACTGGTCGCACGTATTCTTAAGTTCCTGAGCGAATGCTTTTGCCCGTGCTGTTGAAAGGTTAGCGATGCCCGATCTGTCATGATTTCCTAATATACTCAATATAACTTTTATGCCTTTGTCCTGTAAAGGTTTCAGGTATTTTGCACGATTGGTTAATAGGTGTTGCACATTGGGATTATTGCTTACAAAAACTTTATCAGTAGCAGCATCGTAATTGATATTAGCAGAAAACAAAACAACCATATCCACCAATGGTTTTCCACTATTCTTTAATGTGAAATTCAGATTGTTAAGAGGATTGGTATCATTTACTTCTGTAAAACTGAATAATTTAATATTCGCTTTTGTTGTCCCAGTTACGGCTGCTCTTACTGCAGCATTTGGTGAAATATTACTATTCTCAGAAGAGAGTGAATTGTCTCGTGCACACGATGTCCACACAAAAGGAAAAGCCAGGAATACTAAGATATTATTCTTCAGGCCAGCCGAAAATTGGTTAATAAATTTTTTCATAGTGATATATTTTATGTTAATTTGGTTTTTATATTTTGACGGGTGTCATAATATTTATTCCCCTGTTTGGGAATTTTAATATAGATTTACAAGTGTTTCATGTAAAATTATAAATTAATCGTAATATTGAATATGAATCAGTGTTAATTTTTTAATTAAATCAAATATTTGTTGAATTTGTAGTATATATGTAGGGCGTGGTTCCCGTAAATAACCAGAATTAATCATAAAAATTTAAAAATGCATATTCATCATATTGCTATTATCTGTTCGGACTATCAGATTTCCAAAAAATTTTATACAGACGTTTTAGGACTCAATATTATCCGGGAAGTTTACCGTGAAGAAAGAGAATCATATAAACTGGATCTTGCAATAGGAGATCACTATGTTATAGAATTATTTTCTTTTCCCGATCCACCTAAGCGTCCGTCCAGACCAGAAGCCTGTGGTTTGCGGCATTTGGCTTTTGCGGTAGAAGATGTAACCTCCAAAAGAGAGGAATTAATAAAAAAAGGATTAGCATGTGAAGACATCCGTATTGACGAATTTACCGGTAAAGAATTCTTTTTCACACAGGATCCGGATCAGCTACCGTTAGAATTTTATCAAATCTGATTTTCAGGGAAGCAGAATATTTCACTATTTTTGCAAAGAAAGAGCTATGAAATTATTCTATGTAATCCTGGGTGCTACTCCTGAAGGAAGAAATATCGAACAACACGACGTATTTTTTGGAATTGCAGAAACACTGGATGAGCTTATTCCCGAAATGAAAGAGTTCTGGAAAGAAGCTAAAATTCATATCGATTGTCATCAGGAAGTAAAATTTGCAGATGGTTACGAAGTGAAAATTGCGGAAAGAGGGACTCAGAAATCCGAAGATCAGTTATACTTTATTAATCTGGGAGGCTACAAGCCGGGCTTCTTCGAGGAGTTTCATGAGCAACACCTGATGGTAGGAACTTCGATGGGCGAAATTGTAAAAAGAGTGAAGCAAACTGAGTTCTATCAACAAATGGGATTTGCAGGAGCTGTAAGCCATATCGATGATAAACATGGTGTAGATATCGATGATATCTTTAACGTTAGCGATATTCTTCCGAAGAAAATGAAAGAAAAGTATACCATTGTTCTGGAAAAAAGCAACGCTGAAGTTCAGGAAAATGAAATGCATTTAGGCTATTTTAAACTTAAATAATATTATGCGCAGCAGCTTCATACTTATACTGGGACTAAGTTTTAATTTATTTTTCTCTCAGGTTTCAGAAACCGAAGCTGTGAAAGCCGGAGTTAACAAGCTCTTTACAGCGATGAAGAACTCTGATTCAGCAGGTATTAAATCAAGTTTTTCCAAGCAGGCAATTTTACAGACTATAATGAAAAACGGAGAGGTAAAAACGGAAGCTATTCCTGCGTTTGCCGGAACCGTAGCAAAAGCTGTAAAGAACACTCTGGAAGAAAGAATCACTTTTTCGGCCATTCACATTGATGGAAACTTGGCGTCTGTATGGACCCCTTATCAGTTTTATTTTCAAGGAAAATTCTCGCATTGTGGTGTAAACAGTTTTCAGATGATTAAAGAAAATGGAGACTGGAAAATACAGTATATTATAGATACCCGAAGAAAAGATGGCTGCATTCAGGATAATAAAACTGAATCTGTAAAATAGAAATATCAATCGACTTATTATAAAAGTAAATCTAATAAAGTAAATAATGAAAATAGGAATTTTAGGAGGCGGACAGCTTGGAAGAATGTTGATCCAAAGTGCTCTGAAATACGATGACGAATTTTATACACTAGATCCGGCAGCCGATGCTCCATGCCATAATATATCCTACTTTACACAAGGAAATTTCAATGATTATCAGACAGTCCTGGACTTTGGAAAAGATAAAGATGTTGTAACTATTGAAATCGAACATGTAAATGCTGATGCTCTTGAAACATTAGAAAATCAGGGTGTAAAAGTTGTTCCTAATTCAAGAATTATTAAAATCATTCAGCAAAAAATTCTTCAGAAAGAATTTTACAAAGAAAATAATATCCCAAGCCCGGATTTTCAGACCGTACAAAGTAAATCGGAAATAAGCTTTCCTCTTCCTTTTGTACAAAAAATGAATACCGGTGGTTATGACGGAAAAGGAGTACAGGTAATCCGTACAGAAGATGATCTTCAAAAGCTGTGGGATGCTCCATCTGTATTGGAAAGTCTGGTAGATATCGATAAAGAGCTGGCCGTAATTGTAGCCAGAAATGAAGATGGTGAAACCAAAACTTTCCCGGTAACCGAAATGGTGGCAGATCCTAAACTTAATTTATTAGACTTTAATATTTGTCCGACGATACTAAGTGAAGATATACAAAATCAGATCTCAGCAATTACAGACAAGTTTTTGCAGACAGTTAATTCTCCTGGCTTATTTGCTATAGAATTATTTTTGGATAAAGAAGGTAAGGTTTGGGTAAACGAGACGGCTCCAAGGTTGCACAATTCCGGACACCAAAGTCAGGAAGGAAATGCTAACTCCCAGTTCGAACAAATGTACAGAGTTGTAAAAAACTTGCCATTAGCAGATACAGATGCTGTTATCTTTAGTGGAATGCTAAATTTGGTAGGAGCAGAAGGCTTTTCCGGAAAAGTAGTATATGCAGGATTGGACGAAGTACTGAGGTTACCTAAAACATATATCCATCTGTATGGTAAAACTGAAACCAAACCAGGAAGAAAAATGGGGCATATTAACGTATTAGCTGAATCCCGTGAGGAACTGATGGAGAAGTTGGTGAAGATAAAAGAAATGGTGCAGGTAATTGCAGAATAATACAGAAAACTAAAGATTTGGAAAAAACACGTATCAATAAATACCTGTCAGAAGTAGGCTATTGCTCCAGAAGAGCAGCAGATAAATTACTGGAAGAAGGCAGAATCACAATAAACGGAAAGCTTCCGGAGATGGGAACTAAGGTTTCGGATGAGGATGAAATCTTTGTGGATGGGGTTTCTATTCGCAAAACGGATGAAGAGCATGTTTATATAGCTTTCAATAAGCCTGTGGGTATTGTTTGTACAACCGATACTAAGCGTGAAAAGAATAATATTATTGATTATATCAACCACCCTAAACGTATTTTTCCGATCGGACGACTGGATAAGCCTAGTGAAGGATTAATCTTACTGACATCGGATGGTGATATTGTTAATAAAATCCTGAGGTCAAGAAATAATCACGGTAAAGAATATCTCGTAAGAGTAAATCAGCCAATAACGCTTAAGTTTCTGGATAAAATGAGAAACGGAGTGCCTATTCTGGATACGGTTACTAAGAAATGTGAAGTAGAGCAGATTGATAATTTTACATTCAGAATTGTTCTTACACAGGGACTTAATCGTCAGATTAGGAGAATGTGCGAGTTTCTGGGGTATGAAGTGAAAAAACTGAAACGTATCCGTATTATGAATATCAGACTGGATTTACCGATTGGTAAATGGCGGGATCTAAGTATACAGGAATTGGCAGCACTCAATAACCTGCTGGAAGATTCACAAAAAACAACAGATTAATGATAAAAGAGCACTTGTGGAATTAGACCCAAGTGCTCTTTTTATTTTGCTCATACCGAACGTATTAATATTGCAAAGCAATTTATGCCCTAAAACCAAAAGAAATTGAATATAATTTGTGTCTTGGTGTTAATATATTATGCCAATCTGCGTTCAGATTTTGGTTTGTAGTTCGTAATAAATACACCACATATAATTAGACATGCTGCTATAATAAACTTCGCAGAAATTTCCTCGTCCAAAAGCAGCCAGCCCAGGAATATGGCAATAATCGTATTGATATAGGCCAGTATGGAAACCTGTATTGGGGTAATTTTTGTAAGCGCATAATGAAAGGCAAAAAAGGCAGTTACAGAGCCAAAAACAGCAAGGTATACCATAGCTGATATACTTTTTAGTGTCCAGTTTCCAAAATTGTAATGATCTGAAAATATAAAAGCCAGTATAATCTGCACAACTCCGGCAAAAGCAAATTGATAAAATAAGTTCAATGAGATATTACCGCTTTGTATATTCATTTTTTTAGTGAAAATCGTTCCTGAAGCCCATCCGGAAATGGCACAAAACATGAGGATAATACCATTTCTGTAACTTGGATTGGCCAGATCTTTTAATCCGTCCCAGAAAATGAAGATAATTCCGCAAAAACAAATCAGGATTCCTGTCATTGCCCGGAAACTAAATTTTTGCAACCCTACAGCAAGACTTCCCAGAAAAACAAGAATAGGAGCACAGGCACTAATCAGAGAAGCAAGACTACTCGTTACATTTTCTTCTGCAACTGTCGTTAGCCCATTAGCACCTACCAGCATAAGGATTGAGAAGACAATTTGGTATTTTAAATTTTTCCAGCCAATCCATTTCAGTTCCTTACGGAATATAAGGATAGTTCCCATGATAATTGCAGCCAAAAGCTGACGTATACCTGCTACAAACCACCCGGGAATGCTTTCTACGGCAACGCGTATTCCCATAAAAGTGGTTCCCCAAACGATAGCCACCGTCAGAATAGCAAATAGTAATTTATAGTCTCTCAAAATGGATTGGAATAAAGTATTGCAAAGATATTATTAGTTTTTATATTTTAGCCTGTAGCAAAGGAAATACAAGCGCTGAAAAGATAATTTAATATGTGGAACCCTTTTAGAAAAAAGAAAGTGTAGCACCTTTGCTTCATCTTTCCACTAAAATGGCTTTAGGAATAGAACAATTACGATAGGCTTTCCTTTCAATTTCATTATCTTTGACCATCTAAAAAAAGTAAACATGATCGGAATTATTATGGGAAGTCAGAGCGACTTACCAATTATGGAACAGGCTGCCAATTTCCTTAATGATTTAGGTATTCCGTATGAGTTAACGGTTGTTTCTGCACACAGAACACCAGAACGTATGTTCGAATATGCTAAGTCTGCAAAACAAAGAGGCCTGAAAGTAATTATTGCCGGGGCAGGAGGAGCAGCTCACCTTCCGGGAATGGTAGCAAGTTGTACAACCCTTCCGGTAATCGGAGTTCCAATTTTATCCAGTAATTCTATAGACGGATGGGATTCAGTATTGTCTATTTTGCAAATGCCGGGTGGTATTCCGGTAGCAACTGTTGCATTGAACGGAGCTTTAAATGCGGGTATCTTAGCCGCTAAGATAATAGGGAGTGCAGATGAGCAGGTAGCAGAAAAATTACAGCAATATCAGGATACATTAAAAGATAAAGTTTTAGGAACTGTGGATGTGATTAAAGCACAGCATCCTAACCATTACGATCTGTAATTTTTTGTCCTTTTTCGAAAAAAATAATCCAAATTAGACTTTTTAGCACGGTTCTTGTCTTTAAGGCCGGAAATATAAATTCTATGAAAAAAATACTTGCAGTTAGTAAACTATTTGTGGCCGGATTAGGACTTTTTGTACTTCAGCAGTGTAACGTACAAAAGACAGCTAAAGAAAACAATGCCGAAACATTTGTAGTGGCTTCAAAACAAGTTGACTGTACTGGTGTAGGAAAGCAAAAATGCTATTTGGTAAAAGAAGGAGATGCTAAAATCTGGAGTTATATGTATCAGTCCGTTGAGGGATTTACTTATGAGCCAGGATGTGAATATGTATTGAAAGTGAAAAAAGAAAAAGTAGCTAATCCACCTGCGGATGCTTCTTCTATAAGATATATTCTGGAGAAAGTAGTTTCAAAAAAACAGAAAATATCAGAGGATTTACCTCAATAAACAGAAAAACAACATCAATAATTATGGCGTACTGTGTAAAATAGTACGCCATATTTTTTTCTTTTTAAACTCAACTCCCTAACTTCGTAGGGTTTTTTACAAAAACTAATATTTATGAGAGTTGGAGTTGAAGCGGCTTCTTATTATGTGCCGCATTTGTATTTGGAAATTAAAGATTTAGCAGAGAATAGAGGTATTGATCCGTTGAAATTAGAAAAAGGATTAGGACTTCATAAAATGGCTTTTCCGGATGTACATGAAGATGCTGCGACATTTGCTGCAGAAGCTTTGTTGAGGCTGATCAATGATTACAATATCAATCCGAAAGAAATCAGCAGAGTATATCTGGGAACAGAAAGTGCTTTGGATGCTGCAAAACCTACAGCGACTCTTGCTGTACAAATGGTAGAACAGGCTTTAGAAGAAGAATATGGAAGTCGCAGTTTCAAAAACTGCGATGCTTTAGATCTGACTTTTGCTTGTATTGGTGGGGTAGATGCTTTGCAAAATGCTATTGATTTTGTAAGAGTAAATCCTGGTAAGAAAGCAGTTGTCATAGCATCAGACTATGCAAAATATGAATTGGCTTCAGGAGGTGAGTATACACAAGGAGGTGGAGCTGTAGCTTTATTAGTCTCTTCCAAACCAGATTTGCTGGAGATAGAAAATCACTGGGGAGTAGGTATGGAAAGTGTTTTCGACTTTTTCAAGCCAAGAAGACATTATAAGAAAGAAGAGCTGAATAATGCTCCGGAAAGTTTTCCTGATAAAATTGAAGTGTTCTCCGATGAACCTGTTTTCGACGGACAGTATTCAAATGAATGTTTTAAAGACAGAATCCGTGAAGCTTACCAGCACTTTAAAGAAGAGAAAGGCATTTCCGGAAATGCATTTGCAGACTGGAGGTTCCTGATATTCCATTTGCCTTATGCATTCCATGGTAAAAGAATTTTCAGTGAGATTTTTGCTATAGAAAACAATTTGCCTTACGCAACAAATGATGATTTGAAAGCTGTTGCCGGTAGTGATACTTATAAGGCACTTGTAAATGAAAAAATAGAAACATCCCAGCGGGCTTCCTCAGAAATAGGAAACATGTATACTGCTTCAGTATTTATGGCGTTACTTTCTGCACTACAGGTTTCTGCCAATGATGGTGAAGATCTTAGCGAAAAGAAAGTAGGTTTCTTTGCTTACGGAAGTGGTTCCAAGTCAAAAGTTTTCGAAGCCACCATAGGCGCTAACTGGAAAAGTGTAGTTGAAAAGTGGAATCTGTTCGATCATCTTAAAGAACGTCAGGCTATAGATTTCCCTACTTATGAAAAGCTTCACCGCAAACAGGCTGAAAATTCAGTAGCAGCTGATAAAAAAGGATTTAAGCTGGATTATACAGAAACTGAAAATCCGGTTCTGAAAGGAGCTCGATATTATGAGTATAAAAAATAGTTAAAGAAACCGCAGTTTATCTGCGGTTTCTTTAATTTTAGTACAATTAACTTTATTTTAACTATATTGTTTTGAAGTAAATTTTATGTAATTGAAAAATATTAATACTTTTAGTTTTCAAATTAAAAGGTATTTATATGAAAAAAAATTTACTATCATTTGCTGTCATCTTTTTAGCTGGAGCGAATATTTTTGCACAAAACATTCCGGTTGATCCTTCTGTAAGGACAGGAACACTTCCGAACGGAATGAAGTATTATATTAAAAAGAATACGATGCCTGAGAAGAAAGTGGATTTCAGGCTGGCAATTAATGCCGGTTCTATTCTTGAAGATGAAAATCAAAGAGGTCTTGCTCACTTTATGGAGCATATGAACTTTAACGGAACCAAAAACTTCCCGGATAATAAGCTTGTAGATTTCTTACAGTCCATCGGTGTTAAATTTGGACAGCACCTTAATGCTTATACCAGTTTTGACGAGACCGTATATATGCTTCCTGTACCATTGGACAAACCCGGAAATCTGGATTCTGGTTTAAAAGTAATGGAGGATTGGGCATTTAATGCAACACTTTCGGATGAACAAATAAACAAAGAAAGAGGGGTTGTATTAGAAGAACTAAGATTAGGATTAGGAGCAGATAAGAGAATGATGGACAGGTATCTTCCTAAAATGCTTTATAAATCTCAGTATGCAGAAAGACTACCAATTGGTAAAAAGGAAGTCCTGGAAAACTTTAAACCAGATGTAATCAGAAAGTTTCATAAAGACTGGTACAGACCAGATCTTATGGCAATAGTTGTGGTAGGAGATATTAATGTAGATGAGGTCGAGCAAAAGATTAAAGCAAACTTTGGTAAATATCCGAATCCTAAAAATGTAAGGGAGAGAAAGTCTTTTGATCTTCCGAATCACCCAGAAACATTAGTGGCTATTGAAACAGACCCGGATGCAACAAGCTCCATGGTAAGATTTGTTATAAAAGATAAAGAAACTTATAAGCCGGACGTTACTATAGAACAATATGACCAAAGTCTGATTGAGAATATTGCAGCAGCTATGCTGAATAATAGGCTAAGAGAACTTGTAAACTCCACCAACCCTCCATTTACTTATGGTTCTGTCTATCATGGCGGAACATATGCAAGAAGTAAAGAAGCTTTTCAGGGATTTGCAATGACAAAAGAAGGTGGTCAGGTTAGTGCATTGAAGGTTCTTTTGGAAGAAGTAGAAAGAGCAAAAAGATTTGGCTTTACTCAGTCCGAATTAGATCGTGCCAAAGCACAGACTTTATCCAACCTCGAAAGATCATATAATAACCGTGATAAAACAGAAAGTGGTATTCTTGTTGATGAATATGTTCGAAATTTCCTGGAACAAGAACCTGTACCGGGAATTGTATGGGAATATGAACACACTAAAAAAAGCCTGCCTTCTGTAACACTTGCTCAGACAAATGAAGTGATCAAGAAGCTGGTAAAAGATGACAGCCGTGTTATTGTAATTACCGGACCTAAAAAGGATAACGTTACAATGCCTACAGAAGCGATGGTATTGAAAACTTTTGATGATGTAAAAGTTGCGGATCTTAAACCTTATGAGGAAAAAGCAACCATTAAAAACTTAGTAAAGCCATTCAAATCTGAAGGGAAAATTGCAAAAACGGATACTGATGCTAAGTTGGGAACAACTACATGGACACTGAGTAACGGTGCTAAAGTAACCTTTAAAAAGACAGATTTCAAAGATGACGAAATTGTATTTACAGCCAGAAGCTTAGGCGGAAGCTCTCTTATTCCGGATGCAGACTATAATAAAACCCAGTTTGCTTTCTCTGCATTATCAGAGGCGGGAGTAAATGGTCTGAATAAAACAGAATTGACCAATTACCTGGCGGGTAAACAAGTGAGTGTAAATCCTTTTATAAGTACTTATACTGAGGGAATTTCCGGAAGAACAACCCAAAAGGATCTGGGAGCTACAATGGAGCTTATTTATGCTTATTTTACAGGACTAAATTATAATCCGGCAGCATTCAATGCCTATAAGGAAAAGCAGTCTGCTATGCTGAATAATCTGCTGTCTAATCCTCAATTCTATTTCTCTAGTGAGCATGCTAAATTTATGAATCAGAAGAATCCTAGATTTATTGGTATAATTCCGATGGAAAAAGATTGGGCCAATACAGATTATAAGAAAGCATATGATATTTATAAAGATAAGTTTTCAAACGCCGGGAATTTCCAATTCTATTTTGTGGGTAACATAGACGAGGCTAAGTTTAAAAATGAAATTTTACAATACATTGCAAGTCTACCTTCTGCAGGAAAATCAACAACGTACAAAGATTCCGGTTACAGACAGATTACAGGAGATTATAATAAAGTGTACAAAAAAGGAAAGGATCCTAAAAGTTTGGTAACAATCTCTTATAATGGTGAAGCTCCTTATAGTGAAAAAGACGCATTGGCATTATCTGCATTAGGAGAAGTTGCAACAATAAAAGTAATTGAGAAACTGAGAGAAGATGAGAGCGGTATTTATGGTGGTGGAGCCAGAGGAGGAATGAGTAAAGTTCCTTACGGATCTTATAACTTCAGTATAAGCTTCCCATGTGGGCCAGAGAATGCTGAAAAGCTGACTAAAAGTGCTTTAACTGAACTTCAGAAAATTATTGACAACGGGCCGGAGCAAAAAGATCTGGATAAATACAAGGAAGGAGAGTATAACGATGATAAAACAAATCTGAAAGACAATATGTACTGGATGAATGCTCTTACTAAAAACCAGTATGACGGCAGTGATAAATATGAAATTCTTGACTACCAGGAAAAAGTAAAAGCACTGACGACAAAAGATCTTCAGAATGTGGCTAAAAAGTATCTTACAAAAAGTAAAATTGTTGCGATGTTAATGCCTGAAGATGGATGGCAGGAAAATGCAAAAAAGAAAGATGAGAAACCGGCAACGGCTAAACAGAATTAATCAATATAAAGAAACCGCAGTCTATCTGCGGTTTTTTATTTGTCTGTCTCGTCCTGAAAAAGGTTGACTAAAAAACATCAGAAATAGTTATCCTTATGAAATTAAAAAAAAGCCCATCCCCTGTACAAGAATACAGCGAGGGATTCAAAAGACAAGTTGTCTCCGAATATG